>FWPU01002408.1_pt1 | contig 52108 bp, 44 predicted proteins | sample 2228361 | NCBI WGS metagenome assembly FWPU01 (sample SAMEA103939777, study PRJEB20133) | metagenome | reverse complement strand
CGGTGGCGGCAGTTCCTTCTGGACCAGCGTGGGCGGACTGGGAGTCCTTTCCGGCTTCGTCATCCTGTCCTATTACTCGGTTGTGGGGGGGTGGACTCTCGATTACTTTTCCAAGAGCGCCTGGGGAGCCTACATGGGCGCCGATGCCGACAGAATCCAGTCTCTGTTCAGCGAGATGATGGCCAACCCCTGGGACCAGGCCGTGTGGCACACCGTGTTCATGGGCGCGACCGTGGCGATCGTGCTCTCGGGCGTGAAGGAGGGCCTCGAGAGATGGATCGCGGTTCTCATGCCTTTGCTCGTGCTGATTCTCTTGCTGCTCGTTGGCTATGCCCTGGTCGCCGGCGACGCCCGAAGGGGCCTGACCTACCTTTTCGTCCCCCACTGGAGCAGGCTCGTTTTTGACGGCAACGGCGCCTTTACGGCCAGACCCGTGCTGGAGGCCCTGGGCCAGGCGTTTTTCAGCCTGAGCCTCGGCATGGGCGCCATGCTCACGTACGGTTCCTACCTGGGCGACCATGAGAGTATCCCCAGGAGCGCGGTTCAGGTGGCCTTTTTCGACACGGCGATCGCCCTCCTTGCGGCCGTGGCGATCTTTCCCATCCTCTTCCGCTACGACCTGGACCCCATGGTTGCGGGCCCGGGCCTGGCCTTCAAGGTCCTGCCCCTGGCCTTTTCGCAGCTGCCGGCGGGCCGGCTCATCGGCACGGCCTTCTTTGCCCTGCTTTTTTTCGCAGCGCTCACGTCGTCCATCAGTCTGCTGGAGGTCGTGGTAGCCCATTTCATCGACGATCGCAAATGGGCCCGCAAGGCGGCTGCCTTGGCCGCGGCCCTTGTCATCTGGGCCCTCGGCGTTCCTTCGGCCCTTTCGTACAATCTGCTCAGCGGCTTCACCCTCTTTCATGACCGGCAGGGACAGGGCATGCCGTTCCTCGATTCCGTCGATCTCCTGGCCACCAACTACATGCTCCCGATCGGAGGCTTCTTCATCGCCCTGTTTGCCGGCTGGCGTCACCGGGCAGTGGCCAGAAGGCAGCTTGAGGATCTCTCAGGCTCCAGAGCCTTCCACGCCCTCTGGAGCGTCCTGGTCCGCTTCATCACGCCTCTGGCCGTCGGACTCCTCATCCTGTCCATGATCGATCGCCAGTTCGGCTTCCTGGAGAGGCTCTTCGGGCGGGGGATGCACTGAGGGGCGAGAGGGGGCTCACCTGCGCGGCGCGGGAGCAGGAATCTCCCGGGCCTTCCCGTCCTTGCTGCCGTTCCACAGGGCAACGCATTCCGCGCAGACGAGCAGGATGTTCGCACAGTAGAAGATCCATAGAACCAGCACGATCAGAGCGCCCAGGGTTCCGTAGACCACGTTGAAGACCGCTACGCGGGTCACGTACCAGTGGAAGCCCACCCGCGCGAGACTCCACAGGACTGCGCAGAGAACCCCTCCGGCCAAAGCAACCGGCAGCCGAACCGGCACCCTGGGAACGATCCGAAACAGAACCGTGAAGGTCCCCACGAGAATCCCGAACACGGCGGCCCGGAAGCCCAGGCTCCCGAAGAGGTACTGCGGCACCCGCACGCCCAGGACCCGCACCGACGAGGATTGGATCATCGTCGCCAGCACCGCCACATGGATGGACGCATAGAGCACGAGGCCCGCAAGGATCAGAAGGGCGAACGAAAAGAGCTTCACGCGATAGTACCTTCGTCGGCCCTCGCTCCCGAAAATCCGGTCAAAGGCGTGGGCGATCGAATAAAAGACCGCATCGAAGATCCAGATCAAAAATCCGATCCCGACCCATCCGAGGGTGCTCCGGTGCTCGACGACGGTCCGGAGGTCGTCCAGGATCTCCGGACGGATCTCCGGGAACAGCGCGTAGGCGTAATGGACGATCTCGCCGTACAGGGTCTCCGAGGAGCCCATCAGATAGCCCCAGAGGAGGAACAAGAGAAACAAAAAGGGGATCACGGAAAAAATCGCATAAAAAGGACAGGATGAGAATCTCGTCCCGCCAGTAAGCCTTCCAGATCTTCCCGGCCGTGGAAGCGAGATTCGACAGGCCGCTGTTCTTGTCGCGTCCACCCAAGAGCGTCATGCCCTTTCCTGTTTCTTGCGGAAGATCAGCCGAATCGGCGTCCCCTCGAAACCGAACCGCTCCCGGAGCCGGTTCAAGAGATACCGCTGGTACGAGAAGTGGACCTCCCCGGCCAGATTGGAAAAAATGAGGAACGTGGGGGGCCCTTCCTGGATCTGGGTCGCATAGGAGAGCCGGCGAGGCCGGCTTCCCTCGGCAGGAGGGGGATGGGAACGCACGGCCTCTGACAGAAGCCTGTTCAGCGGCCCGGTCGGCACCCGGGTGCGAAAGGCCCGTTCCACGCGGTCGACCGTGGGAAACACCTTGACCAGATTCAGGCCCGTGCGGGCAGAGATGGCCAGCACCGGAGCAAAGGAGAGGTGGACCAGGGCCGAGCGTATTGCTTCCAGGCGCCTCCTGGTCTCGCGCGGTCCTGAAGCGACGAGATCCCACTTGTTGGCCAGCACGACCACGGCCCGGCCACGCTCCAGGATGTACCCGCCGATGTGCGCGTCCTGGTCGGTGACCCCTTCCCGTGCGTCCAGCATGAGGAGCGCCACGTCGCACTGGTCGAGCCTCTGGAGCGCCTTCCCCACAGCGAACTTCTCCAGATCGGACCGGACCTTTCCTTTCCTGCGGATTCCGGCCGTGTCGACCAGAACGTACCGGCGCCCCTTCCAGACCAGATGCGTGTCCACAGCGTCCCGAGTCGTGCCCGGCTCCTCGTCCACCAGGAGTCTCTCTTCGCCGAGGAGGGCATTCACAAACGTGGACTTGCCTACATTGGGCCTTCCGACGACCGCGACCCGAACCGGCCGCGCCCCGTCCTTTCCCTCGGCCATTGCTCGGTCCGCCGAAGGAAGCTTTTCGACAATTCTGTCCAGGAGGACGTCGATCCCCAGGCCGTGCTCGGCGCTGACCGGCAGCAGGGAATCGAACCCGAGGCGATAATAGGAATACAGGTTCCCTTCTTCAGCCGGGTTGTCCATCTTGTTGACCGCGCAAATTACGGGCTTTCGGGTTTGTCTCAGAATCCGGGCGATCTCCTCGTCGTGGGGATGGACTTCGACCCTGCCGTCCACCACGAACACGAGCACGTCCGCTTCGTCCATCGCTTTTTCGATCTGCCGCCGGATCTTGGCCGAAAGGCCTCCAGAGGTGCGGCTCGGCTCCAGCCCTCCGGTGTCGAACAGGCCAAAGGACCTCCCCGCCCAGTCCACCTCGCCCTCGATGCGGTCCCGGGTCACGCCCGGCACGTCCCGGACAAGCGCCTTGCGGGAGCCGACCAGGCGGTTGAACAGGGAGGACTTGCCTACATTGGGCCTGCCCACGATGGCCACAAAGGGCAGCTCCTTGCCCAGGCTCTGGCCGGCCCGAACCTCCGCGCCCCTTGGGCTTTCCTTGTTGCTTTCCACGCGCCCCGTCCTTGGGCCCACCGGGTTTCACCCGTAGCCGAGCCTCCTGATTGCGGCGGGATCTTTTTTCCAGTTCTTGGACACCTTCACCCAAAGTCTCAAGAACACGGGAGCGCCGACCAGGACCTCGATCTCCCTGCGGGCCAGGCTCCCGATGCGCTTGAGCATCTCGCCGTCCTTGCCGATCAAGATCCCCTTCTGCGAGTCCCTTTCCACATGGATGTCTGCCTCGATCGAAACCAGCCCCCTCTTGTCTCCGGCCGACTCCTCGAACCGAACGATCTCCACGGCCACCGAGTACGGAACCTCCTGTCCGGTCAGGTGGAAGATCTTCTCGCGGATGATTTCGGCGCTCAGGGCGCGCAGGGGCTGATCCGTCCACTGGTCCGGGGGAAAGTACAGGGGCCCCTCCGGCAGGTTCCGGATGATCGCCTTCTCGATCTCGGGAATTCCCTCTCCGGTCAATGCCGACAGGGGAAACACTTCCAAGCCCGGGAACCAGGCGCGGTGACGGGCCAGGCAATCGTTCCACTGGCCGCGGGGCACCCGGTCCATCTTGTTGACAAGAAGCAGCACCGGAGCCCTGGCCTCGCAAAGGAGCCCGAAAACATATCGATCCCCGGGGCCAGGCTGCTCGGCCGGCTCGACCAGGAACAGGACGACATCCGCCTCCTCGAGCGTGGACAGTGCAACGCCCACCATGTACCGGTTCATCTCGTCTCTGGCCTTGTGAATCCCGGGCGTATCCAGAAAGACGACCTGATGCCGCGGCCCGGTAAGAACCCCGCAAATCCTGTTTCGCGTGGTCTGGGGCTTGTCGGAGACGATCGAGACCTTCTCTCCCACGATTCGATTGAGGAAGGTCGATTTGCCCACGTTCGGCCGGCCCACGACCGGCACAAAGCCGGACCGGAAAGGCTCGTGCCTCTCTTGCTGCCGTTCCTCCTCGCCCCGAGGGGCCCCGCTCCTCCGGGCCACGCCCCCGCTCGGCCCGGATTCTGGCCGGGCCCCGGGAAGGCCACCCTTTTGTCCAGCCGAACGGGTCATGACGGCTCTACCTCCGGCAAGGCCTCCCATGGCCCTTCCCTGCGGTTCTGGCGGGAGTCGCTCTTGCCGGGCCGCGATTCGATCCAATCCGGCACGGTCCATCCTCTGGGGACCGTGCAGTCGTCGCGGATCTCGATCCACCGGGCCCCCGATCTTCTTTTCACTAGATCGAGATTTCCACCCTCGTAGCCGTGCAGCAGGCACCGGTCCCGCGGGTGGATCCTGAGCCGCAGCCCTCTTCCTCCCGGAGCGGCCAGGGAAGCGAGACCCCGGACCAGTCTTTCGCCGTAGAGCCTGCAGCGGACCAGGTGTCCGAAAGCAGGATGGATCGGCCCGGCCAGAACGCCCCCGGCGCCGGACCCGTGCCCTCCCTCGTGCAGGAGCCCGATCCGGATCACCGGAATGCAGCAAGCGTCGAAGATTTCGAGTACCTGGGCGGCCAGAGAAACAGCCTCCTCGAGGTTCAGAGGGCGGTAAAGCCCCTCGCGCATCCGGGAGGCCAGTTCTGTCCCCTCGAACACGATGACCGGGTAAATGCGCACAAAATCGGGGCGCACCGAGCAAAGCTTCTCGGCGGTCATGAGCGACTCTCGACCCCTGTCTCCCGGTAGGCCGAGCATGATCTGCGCTCCCACCTCGAGCCCGGCGGCCTTGGCCCTTGTGATCGCTTCCACTCCTTCCCGGGCGCTGTGCCCCCTGTTGCTCTGTTCCAGAACCGGGTCCGCAAGGGACTGGATGCCGATCTCGACCGTGCCCACGCCCCATTGCCTGAGAAGCGAGATCTCCTCGCACCCCAGGGCATCCGGCCTCGTGGACACCCGTATCGAATCGGCCCGCCCTTCCTGCACGTACGTCCCTGCGGCAGCCAGGTAGCTCTCCTGCACGGAGACCGGCAGCATCGTAAAGCTGCCCCCGTAGAAGGCGATCTGGCGCGTGGCGGCCAACTTGTCCCTTCTCGAGGTCCGAAAGATGCCAGCGAGGCGGTCCCGGACTTCCCGGGCCGAGGGAATCCGAGGCCTACCGGTGACCCGGCGCTGATCGCAGAACACGCAGCGGTGCGGGCAGCCGGCGTGCGGAACAAAGACAGGGGCGATCCAGACGGTCAACGGGACCCTTCTCCCAGATTCCCCTCGGGAACAGCCTAGAGGCCTTCAGCGCATCCCCAGGGGGTTGCATTCAAGATGCCGCAGGAACCGCTCGGCAGCGTCCTGTTCCGCTTCCTTCTTGTTCCTTCCGACTCCGCTGGCCAGAGGGAGCTTGTTCAGACAAAGCCGCACCCGGAACGTCTTGGCGTGGTCCGGTCCGGACTCCGCAACGAGCTCGTAGACAGGCGAAACATGAAAAATCGCCAGGAACAATTCCTGGACCCTTGTCTTGGGATCTGGAGCCGCACGATGCAGCTGACGGATCTCCTCCACGGACTCGGCAAAATGAGCCTCGACCAGGTTTCGGGCCGCGTCGAACCCGCCATCCAGAAAGACGGCTCCGACAACCGCCTCAAAGGCGTCGGCCAGAATCGAGATCTTTTGGCGTCCGGCGGTCCGCTCCTCCCCCTTGCCCAGGTACAGGTACTCCCCCAGGGCCAGCCTGCGGGCGACCTCGGCCAGCTTTTTCCGCTTCACGAGAGCTGCGCGGTTCAGCGTGAGCTCTCCTTCCCGTCCTTCGGGCAGAGCCTTCATGAGCAGGTCGGCCACGACCAGCCCGAGAACGGCGTCTCCCAGGAATTCCAGCCGCTCGTTGTCCCGTCTGTCCCTCTCGTCGATCTCGTTCAGCAGGGACCGATGGGTGAGGGCCTCCTCGAGAAGCGAGGGGTCCCGGAAACGGTAGCCCAAGGCCTCTTGGAGACGGTCCAGCCGGGAGACTGCCGCTGCGGAGCCGGCTTCCTCCGGCGTTCTGTCCGTGCCTCGATTCTTCACCCGCTCGCACCCGGATCAGCCGTATTCGTCGGCGCCTGCAAGGCCTGGGACCAGAATTTCCGAAAGTAGGCGAACGCGGACCAGACGCTCAGAACGAGCGACGCCCAAAGGAAATACAGCCCGCCCAGACGGAAATCGACGGGGCCGTAGGGATAGTGGATCAGCAGGGCCGTCACGGCGAAAATCTGCAGGGTCGTCTTGAATTTTCCCAATTCCTCGGCCTGGATGAGAAGGCCGCGGCTCAGGCCGATCCCCCGCAGGCTGGTGACCAGCATCTCCCGGGCCAGAATCACGACGACCATCCATGCCGGCACGCCGTCGTCGCGGCAGGCCACGAGCATGATCAGCGCAGCCATGACAAGGAGTTTGTCCGCCATGGGATCCAGGATCTTCCCCAGCGGAGAGATGACGTTGTACCGCCTGGCCAGGTACCCGTCAAAATAGTCCGTGGTAGACGCCAGGACGAACAGCAGAGCCGCCAGCGCCCGGGTCGACGGCCTGGGAAAGCTCAGAAGAATCACCAGAAGGGGGATCACGGCGACCCGGCAGAGGGTGAGCAGATTGGGAACATCCCGCATGCGGCTTTTCCGCCCTCTCCCCTCCATGAGACCCGCCTCCTTCCCTTTCCTTGCAACCCGCTCCCCAGCGCCCCGGCCCTCCTCGGATCAGGGCGTTTCCGCCGGCGCTCCGGCCCCCCTTGCGGACCGCTCCTTGGCTTTCCGGTATCTTCGAAGCACCTCCCGGACGTACGTCTCCGTCTCCGGGTAGGGAGGCACGCCCTGGTAGGTCTCCACCGCTTTCTCGCCGGCGTTGTACGCCGCAAGGGCAAGCATGACGTCCCCATCGTATTTTTCCAGAAGAGCCCGCAGGTGCCTTGCGCCGGCCTCCAGGTTTTGTTCCGGATGGAACACGTTGTCCACGCCGAGGTCTCTTGCGGTCTCGGGCATGAGCTGCGTAAGCCCCATGGCTCCCTTCGGGGAGATCGCGACTGGATCGAAGTTCGATTCCACCGACACGAGGGATCGCAGCAGATCCGGGTCCAACCCTTCTTCTTTTGCGACCTTCTGGATCATCGGTTCATACTGTCTCTCGTTGCTCTCGTACAGGAAGACCTTGAACTTCCGGACGTACTCTTTTTCCTTGAACCGATACCGGCCGTCGACCGGAACGTTGGTGAAATGGACCACCCCTTCCGCGTCCACAAAGGAATAAATGTCCGCCCAGGCCTGGGAGAGGCAGCCGCCGACAAGAACGAGCAGGATCGCGAGGGTCTCAGCGAGGGTCTTCACAGCGTGAACCTTCATGGGCGGCCGCTTTTGCCGACCGAGGTCCTTATGATTCTCGATGCCTCGACCGTTGTCAAACCCGGCCCGGCCATGGCTCGCCCGCATCGTCTTCCGTTTCGTCTCGTTTCCGAGGGGTCGGAATTCGCTCCGCCACTCCCTTCTGTTCAATCGACGGTTTTTCTGTTTTAATGAAGCCCCTGCAACACGGGCACGGGGAGGGGCAGGATGCGGTACGAATGCGATTTTCTCGTCATCGGAGGAGGCATCGCCGGTCTGTGGTTCGCCCTGAAAGCGTCCCGCCACGGCGATGTGATTGTCCTGACCAAGAAGGACGCCAAGGAGTCTTCCACCCAATATGCGCAGGGCGGCATCGCCGTCGTGTCGAGTTCCGACGACTCCTTCGATGAGCACGTCCGGGACACCCTCGAAGCCGGCGACGGCCTCTGCCACGAGGATGTGGTCAAGACCGTCATCACCGAGGGTCCGGCCCGAATCCAGGAGCTCGTTCAGATGGGCGTCCGCTTCTCGAGACGCAACGACTCGGAGCTCCTTCAGTACGATCTCGCCCTCGAGGGGGGCCACTCGAAGCGCAGGATTCTCCATGCATCCGATTTCACAGGCCGAGAACTCGTGGACAGGCTGTACGAAGTCGCCGCCGGCAACCCCCGGATCCGGTTTTGCAGCTACCATGTGGCCATCGACCTGCTCGTGCATCCCAGGGGGAAGGCCGCTCCGCCAGAGCGAAGGTCCTGCTGGGGCGTCTACGCCCTCGATACGGCCAGCAACGAGGTTCACACCTTTCTGGCTCCCCGCACCCTCCTGGCCACGGGAGGTGCAGGAAAGGTCTACCGGTACACGAGCAACCCCGACGTCGCCACGGGCGACGGCGTGGCCATGGCCTACCGAGCCGGGGCCCGGGTGGCCAATATGGAGTTCATTCAGTTCCACCCCACCTGCCTCTACCACCCCAAGGCCAAGTCCTTTCTCATCTCGGAGGCGGTGCGGGGAGAGGGGGCGATCCTTCTTCTCAAGAACGGGTCGCCCTTCATGGAGAAGTACCACCCCCGGGGCTGCCTCGCGCCCAGGGACATCGTGGCGCGGGCCATCGACATGGAACTCAAGAAAAGCGGAGACGAGTGCGTCTTTCTCGACATCTCCCACCGGGACGCCGACTTCATCCGGACCCGGTTCCCCAACATCTACCGACAGTGTCTGGAATACGGGATCGACATGACCCGAGAGCCCGTCCCTGTCGTACCCGCAGCCCACTATACCTGCGGGGGGGTTGTCGTGAACCTCAACGGAGAGACCGATATCCGCAATCTTTACGCGGCAGGCGAAGTGGCGTGCACCGGACTTCACGGCGCAAACCGCCTGGCCAGCAATTCCCTCCTGGAGGCCCTCGTCATCGCAGAGAGGTCCGCAGAGCACGCGGTCCGAACCCTGCGGGACGCTCCCGCCGAGGCCCCGTCGATCCCGGACTGGTCGAGCGGCCACGCCGTGGACAGCGACGAATCCGTGGTCGTGACCCACAACTGGGACGAGATCCGGCGCCTCATGTGGAACTACGTCGGGATTTCCAGGTCCAACAAACGCCTGGAAAGGGCCAAGAGGAGAATCGACGCGCTCATGAGCGAAATCCACCAGTATTACTGGGACTTTCTCGTCACGAGCGATCTCATCGAACTGCGCAACCTGGCGCTCGTGGCGGACCTGATCATCACTTCGGCCATGTTCCGCAAGGAAAGCCGCGGCCTCCACTTCAACATCAACTACCCCTTTCGGGACGATGCAAACTGGAAGCGGGACACGATCCTGTGGCGGGGGTACCTGTAACCTGCCCGCCGAGGGGGGCCACCCCAGGGCCTGCCGAGGCCTGCCGAGGCTTGACAACCCTGCGCTCCGAGCCTACCTTGAGGATCGCTTGCTGTTCGGGGGGCCCCAGGCTGCGTGAATCGAGCAGGGGAGAGAACATCCATGCCTATCTATGAGTACTTCTGCCGGGACTGCAAGAAAAGAGTGGAAATTCTTTTTTTCAAGATCCAGGACCGGGAAAACCCGGTCTGTCCCCGGTGCAAGGGCAACAACCTGCGCCGCCTCGTTTCCCGGTTTGTCTCCCTGAAAAGCGAAGACGCCCGCCTCGAATCCCTGGCAGACCCGAGCAAGCTGGCCGGCCTCGACGAAAACGACCCGGCCAGCATGGCCCGATGGCTCAAGCGCATGGGCCGGGAGCTCGGCGAGGATATCAGCTCGGACGAAATCGACCAGATGGCCGACGAGCTGGCCTCCGGCAAGGGACTCGGCGAAGAGGAGGCGGGCGGAGCCGAAAGCGGGGATGCCGGCTTAAGCTCCAGCGACGATCTCTGAAGTGTCTCTGCCGTCCAGGCGAGGGCCTGCCAAGCCCCGGACGCGCGCTTTCCCGCGGATCAGACCGACTCCAGCACGGACTTGGCAATCTTGATTCTGTGCGCCTCTGAAGTCCCCCCTGCGATCTCGTTCGATTTGGCGGCCAGGAGCCACTCGGCCGCCGCGCAACCCCTGCGGGCCCCCCTGCCGCCAAGGATCTGCAGGGCGTAACCGGCGCACTTCGTGGCGGCCTCGGAAGCGTACAGCTTGGCGCAAGAGATCAGCGTCTCCGCCTCGGGATCCTGGATCTGCTTCAGCCACGCCGCCTTCTGCCCCAGCAGGCGCGCTGTGTCCAACATGGCCCTGGCCTCTGCGAGCTTGAAGGCCACTTCCTGGTAGGCCGCCAGGGGCTTGCCTGCCGAAAGACGCTGCTGGGCGTGCACGAATGCCGCTTCGAGGCTCGCCTCCATCAGGCCAATCGAGCCCGCAGTCGCGCCCAGTGCGTCCCACTGCCAGGATTCCTGCAGGACCTCCGAGCCCCGGCCTGCGCTGCCGAGAAGCCACGCCCCGTCCACCCGCGTCTGCTCCAGAACCAAGGACCCCACCGGAAGCCCGCTGTACCCCAGGGCCTCCTCCTCGGGCTCCACCCTGGCCCCGGCCGATCCTGCGGGCACGAGCATGGCGCAAAGCCCCTCGCCAGCCCCTTGCGGGCTTTCCAGAACCCCGAAAACAACGAACACATCCGCAGCGGGCGCGTTCACGCAAAAGGATTTTCGGCCCGAGACACGCCAACCTCCCCGGTCCTGAACCATCTTCGTTGCCATGCCTTCGAGGCTGGTCCCGCCTGAGGGTTCGGTTCTGGCCAGGGCTGCAATCTTCCGGCCCGAAAGGAGCCCGCCCAGGATTTCCCTGATCCAATCACCCGATCCAAACCTGGACAGGAGGTGCCCGCAGTGGACCCCGCAGGTCCATGCAGCCAGGTGAACGGCCGGACTCTCCTTGGCCAGAACTTCGCCGAAAGCCACCTGCAGAACCAGGCTCTCCCCCTGCCCCCCCGCCTCGGTACCGAGGCTCAAGCCCAGATGGCCGGCCTCGCCCAGCTTGTTCAGCAGGGCCCGCAGCACCTGGGACCCGTCCCCCTGCCCTCCAGCGAGTCTTTCAGCCAGGGGCCGGATCTCCTTCTTGCAGAAGGATTGAAACGCCTTCTTCCTTTCCTTTTCTTTCTCGGAGAGCTCGTAATCCATGATGTCCGCCCCCTTACTCGCTCGTGCGCATCATCTTGGAGATGATCGTTTTTTGAATTTCCGATGTCCCGCCTCCGATGGACCCGAGCTTCGTGTCCCGAAAGAGCCGCTCGACAGGGTACTCGTGGATATACCCGTACCCGCCGTGAATCTGAACCGCCTCGGACGCGCACAGCATGCCCCAGTCCCCGGCCATGAGCTTGGCGATGGCCGCTTCCAGATGGTTCAGAGGCCTGCCTTGATCCTTGTACCACGCGACCCGATAGATCAGCAGGCGCAGGGCCTCCACGAACACCTTGATGTCCGCCAGCTTGTGCTGGATGGCCTGGAATTCCGCAATGGGCCTTCCGAACTGTTTCCGCTCCTTGGCGTAGCGGGCGCACTGTTCCAGAATATACTCGAAACCGCCCACGGTCGGAGCCAGCAGAGCGCTGCGGTCCCACTCGAGGGTCCCCAGGGCGGCGAGAAATCCCTGGCCCTCCTCGCCCAGCCGGTTTTCCTGGGGAACCACGCAATCCTCGAAAATCAGCTCCGAGGTCGTCGATGCCCGCACGCCCATCTTGTTGAGCTTCTTGCCGACCGAGAATCCCGGAAACCCTTTCTCCACAATGAAGCCCGTAATGCCCATGTGCTTGAGGTCGCGGTTGATGGTGGCGTACACGCAGATCACGTCCGCGATCGGCCCGTTGGTGATGAACATCTTCGTGCCGTTGAGCACATAAACGTCCCCCTTGCGGGTTGCAGTGGTGCGGATCGACGCGGCGTCCGAGCCTGCGTCAGGCTCGGTGAGCCCCATGGCACCCACCCATTCCCCGCTGGCGATCTTGGGCAGATATTTCTTCTTCTGTTCCTCGGTGCCGTTCTTGAGGATCGTGTCGCCGCACAGATAGGTGTGAGCGCCCCAGGAAAGCAAGAGCCCGCCCTCGGCCCCGCCCCTGCCCATGGCCTCGCCCGCCAACACGGCCGTGAGCACATCCGCATCACCTCCCCCGTATTCCGAAGGATACGGAAGGCCCAGAAGGCCGAACTCTCCCATCCTCTTCCAGGCTTCCCAGCAGAATTTCCCTTCCCGGTCCGCCTCCTCGGCAAAGGGCGCAATCTGCTTCCGGCAGAATTTGAGCACTTCCTCCCGAAACGCGACCTGTTCGGGCGTCAAGCTGAACTCCACCATGTTGATCTCCTTTCCCCGGATGCCGCCCCGCGCGCGATGCGCCGCCGGGTTCCAGCGGTCTCCTGCGGCCCTCCGAACAGGCGTCCATCGGCTGCCGCAGGCCCGAGAGCGTGTCATCAGTCCGCGTGAATGCCGTTTTTTCTACCAGCGCCGGCCTTGCAAGTCAACGAACGCCCAAGACGAACGGCCTTTTCGAATCCCCCGCGGTCATTGACACATCTTCAGGATGTAGGCCATGATGTTAACAAGGGAAGAGCGCCAGGAATCGCTTTCCAGCAGGGGGCGCGAGGGATGTCCGTACGAAGAATCCGGACCTTTCCCGACCCGGTGCTCCGGGAGACGGCAAAGCCGGTGGAGAAGATCGACGACGAGGTCCGCCAGACCCTTGCGGACATGGCCGAGACCATGTACGCATCGAACGGGATAGGGCTCGCGGCCCCCCAGGTCGGAGATCCGAGGCGCCTGATCGTCGTCGACGTGGGCCGGGGCGGCGAGTCCGGAGGCCTTCTCAAGCTCATCAATCCGGTCATCACCGAAAGAGCCGGAACCGTCAAGGGCGAGGAGGGATGTCTGAGCCTTCCCGATCTCCTCGTCGAGGTCGAAAGAAACGAGAAAGTGGTCGTCGAAGCCACCCTGCCCGACGGCCGGGCCACGCGCATCGATGCCGAGGGCCTTCTGAGCATCGCTCTTCAGCATGAAATCGACCATCTGAACGGCGTCCTTCTGGTGGACCGCCTCTCCAGCCTGAGGCGCAGCCTCTACCTCAGAAAAAGACAGAAGGAAGAAGCCCTGCAGGCAGACGAGCGACGCACGGCCTGAAGGGTTCCAAGGCTCCCCGGGTCCTGCTCACCGACGCTTTTCCGCAGCCCTTTCCGCCGGCCCAGGAATCCCGGCTGCCGCGCCTGCCTCGGCTGCCTCGTGGAGAAGAGAAAATATCCGGCTTCTGCAATGCCTCCATACCGGGACCCGGGACCGGACTTCTTCCTGGTATTGGAAGTCCGCCTCTGCCCACACAACCGACTCCCGCTGCGGCGCCTCGGCCAGAACAGTCCCCCAGGGATCGACGATCGCGGCGTGGCCGTAGGTGACGCGGCCCGACTCGTGCGTCCCAAACTGGGCCGGAGCAACGATGTAGACCTGGTTCTCGATGGCCCGCGCCCTGAGGAGAGGCATCCAGTGGTCCTTGCCCGTCTCCAGGGTGAAGGCGGCCGGCACGAAAACGACCTGGGCGCCCCGCAAGGCGAGCAGCCGGTACAGTTCCGGGAAGCGCAGGTCGTAGCAGATCGAAAGTCCGAAGCCAACGCCTTCGACACAGGCCACGACCGGCTCGTCCCCCGGCCGCACCACCTCGGATTCGCGGTACACGACCCCGTCCGGCAGGGAAACGTCGAACAGGTGCATCTTGCGATACACGGCGACGGCCGAGCCCTTACGGTCCAAAAGCACGCTCGTGTTGTACGGCCTCCGGTCAGCCTCTTCCGCGCTGGATTCCAGGATCGTCCCGGCCAACACCAAAACGCCCCTCTTTCTGGCGACCCGCCGAAGCTCGCTCAGAACCGTCCCGTCCAGGTCCTGGGCAAACCGCGCCCGGTCCCGGTCAGAGCCCATGAGGGAGAAGTTTTCCGGCAGAGCGATCACGTCCGCGCCTCGGTCGGCGGCCCGTTCCAGCAGAGTCAGGGCTTTCTCAAGATTGCGCTCCGGATCCTTGCCCGAGCACATCTGGACGGCGGCCAGCCTCATCGTTCTCGAAGATCCGCCCATCGTCCCTCCTCCTTGCCCGGCCCGGGTTCGCGCTCCGCAACGCCCGGCGTCGCGCTCACGGAGCCAGCCTCAGGACTTTGCCCGGATTCAGGATCCCTCGCGGATCCAGGCGGGACTTGAGGCCTCTCAGCCCTGCCATGGCGCTCGCCCCGTGCTCCCGTTCCGCCCAGGGGGCGTGGTCCAGGCCGACGCCGTGATGATGGCTGATCGTACCTCCATGCTCCAGAATGCAGTCCGACGCGGCTTTCTTGATCGCCCACCACTGGTCCAGCTCGGCTCCCGCGGCCTGCCGCGCCAGAAAGATGAAATACAGGGAGGAGCCGCAGGGGTAGCAATGGGACAGGTGGGCCATCACGAGCCCCCGGACCCCGGTCTGGGCGATGGACGACTCCAGGCTTTGCCGCACGGCCTCGTACAGGGGAAGCAGATGTTCCCAGGTCGCTGACGTCTCCAGCGTGTCAATGAGAACCCCCCTGTCCAGAAGCACGTCCCGCAGGTAGGGATGTTCGAACCGTTCCCGATACCACAGTTCTCCGGGGCCGCTGCCCAGGAAAAACCCGCCGTGGTCTGAACAAACCTCCTTGGCCCACTTCCAGGGACCTTCGACCGCACCCCGCACGCCTTCGAACCCCAAGATGAGAAGGGACCTCCCCTCCCGCCTGTACCCCATCCGTTCGATCACCCACAGACCCGCTCCTTCCACGGCCCGTTTCCCTCGGCCGGCGGCCTTGGGCCTCAGGCGGGTCCCGAAATCCGTCTCGACTCCGTCGGACAGCCGCAAGACCGCAGGGGCGAGACCGCACTGAAGCATCTCTCGACAGGCCTCCACTCCCTTTTCGAAGCCCCGGAAGAAAAACGCTCCGCAGCGCCTCTCGGACGGCATGGGATGGATCTTGAACGCGATTTGGCTGATGACACCGAGGATGCCTTCCGAACCCGCCACGATCTGGTTCCAGTCCGGCCCCGAGGCTCTGGCTGGCACCGCCAGGGTCTCCAGAATGCCCCCCGGGTGCACCATGCGCAACGAAAGCACCATGTTCTCGATCTTCCCGTACAGGGTCGATTGCTGCCCAGCCGACCTCGTGGCGACCCATCCGCCGGCCGTCGAGTACTCAAAGCTCTGGGGAAAGTGCCCGAGAGTGAATCCCTCCCGATTCAGGGCCCGCTCCAGGTCGGGCCCGCGGATCCCCGCCTGGACGAGCACGACGCGGCTCAGCCGGTCCAGGTGGACAACCCGGTTCAGTCGGCCCAAGTCCAGAGAAACAATCCCTTTCTGGTCCTCCCGGGCCAGAGCCTCCACCCCCCCAACCACGCTCGTTCCCCCTCCGAACGGGACGACCGCCACGTCCATCTCTGAAGCCCACTCCAGGACAGCGCAGACATCCTCCTCTGTCGACGGGTAGACCACGGCATCGGGCGCAGACCCGGCATCCCCCTGACGCATCCGCACGAGGTCGCGGTAGCTCTTGCCCGCGGCGTGTCCGAGTCGAGCCGAAAATCCACGCAGGATCCGGTCCGGGCCAATGCGCCTTTCGAGCCGATCCAGTTCCGCGCCGCCCAGCCGGCACGGCCCGAGACGGACCCGTTCCAGGGATACCGGCCTGCAGGCGGGATCCATCGGAGCCTCCAGGCGATCCTTGAGGAACTCCACAAACCCGTCGCGACCTTCGAGACAAAAGCTCTTGGCCGGGTCCCCCCAACCCCACCACTTCATCGACGTCCCCATTTCTTCGTTTTTCCGAGAAACCATTCGTTCGGATCCTTCCATGCTCGGTCTCCCTTTCGACCCAAAATCCCTGTCAAGACCGGCCGCCTTGGGGGGTGTCCCGGCGAGCGCTGAAACACGGCCGGCCCCCGAGGAGTCTAAAAGTGTAGAGGTTCCATGCAGACGCAACGCGAGAGCGGGGCAAGCTTTTTTGACTTTCTTGACATTTTTCTCTTTACAAGCAGGCCCGTTTCTGTTATATTTGATGAAAATGGATTCAATGACAACCCCAAAGAGGAGGAAGTCGACATGGCGGCAAGCAAGAAGGACAATCTCCTGCGCTCCAAGGATGTCGCCCACATCCTGGACCTGCCCCCGGACGATGTCATCTACCTGGCCCGCAAAGGCAAGCTCCGAGGCGTCAAGGAGGGCAAGTACTGGAAGTTCAGGCTCCGGGACGTGACCTACTACCAGAAACGAGCGGCCAAGGACTGAAACATCCAAAGCGGGCTTCCCTACCTTCTCCTGGGACGAAGACTTGTCCTCTTCCCGGGGAGGGGGTCTTTCTCCCTCCGCTGCGCCCCCGCAAGGCACGCCACGGTCAGTCTCGATACCCGTAAGCTTTGAGCTTGCGCCAGAGGGTGTTCCTCCCGATGCCCAGGACGGCTGCGGTTCGGCTGCGGTCGCCCCCGTGCCGTCGCAGAACATCGAGAATGTACCGTTTTTCCACTTCGGCCAGCGGAAGGTCATGGCCCGCCCCGAAATCAGCAGGCCCCCTGCGCACCGGTCCCTGGTCCCCGCGAATCGACTCCGGCAGGTCCTCGACACGCAGAACCCCTCCTGAGGCGAGAGCAACGGCCCGCTGCATGGCGTTTTCGAGTTCCCGCACATTCCCGGGCCACGGGTACCGCTCCAGCAGAGCCGCAGCCTGGGGGTCGATCTGAAGGGGCGTTGCCGAGAGCACGCGGGCGCCGTACTCGGACAGGAAGTGATGGGCCAGAGGCAGGATGTCCTCGGGCCTCTCCCGCAGCGGGGGCACCCGGATGGAAATGACGTTGAGCCGGTAGTAGAGATCCTCACGGAACCGGCCCGAGGCAACTTCTGCCTCGAGATCCTTGTTCGTGGCTGCCAGCACGCGGACATCCACCTTTCTCGCCTGGTTGGCCCCGAGGGGCCGGACCTCCCCTTCCTGTAGGGCGCGCAGAAGCTTGACCTGAAGGGAAAGCGGAAGCTCCCCGACCTCGTCCAGGAACAGGGTTCCCCCGTGAGCGACCTCGAACATCCCCTTCCTGGGCGCATCCGCTCCGGTGAAGGCCCCCCGCGTGTGCCCGAAGAGCTCGCTTTCCAGAAGGTTCTCCGGGATGGCCCCGCAATCCACCGTTTGAAAAGGGCCGCCTTTCCTCGGACTGAACGCGTGGATCGCTCTGGCGATCAGTTCCTTGCCCGTGCCGCTTTCACCCCGGATCAGGACCGTAGAGGCCACTTGAGACACCCGTCGAACCAGACGGAGAATCTCCTCCATCTGGCGGCTCCGGTACACGATCCCCTCGATCCCCTCGCGCCGCTTGAGAGCCGAAGACAGGCGCCGCACTTGATTCCGCAGGCGCCTCCTCTCCAGCGCATGTTCCACAGTCAGCAGAACCAGATCGGGGTCGAAGGGCTTGGTGAGGTACCGGAAGGCCCCTTGTTGCAACGCTTTCGAAGCGGACTGGATGGTCCTCTGGCCCGTCAGGACGATCACGTCCGTTTCAGCCCCGTGGCTCTTGACCCATTCCAGGATGTTCATGCCGGCCGGCCGGTCCTCAAAGGACAGCTCCGTCAGGACGAGGTCCGGACGGCTCTTCTCGACACGTTCCAGGGCGTCCTCGACCCTGTCGGCCTCCTCCACCTCGTAGCCTTTCTTGCGAAGCATGAGCCCCACGCTGGTGCGCACCGCACGGTCGCTGTCCACGATGAGGATCCTGGCCATGACGGATTCATCTCGCCAAGGGGAGACGGAGCGATACCGTGGTGCCCTTGCCCGGAACGCTTCGCACTTCCACCTCTCCGCCGTGGATTTCCACGATGCTTTTCGCAAGGGTGAGGCCAAGGCCCCTTTTCTCCTTCTTGGAGGACCAGAAGGGCTCGAAGATCATGGGGATCCGATCCGCAGGGATCCCCGGGCCCGAGTCGGCGACGATCCACCGAACGGCGTCGTTTCCCAGCTCCAACCGGATCGTGACACTGCCCCGGCTCCCGGCAGCCTCAAGGGCGTTCTCCAGCACATACCAGAGGGCCTGGCGGACTTGCTCGGGATCCGCAAATACCCGTCTGCCTCTCGGAAGGGAGCCCACTTCGCATCGAACCCCTTTCGGCCAGACCTGGCTGTTCCGGATGGCGGACACAACCTCGTCGGCAAGGTCGGCCGGATCGAAAAACGTTCTTTGAGGAGGCTGCCTGGAGCCGACGGAGAGCAAGTCGCGCAGAAGACCCTGCAGGCGCGCTCCCTCCTCGCGCACGATGGCCGCGAGGGTTTCCTTTTCTTGGGCCGTGAGGACTTCCGGGGGTTCAGACAAGACCTTCGACGCGGTCAGAATGGCGCTGACCGGGTTCTTCATGGCTTCCGCCACACGGGTGGAGATTTCGCCCAAGAAGCCCACCTTTTCTTCAAAGGCCACCCGGTCCGCAGCCTTCTTGATCTCCGTGAGATCCCGGGTGATCTCGGCGACCCAGCGAACCGACGCACTCTCGTCCCGCAGGGGATACAGAGAGAATTCCAGAAAGCGATGATCCCGGTCCTCGCCCCTCTCGACCCACAGGGAATATCGCTTTTCCCTGCCCGTTTCGAAGACCTCCTCAACCCGACAGAACTCGCAAGGTTCGGGCGTGCCGCCAAACGCCTCGTGGCAGCGAAGCCCAACAAGGTCTTGCTTCGAAAGGTTCAGGAGGCGCGCCGCTGACCGGTTTACGAAGAGAATCCGGCGGTCCCGGGACACAATCTTGATCGAGTCGCTCATGACGTCGAGGAGCCTGTCGCAGAATCCCGACTCCCACGAAAGCGCATCGAACGCGCGATCCCCCTGCGTCAGACCTTCGTTCATTCCCCAGGCTCCCCGGCACGTCTTCCGGCCCAAAGTCGCTCCCTTTCCCGAGGGGACCCGCCCACCGGCCCCTTCCTCCGGTCACTCTACTGGCAACGGATTTTCCCTGTCAATTCGCCGGCGCGCGGGACCTTGACCCCCGCCGGCGCGAACGTATAATGAAAAGAAAGGAGAAAACCTCTGATGGAGAAGAAACGACTGCCTCGACTGCCCGGCCGCAAAGAAATCCTCGAACGGCTTCGAACCTGGATGCTCTTCGCGCCGGGGTCTCTGCTCGTCCTGCTCGGCTTGACCATTCTTTTCTACCCCGAGGCCTTTCGCGCAGCCGTGGGCCTGTTCTTCGTGCTGACAGGCTTCCTGGCTGTCCATCTTGTCCGCAAGGCGCGCCAAATCTTCCGCGGGCTGCAGGCACGGGTCGAGGTCTATTCCGAGGAGGAATCCGAGGAAGAGCCTTCTTCGCTTCCTGTCCTTTCGGACGTCATGCGTCAGTGGGTCAACTGAATCCGAGGACTTCCGATGCCTGGCAGGAAACCCGACCTGCCCGCCGGCCGGTTTCGGAAGCTTATGGTACCCCGCCAACCATGCCCCCCCGCAGGCGGAAGCGCTTGAGTCCGTCCTCGCCTTGCTTTGCCCGATGGGAGATGGTATGGAATGAGCAGACCGAGGCCTGCAAGACAACCTATCCCGCAGTGTGCCGCTGCGGACACGCCGCCAAGGCCCTTCGGCTCCACGAGCCGCGACAATAGGATTCGGTCCCCCCATGATGCGCCCCTTTCGCACGCTTCAAGGCCGGCCCGGCTTCGGCGGCTGCCCGGCGTGGGCCGTTGTTTGCTTCTTGTTGGCTGCCATCGCCCTGAGCGCGCGTCTCGAGGCCCAGCCAAGCCAGGCGCGGGCGCAATCCGCAGACAGGCCAGCGAAAGCCTCCCTCCGAGCGCCCGGCAGATTCGGCCCCGAGGCGGCAGCAGAGGCCGCCTTTCTCCAGCCTGACCCAGATGCCTGCAGCGCCTGGACCCTTCTCGCACTGGCGCGCTCTCCCGGGCCAGGCCCGGCCGGAACAGAGCCTCTCAAAGACGAGAATCTTTCCTTTGCCGAAGCCCGATGCTGGGAGGCTCTGGGCCTGGAGGAGGACGCCGTACGGGCCTATCGAAGGCATCTGGAACGATATGCCGAGGGAAAGACCCGGTCCGCGGCGCAGTCGGCACTCATCGCCCTTCTCTTCCGGCAGAAAAACTTTCAAGCCGTCGCATCCGCAGCAGGAGCACTCGCCGAAGACCAGCGGCAGGCCCTGACGGCCGAAGACCGCTATCTCATCGGCCAGAGCCTGTACCGGCTCGGACAAGACAGCGCGGCACGACCCTATCTGGAGTCCCTTGGGCCGGAGGCGGCCGTTTCCGGTTATGCCCTTTTCACTCTGGCTCAAATGGAATACAGAAGCGGCAACCCTGAAAACGCCCTCTCCCTCCTGGACTCTCTGTGCTCCCCCGCGCACGCTTCCCCCGTCTCTGGCGCCCTCCGGGATCACCTTGTGCTCACCCGGGCCAGAATCCTCTACCAGCTCGGCCGATATGGGGAAGCGGTCGAGGAGTTCCGCAGCCTGAAACCGTCCTCGCCTTTTCTGCCCGAGGCGTTCCTGGGACTGGGATGGTCTTACGACGCCCTGGGGGACCGGGCCAAAGCGATCTCATACTTCCTTGCGGTTCAGAGTCTGCCGGCGTCGCCGGCCGAACTCTCCCGTGCCCAGATGGAAGCGGCCCGGATCTATTCCGAGGCCGGGGCCGATCCGGAGGCGACCGAACTCTTCCACCAAGTGCAGGTCCACCTCCTGCTCCGAATCGCCCAATATGGCAAATGGGGGCAAGAGCAGGAATGGCTGGCCGAGGCTTCCCGGGCGCTTCTCGACCCGGCGGCATCGTCCGTCCCTCCGACGACCGACCAGCCCGTTGCAGACGATCTGGAGTCCTTTCGTCGGGAGGTGCTCGCGCTGCTCGATCGAGAACGCTCCCGTCCCGGTCCCTTGAGAAGCCTTCTGGAAGGGCAGCGCGCTCTGGACAGCGTGACTTCGAAGCTCCGGAGCCTGGCCGACCGACAGGGCCTCGGCCTCCGGCCCGCATCCTCTCCTCCATCCTCTCTCTTTCCTCCCCTGGACCCGCCCGTGCCGGCACTGGCAGAACCGGTGCCCGAGTTCGTCGACATCTGGCTCAGCCTCCTTTACGCAGAAAGCCGTATTCTTCAGGCAGCTTCTCTCTGGGACCTGCTCCCGGATGCGGAAAGGACCGACTGGGAACGCACCGCCGTATCCTATTACCGATCCCTTGTCGAAGACATTCTGTTTCCGCCGGCCAAGGCAGCCGAGACCCGCGCTTTTTTCGATGGCCTTCAAAGCACCATCCGGCACCTGCCCTACCCTCTGGAGGATCGGAACAAGGTCCTGGAGCGACTCCTCTCCTGCCGCAGATCCATCGAGGAAACCCGGACGGCCCTGACCGACGCTTCGCTCAGGATGGAAACGCTTGCCGGCGCTGCCCAGGGACCGACCGCAGGGGTCCGGCTCGGCGTGTGGATGGCCTACGCCAAGAGCCTGGCCGAACTCAGGATGCTCCGAGACGGTTCTCCCCTTCTTCTCCTTGCCGAGGATCCTTCCTCTGAAAGTGCTTCCCCGGCCAGCGATCTTTCGGTCGACTCTTTCGAGTCGAGGGTCTCGGAGCGGATCCGCGTGCTCAGAGGTCTCCTCCTTGCGGCGCTTGAACGGCATGTCAGCAATTTCCACAAGGAGAGAATCTCCGAATTGCGCAGGCTCGTGGCGGATTCACGCCGCATGTTTGCTGATTCCCTTCTGCTCAGGCAGCAGGAGATCACCCGGGATCTGTCTTCGTCCCACGCGGAACAGGGCCGGGCGCATTCCGAAGGAGCCGAACCGGAGAATCCATGATCCACTGGAAGCCCCTGTTTCCGGTCCTCCTTCTTCTGTGCGGCCCCTCCTGTCTTCCCGGGACAGCCTCGCATCCGGCCGGCCCCAAGACCGACCTGTATACACAGGCCGACGAAAAGGCACAGGAGATCTCCGGACGGCTCCGTGCCGCAGGCCTCCGCCAGGGCCGGCCTGACACGGCCGCGCTGGAAGCCCAGGAAGACCAGAACCGGCGGCGGGCCATCGAAAACTACCGCGCCCTCCTCGCCGAGCCCGAGGGCCTGGAGCCATCCGTGCTCGAATCCGCCCTGCTCCATCTGGCCCATCTCACTTTCGAGAGCTGTCTGGCGCGACACCGAAAGGCCATGCACGCCTACGAGGAGAGCTACCGGGGCTATCAGCTCGGCCACACCACGGCACGGCCCGAGCCTCCCAGGTACGACTTCAGCGAAGCCAAGACCCTCTACCAGCAGTTTCTCGACCGCTACCCCGATTCTCCCTCCAGGCCGGAAGTGCTCTACAACCTCGCTTATGCCTATGGAGAAGAAGGAGATCTGGACCGATCGGTCGAGCTGTTCGGAGAGATCGCGCTCCATTTTCCGGGCGCGAGATTCTCGGCCGAGTCCTACCTGCGCCTCGGCGAACACCACTTCGAGCTCAACGAATTCGACCGGGCCGAGCAGTATTACAAGAAAGTGCTGGAACTGGGGCCCCACCCTCTCTACGAAAAGGCTCTGTTCAAACTCGGATGGTGCGCCTATGCAAAGCAGGACACCGAACTCGCCCAGAAGCATTTCGGCACACTTCTCGACCTGTACTCGCCTCAAAGCCAGAAAAAGCCCGGAGACCTCTACAGAGAATCCGTCGAAATCCTGGCCAAGATCCTGTCCGAGCAGGGTGCCGCCCGGGCGCTGGACTCGTTCCTCCGGCAACGGGGCTATCCCGGGTACGGCATGGACCTGGCTCTGCAGCTCGGGGACTATCTGCGAGAGACCTCGCGATTCCAGGATGCCATCGAAACCTATCAATGGATCCTCGCCGCTCATCCGAACGATCCCCGGGCGCCCGTTGCGGAAAAATCTCTCATCGAGAGCCTCAGGCTGGACAACCGGCCGGCGGAAGCCGAGGCCCGGGAGGCGACTCTGGCGGACCGGTACGGCCGGGGCACGGCATGGGATCGAGCCAACCCGGATCCGGACCTGCGCGCGCAGGTGGACACGCTGATCCGAGACATCCTGAGCAACCAGATCGTTGCCCATCATCGGAAAGCCCGCGACCGGAAAGACCCTGCCGAATACGACAAGGCTGTTCAACTCTACGAAAACTATCTCCGGTATTTCCCGGATGACCAGGCCGCCTACGAAAACCGGTTCCGTCTCGCCGAGTGCCTGTTCGAGTCCGGCCGCATCGACCGGGCAGCGGCCGAATACGACAAGGTCGCCCGCGAAGAGCGGTTCCTCGAATACCGACACAGGGCCTCTCTCCGGCGGATCCAGTGCCTGGAAATCCTGCGGTCCCGCAACCAGATCGACCTTGACGCCCTCCTGGCCGCGTACCGTGACTACCTGGAACAGAATCCGGGGGATGAACAGGCCCGCACGTTCTTGTTCAAGCAGGGCGAGATCCTCTTCAATGCTTCCCGCTACCTCGAGGCAGCGGCCGTCTTCGAGCGGATCCTTCAGGCCGAACCGGCCGGACCCGGGACCGTTCGTGCCTGGACGTTGATTGTGGAGTCCTACTTCGCGGCCGGCCGATACCCCGAAGTCGCGGCATGGACCGAACGGATCCTGACCCGGAACCTGCCCTTGGGCAGCGGCGAGCGCCGCCGGGTGGAGCAACTGCGGGCCCTGGCCCGATTCGAGGTAGCCCGCCAGCACGAACAGCAGGAAGACTGGGCCGAGGCGGCCGAGCAGTACCGGGTCCTGGCGCAAGAATCCCCGGACAGTCCGATCGCGCCGGACGCCCTTTTCAACGCCGCTCTCTGTTACGAAAAAGCCGGCAACCGATCCGGCGCCGCAGACTGCCTGGAGCGAATCGTCTCTCTCTATCCGGAATCCAAGCACGCAGGCAATGCCCTGCTTTTGCCTTTGCCGTATTACGAGGAGATCGGCCGGTGGGACCGGATTCTGGACCACCTGGAGCGGCTCTACCAGCGGGACCCCCGGAACGACACTGCCCGGGAGAACCTTTACAAGCTGGGCCGCAAGCTCCGCAGCAAGGGCCAGGCCGAGCAGGCGCGAGAAGTTTTCGCCCTTTACGCGAAGCGGTATCCACAGGACTCGGCCCGGGCCCTGGAAATCGCCTATACGCTGGCCGAGATGGACGATGAGCGGGGGGCGGCCTCCGAAGCCCTTGCGGGCTACCGCCGCTTCCTGGAGACTCACGAGCGCCTCATCAGGGCCGACCCTTCCCTTCCGGTGGACGCAGCCGCCCTTTCCAAGGCCCAGTACCGGGTCCTCGATCCCCTGTTCCAGGAATACCTGGCCGTGCGGCTCGTGGAACCCCTTCAGGCAAATCTCGCCCGCAAGCAGAAACTCCTGGACCGGCTGGTGGACGGATACGTGAAGACGGCCCGATTCGGCTCGGGCGAGTTCTCGACTGCATCCGCCTTCCGGATCGGGGAAATCTACGAAGAGTTCGGCCGAAGCCTTCTGGAGTCCCCGCTCCCCAAAGACTTGACGCCCGAGGAAGTGCCGATCTACAGGCAACTGCTCGAGCAGCAGGCCGCCCCTTACCGCGAAAAGGCGCTCGCCGCCTACCGGGTCACCCTGGAGAAAGCTCGCGAGAAAGGAATCCTTGACCGGTGGGTGCTCGCCTCTTACGACCGGCTCTCCTCGGTGAACCCTGAGGCCTACCCGCCCCTCCTCGAGGATTCGCCGGTTCCGTGGGTCGAACGCTGGAGCGAGAAGAGATCCCTCGTCCGGTCCATCGAATGGAACCCTTCCAGGAGCTTCTCCAGGAAAAAGGCCGACACCTTCCAGAGCCAGCTCAACGAGGTTCTCAAGGCTCTTCAGGACCGGCCCGTCGGAGGGCGCAGCCTGGAGCGAGGAAGACTGCAAGAGGCGGTAAAGACCTTGACGCAGCTCCTCGCAAAGGAGCCCTCCCTTTACGAGGTCCGCTTCAATCTCGCCGTTGTCTTCCACATGCTCGGAGACACGGCGTCCGCCCGCCGGGAATACGAGATCGCCCTGCAGCAAAACCCCAGGATCGGTTATGCCCGCCTCAATCTCGCCGTTCTCGCTTTCGAGCAGGGAGATCTCCAGGCAGCCTCTGCCCATCTGGAGGAACTCGTCCGGCTTTCCCCGGAACACGCAGGAGGCCACTACATGCTGGGCGTCGCCAGGGCGCGAACCGGGGACGGCCCGGGAGCGGTGGCATCCCTCGAACAGGCTGCCTCGCTGCTGCCGCAGTTTCTCGACCCCCACGTGGAACTGGCCGATCTTCTGTTCCGGTCCGGGGCGGCCGAGAAGGCAATGGACCACGTACGCCTCGTGCTCGATCACCCGAAGGCCGGCACCCGGGTCCTGCGCAAGCTGGCCTGGATCCTTCTCGAACGGAACCGGCTGGACGAAGCCGTCGAGGCCTCGAGCCGGGCCCTCGAGGGCCGGGAGGCCGGGTACGAGGACTGGAACAACCGGGCCGTGGCGTATCTCCGCAAAGGGCTTCTCCGGGATGCAGAGGCGGATCTCCTGGAGGCTGTCGCCAGGGCCCCGAACCGTCCAGAGGCTTTGAACAACCTCGGCATCGTCTACGCTTCCCGCAAAGCCGCCAGGGACGCCCTGTCCAGCTTCCTCGAAGCCGAGCAGAAAGATCCGGCCTTTGCGCCCGCCCTGTTGAATGCCGGGGTGATTTATGGTCAATATCTAGGAGATACGGAATCCATGACATCGTATTTCAGCCGGTACCTGGAGAAAGGAGGGGCCCGCCGGAGGAACCTCCTGGAAGCGTGGCTCCGGACGGCTCAAGGGCAAGCAGAACACTCTTCCGGGACGATGAAGGACCGAGCAACAGGGAGTTTCCCTGCGAACGATGGCCCGAGATAGAACTTCAACGATTTGTTCCGGCCCGGGGCCGCAGTCCAAGCCCGGGCAAGGAACCGGCAGAGGCTCCCGACGGGCCGGACCCCGGGCGGGACTTTGCCTTGTTCTGGCCGGGCTCTTCCTGGCCGGGGCGCCCCTGCCCGGAACTTCCCAGACCCGGGAGAGCGGCGCGCAGGATGCCGCCAGAAGCACATCCGAGCCATCTTCGCGCCCCGCGGGCGGTCCCGAGGACAAAGCGCCAAGAAAGTCGATCCGAATGGAGGAGATCGAGATTCAAGGCGAGGTCGAAAAGCCCAAGGCCATGTTCGTCATTCCCATGGCGCCGGTCGAATACAGACGAGGGACCTATCAGAAGGACTTTACAGCCGAAATCCTGGCGCCCATCGACCGGGAGGCGTTGGAGAACCTGGGAAAAACCCGCCTTTCCGGAGGCCGGCCACAGGAGCCTTGAGAGGAAGAACCCGACACTGCGCATGAGGGGCTGCGCGACAAGGGAGGAACGCATGTCTCTTTCCGTGATCGAGGTGTTTCAGAGCGGCGGCAAGTTCATGTACCTGATCCTGTTCGTGCTCTGTCTCGGGATCGCGATCATTCTGGAGCGCTTCTACTTCCTCTATTACAAGTACAACGTGAGCGGCGCCAGGCTCTTCGAACAGATCCGGCCGAGTCTCCTCAAGGGAGAAATCCACCGGGCGATCGGCTTCTGCGACGACGCCCCGCTGCCGGCGATCCTCAAGGCGGGGCTCAAACAGTACCTGCTCGCCAGGGGCGGAGTCCGCAAGGCCATGGAGGAAGCCGCTCTGGAGGTGGGGCCCAGACTCCAGAAGCGGACCCACTACCTGGTCGTTCTGGCCAACATCGCCACGCTCCTCGGCCTTCTCGGCACGATCATCGGGCTCATCATCGCTTTTTCGGCCATCTCAGGAGCCGAGCCGGGCGAAAAAGCCGTCCAGCTCGCCCGGGGCATTTCGATCGCCATGGCCACGACCGCCTTCGGTCTCATCGTCGCCATTCCGTGCCTGCTGTTCCATTCGATTCTCCAGTCCAAGGCGAACCGGCTTCTCGACGAGATCGACGAGTACAGCGTGAAAACGGCCAACCTGCTCGATTCCCTCGATCCTGCCCGAAAGGAGACGACGTGAGCCCGATCCGGGGACGAAACAGCCGCCTCCTCCGAGAGGTCCACTCGGCCAACGTGGACCTGACGCCCATCATGTGCCTGTTCATCATCCTCGTGCCCCTGCTCCTGCTCACCGCCGTTTTCGAGCGCCTGGCCGTTCTCAAGGCCCACCTGCCCGAGGCTTCCACGCTCCGCGGCCCGGCCGCCGGGGAGTCGGCTCAGCCCTCGGGCATCGTGGAGCTCAGGCTCATGATCCGGCCCCAGGGGCTGGAGCTCCAAGGGACCTTGAGCCACGACCCGGACGGAACAGAAAAGGAAACCTACGAGGACTTCCAGGTGTCGTTTCCCCTGGTAGGCGACCGCTACGATCTCGAAGGTCTCCAAAGCCATTTGAAGAGCCTCAAAGGCCGGTATCCCCGGCACGAAAAAATTGTCTTTCTCGTGGAAGACAAGGTAACCTATGACATCATCGTCCAGGCCATGGACGCCTGCCGGGAGGAGATCTTGGAGGAAGAGGGACGGGAAGTCCGTCGGCCCCTGTTCCCTTCCATCTCCATCTCGGAGGCCTTTCGAGAGGACGGGGTGTACGAAGGACTCCGGCAGGGAACCCGGGAACTCGACGAAAAGCTGGGAATCCAATGAGTGTCACAGATGCCAGATCATCCAGAGTCCGCGGGCGCGTCTCGGGCAGGCTCTCGGCGGGACCTACTTCCTCCCTCCTGCTCCTGACTCCTCTTGTGGACATGTTCACGATCCTGCTCGTGTTCTTGCTCATGAACTATTCCACGGGCGGCCAGCTTCTCTACATGGTCCAGAACATCCTCATGCCCGAATCCGTAAGCCGCGAGCGGCTCGAGCCGACCGTGGAGGTGTCGGTCGCGAAAGACAAGCTGTATGTCGACGGCGTGGTCTTGATCGAAGATCTGGCTCCCTGGCTTGAGCCGGGCCGCCTTCTCGTGCCGCCCCTGTACGAGACCCTCAAGCTCAAGGCTCAGGAATACAAGAAGCTCGAGCAGAAGGTCCCCCTTTTCCATTTTTCGGGCAAGGTGACCATCCAGGCCGACCGGGAGATCCCGTTCCAGTTGCTGAAAAAAATCCTATTCACCGTCGACCGCGCCGACTTCCCCCAGATCTCCCTTGCGGTCTTTCAGAAACAAGGATAAAAGCCGGCAAGATCGGCCACGACCATGCCTAGACGAACTGCACCGCCTTCGAGTTTCCGCCCCGGCTGGAGGAGCCTCGAACTCGATTACGAAGAGAAAGTCTTCAGTCTGATTTTTCTCACGGTCCTTTTTGCCGGCCTCGTGGTGGCCCAGATCTTCCAGCACATGCGGTTTGTGCGGCCCCTGTACATTCCGCGGCCCGAGGCACGCAAGGTCGCCGAGATTCTCCTGCGCGAGCCGGAGCCCATCAAGCCCGTGGAACAGAAAGCGGCTGCTCCGAAGCCGGAGCCTCCCCCGAGGCCTCTCACGCCCGAGGAGAAGAAGAAGCTCACCTCCCCGCCTCCTCTGAGCGCCGTGGGATCTCCGAAGGCCCTTCCGGAACAACCCAAAGACGTGAAGAAGATCGTGGCCCGCAAGGGCCTCCTCGGCCTCATCAGCAAGGAAAGCGGGGACTCGGACCTGAGGGCCTATCACCCCTCCAAGAAAAAGGACGTTTCGGAGGAGCTGGACAAGGCCCTCCAGAATTTGAGCCAGTCGAAGAAGGCCGGCGACGGGGACGACGATTTCCTGGGGGTGGGCAACCTGCCCGAAGTCGCCAAGAAGGGGAGCGACATCGGATACATTCTTCAGGCATCGAAGATCGGCGAGGTCCGGGAAAGCCAGGTCCAGTTCTATGGGGGCGTCGAAGATCTGCCCGAGAGGGCCCTCCAGTCCGGCCCTCAGGGAGAAGAAACGGTCAGCGGCAAAGGGAGGTCCCCCTACGACATCCGCAAGGTCGTCTCCTCCTACCTGGGCGGGCTCCGATACCTTTACAACAAGGAACTGCGCACCAACCCGTCCCTGCGGGGCAAGCTGACCGTTTCGTTCGACATCAGCCCCTCGGGGCAGGTCACCCGCACGTCTCTGATCTCGTCGACTTTGGGCTCTCCGACGCTGGAGCAGGCCGTGCTCGCCAACATCCTGAAATGGCGATTTCCGACCATTCCGGAAGAGAACGGAACCACCCAGGTCACCTGGCCGTTCGTGTTCGTGCCGCCCAGCTCATAGACGGGGAAGGCTGCCGCCGTGCATCACTTCTTCTTTCCCCCCTTCCTGCCCTTGCGGCCGGAGCCCTCGAGGTCCTGGAGTTTGCGGCGGATCCGCTTGTTCGGGTGGTGCGGGAAATCCACGCGGACAAACAGGCTCTTTCCGCAGATCTTCTCGACGATGCCTTCCTTCTCCCCCTGGCCGAAGGGAATGGTCACACGGTCGCCGGCCTTGAGGCTTTTCACGTCCACTGCCATTTTTCGCTCCTCGCCAATCGCTCAGAACACGCGGCCCGAGACGCCAAAGTTGAACATGCTCCGGATCAGGTTGTATCCATAAAGAATGGACCTTCTCAACCCGGACTGGGGGACCACAATCACATCATCGGCCTGCAGATAGGGATTGGGTTTCTCCCCGCGGGCGATCGCCGGCAGGTCCAGCACCAGAATCACCTCTCCGCTGGCCGTCTTGCGCTTGAGAAGAGTCTTGGAACTCGACGCCTCTTCGTCCAGAACCCCCCGTGCCATGGCGATTCCCTCCAGAACCGTGGTGGGCTTCTTCAGGGAATAGGTCCCGGGATCCTTCACGAATCCCAGCACCTGGAACCGCTTGGCCTCGGGCACGTTCACCACATCCCCATCCCCCACCAGGACATTGAGGCTCATGTTGCCCAGTTCCATAAGCTCGTACAGATCGATGGTGATCACCTGCTGATCCGTCGGAGCGGCCGCGGTCGTGACGGCGTTTTCCGGCGTGGCCGGCTGCACTCCCCCCTCCTTTCCAGCCTCGGCGGGCCGGATGTTCCGGATCACGTAGGCCACCTGGCCCGCGCGGTCGTCCGGGCCGCCCGCCAGAGACAGAATGTCGAGCAGGGTGGTCACGTTCCGCCGGAGGGTATAAGTCCCCGGATCCCTCACCGCGCCGACCACGGCAACCCGCTTGCTCCTGAACTGCTGCACCACCACGCTCACGCGCGGATTCGGTATGATTTGCCAGTCCTTGAGGCGCTTTTCGATCTTGGCCTTGATTTCCTCGACCGTGAGGCCCCGGACGTTCATCTCTCCGATGACCGGGAGGCTGATGATTCCGCTCTCGGAGACCCGGATCTCCACGCTCTTGGTCTCTTCGCGAAGTTCCCACTCGAAGATCGTGATTTCCAGCACGTCTTCGGGGCCGACCCGGTAGTCCTCGTAGAACTCGGGCAAGCGCTGGAAGGTTGCGGTGGCCAGCCTCCTGCTCGTGTCGTCCGTGTAGGACGGCGGAAAGGCGACGAACGACTGCTCCACCACCTGGGTCCGCCCGCCGAAGCAGCCCGCGACAAGGCCGGCGGCCAGCGCGGCCAGCCACGGGATCCAACCCCTTCGGAAGCTTTCCTGATGCGACCTGTCGAAACGGTTTGGCCCCTTCATGCCCTCCCCCTTTGCATGGACTGGAAACCTGTGGGAACGCAAGCTCCTGCCCGCGGCCGTCTGCCGATCCCGGTGCGCGGCGCGGCAGCCGTATCTGTGTAACACATGGGTAGGCCCGGTTCAAGAGATTCCGTTGATTTGTCGATTCAAGAGCCTATACTGATCTGGCCGCATCGCAAGGCTCGTCTCCCGCATCTCACTCTGGAAGCAGCGGCGAGAGGCCGGCCGGCTCAGCCGGCGAGCGGCAAGGATCTCGCAGACACCTTTTGCGCACTGGGTAGGTTAAAGGCTGCGATATGAAGAACGAACGGGTCCTTGTAATCGGACTGGACTGCCTGACGCCCCAGCTAGTCTTCGAGCGCTACATCGATCGCCTTCCGAACATCCGAAGTCTGATGCAGGCCGGATACTGGGGCCGGCTCAGAAGTTGCGACCCGCCCATCACGGTCCCCGCCTGGTCCTGCATGGTGACGAGCAAGGACCCGGGCCAGCTCGGCTTCTACGGGTTCCGCAACAGAAAGGATTACTCTTACGAGGGACTCGCCTTCGCCAATTCCCTGGCCGTGCGGGAGCCGACCCTCTGGAACATCCTGTCAAAGAACCGCAGAGACTCGGTGCTGGTCGGCATTCCTCAGACCTATCCGGTCAAGCCTCTGCGGGGCCACCTGGTCACGGGCTTCCTCGCCCCGGACAACCAGAGCGAGTACACCTACCCGAGCGAACTCAAACAGGAGGTCGAGAGGGTCGCCGACGGGTACATCATCGACGTCAAGGACTTCCGGACCGACAACAAGGACTGGCTTCTCCGGCAGGTCTACGAGATGACCGAAAAGCGCTTCCGGGTGGTCCGGCATTTTCTCAAGACCAAGCCGTGGGACTTCTTCATGTTCGTGGAAATGGGACCGGACCGGCTGCACCACGGCTTCTGGAGATTCTGCGATCCCGAGCACCGGCTCTACCAGGAAGGGAATCCCTACCGGAATGTTCTTGAGGATTACTACGTGTTTCTCGATCGGAAGGTGGGCGAAATCCTGGCAGAGGTAGACCTGAAAAACACCGTGGTCCTGATCGTCTCCGACCACGGGGCAAAGAGGATGCAGGGCGGTATCTGCGTGAACGAGTGGCTCAGGCGCGAAGGCTACCTCGTTCTCCGCGAAGATCCGGCTCCGTCGAGCCGCCTCAAAATGGATCAGATCGACTGGAAGGCCACCAAAGCCTGGGGCGAAGGCGGCTATTATTCCCGGATCTTTTTCAATGTCCGGGACCGGGAGCCCCAGGGCGTTGTCCCGCCCTCGGATTACGAGCGGTTCCGCTCCGAGATCAAGGAGCGCCTCGAGGCTCTCGGCGACGATCAGGGCCGTCCGATCGGCACGGTCCTGCACCGGCCGCAGGACCTGTACAGGGAATGCCGGAACGTGGCGCCGGATCTCATAGCCTACTTCGGAGACCTGGACTGGCGCTCTGTCGGAAGCGTGGGCATGGACTCCATTCACACGTTCGAAAACGACACAGGGCCAGACGACGCCAACCACGACCGTTTCGGCGTGTTCGTGCTGGCCGACCCGGGCCTGCCTGATTCGCAGCAGGGCCGCACGCTCGACGGCGTCTCCCTTTACGACGTCGCGCCCACGGTTCTGGAGGCCATGGGAATCCGGCCGCCGGAGGACATGATCGGAACAAACATCCGCAAGAAGGCCCTGGAAGGGGAAGGTCCGGCCCATCGGTCCGCTTCCTGACCTGGATGCCCATACAGGAGGAGGCAGTCATGGCGCAGGGTTTTACGGTATGGATCTCGGGCTTGCCCGGGTGCGGCAAGTCGGGGATCGCCGCAAAGTTGGAGGAGATTCTCCTCGAAAGGGGTGTGGATGCTGAAAGGCTTGACGAAGGCGAAATCCGGCAGAACTGGCTTCCCTCCCTGGGGTTCGGCCGTGCGGAGCAGGACGGTCTCACCCGCCTGCTCGGGCATGTCTGCCATCTCCTCACCCGAAACGGCGCCGTCGCGGTGGCCGCGGCCCTGTCACCCTCCCGCGAAGTTCGGAACGAGCTTCGCAGCCTGATCGGCAGGTTCGTGGAAGTCCACGTGAAGTGCCCGGTGGAGATTTGCCGGCAAAGGGACCGAAGCGGCAAGTATGAGCAGGCCTTTCAGGGGAGCCTTACGGACTTCGTGGGCGTGGATCTTCCCTACGAGGAGCCGCTCCATCCCGAGATCGTTCTGGAGCCCGGCGAAGAAGATCCGGACGCCGGAACCCGAAAGATCGTAAGGACCCTTGAACTCCTTGAATGGATTCCACGCGTCGCCGGAAGCGACTACGACGCGGCGGACGAGGAAAAGATCACCAAACGGCTCAAGGACCTGGGATACCTCTAGACGGCCAAAGCCGCCTGCGAGCCCGGCCGACCTCGCCCGCTGCGCCCGGCCAGGTCCTGTTCCAGGCAAGATCGAACCAGCAGGGAGAAGACATGGGCATCCTGGGACGAATGTTCAAGAAAGACGCCGGGGCCAAGCGCGTCTTTCTTATGGGCCTCGACGGAACGCCCTGGGGTCTGTTTCAGGCGCTCTGTTCCCAGGGGGTCTTCAAGAACTTCGCCGAGATCGCGGCCAGGGGATCGCTTCTCAAGATGTCGACCACCGTGCCGGACGTCTCGTCCGTCGCATGGACGACTTTCATGACCGGCGTGAATCCGGGCCGCCACGGCGTCTTCGGCTTCGTGGATCTGAAGCCCGGCTCCTACGGCACGTACTTCCCCAATGCCACCCATGTCCGCAGCCCCACGCTGTGGCAGCTGCTGGGCAAGGAAGGCCGCCGATCCGTTGTGGTGAACATGCCGAGCACTTACCCGGCCCAGGAAATAGAAGGGGCGCTCATCGCAGGCTTCGTGGCCATCGATCTGGAGAAGGCCACCCATCCCAAGAGCCTCGTGCCCTGGCTCCGGCAGATCGGCTACCGTCTCGATGTGGACGCTGCCCTGGCCCGCCAGAATCCGGACCGTTTTTTCGAGGAACTCGAGGTCACCTTGGAAAAGGGGGAGGAGGTTTTCCTCCGGCTCATGGGAGAAGAAAACTGGGATTTCTTCGCCGCCGTTGTGACCGGAACAGACCGGCTCCATCATTTCTTTTGGGACGCCTGGGAGGACCCCTCATCCCCGTACCATACCCGGTTCGTGGAATACTACCGGAAGGTCGACAACCTGGCCGGCAGGCTCTACGACACCCTCAATGGCCGAGCCGTTTTCCTGGCCCTCTCGGACCACGGCTTCGGCCGCCTGCACCGCGACGTGTACCTGAACCGCTGGCTCGAGGAAAGCGGATACCTCGCCTTTTCCGGGTCCAAGAGAGAATCCATTGCCGACCTGGACCCCGCGAAAACCCGGGCTTTCTGTCTGGACCCCGGCAGGATCTACGTGAATCTCAAGAGGCGTTTTCCCCAGGGCTCGGTCCTTCCCGGCAGGGAATACGAAGAGCTTCTGAACGAACTCGCCTCCCGGCTCGAGAACCTCTCCTTCGAAACGGCGCCCGGCAGGACCGAAAAGGTCGTGCGCCGGGTCTTCCGCAAAGAGGAACTCTTCCACGGTCCCTTCGCTACCGCGGCTCCGGACCTCGTGCTCCTGGCAAACCCCGGGTCGAATCTCAAGGGGGCCACCACGCGCACCGAGGTCTTCGACACCCAGGGCACCTTCACCGGCATGCACACCCAGGACGACGCCTTCTTCCTGTCCGACCGTCCGGCCGCGGATCCCGGAGACATGCACATTCTGGACGCGGCCCACACGGTTCTGGCCAGCCTTGGCTCTCCGTCCGCGTCCTCGATCGAGGGCAGGCCGGTGCTGGTAGCCTGACATCCCCAAGAGGCTCCCCCGAACCTGCTCGCTCCGCAACGGGTCCTTGCCGGAGACCGCCAAAACGCTCCCAGCCCGCCTGAGAAAGGCTTTGCGGAGAGGCGCGAAAATTGATAGAATCCAAAACATGTGTTTCTATTACCATAAAGGTCGGAATTCCCAGGATTGCGCCCGGCCCTCGGAAACCGACGGCAGATGGTCTTCCTCATGCTGGGAGAGGCTGTGACCATAGACCCCAAGTATCTCGACATTGTGGTCTTCCTGTCCGCCCTCGGCTTTGGTCTCGTCGCCTTCAGCCAGATCTCCTACCCTCTGGTCACGCTCATCCCGAAGGTCCGAAAACTGCTCGAGGAAAGCCGCCACGAACGCTCGGTTCTGGTTTCGCTCCTGCTCATCGCGCCGGCCATCTGGCTCATTGTACTGGCGAGCACGATCGTTCTTGTCTGCCGGTACCTGCCGGCCCACAGCAAAACATACTTCCTCGGCCTCGCCATCGTCCTTTTCCTGGTCCTTTTCAATCTGTACAAGAGGAACCGGGAAATCGAGGACGACTTCATTTACCGCCTCAAGAGCTGCATCCGCCTGAGCAAGGAAGACAGCCTGGTTCGCAAGTACCCCCGCGACAAACTCAAGGATTGACACCCCCTGTCGACAGGAGATCCCAGGCTCTGTTTCTCACGGCCGACACGGCTCACCGTGCACCGCGCCGGCGGGATCTCTTTCACAACGGCCCCTGGTCTCGAAAATCCTCTCCCATTCGCACATGTAATTTTTTCCTGAGGCCTCCGCCTCCGGTGAGCGCCCCCCGGCATCTGCCTGTTCGCTTTTTCTTGGCTGCCCCTATGGCCTGCCCTCGGGCTGGCTGCGCCCTTTTCGGAGGGGAGGCCGTGTCCTCTCTTTGCCGACCCTCTGCCGCCATCTCTTCCGGCAGGCGCGAAGAAAAACTTGACAACCAGCAGATAAGTATGTATAACTTACCCGCACAGACAAAAATCGGGGAATGCAAATTTATGCTGTAATTTTAATATGATGCAATCTGCCTTGTAGTTGAGTTACTTTCACTCACAATCGCGGCCTGATCCGCTTCTCCCGCGTGAAAGAGAAACCCATGGCCCGCTACAGGAAGGCCACCACCCATCGGGAAGCCGCCTTAATCCTGTCTGGCCCCCGCGCGTCGGACAGCAGAGACAGACCGTACCCGCCGGGCAGAATCAAGATCGCCAAGGCTTTTCTCGAGCTTCTGGAAACCAAGGAGTTCCAAGCCATCACCACGGCCGAGATCGCCGGCAAAGCCGGCGTGACAGAGGCTCTCATCTACAAGTACTTCGGCGACAAGCGCGGCCTCCTGCACCAGGTCCTCAAGGAATACCTGGAGGAGTACCTGATTCAGTTCCAGCGGGATCTCAAAGGGATCAAGGGAGTTCTGAACAAGCTCCGAAAGCTCATCTGGTCCCACATCCACGTTTATGCGAACAACCGGGTCTTTGCCCGAATCCTGTTTGTGGAGGTGAGGAACCATCTGGACTACTACAACAGCGAAACCTACGGGCTCGTCAAGCAGTACAGCAGGATTCTTCTCGACTTGATCGAAGAGGGCGTTCGAGAAGGGGAGATCCGGGACGACATCCCGCCGAAACTCATCCGCCAGGTCATCTTCGGGAGCATCGAGCACGTATGCCTGACCGGGGTCATCTTCAAGCGCGAGATTTCCCCGGACGCTCTCACCGAGGATCTCTGCAAGTTCATCTTTTCCGGAATCGAAAGGAAGCAGTCATGACACCCGGCGCCTGTCTCCGTCTGACGGGATTGAAGCTGCCGGGACGGCGCTCTGCAGCACGAGTCTTCTGGGCCGTCCTCGTTTGCCTGGCCCTGGCCGCCTGCGGCGGTCCTGAGGAAAAGCCCGTCCCCTACGACTACGACGTGGCGGTCATCGGCGCCGGAGGCGGCGGTCTTGCCTGCGCGGCCACCCTGGCCAAGGCCGGGCTCAAGGTCGCTCTTTTCGAGCAGCACGACAAGCCGGGCGGGTTCATGACCGCCTTCGAACGGGAGGGCTACACCTTCGAGGTCTCCTTGCACGTGCTTGCCGAAGTCACCGAAGGGGCCGCCTTTTACGAGATCCTGAAATCCCTCGACGTGCTCAACCGGGTGGACTTCGTCCGGATCGACCCTCTCTGGAGGTGCGTCTTCCCGGACGACACCTTCGACGTTCCGGCGGACCGCGAAGCCTTCCAGAAGCTCCTCAAGGGCAAATTCCCGGCCGAACAGGAAGGGATCGACAAATTCTTCGCCACAGCCCAGGACGTGTTCGACGAAGTCCTCGACCTCGGCCGCCTCTCGCAGCAGAGCCTCTTTGCCCGGATCCCCCGCTATGCGGTCTTTCCCCTTCTTTATCCGCAGGTGTTCCGATACCGGAACGCAACGCTCAAGGAAATGCTCGACCGGCATGTGAAGGACCCCCGCCTTCAGGGCATCCTCGCCCAGCTCTGGGGATACCTCGGGCTGCCTCCGTCCAAGGCTTCCGGCCTGTACTACACCCTGATGTGGCACGGCCTTCATGAAAAGGGGGGCTACTATCCGAAGGGCTCGAGCCAGGCGATCTCGAACGCCCTGGCCGCCTTTTTCGAGGAAAAGGGCGGCCGGATGTTTCTCAACACCCGCATCGACAGGATTCTGCTCGAAAACCGAAGGGCCGCGGGCGTAAGGACGTCCAAGGGCAGGGAATACAGAACCCGCTTTGTCGTCTCCAATGCCAGCGCCCTGCAGACCTATCTCCGGCTCGTGGGCGAAGAACACCTGCCTGCCCGCTTCGTTCAAGAGCTTCGGGACATGGAAGTCTCCTGCTCGCTCTTCATCGTCTACCTGGGCCTCGATCTGGACTTGCGAAAAACAGATCTCGCTCATGTGCACGAGGTCTTTCTGAACAGCGGCTACGATTTCGAAAAGGATTACGAGAGGCTCGAAGCCGGCGATTTCGACGCCCCCCACATCGTGATGGGCCTTTACTCGAACCTCGACCCCTCCTTCGCCCCCGGCGAGGACAAGTCCGTGGTTTCCCTGGTCACGGTCGCACCCTACGATTACCGGGGCGAATGGATGAAGGGCGAGAAATACGAGGTCTACCAGAAAGCCAAGGAGGAAATCGCCTGGAAGCTCATCCGGCGGGCAGAAGCCGTTCTGCCGAGCCTGGGCGACAGAATCGAGGTCATGGAGGTGGGTACGCCCAGGACCATCGAGCGGTACACTTCCCATGACCAAGGCGCCGTGTACGGGTTTGCCCTCTCGCCCGGGCAAAGCTTCAACAGACGGCTCAAACAAACCGGCCCGATCCGCAACCTTGTCCTGGCGGGCGGCTGGACCTTTCCGGGCAACGGCCAGTCCACCGCCATCCTGTCCGGCTACCTGGCCGCGCAGGAAATTCTGAAGGCCCGACGGCCCTGACCGCCGACCTTTCCATCGAAACGCCCAGACGGAGGATCCCATGTCTGCCAGAACCGAAGCCCTCATGATTCAGACCCCGATCAAGGCCCAGCAGGTGGCCCTCCTCGAACTTTCAGACCAGATGCGGGCCACCCGGCCCGGCTACGAGTGGAAGCTCGATCTCGAACGCGCCAAGCTCGTCACGGAGTCCTACAAGCGCACCGAGGGCCAGCCCATGCCCCTGCGCAGGGCTCTTGCCCTGGCCCACATTCTCGAGAACATGACCCTGTACATCCGGCCGAGCGAGAAGATCGTGGGCAACTTTGCCTCCGACCCGGACTCCGTGCCCTTCTACCCGGAGTTCGCATGGAAGTGGATCGCGCGGGAGACCGCGCCGGGCCAGGTTTACAGCAGCATGCTCACCGACGAAGGACGGAAAGAACTCGCCGAGATCGGCGCCTACTGGGGAAACAACTCCATCCATCACATGCTGCGCCGCTACCTGCCGCCGGACCTCCAGGAGGTCTTCTGGATTTTCAATTGGGAGTCCGGAACGCCGGACTATGAGAAGATTCTCCGTCAGGGCCTCCGGGGCATTCTGGAGGAGATCCGCCAGAGAAGGGAACGGCTGGACCGGCAATACCTCGAAGGGGCGATCAACGGCATCGAGTTCGTGGCCGGAAGGGACACCTTGGAGAGCATGGCCATCGCCCTCGAGGCGGCCATCGGCTGGGCAAGGCGTTACGCGAAACTCGCCCGGGAAATGGCCCGGGGCGTGCGGGATCCCGAAAGGAGCCAAGAACTCGAGGAGATCGCCTCCATCTGCGAGCGGGTCCCGGAACACCCGGCCCGGACCTTCCAGGAAGCTCTCCAGGCCTACTGGTTCATCCATCTCATCGTGAACTTCATCGAGCTGCCCCAGGTCGGAAGCGGCATCCGCTTCGACGTGGTCATGAACCCCTATTACGAGGCGGATCTGAAGGCCGGCAGGATCAACAGGGCAGCCGCTCAGGAACTTGTGGAGTTCCTGATCGTGAAGTTCCAGGAAACCGGTTTTCTCCACGCCCCCATCTGGTCCGGCTTCGGCGGAGGCGCCCTCGGATTTCAGACGATCACCATCGGAGGCACGGACGGGGACGGAAACGACGTGACGAACGAGATGAGCTACATCGTTCTGGACGCGACCAAGACCGTCCGGGCCATCGTGCCGCCCCTGGCCCTGCGCTGGCACGACGGCATCCCCCGGCGGCTCGTGGACAAGGCCATCGAGGTCCTGGCCTCGGGCATGCCTCAGCCGGCGATCTTCAACGACAAGGTCAATGTCCTCAGGCTCACCGGCCTCGGATGCCCCCTGAAGGACGCCCGCAATTACTCGATCAACAACTGCATGGTCCCCACCATACCGGGGAAAAATTTCAACCACATTTCGGCCTGGGCGAGCGGCGTCCCTTTGCCCATGTGCCTGAACGCGGCCCTCGGCATCCCGCCCCTGGCTTTCTACAAGAAATCCGGCGAGAGGAGAATCGACCCCAAGACCATCTCCTCCATGGAGGAGCTTCTCGACGCCACGGTCGAAAACTACCGCTGGGTGATCCGCAGGCTCGTGCTCATCGGCAACATCTCGGACGCCCTCTACCGCCAGTACGCTCCGAGGCCGTTCCTTTCGGCGGTCATCGATGGCTGCATCGAAAGAGCCCAGGACGTGCGGGAGTGGAACTACATCCCGGACTACCGGGACGTGACCCTCTTCGGGCTCAACACCGTTGCCGACTCTCTTGCGGCCGTAAAAAAGGTCGTGTTCGAACAGAAGAGGGCCACCATGGAGGAGCTCATCGAAGCCCTGCGGAACAACTGGCAGGGGGCCGAGTCCCTCAGAAGGCTTTGCCTGCAAGCGCCCAAGTTCGGCAACGACGATGATTACGTCGACTCCATCAGCCGGGAGTTCGCCCGCCGGATCGCTGAGGAGACCCGGGCCTGCAGGACCAATCTCGGGACCCCGGTCCAGCCGGACGGCACGGCCGCCACGGCATGGTGGAGCTTCGGCCGGGTCTGCGCCGCCACGCCGGACGGCCGCATGGCCGGCGAGCCTTTCAACGACGGAAGCATCTCGCCCATGACCGGCCGGGACCGCAAGGGGCCCACGGCCGTTCTCAAGTCCGTATCGAAAGTGGACCCGCTGACCACCTGGAACCATCTGTTCAACCAGACCTTCCAGCCGGAGTACCTGACCGGTCCCAACGCGGAGCTTTTCCGCCATTATCTCAAGACCTTCGGAGACCTCGGCATCCACCACATCCAGTTCACGACCGTGGGCAGACAGACCCTGGAGGACGCTCAGAAGAATCCCGAAAAATACCCGAACCTCATGGTGCGAGTCGCAGGCTTCGCCGCCTATTTCATCGATCTCGACCGAAACCTTCAGGACGCCATCATCGCCCGCACGCCCCAGTCCCTGGCCGGGGCTTGCGCGCCGGACCGCTGATCCTTGCCGCCCCGGCGGGCGGCCCGAGGGCACCTCCCAAGGCCCGGATGTCGGCCCTCCGGCCCGCTCGCCAGGAGAAGGGACCGTGTATTTCAACGACGACCACCAGGCTCTGCGCCAGACCGTGGCCCGGTTCGTGGCCAGGGAGATCAACCCGAACCTGGACGAGTGGGAGCGCACCACGGCGCCCCTGCACGGCCTGTTCGCCAAGATGGGCGCTTTGGGCCTGCTCGGCGTCCGGTACGACCCCGCCTTCGGCGGTCAGGGCCTCGACTTCTGGTTCGACACGGTCTTTCTCGAGGAACTCGGCCACATTCGCGGCATGGGCGTTGCGGCGGCCATCATCGACCACACCCACATGGCCACGCCGGCCCTGCACGACTTCGGCAGCCCGGAGCTCAAGAAGACCTTTCTCGAACCGGCCATCTCGGGCAGGTTCGTGTCCGCGATCGCGGTCACCGAGCCGGACACAGGGTCCGATGTGGCCGCCATCAGGACCCGCGCGAAACGGGAAGGAAATCTTTACCGGCTGAACGGGTCCAAGACATTCATCACGAACGGCGTCCAAGCCGATTTCGTTACGGTTCTGGCAAGAACAGGCGACGGGCCCGTCTCCGGCTCCTTCACCCTCCTCGTGGTCCCCAGGGACCTGCCGGGATTCCAGGTCCGCAGAAACCTCGACAAGCTCGGCTGGAAATCGAGCGACATGGCCGAGATCTTCTTCGACGACGTGCCGGTGCCCGTCGAATACCGCATCGGCGAAGAGGGGCAAGGCTTCATCTACCAGATGAAGCAGTTCCAGCATGAGCGGTTCGCCGCCCTTCCGGTCACGTACGTGATGGTCCGGGACATGATCGACCACACGGTGGAACATCTCCGCCAAAGGTCGACCTTCGGCAAGCCCTTGATCCAGCGCCAGGTCCTCCGCCATCGGCTGGCCGACTGGCTCACGGGCGTCGAGGCCCTCCGGCAGCTGGCCTACCACATCGTGCGCCTGAAAATGGCACGCGCCGACCCCATCCGAGAGATCTCCATGGGGAAACTCCTGGCCGCGGAACTCGCGACGCGAGTGGCCGACGGCTGCCTCCAGATGTTCGGAGCCATGGGCTACATGAACGAATCGCTCATCTGCCGGTATTACAGGGACGCCCGGGCGAGCTCGATCGCCGGGGGCACGAACGAGATCATGCGGGAACTGATCGTCCGCATGGAAGGGTGGTAAAGGAGGCTGCCGTGGAAGAACGGGTATGGCACAAGGCCTATGCGCCTCAGGTGCCGCCAAGCCTCTCCTACGAGGAGATGCCGCTTAACGAGGCTCTGGCGAGGAGCGCCCGCGATTACGGGGACCGTCCGGCCCTGATTCTCATGGGCCGCAAGATCTCCTACCGGGAACTCGACGAGGCCGTCAACCGTTTTGCAAACGCCCTGGCTGAGCTCGGCGTACGCCCCGGAGACAAGGTCTCCCTGGTTCTTCCCAACATGCCGCAGATCGTGATCGCAACGTACGCGATCTGGCGGCTCGGCGCCGTGGTGGTCATGAACAACCCGCTGTACACCGAGCGCGAGCTCGAACATCAGCTCCGGGATTCGGACACCTCGGTCGTCGTGGCCATGGACCTCGTGGTGCCCAAGATCCTCGCCCTCCGGGACCGTCTTCCCATCCGAACGGTCATTGCGTGCCACGTCCGGGACTATCTGCCCTTTCCTCTGCGGCAGCTCTTCCCGGTCCTGCGTCGCAACCTGCACCGCAGGCCCCGCCCGGGAGAAGATGTACTCGACTTTTCGGGCTTGCTCGCAAGAGCGCCCGCGAAGCGGCCCACGGCCCGGGCGGCCTTCTCCGATCTTGCCGCCCTCCTCTACACGGGCGGCACCACGGGCGTATCCAAGGGCGTCATGCTCTCCCACGCGAACCTGAGCGTAAACGTCCAGCAGATGAAAGCCCTGATCCACAACGGCCGAGACGGCGCCGAGACCGTGATCGGCATCCTGCCCTTCTTCCACTCCGCCGGCTTCACCGGCGGCATGAACACGTGCATCTACCGGGGCTTCACCCACGTGCTGGTGCTCAAACCGGACGCGGACATCCTGCTGCGCTCGCTCGTCAAGTACCGCCCCGCTCTGTTCGGCGCCGTCCCCACGCTGTACGTCGGGCTTCTGCGGCATCCCAAGCTGCCGCCCAAGGAACGGCTCACCCACCTGAAGGGGTGCATCTCCGGAGCTGCTCCCCTGGCCCTCGAAACCCATCTCGAGTGGGAAGCCCGGGTCGGCGCCCAAGTCGTCGAGGTCTACGGCATGACCGAGATGTCGCCCGTGAGCCACGCAAACCCCTGGGGCGGCCGGAGCAAGCCGGGCAGCGTGGGCGTGCCTCTTCCGGACACGGACTGCCGAATCGTGGACGTCGACTCCGGAGAGCGGGACCTCAAGACCGGCGAGGCCGGCGAGATCCTCCTCAAGGGACCTCAGAGGATGATCGGCTATTACAAACGGCCCGAAGAGACCGCAGAGGCCCTGAGGGGCGGATGGTTCCACACCGGAGACATCGGCTACATGGACGAAGAGGGATACCTGTACGTGGTGGATCGAAAGAAAGACATGGTCATCGCCGGAGGGTTCAACATCTACCCCCGAGAAGTCGACGAGGTTCTCTACGAGCACCCCAAGATCCAGGAAGCCTGCGCGGTGGGCCTGCCCGACCCTTACCGCGGAGAAACCCTGAAGGCCTTCATCGTGCTCCGCAAGGGCGAAACCATGACCGAAGAGGAGGTCCTCTCCTATTGCCGGACGAAACTGACGGCTTACAAGGTGCCCCGGAGCGTGGCCTTCTTGGAAGAGCTGCCCAAGAGCGCGATCGGCAAGGTTTTGCGCAGGCAGTTGCGGGAGATGGAACTGAGCAAGGGAAAAGCCCGAGTCGGGCGGGCGAAATGAGGGCGCCCCTTTCCCCGTGCGCCAGAGGAGAGAGGAACCATGAAAGAAAAGGCCGGCTCGGCGGACGCCCATGTACACAAAGGAAGAATCAAGGTTCCGTACACCTGGTGGGTGGGAGAGACGGGCAGCCGCTTCTTCGTCGCCTTGCGGGACGAAAAAAAGATCCTGGGGATTTTCTGCGACAAGTGCCGCATGACATTCGTGCCGCCCCGGAAGGCCTGCGGCAGATGCTTCAACACGGCCATGGAGTGGAGGGAGGTGGGGCCCCGGGGGACTCTCGTAAGCTACACGGTCCCAAGGTACCGGGAGCCGATCCACCCCGCGGAGGAGTCGTTCGCCTTTGCCCTCGTACGGCTCCACGGCGCGGACACGGCCCTGGCCCACATCCTGTGCGGCTTCCGAGGGGGAGAGCTCAGAACAGGGATGCCCGTCGAGGCCCGGTTCCGGGAGGACAGGAAGGGAAACATTCTCGACATCCGATGCTTCGCGCCCATCCGCTGAACCCGGGGGCCGGCCAGAAGGCCGGCACGCACAGGGAGAACCATCATGGAAGGCGTAGCCGTCGTAGGCGTGGCACAGACGAAGTTCGAGCGACGCAAGCGCAACGAGACCTTCGCGGACCTCGTCTATGAAGTGACGGTCAAGGCCCTCGAAGACGCGGGCATGACCATCCGGGACGTGGAGAACGTGGTCACGGTCTCCAACGACTTCTGGGACGGCCGGACCATATCCAGCATGGCCGTCCAGGACGCCTGCGGCTCCCGGCACAAGGATATCTCCACCGTGGAGGGTGACGGCCTTTTCGGCGTCCTTTACGGCGCCATGCGCATTCTCTCGGGCTCCTTTTCCACCACCCTCGTGGTGGCCCATCACAAAGGGAGCGAGGGCCGGATGCCCCTCATCACGAACGCCATGTTCGACCCCGTCTACACGCGCATGGTCGGGCTCGACAGCCTCACATCCGCAGCCCTCCAGGCCCGGGTCTACATGGATGCCTTTGGCGTCACCGAGGAGCAGTGCGCCCTGGTGAGCGTGCAGAACCACGGGAACGCCCGGGCCAATCCCTTTGCTCAGCTCCCGCTGGATCTCACGGTGGCCGACGTGATGGCCTCCCCCGTGCTTTCGGATCCGATCAAGCTCCTCGATGCGTGCCCGGTCTCGGACGGCGCGGCCGCCGCGGTGCTCGCCAGCGGCGACAGCGCCCGCAAGGCGCGCAAGAAGCCCGTGTGGCTGCGACGCCTACCATCTCGGAGACCGCGATCTGGCCAGGTCGCCCGCCCTGCGGCAGGCTGCACGCAAAGCTTACGAAATGGCCGGCATCCGGGATCCCTTCCGCGAAATCGACGTTGTGGAACTCTACGACGCCTTCACCTACCAGGAACTTCTCTGGCTCGAAGGCATGGGCTTCTGCGATGAGGGTGAGGCGGCCCGCCTCGTCGAACGGGGTGCAACGCGCCGGGACGGCGATCTTCCCGTGAATCCCTCCGGAGGCTGTCTTTCGGCCCATGCAGTGTGCGTGGCCGGTCTCGTACGGCTGATCGAGGCCGTTCTCCAGCTGCGGGGGGAGGCCGGCGGCCGGCAGGTTCCGGGCGCCAGGACCGCCCTAGCCCATGGAGTCAACGGCCCCTGCGGCCAGAGCCATTGCGTGATGATCCTGGGTTCCTCACGATAGGGAGACGAGCCATGGGCAAGCGCGTAGCGATCGTGGGCACGGGCCAGACCGAGTGCCGGAGCGCCCGAAAAGACGTCAGCGGGCAGGAGCTGATTTTCGAGGCTGTCCAGCGGGCTCTCGAGGACGCGGAGCTTTCCAGGGACGACATCGATGCCGTGGTCATCGGCAACATGGACCACTTCGAAGGCATCAACTACGTGGACACCTGGAGCGTGGACGGGTCCGGCGCTTTCATGAAGCCGATCCTCAAAGTGACCACAGGCGGCACCACCGGCACGACCGTGGCCATGGCCGCCTACTACCACGTGGCCTCCGGCCTTTTCGACAAGGTTCTGGCCATCGGGTGGGAGAAGAACTCAGAGTCCGACACGACAGGGGCGATCATCACGGCTTTCGACCCGGCGCTGGACCGGCCCACGTTCGGGGGGGCCGTGGGCGGTCTGGCAGCGGTCGCCACCCGGTACATGGCGCTCACCGGAGCCACACAGGAGGACGCGGCCCGGGTCGCCGTTCGCGACCGCAGGCACGCCCTCCAGAACCCTTACGCCCACCTCAGGCTCGAGATCACGGTGGAGGACGTGATGAAGTCCCCCATGATCTCGTACCCTGTCAAGTACCTCGACATGTGCCCGAGGACCGACGGCGCCTGTGCCGTCCTCTTTGCCTCCGAGGACGTAGCCACCCGGATTGCGCCGAGGCCCGCCTGGGTGCTCGGAACCGTGAACCGCCACAACTACGCCTACACCGGGGACCCGCCCTGGGACAACCTCCAGACCCTCGGCGAGTCCGCAGGGGTCCTGTACTCCCGGCTCGGCATCCGGGAGCCCTTGAAGGAATTCGATCTCATGGAGCTTTACCTTCCCTTTTCCTACGCGGGCCTCGCCTGGATCGAGGACCTGGGCCTCGCCAGGCGCGGGGAAGGGCCGCGCCTCGTCTGGGACGGGGTCACGGACATGGGGGGCGAACTGCCCATCAATCCGTCCGGAGGCGTGCTTTCGACCAATCCCATCGGCGCCACGGGTTTGCAGCGGGTGGCAGAGTGCGCCCTCCAGATCATGGGAAAAGCGGGCAAGCGTCAGGTGCCGGACGCCAAGCTCGCCCTGGCGAGCGGCTTCGGCGGGTGCTTTTGGACCGATCTCATGGCCATCGGCGCACGAAAGCCCAGCTGAAGGAGAACGCCGCAGACCGATCCGGCAAGAACGGAGACAGCCGCCATGGAGCCCAAGAAGGAACTTCTCGCCATTTCGTCCCTGGAAGCGGAACAGCCCTTCGAGTGGTCGGCGGGCAGACACACTTCCCGCTTCCTCGCCGAGCTCAAAGACAACTGCCGCATCGTGGGCTCCCGGTGCCCCAGATGCCGCAGGGTGCTTGTCCCTCCCCGGAATGTCTGCGGCGAATGCTTCGCGCCCATGGAGGAATTCGTCCCCCTCACCGGCAAGGGGACGGTCGAGACATTCACGGTCCTGTCCTTCGGGTTCGTGGATCCGGACACGGGCCAGCAGAAACCGGTGCCCTACACCTGGGCCTTCATCCGTCTCGACGGCGCGGACAACACCTTCAACCATTTTCTCGAGGAAACCGATCCGGCCAGGATCCGGGTGGGGATGCGGGTGGAGGCGGTGTTCGAGGAGCAGCGCCGGGGCCACCTGCTCGACATCCGCCACTTTCGGTCGATCGAGGAGTAGAAAGACGACATGGATTTCGATCTGACCCGCGAACAGGCCCTGCTCAAGGAGACCGTCGCACGCTTTGTGGACGCGGAAGTGGCCCCCCGGGCTGCCGAAACGGACGAGCTCGAGCGGTTCCCGGCCGAGAACTTCCGTACGATGGCCCAAATGGGCCTGTTCGGGATCACGATCCCCGAAGCCTACGGCGGCAGCGGTGCGGATTTTCTCTCCTGCGTGCTCGTCATGGAGGAGCTTGCGCGGGGCTGCGTCTCGACGGCGAACACCTTCGGGGCCCACGCGATCCTGTGCACGGAAAACCTTTTTCGCAACGGCACCGAGGAGCAGCGGCGCCGCTACGTCCCGGATCTGGTGTCGGGCAATCGCGTCGGCGCCCTGTGCATCACCGAACCTGAGGCGGGCAGCGACGCCCTGAGCCTCAGGACGCGGGCAGAGAAGCGCGGGGATCGATATCTGCTCAACGGGACGAAGATGTTCATCACGAACGGCCCTGTGGCGGACGTGTTCGTTGTGTACGCCAAGACCGACCCGACCGCAGGCCCCAAAGGCATCTCGGCCTTCATCGTGGAAAAGGATTTTCCGGGGTTCGGCCGCGGCCGGACCTTGAGGAAGATGGGCGTTCGCGGGTCTCCCACCGGCGAGATCGTTTTCGAGGACTGCGAGGTTCCGGCCTCGAACCTCCTCGGGGGCGAAAACCGGGGGCTCCAAGTTCTCATGAGCGGCCTCGACCGCGAGCGGATTCTTTACGCAGCCGCGCCCGTGGGCGTGGCGCAGGCCGCCTTCGACGCCGCACTCCGGTACGCCTGCGAGCGCAAGCAGTTCGGAACCGCGATCATCGGGTTCCAGATGATTCAGGCCCTGGTGGCGGAGATGGCCGCGGACATCCAGGCTGCGCGGATCCTGGCCTACTGGGCCGCCTCCCTCTGCGACCGGAAGCCGCGCCTGCGTCTGGAAGCTTCCTATGCCAAGCTGTTCTGCTCCCAGGCCGGCATGCGGGTGGTGGACAAGGCCCTGCAGATCTTCGGCGGATACGGGTTCATCCGGGAGTTTCCGGTCGAAAGGATGTACCGGGATATCAAGGGAATCGAGTTCGGCGCAGGCACGACCCAGATCCAGAAGCTCATCATCGTGAGAGAGCTTCTGCGGGACCTTCAGAAGGGCCAGGCTCTTCAGAGCCCGGCCGGAGGGGAAAAACCATGAGACCGAAGGAAACGATGTCCGTATGCCTGGCCCTCCTGTTCCTCGTCGGCTTCTCTGCCTCCGGTCTTGCAGGCGTCTCGCCCGGCGAAACCGTCGATGCCTCGAACTGGCAGAAGGCCGAAGGGCTCCTGCCGGAGTCTGTTCTCAACTGGGTCCGCAAGGGCGACTTCATTCTTCAGATCGGCGAACTCGGCCTCGACCCCAAAACCATGCACCCCGAGTATTTGCTGAAATCCTTTCAGGACAACAAGGGCCGCTTCGATGTAGACAGCCAGGGAGGCATCGTGGATCTCGCCTCGGGCCAGACCGCCGGATACATTCTCGGCCTGCCCTTTCCCGATCTCGATCCGGCCGATCCCAAGGTCGTGCATAAAATCATGTACAACCACCAGTATATGCAGCACGCCTACGGCCACTTCCGCTTCAATTTCCAGCTCATCTGGGTGGGCCGCTCGGGCTTCGAACGGGAGGTGCAGGCCAAGTGGCAGTCCGCGTCCCTGACCTGCCATCCGGGCGCGCGGGAGATTTCGAATCCGGAGGGGATCGAAAAGTATTCCATTCTGCTTGTGACCAAACCGTACGACATCGCCGGCACGGCCATCATGCTCTGGCGGTACCTTGCGCCGGACATCCCGGACAACACCTTCGGGTACATTCCGGCTGTCCGCAGGGTCAGGCGCATGAGCGCGGCCAACCGGTCAGACACCTTCATCGGATCCGACGAGTGCGTGGACGACGCAAACGGGTACGACGGCAAAATCTCCGCCTTTGACTGGAAGCTCCTGCGCGTTCAGGAAGGCCTCGTCCCGCTTCTGGACACCCAGCCGTTTCCTTTCTCCCAGAACGACGCGGGCGAATGGGTGACCACGAAGGACGTCAAGCCCGTCCTGTACGGCTACCAGGTCAAGGACTGGAAGGGAGCCCCCTGGGCGCCCACGAACCTCGTGTGGGTCAAGCGGCCCCTGTATGTGATCGAGATGACGCCCAAGGACCGCTACTATAACTACGGCACACACTATCTCTGGGCCGACCCCGAGACGTACGCCACCACATACAAGATCATCCATGACCGCAGCGGCAAGTACTGGAAGACCCTGTACATGATCAATTTCTTCTGCCAGAGCCAGGACAGGAAGATGGCCATGATCGCCGTGGCCGGCCAGAACATCATCGACGAACGGGCGGACCACGCCACCATCACCGAGAACTGCAGTCCGAGGAACATCTGGACGATGTTCGCCCAGACAGACCTTGACGATTTTTCCATGGCCGGATTCCAGAAGTTCTGCAAGTAAACGTCGGAGGCGAGAAGGGAAGGAAACATGAACGATTACGACGCGATCGTGATCGGAGCGGGCAACGGGGGCCTCATGGCCTCCGCGACCCTGGCCCGCCGGGGCCTCAAGGTGCTCCTGCTCGAGAGGCACAACGTCCCCGGAGGGTGCGCCACAAGCTTCTGCAGGGGCCGCTTCGAGTTCGAGGTGGCGCTGCATCAGTTGAGCGGCCTGGGCACCGAGGCCAAGCCCGGGCCTTTGAGAGGTCTCCTGAACGGACTCGGCGTCGCGCAGGATCTCGAGTTCGTCGAGATGTCCGACCTGTATCGGGTGGCCATGCCGGGCGTCATCGACGTCAAGCTCAAGGCCGACCGTTCTCAGGTGATTGCCGAGCTCCAGAAACACTTCCCGGCCGAACGGGACGCCATCGAGCGCTTCTTCGATCTCGTGTACCGATTCGCGGGCGAGATGCTCAGCGCCTTTTATTTCCGCGACCCGGAAGCCTCCCGGAGCAAGTACCCCACCCTGTTTCGCTATGCCCTGAGACCCTGCAAGGACGTGCTCGACGAGTTCTTTCAGGACCCGTTGCTCAAGACGGTGCTCTCGGTCTACTGGGGCTACGTGGGCCTGCCGCCCAACCGGCTCGCCTTCGCCTACCTGGCGATCCTGTTTTTCACCTACATCGAATTCAAGCCCTTCCACATCAAGGGAGGCTCCCAGGCGCTTTCCAACGCCCTGATTTCGAAGTTTCTCGAAGCGGGGGGCACCGTGCGGTTCCGCTGCGCGGCGCGCAGGATCGAGACCGAAAACGGCCGTGTTCGCGCCGTGGTAACCGAGGGCGGCGAGCGCTTCCCCTGCCGGTACGTGGTCTCGAATCTGTCGCCGATCGTCACGTATCTCGAACTCCTCGATCCGGGCGTCGTCCCCGAGCAGACTTTGCGCGAGCTTCGGGGGAGAAGCGTGGGCCCTTCGGCCTTCACGATCTTCATGGGCCTGGACCGAGACGCCCGCGCCTGCGGGTTCACCGAATCCACCACCTTTATCGTCTCCCACACCGACATCACGGAAAAGCCTTACAACCAGATGCGGGAACTCGAAACCGGAAGCGAGCTCATGGTCATGAGCTGCTTCAACGTGGCCGATCCCGATTTTTCGCCGCCCGGCACCTGTCAGGCGAGTCTCGTCACCCTCAAGTTCGGAGACGCCTGGCTCCGTGTGCCGCCTTCCGAGTATTTCGCGACCAAGTACCGCTGCGCCGACCGGATGCTGCGCACCGCAGAAACGGTCTTCCCCGGCATCCGGGAGCACATCGAGGAAGTCGAGGTCGCCACCCCGCTGACGCACATGCGCTACCTGGCCCACCCGGGCGGCGCGGTCTACGGGTTCGAGCAGCACACGAAGGACTCCCTGTTTTTCCAGCCCGGAAGGGGGTCTCCGATCCAGGGGCTCCTGTTCGCGAGCGCCTGGTCCGGCGACTGCGGGTTCCAGCCCACTCTGGAAGCGGGCCACGGCGCGGCCAAGGCGATTCTCCGGGAACTTCGAGCGTGAGGGCGACAACATGAAGGCAGACGTGCTTCGCGAATTCGACGGATACGATGAGGTCGTTCGGGCCATCGAGCTCAGCCGGGCCCACGGAATCGATTACACCCCGGAACGAGACAGCCCCGAACCCTATATCCGGAGGCTTCATCCTCCCCTGCTGCGCCTTCAAATCCAGGACATCTTCGTCGAAACCCCCTCGACCAAGACCTTCCGCCTCGTCAGCCGGGACGGCCCCCTGCCGCCCTTCCAGGCGGGCCAGTACCTCTCGATCGTCGTGGAAGTCGGCTCTGTCCGCACCAGCCGCCCCTACAGCATCTCCTCCCCACCGAACCATCTCGGCCACTACGACGTGACGGTCCGAAGGTATCCGGACGGACTGGTGTCGAACCACCTGCTGGACCACGCCCGCAAAGGGGACCTTCTGGAGGCCACCGGTCCGGCCGGCGAGTTCTACCACAACCCTCTGTTCCATTCGAACATCATGGTCCTGCTCGCTGGAGGCTGCGGCATCACGCCCTTCCGGAGCATGATCCGCGAGATCGTCGAATGCGGCCTGGACCGAACGGTCTACCTCTTCTACGGGAACCGCAACGCAGACGACGTGATTTTCCACAACGAGCTCCGGGATCTCTCCGCCCGGTCCGAACGGTTTCACTACATCCCGGTCATCGAGAACCCGCCGCCTTCCTACACAGGCAGGACCGGGCTCATCACGGCAGAGCTCCTGCGGGAAGTCCTCGGCGGTCTCGACGACAAGACCTTCTATGTGTGCGGCCCCCAGGCCATGTACGACTTCTGCATTCCGGAGCTCGAAAAGCTCGGCATCCCCAGGCGCAGGCTCCGGAGGGAGGTGTACGGCACGCCTTCGGACATCCGCCGCTGTCCGGGCTGGCCGGCCGGTCTTGACCCGGAGACGCCCTTCAAGGTCAAGGTCGACGGAGGCAAGGCATTCGCCACAAGAGCCGGAGAACCGCTTCTCGCCTGTCTCGAACGGCACCGTGTCGCCATCCCGTCGAGCTGCCGGTCGGGCTCCTGCAGCCTTTGCAGGGTGAAGGTTCTGGCCGGAAAGGTCTACCAGCCCCCCGGTGCCCTGGTCAGGAAGTCCGACCGCAAGCACGGATACGTCCACGCCTGCGTGTCCTATCCCCTGGAAGATCTGGAGATTCTTCTTTGAGCCCCCATGCCCCGCAGCCGGAGACAGCCGCATGATCGAGGAGAGATTCAAGCCGATCGCTCAGTTCGTCGAGACCGGAATCGAGGGGATCCGCAGGAGCGGGCTTCGCATCCTCGCCATGCGGGAGCGATACGCCAGGGCCCTGGTTCCCATCGAGGGCAATGTGAACCACGTGGGCATCATGTACGCAGGGG
>FWPU01002407.1_pt1 | contig 52165 bp, 49 predicted proteins | sample 2228361 | NCBI WGS metagenome assembly FWPU01 (sample SAMEA103939777, study PRJEB20133) | metagenome | reverse complement strand
CCGTGATCGGATGGATGATCTACCGCCGTCAGGTTTGCCGGCGGGCTTGGCGGGAGGTTATCGGCCGGAACGGCGGAGGCGACAGCCGTCGGAGCGCTCTCCAATCCTCCCTGATCGACCGCCGTCACGCGGTAATAATAGGTCGTCCCGTTCGCCAGGCCGGAGTCCGTATAGCTCGTAGATGAGACCTCTGCCGCCGGGCTCCCCCACGGACCTGAAGGTGAAGTCGATCTATAGATTCTGTAGCGATCCACATCCACCGAAGCGGAAGCGGTCCACGAGAGGGAGATCGATCCCCCATGATCGTTCGGCCTGTCGGAAGCGGCAAGCCCCGACGGGGCATCGGGAGGCAGGTTTATTTCGGTGATGGCCAGGTCGTAACTGCCAGCTCCCTGCCCCTGAAGAGCGACGTGCACGTAATAAGTGCCGCTCGCCGAGGCGTTCCAGCCGATGGACGTCGAGCTACCAAAGCCCTCTCTGGAGTCGATGACCGCACCGACGCCATTCATGAGCTCGAGTTTTATGGTATTCTCCTTGATCGTCCCGTCGGAGAGTTCTATCGAGCTTTGACCGGCCGCGTTCGTCAGCGCTATCACGTAGCGCATTCCGGCGATCGCGGAAAATTTCGCGTAGTCGGAGTCGCCCGAGGTCAGCGTCCTCGATTGGGCAACTCCGTCGACGGAGATTTGCTTAGCGCCCGTCGGGAAGACATCGTCCGGCTCGTACCCATCGGGCGATGCCTGGACGACCGAGAAATCGATCCCCGTTACGTCGGCCCCGGAAGAAACCGCCACCGGAGTCGCGCTCCCTTCGACGAGCGCATTGTCGTAATATTCATCTATCAATCCCTGCTCGTTATAGGTCGATACGATGTAATTCGCGGCCGCCAAACCGGCTATTTGGTAATTGCCGCTTGCATCCGTAACGGCGTACGACGCGGGAACGCCGGCGTCGCGGGCCCAAACGTACACCCCAGATCTCGGAGATCCCCCTCCGTCCCTGACGGTGCCGGAAATCCTCCCAGCAGGATGCAGCGACGCATTTTTGCCGGTTATCGTTTGCCCGGGAGCGGTCACTTCTATCAAAGCGGCCGACTGCCAGGCGACAGCATCTGCGTAATATTGAGGCGCGTACGCTTTGCTTCCGTCGAAGAACAGCAACTTGTACTTCCCAACGGTCAAACCGGTTATGGAGTAGTTGCCGTCCCCCCCGCTCGTCGCGCTCCTGACTGAGCGTCCCTCATCCCGATTTCCGGCGTCGTCCACCGGAATGGCGCTAACCGAAATGCCGCCGAGGGGCACGGCGCCGTCGTTGGTCACAATCCCGGTTATCGCGGAGCCCGCGTGCAACCGCGCGTTTATGCCCGTGAGGTCGCTCGAAGCAACCGTAAGAATGTCCGCTTGGCCGAAGGTGATCTTATCGTTGTAGTACTGGGACGTATAGTTGAGCCCGGTCGCATCGAAGAACACTTTATAGTTTCCGGCGGACAGCCCGGAAATGGCGTAATCCCCGTTTACGTTCGTGACCGACGATCCTTCGAGCCTAAAGGGATCGGGATTGCCCGAAGCGTCCACGGGTATCGCCCTGACGCTCACGCCGCCTATGGGCTGGGGCGTCGACGTCGAATCGTCTGTGACCGTTCCCATGATGCTCGATCCGAGAGACAGTTCCGCATCGATTCCAGTTACGGTTGAACCGCTCGATGCGACGACGATATCTGCCGCGTTGAAATCCGCCTTGCCGTTGTAATACTGGGGTTCGAAGCCCTGGGCCATGGCGTCGAAAATGACCTTGTAGCTTCCCGGAGTAAGCCCGATGATTTGATAAGTCCCGTCTGCGTTCGTCTGAGAAGCGAGCTGATCCCTGTTGTTGTCCCTGTTCCCGCTGGCATCGACCGGAATAGCGCTGACGGAAACCGCGGGCACGGGCGATCCGCCGGACATCACGGTTCCGGAGAAGATCCCACCGGGATGCAACCTGGCGTCGATGCCGCTCGCGGAACTTCCGGCGGTCACGTTGATCGAGTTCGCGGCCCCGAAATCCCATTTATCGTCGTAGTACTGGACCGCCAAGTTCTCGCCTTCGGCCAGGAAATAAACTTTATAAAATCCGGGAGCAAGGCCCCGAATCGAGTAAGTCCCGTCGGGATTGGTCCTTTCTGAAACTTCCGGCCTACCGGAATCGCGGCTGCCGCCGGCGTCCACGGGTATAGCTTTGACGAGCGCATAGCCCTTGGGGTTCGGGGTGGGCGAAGCGTCATCGGTGACCCTTCCGGAAATCGTTCCGCCTTTGTGCAATCTGGCGTTGATGTTGGATGTCGTGCTTCCAGCTGCGGCGAAAACCAAATCCGCGGCCGAAAACACCTGCTTATCGTTATAGTATTGGAGGGCATAACCGCTCGACTGCAGGTTGAAAGATACCTTGTAGAAACCCGCTCGCAGGCCGACTATGCTGTAATTGCCGTTCGAATCGCTGGTGGTCGTTTTCGCGGTCCTGTAAATGTCGGGGTTTCCGGATCCATCGACGGGCTCTGCTTTTATCGAAACCCCGTTTAGCGGACTTGGAGTGGACGAGTCGTCCGTCACCGATCCAGTGATGATGCCTCCCGCTTGAAGGGCGGCGTCGATGTTGACCACCGAAGCCCCATCGGCGACGCTTATCAAATTGGCGGAAGCGATGTCGCCCTTTCCGTTGTACCACTGGTCCACGAAATTGCCGCTCTGCGGGTAGAAATAGACTTTATAGTTACCGGCATCGAGGCTCCCCGCGAAATACGTGCCGTCGGAAATCGTCGTTACGTCTTTGACCCAAGATGCGTTCCCGCCCGCATCCACGATATAGATCGACACGACCACGTTCTCGAGGGGCTGACCGTTGCTCGCATCCGTTACCTTCCCGCTTATGCTGGCCGTTCCAGCTCCCAAGGTTCGATATCCCACGAACGACAAAGCCAAGACGAGCATCAAGACAACGCTCATCCCCTTGGTTAGCCATCTTTTGCCCTTGCCACCGCCCATGACATTTCCTCCTAAAGTAAACAATCTTCGGCCGAGCGGTTTTAGGTTAACTGGAGGTCAAATCAGACCGCCTTGTCATTGAGAGACAAGCCGCTCGGCAGCCCATCTGCAACGCCAATCTCGACGGCCGCTATGTTCGCCGCCGCTTTTCGTTTTACAAATCTTATCGGCCCATTTGCTCAGATTCTTAAGGACGGAATTGGGGCTCTGGAAACGCTTACCCCTAAGCCCCTTCCAAGAAGAGCGATGCCAAAAAGCCGATCCGTTCCCGCGCTGACCGAACTAGCTAAGGCAAATGAAAGGGGAATATCGCGGTTATTTCGAAGATTGCGCTATCTCAAGACCTCTACTTCCAGCATTAGAAGCCGGAATGTCGCTGGCAAATGCGCGGAGCGTCCAAAACCTTTACGCCGCAGAGGAGCTCGTCCGAAGTTATTTCACTTTATGGGGGAACTTTCCCAATGTTTTTGGTCGGGATGGGCGGATTTGAACCGCCGACCTCCTGCTCCCAAAGCAGGCGCGCTGACCAAGCTGCGCTACATCCCGAAATAGGGGCTACCGAACTTCGGCCTTTGCAGATCAGATCCCGAATCCGGCTTGATCCGCCTTCGCCCCCGCCATTTCGCCGCGAAACGATTTTAACACATGGACGCATCAGCCGCTCCGCCATTTCCTTTTTGGAGTTTTTCGAGCTCGTCTTTAAGGCGTCCGAACGCCTTGGCGCGGTGGCTGATCTTATCTTTCACATCCGGCCCGAGCTCGGCTAAAGTCTTGTCGTAGCCGTCTGGGATGAAAAGGGGGTCGTAGCCGAAACCCGCTTTTCCTCGGGGCTCGAAACCGATTCGGCCCTCAACCGCGCCTTCCGCCTTTATGACCCGCCCCTCCGGATCGACGTACACCGCAACGCATCGGAATCGCGCGGTTCGCCTCGAAATGTCTACCCCTTCCAATTCGCGGAGCAACTTCTCGTTGTTCGCGCGATCATCCGCCAGATCCCCAGCGTATCTCGCGCTTCTGATCCCCGGAGCCCCTCCCAGAGCATCGACTTCGAGGCCGGAGTCGTCGGCTACGGCGGCCATACCGAACTCATCGACCAACGCCTTTGCTTTTATCAACGCGTTCTCGAAGAAACTCGTTCCGCGCTCTTCGACTTTGGGCCATTCCCGCAGATCTCGGTACGTTACAAACTCGAGGGCCGGAACTCGCAAAATCCTTTTAATTTCGGCTATCTTGCCGTCATTCCTCGTCGCGATGATCACTTTATGCACCGGGTGCGCCCCCAAAAAGCACCGCGCGCTGAGCGGCGATTATTTCGGCGATTCCGCTCGCGGCCGCGGTCACCATTCGATCGAGGTCTTCGCGGCCGATCGGATGCTGCTCGGCGGTCGCCTGAACTTCGACTATTCCGCCTTTGTCGGTCATGACCAGATTCAAATCGACCTGAGCGCGCGAATCCTCGGCGTATGTGAGATCCGTAAGCACCTCCCCGTCGACCATGCCGGCGCTCACCCCGGCCACGAACGAATCAAGCGGCAGCTCGCTTAATCTCCCCTTATCTCTAAGCCAAACCAGAGCGTCGTAGAGCGCGATGAATGCTCCGTTGATCGAAGCCACCCTGGTTCCCCCGTCCGCCCTCACCACATCGCAGTCCAAGATTATCGTCAGCTCGGGTAGGGTCGACAGATCGACGACTGACCTCATGGCTCTTCCGATCAAGCGCTGAATCTCGTGAGTGCGCCCCCCAATCCGTCCTTGGGCCGACTCCCTGGTCGATCTTAGCTCGGTGGCCCTTGGAAGCATGGAGTACTCCGCGGTTACCCATCCCCTGCCGGATCCCTTCAGCCAGGAAGGCACTTTCTCCTCTACGGTCGCGGTGCACACGACCCAAGTGTTGCCCATCTTTATGAAGCAGGATCCCTCCGCGTGGGGCAAGTATCCCCTGACGAACTCCATCGGCCTCAATTCATCGTTCCTTCTCCCATCCGCCCTCACCGCGTCCGCTCTCCTTTCAAGCGCGACCCGCCAATAAGCCGTTTCGGCGTTCGGCGGCATTAACGCCGACCGCCGATGATTCAACTATATTAACGACTTTTCCCCTTCTTCCGCGAGCGCGACTTCGCCGACGAAGTGCTCTTCGGCCATCAATCTCGAATTCTCCGGATCGATCGAGGGCCAGATGTGCGTCAGCATGAGCCTCCTCGCGGAAGCTTCGGACGCGATCCGACCGGACTCCTCCGCGGTCAAGTGATCCAGCCCCGAAACGGGCTCCATTAAGGTGGCCTCGCAGATAAAAAGGTCCGCACCTGCCGCAAGCGTTACCAGAGACGGAGAATAGCCGCTGTCAGAGGAATAGGCGAGCTTCTTTCCACCGACCGAGACCGCGACGCCAAACGTCGGCTCGATATGCTTTACTCTCGCGAACTCGATCGATAAGCGATCTAAGGCAATGGCGCCCTCCTCTATATTGGAGAACTCGAACACTTCGCCCAACTTAAGTTCTCCATCCGTCCCCAAAAGGCACCCCAGCCTGGCCTGAGATGACGAAGGTGCGTAAACGCGGAGCTTCTTCTCCGGTTTGGCTTCGTATTTCAAGTAGTAATAAAGCGGGAAAAGATCCAAAAAGTGATCTTGATGCAGGTGAGTGATGATCAGGGCATCCAGCCTTTCCGGTCTCGCATAAACCGTGAGGTTGGAGAAGGAACCAGCCCCCAGATCCAGAAGCAGATTGGTCCTTCCCTCGGTTATCAAGTACGAACTGCACGCTCGCTTCGGCGTGGGAAAAGCGGCCGACGTACCGAGGATAGTAACTTCCATAACCTCATGTCCTCAGCTTGGCTCTAAGCGCGGGCTCGCGAACGAGCGCGGATGGATATTTCAGCGCAAACTTGAGAAGCGGATATCCGAGTCCGTAGACCGCTATAGCCTCCCCGGCGCCTATCGCGGCAGCGGCCACCGGAAAGGATGGCCCGGGGAGCTTTACCGCGTAAACCAGGATCGCCGCCACGCCCAGGCCGTTCAAGACCACCGGTGGAAGCAGCGAGAGCGCGGGGCTCCGCATCTTCCAGGTGAGAATCGCGGCGACGAGCGTGATGAGAGAACCGCCTACGATGTCCCAGGGTCCGTTTCCGCCGAAAACATTGGCGATCACGCAGCCGATAAACAGCCCCGGTATGGCCGCAGGCTCGAAATAGGCGAGCGCCGTCAGCGCTTCTGACACCCTAACCTGAATTATTCCGTAGCTGATGGGCGCGAGAAGAACCGTCAGGGCCGCATAAAGCGCCGCGATTATGGCTCCCCTGGTTAAATAGGCTATCATCTTTTCCACTCCCTTGCCCCCAGTTCCGCGACCGAAAGTTCCCGCAAATTTTACCCCAAGAAAGATCGGCCCGCAAACCGCCTCATCGGTCCGCCCTCGAAAGCTTCTCCTGGAGGGCTTCTCTCGTAACGTTCGGACCCAGCTCGGCGTTTTGTTTCAACAGCTCCAACTGCACCTCCGCCGGGGAAAGCCCCCTCGGAGGGCGCTTTTTCTCGACGGACAACGCGGCCGCCACGCCGGCCGCTTGACCCGTGGCCATCGAAATGGGAATTACCCGAAAGGAACCTTGGGCTTCGTGGGTTCCGGACATGCACTTGCCCGCGACGAGGAGGTTGTCGATTTCGCGGGGAACGATGCACCGGTAAGGAATATCATAGGACGCTCCGGGTTCAAGGGGAATCATTACCGTGCCTTTTCCCTCGGGATTGTGGATGTCTATCGGATACGCCCCCCTCGCTATGACGTCGTCGAACTTGCGATCGAAGATGATGTCCTCGGCCGTGATGACGTATTCGCCGAGAATTCGCCTCGTTTCTCTGACGCCGACCTGCGTGGCCGTTTGAATGATGTACGAGTTGGCGAAGCCGGGAACGTAGTTTTTGAAGAACTTGAGCAGCATGACTGCTTGGTTGCGGGATTCTATCTCCGCGCGCGTCAAATCCCAGGCGTCCGTCCCGAGCACGTTTACGACCCTGGTGGTGTTCACGACGATTTCGCCCCTGCGCGGCAGCTTGAAGAACAAGATGTCTTCCCGCGGAAGGTCTAGATCGCCTGCCTCGGTCGCCTTCTCTATCAGATCGTACAGCCCGGCCTCTCCTCGGAACTGATCGGGATGCGCCCTCTTGTACGCGAGAAAGGCTTCCATGTCGACGCCGCCTATGTGAAACATGAGCGTCATCGGCTGGGTTTTGCCGTCTTCGGCGCGCCCGATCTCGTAGGGCGCACCGGCCCTGGCGGCGATATCGCCGTCGCCGCTGACGTCGACGACAACGTCGGCCAAAACCGCCCCCCTCCCGCTTTTGTTCTCGAGGATGGCTCCTTTAACGACTCCGTCCTCGACCAATGCGTCCACGCAAAGCGTGTGCAGGAGCAGCGTCACGCCAGCATCTTCGACCATCCAGAAAGCCACTCGTTTGAAAATCTCGGGGTCGAACGGAACCATGTATCCGTAATCCGGCCTAGGGCCGATGGTCCCCTCAAGCTGCAGAAGAAGTGCGACGAAGTCATCGAGGATTCCGCGGATCACTTTCCTTCGTCCAGTCGTGTCGAAAGTGGCCGCTTGGTCCGGGGCAACAGCCCTTTTCTCGATCTGGCGCTTTTTGGTGTGATAGGTCATCAGCGGTCCCACCAAGGCGGCCGTAGCCATCCCCCCGAGGAACCCATATCTTTCGACGAGCATGACGTCGACTCCGAGCCGCGCCGCCGACACCGCGGCCGCTATGCCCGCGGGGCCACCGCCGACGACCAAAACCTGAGGTCGGGCTATGATCGGAATCTCTCTCGAGGGTTCGCGAAAGCTCCCTATCACTTCGCTCCTTTACGACTTGTCTTTGATGACCTCCTCCCCGAAAACCCGCTCGAACAGCAGCGCGCCGCTCCTTGCGGCCCGCCTTTTGAGATCGTTGACGGCGGGCGCGAGCTGCCGTTTTACCTCTTCCCTCCGTCGCCATACATCTCGAATAAGCGAGAAGTAGTCCTCCGCGGTTATATCGCGTATGTCGCGTTCCGGAAGTCCGAGACCGAGCTGCCTGATAAATGCGTTTACCTTGGGCGCGTAGAAAAGCGGAGCTATCGGCGTGCCGGTGGCGGCAGAGAGCATCATGAAGTGCAGCCTCATCCCGACGGCCAACTCAAGCAGACCCGCAACTCCCATGATCTCCCCCGGGCGAAAGCCGTTTCTGAGAATCGAAGCCCGTTGAGGGCGTCGCATCTTCTCCAGGGTGATTTCCGCTTGGGGAATATCGTGAATCGGCTCCATCGGTACGAATATGGCGCGGACGTCCCACTCATCAACTATGCTATCCACGACCGAAGCGAGCAATTCATGGTACCTTATTTCATCGAGCCAAGGGCACGTCACGTCCGGCTGCCGGACCGAAACTCCGACGAGTTTTTCCCCGACCGGTATCCCTTGAGATACGAGAATCGCCTCGGCTTGCGTGCGGCTGCAGGGCTCCAGAAGAAGCGCTGGGTCCGCCGTGACCTCCATGACCTCGGCGGCTACGCCGCACGAGCGAAGCAATTCCATGGATTCCTCGTCCCTGGTGGTTACCACGGCCGCCCCGCTCAAAACCCTGCCGACTTCGGCGCGCGAGGCGGGATCGTCCAAAGGGCCGACCCCGACGGCGAAAACGATCACGGGGATTCCAAACGAAGACGCCAGCTCGGCCTCTCGAAGATAGAGCCCCACTTCGGCATCGTAGATGATCCCCCCGCCTCCCAAGATCAGCGCGTCGAGATCGGCCAAAGCTCGCAGAACCTGCTGTTGCGACAGCATGCGAACGTCGATGGCCTCGAAGCCGTGGTAAAGATTCGTGTGCGACGCGTTTCGGGAAAAAATGCGAATCTCGGCTCCGGGGTCGCGCTTGCGAATCATCGCGACCATCGCCTCGAGTATCGCCTCGTCTCCCAAGTTGTGCATGCCGTACGAACCGGAAATCCCGATTTTCATAGAATGTTCTCCTGATGCTACCTCTGCAAGTAGGCACGATAAAATACCCAAATCGCCGCCGGGCTTAAACGTTAATATTATAGATCACAGAGACCGAACCGCCGTCCAATCCGCGCGTTACCCGCGCGTACGCATCATCGTATGTTCCGTTCCCCGAACGGACCGTGCGGACGCCGCATCGGTTGCCGGCAACCGCGCTTGCAAAAATATGCAATCGGTAATGCGGCAAACGCGTCGACGTCCGCGGCGCAAACATCGTTGGATAGCGCGCACGAACGGCCCGATCGGGGATCGGGCCCTGCGCCGCAAGAAAACGGCTTTTGTAACGCCGTGGTACGCGGGTATAATCGCCATCGAAACCCTTAGGAGGAATCGAGATGCCCGAAAACAAATACGGAATCGCCGCGCTCGAGGTGCTGATCTCCAAATTGGACTTCCCGATATCCAAACAAGAGATCATAGACCGATTCGGCAACGAGATGGTCGAAGTGGTCGAAGGGCATCCCGTAAGGCTTTGGATGCTGCTGGCAAACTGCCCGGAGAAAAGGTTCGAATCGCGGGAAGATTTTCTGACGTGCGATGCTATAGTCGAAGCGGTAAGGACGGAACAAGAAGAAACGGCCTGATCTTCGGCACCGTACCCAACCCACCTCGCCCGACCGGCGAATGACCGCACAAATCGCACGGTCCGTTCCGCGAACGGACCGTTTCATTCGACCGCGCGCGGACGCGATATCACCGCGAATGTCCGATCGATCGAAAATCGCGCGTTGCTCGCGATTTGTGGGGTCCGTTTGCCCGCAAACGGTGCACGCGGCGCAAACGAAAACGCGCAAAAAACCATCCGCCCCATCGGCGAAGTGACCGCGTAAAGTTGCGCGCCGACGAACCGCGCGGTGCGCCAAATGCGCATCCTCCGCGCGAACGAGAAAGGGCCACCTTGAGGTGGCCCACCAACGTGGAGGCGGCGGGAATCGAACCCGCGTCCGAGAGCGCGCCGGGGGGAGGCGCTACGGGCGTAGTCCACGATCGATCTCGTCCGCGGCCACCTCGTGGACGGGGTGGCATCGGACCAGCCTCATAAAACTTCCCTTCTTCGCTAGAGGCGTGGCGAAGAAGGTATCCCGCTAATCGTCGCCCTTCCTCGGCCGCGGGAAAACCTCGGAGGACGTCGTCGCTTAATTAAGCGGCGAGTGCAACAGGTTCGTTGGCGTTTATTCGTAACGCCCAACGGTTTAACGAGCGGTTGGAGCTCGGCCCGCTCCTCCGACCGACATCAGCCCCCGTCGAAACCTTTCGCCCCCATATCGCGTTGTCAAACTGCGCTCTTATCTCCGCCTTTCCCGGAAGGCTCGCTCTATTTCCAGCCTCGCCTCCCTCTCCGCCATCGCCCGGCGCTTATCATAAAGGCGCTTTCCTTTGGCGAGCGCCAGCTCAACTTTCGCCTTGCCCCGGCTGAAGTATATCCTAAGCGGAACGAGAGTATAGCCCCTCTCCTTGGTCTTGCCGATCAACCTTCTTATTTCGTCCTTATGAAGAAGGAGCTTTCTCGGCCTCTCGGGATCGTGCCTCGTAAATACGTCGCCGTGAACGTACGGACTTATATTTACATTATATAGAAAGACCTCGCCGTCGCGAACGAGCGCGTACGAATCTTTCAACGTTACGCGGCCGGCTCGCAGGGACTTCACCTCGGATCCCGCGAGCGCGATTCCGGCTTCGTACGTCTCCTCGATGAAGTAATCGTGATGGGCTTTCCTATTCGTCGCGACGACCTTCTCCGCTTTCATTCCAAGATTATACCACGAGAAGCCGGCGAGAATCGGCCGCTAATCCGGCGAAAGTTATTCCGCGAGCGCGAAGTCGATGCGCCTTTCGCCGACCAGGACATTGACGAGCTGAACCTTGATCCGTTGACCTATTCTGAAGGTCCGACCGGTCTTCCTGTCGACCAATTCGAACAGGCGCTCGTCGTAATCATAGTAACCGGGAAGGTCGCGTATGTGAATGAGGCCCTCGGCGGTGTTCGAGAGCTCGACGAAAACGCCGAACGAAGCAACCCCCGAAACGGTTCCGTCGAAAACTTCTCCGATGTGGTTCTGCATAAGCTGGCATATCTTCACATCGATCGATTCCCTTTCGGCCACTTCGGCTTCCCTTTCCATGAGAGATGCCTGTTCGCAGATCTCGCCCAGAGATTCCGCGATTTCCACGGAATCAGGGGCGTAAAGATCCCCCGAGAGGGCGGCCTTTACGAGGCGATGCACGACCAAATCGGGATACCTGCGTATCGGCGAAGTGAAGTGGGTGTAGTGCTCCGACGCGAGGCCGAAATGGAGCGCGCAAGCTGGAGCGTATTTCGCCCGTTTCATGGATCTCAGAAGCAGGTGGTTCACCATGAGCTTTTCGGGCCTGTTATGGGCGTGCAAAATTATCTTTTGGAGCGCCCTCGATCCGCCGGTGCTCACGCCCTTTACCGGATAGCCGAACGCTTGAACCATCTCCTCTATCTGAGTCAGAGACTCGATGCTCGGTTTATCGTGAATGCGATAAACCATCGGAGCTTCCCGCCAGTACATGAAAGAAGCTACGGTCTCGTTGGTCAAAATCATCGCCTCTTCTATGAGCTTGGTGGCCGGCGTCTTCTCCCTGATGACGATATCGATGGGGCGAAGAGCTTCGTCCAAGATGACCTTCGGTTCGATCGTCTCAAAATCCAAAGAACCGCGATCGAGCCTTTTTCTTTCGAGCACGTTGGAAAGCTCCCTTAAGCCCATGAGAAGCTCCCTGGTCCGATCATCGGGGTAGGCATCCGACCTGAACATCTCATCGACCTCTTCGTACGTCAGACGGTGATCGCTTTTTATCACGCCTTCGGATATTTCGAAGTTTTTGACTCGCCCCGCCTGGTCGACGAGCATTTCGACGGTGAAGCTCAAGCGCTCGACTTTGGGGTTCAGCGAACATATATCGTTTGATAGTCGCTCGGGCAGCATGGGCAAAACCCGATCCGCCAGATAAACGCTCGTGCCGCGCCTGTACGCCTCCGCGTCGATGGCCCCTCCGCGCCGGACGTAATGGGAGACATCTGCGATGTGGACCCAAACCCTATAATCTCTGCCCTCTCTGATCAGAGATACGGCATCGTCGAAGTCCTGAGCATCCAACCCGTCGATCGTCACGGTGAAGAGGTCTCTGAAATCCTTTCGTCCCTCGATTTCCTCGGGAAGAACGCTCTCCGGCAGCGAATCCGCCTCGACGAGAGCCTCCTGGGGGAATTCGGTCGAAAGCCCGTGTTCCTTCACTATCACGTCGATCTCGATCGTCGGAGACTCCTCCCGCCCGATTATTTCCACTATTTCACCGTGGGCGCCTCGGCGGCCGTCGGGATATACGGTAAATCGCGCGACGACCATGTCTCCTTCCGCGGCCCCGTGGGTTTTCCCCGAGGCGATGAGCAGCTCGTAAAAAATCCGGCGGTCGGATGGGACGACAACCGCTACTTTACCCCTCCGTTCGAAGCGGCCGACGATCGCCTCGTGCGCCCTGTCGATGACCCTGATCACCTCAGCTTCATTCGAAAGACCCCGTCGCTTCCTGAGCGGACGAACCGCGACCGTATCTCCGTGCATAGCGCCGTGAACCCTCCTTCGCGGGACGTAAAAATCCCCCGATGGCCCTTCGACGAAGCCGTAACCTCCCCGATTCGCCTCGAAAGTGCCCACGATGAGGTCGACTTCGACCGGCAGCGCATAGCGATTTCTCGCCGTCCTTATCACCCGCCTTTCGTCCTCGAGAATGCGAAGCGCATCTTTGACCTCCTCCTCCGTGAAACCGCGAGGAGCCAAAGCGGCCGCGATCTCGGACGCGGTAGAGGGCTTATAATCCCGCCTTCTCATCAGCTTCATGACCTGCTTGGTAATCTGCATTTGTCTCCCGGCTTTCCATTTCCAATTTCGCCAGCTTTTTGGCGACATTTCGGTATTTACGTTGCGCGCTATCTGTTATATTATCGCCTTACCGATAGGCATGGCTGGAGGTTTTCATGAACGCTCCCCGGAGGCACCCGACTGCTCCGTGCATCGTAAACGAGGGCACGCTCATCAATAAAAAAGATATGATGCGCGCTCTCGAAACCCTGGAAAACGTCAAATACGTTTACGCCATCGACGGCAAAATCGTTTCCCAAGGAGAAGGCGCCGTAGTCAAGATTTTCTCAAGCCGCGAGACGTCGACGCTTATCGTGAACGGCTGCATCTTCATCAACGTTTTGAGCTTCGATTACCTCCGTTTTTCCCCTCACAAGAAAGGGCTAACCAAAATCGAGCTGGTCGGCGACGCCCAAGTGCTAAAGCTAATACCGCTCGAAGAAGACGTGAAAAAGCTCATGCGTTCAAATCGCGACCTTCTAGCTTCCGGCCAGCTAGGCTTCGACGAAGAAAGTCACGCGCAGCTGTTCGACGATTTTGGAGACGACGAAGAAGACTGATCCATGGGATAAACGCCGATGGATTAAAACGGGGCGCCGAGCGCCCCGTTTCGCGCAAACTCCTTCTGGCCTCAAAGCTCGCCCTCGGTCCACTAAGGCTTGCGCTTACCATCCATCAGCTCTTGAAGCACTTCCTTCGCCTTGTCAAGCTGAGCATCCTTGCCATCCATCATGGCTTTCTCGTCGTACTTGACCGCGACGTCGGGATCGATGCCCTTTTTGTGGATCAGCCTGCCGTTCGGAGTGAGATATGTATCGGTTGTCAACAGCAGGCCCGTCCCGTCGGTCAGATTCATGATGGTTTGAACCGAAGCTTTGCCGAACGTTTTCTCCCCGACGATGACGCCTCGCTTATAATCTTGAATCGCTCCGGCGACTATTTCCGAGGCGGACGCGCTCCCGTGGTTCACGAGGATGACCAGCGGCACTTTGGTATCCGTATCAGAGTCGGGCCTCACCGGATTGCTTCTCAGCTGGCCATCTCTGCCTTTGACCTTGACGACGACTCCGGAGTCGAGAAACTTGCTCGCCACCATCACCGCTTCGTCGAGAAGACCACCGGGATTGTTTCGAAGGTCGAGCACGATTCCCTTTGCGCCGCCGCTCTTGACCTTCTCGAGGTGCGTCCGAAGGTCTTTATCGGTTTGCTCGTTGAAATTGTGGATGCGAATGTAGCCGAATTTGCCGTCGATGATTTTCGAGCTCACGTTCGGCATGTTTATCTCTTCCCGAACGAGCGATACTTTTATCGGCTCCTTTACGTCCTTCCGGGCGAGCGTGAGCTGCACCTTCGTCCCTTTCTTGCCGCGAATTCGATCGACCGCGTCCTCCACCGACATACCCTTGGTTTCCTTGCCGTCGATCTCAAGGATCACATCGCCCGCCTTGATCCCGGCCCTGTCCGCCGGAGTTCCCTCGAGCGGCGAAACGACGGCTATCTGCCCATCCTTATTGGCGCCCACGACCATTCCGACGCCCTCGAACTTTCCAGTAGTGGTCTCTCTGAATTGATCAAAATCTTTCCTGCTGAGGTAATGCGTATACGGGTCATTGAGGGCTTCGACTACTCCTTTGACCGCGCCCTCGATCAGCTTCTGGGTGGAGATTTCTTCAACGTAGTTTTCTTTGATCAGGTGAATCGCTTCGCCTACTTTCTCGACCGACGGATAGCTTCGGCTAAGTTGAGCCTGCTTTTCGTCTTCCAGCTTATAGCCGGTCACCAGACCGGCCGAAAAAACTCCCGCGAGCAACAAGATCGCCACCAGAACCGAGCCGAGAACCGCAAAAAGTTTCTTCAAACCGCCCACCCCTCAAAAAGACTTGCCTGATTATAGTATAAAAGGGTCGGTCTTTCTACATCCGACTTTTCGCGGCTTTTTCAAACCCGCGCAAATTGCGGTGACCTTGCGCATCGCAACCGCGGAATGCGCGGCGTTGGAATAACGCGCGCGGCCCGATCGGGGATCAGGCCCTGCGGGGGATGATGTGTGATCGACAGACTATCGTTTGCCGTTGTCGATCAACTCGTTGAGCTTTCGACGAAGCTTATCCCTATCTCCGCGGCTTAATTCCGTTTGTACCTTCCTCAAAAGATCGGGGCGTCGGCTGATTATCGCCCTCACGGTATCGGCCGGCAACCAATTGTCCAGCGCTAAAATCAAACCGGGGTTTTGCTCCGCCATCCTTTCCACCAACTCGCCGGCGAATTCATAGCCCCAGGCTTTCCACTCGTCGTCCTCGAAGAACGGAGCTAGCTTCCTAAGCCAGCACTTCAACTGCCACTTCGAAAACAACTTAGTGAACGGCCCGAACGAGCCCATCGCCATGCTTCCCTTTTCGTTGCACCATTCGCCGAAAAGCCTGGTCAACCTCAGAGCTTCTATCGTCCTGATCGACTCGAAATCCAGCTCCACATCGTCCCGCTTTCCAGAAACGGCGTCCTTCATAATGGCTCCTCGATGAACTCCAGCAGTGCGCTTAGCAATTGAATGATAACTTATTAAATGCATATATTACAACCTAGCGCATGGAATATTTGTAAACCAGCGCTCAGTAAATCTTTGAAAATAAAAGCGGGAACCGGAGGCTGTGATTTTCCCCGATCGCAAAAATCCGGAGCGGAATTCGGCTAAAACAGCTTAGGGACGTTTCCGTCGTCGCCAAGTCCCAGATGGCGAAAAGCCCTTTCGGTGGCGACGCGGCCACGGGGAGTTCTTTGGAGAAAACCCAGCTTAATGAGATAGGGCTCGTATACTTCCTCGATCGTCCCGGGTTCCTCGCCGATCGACGCCGCGAGGGTATTCAGCCCAACCGGAGAGCCCCTAAATTTCACGATCAGGGCCGATAGGATTTGGCGGTCAAGTTTATCCAGCCCTTCTTGGTCAACTTCGAGGAAGGACAGGGCTTCCTCCGCGATCCTTCGGTCGATGTTGCCGTCTCCGCGCACTTCGGCGAAATCCCTTACCCTCTTGAGGAGCCTGTTGGCGACGCGGGGAGTGCCTCGGCTGCGCTTGGCGATCTCTTCGGAGCCCCCTTCGTCGATTTTCACGCCGAGAATCCCCGCAGACCTTCTGACGATCGCGTCGAGATCGCTCACCTCGTAAAAATCGAGACGGCAATTGACCCCAAATCGATCCCGGAGAGGAGATGTTATGAGCCCTTGCCTGGTGGTCGCTCCAACGAGCGTGAATTTTGGCAGGTCCAGCCTCAAAGAGCGGGCGGCTGGACCTTTGCCTATCACGATATCGAGCTGAAAATCCTCCATGGCCGGATACAGGATTTCCTCTACCGTTCTGTTCAGGCGATGGATCTCGTCTATAAAAAGAACATCGCCCGGTTGAAGGTTGGTGAGAATGGCGGCGAGATCGCCGGCGCGCTCGAGCGCCGGTCCGGAAGTTATTCTGAATCCGACGCCCAGCTCGTTGGCGATGATCGCAGCGAGCGTCGTCTTGCCGAGCCCCGGAGGCCCGGAAAGGAGGACGTGGTCCAGCGCCTCCGCCCTGGCTTTGGCCGCCTCGATGAATAGGCCCAACGAATCTTTCACCTTCGTTTGGCCTATGAACTCGGTCAGCCAGCGCGGCCTTAGGGTCCGCTCGTACTCCCTATCTTCATCCGTCAATTGCGCGGCCACTATGCGATCTTCCATGCGCATATCTCTCCCGGCTCATCATCCCGTCGAAGCGGCACAGGCCATTAGGCGAATGCCGCGCAGCGCGAACCGACGATATCGATCACCGACAATAACCGGGCCAAACCCGACCACCTCGAAAGCCGCGCCTTGGTCGAAATCTTTCCCGCGGCTATCTCCGGAAGCACACCGCATATCCCAGCGAAAAACAGCTAAGCTGCACCAGCGCCCGCGGCTCACTCCTTCTTCAGTTTCTCTCTGCGGAAGCGCTCTCTGGCCTCCTCTATGACCCTTACGGCCGCTTCGCGCCCTTCCCACCCCTCGATCGAGGTGATTTTCGCCTCCAGATCTTTATAGACGTCGAAAAAATGGCCGATCTCGTTCAGCAAATGCGGCGGAACTTCCTCCAAATCGTCGATGTAGTTCCACAGGGGATCCCCGACTGGAACGCAAAGGATTTTATCGTCAGCCCCCTTCTCGTCCCACATCTTGAAGAGGCCCACCGGCTTTGCCTCGATTATGCAACCCGCGAAAGTCGGCTCCGTGACCAAAACCAAAACGTCTAAGGTATCGCCGTCCTCAGCCAACGTCTCCGGCACGAAACCGTAATCGGCCGGGTAGTGCACCGAAGAGAAAAGCATTCGATCGTACCTGAAGCCGCCCAACTCCTCATCCCATTCATATTTATTTCTGCTTCCCTTCGGTATCTCGATAATGGCAGTAACCGTGATATGTTTCCTCACCGCGCACCCCCATGCTTCGCCCGATCCTGTCGAGGCGGCGCCGATTTCATCTGGGAGCAAGCCGCTGCAGAGCGCATTTGACGAGATCCTCGACCGCGATATTTTCCGATGGGCCGCCATCCAAGTATTTCTCCAAAGCGGCCCTAGCCTCCGCGGAAGAGTAGCCCAGCGCCACTAGGGCATCGTGAGCTTCGGCGACCGCCGCTCCATCGGCCGCAGCTTTTCCCAAGATGGAAATATCTCCCGCGGAAATTTTTTCTTTAAGCTCCAAGATGAGCCTCTGAGCGCTTTTTTTGCCGATCCCCGGTATCGCCGATATGGCTTCTATGTCCTCGGAAGCTATCGCTCTCCGCAGCGCGTCGACCTCGTACGCCGATAGGATGGACATCGCCACTTTGGGGCCCATGCCCGAAACCCCTATGATCAACTCGAACAGGCTTTTTTCGGCCTTGGTTGCAAAACCGTAGAGCTGAAACGAATCCTCGCGCACGTGAAGGTGGGTGTGCATCTTCACCTCGCTCCCAACCGAGGGCATTTTCTCTAGGGAGCTGCCGGAAAGATATACGAAGTAGCCGATGCCCCCTACGTCGAGCAGGACGCCGTTTGAAGTCTTTTCCGCTATAACGCCCCTTAAATAAGCGATCATTTCCGCATCAGCCGCTACGCCCCCCCATGGATACCGAGCTCGACCTTCCCGCCGAATGGGCATGGCAAATCCCCAGCGCGAGCGCGTCCGCCGCGTCGTCCGGCTTAGGCACCTCGTCTAGCTTGAGCAAGAGTTTAATCATGCTTTGAATTTGCCGTTTCTCGGCTCTGCCGTATCCCGCGACGGCCTGCTTCACCTGCAATGGAGTATATTCGGCAACCGGTAAATCGAAAACGGCCGCGGCCAAAAGGCAAACGCCCCGCGCCTGACCGACCGATATCGCCGTTTTAGAGTTGGAATTAAAAAAAAGCTCTTCCGCGACGAGGCAATCGGGGCGATAGCGCCGTATCAGCCGGCTTATCGAGTCGTAGATTTCCTTCAATCTCAGATGGGCCGACTTCCCGGCTTCCGTTACGATGGCTCCGTAATCGACGACGTCGAATTCGCCGCGCTCGTAGCATAAAACGGCATACCCAGTCGTCGCCGTGCCCGGATCGATCGCCAAGATTACCATCGCCTGCTCCAGGCCCATACCGCCAATCTCGAACTCCTGTTCGAATAGTAGCACACTGATGAGGTAAAAGTCGAACGGTTCTCCGAGGCCGATTCTTCGAGGTTACTCTTCCTTCGCGAGCTCCTCCATGACCTCGTCGCCTATATCGAAATTGGCGTAGACTTCTTGTACGTCGTCGAGCCCCTCCAGATCTTCCACGAGCCTCAGGACCTTGCGCGCGTCTTCGATCCCCAGGGCCGTCGTCGACTTGGGGAGCATCGTTATCTCGGCCAGCGCGACCTCGATGCCCGCCTTCTTGACCGCATCGGCAACGGCCATCAGATCGGCCGGTTCGACCAAGATCTCCCATTGATCTCCCGCATCGCGCATATCCTCGGCTCCCGACTCAATCGCAACCGCCAGCAAATCGTCTTCGGATGGAGCGCTCGGTTTATCGACCATGATATGCCCTTTTCTTTCAAACATCCAGGCGACGGAGCCGGGCGTGCCCACGCTCCCGCCCCTTTTAGCGAAGACGTGCCTCACGTCCGCCGCGGTGCGGTTTCTGTTGTCCGTCATGCAGTCGACCATGAACGCGACCCCCGCCGGACCGTAACCCTCGTAAGTGATGGCCTCGTAAGCTTCCCCGCCGAGCTCGCCCGTTCCCTTTTTGATCGCCCTCTCGATGGTCTCGGATGGCATGTTGAACCCCTTCGCCTTCTCGATCGCGTTTGCGAGCGCCGGGTTTGCATCCGGATTGCCGCCTCCTTCGCGAGCGGCGACGGTGATGGCCCTTACGAGCTTCGAGTATATCTTGCCTCGCTTAACGTCGGTGGCCGCCTTCTTATGTTTAATTTGAGCCCATTTTGAATGACCAGCCATAAAATCAGCTCCCAGCTCCCAACTTGTGCCCTAACTCTTCGGTTTGCGCCTCCTCGATCATGCGAATAAAGAATTCGTGAAACCTCGTATCTTCGGTAAGCTCGGGGTGAAAAGCCGTCACGAGCATCTTGTCTTGCCTGGCTGCGACTATTCGGCCTTCGTGCTCGACAAGCACCTCGACCCTCGGCGACAGCACTCTCTCGATCCACGGAGCCCTTATGAATACGCCGCGAAACGCCCGCGGCCCTAAATCGGCCACGGTCAGATCCGCTTCAAAGCTATCGACCTGCCTACCGTACGCGTTTCGCCTGGCCTCTATATCCATCAATCCCAAGAGCGGTTGATCCCCCTCGGTAATGCGCTTGGCGAGTATTATCAATCCCGCGCACGTCCCGTATATGGCCTTGCCCTGGACGCAGAATTTCCGGATGGCCTTATCGAAGCCGTACCTCGCGATCAACTTGCCGATGGTCGTGCTTTCTCCGCCCGGAATGATCAGCCCATCGAGCCCGTCCAATTCCTCGGGCCACTTCACAGGCGAGGCATCCGCTCCGCACTTTTGGAGCATTTTTACATGTTCGCGCACCGCTCCCTGCAGCGCCAAAACCCCGATCTTAGCGCCCATGCGCATTTTCACCTTTCACGCATTCATTATAAATGACTCGGCCGTCCACGAGCTGCCATGGACGGCTTTCGATAGCTCAGATTCCGATAGCTTAGCATGGTCGATCTTGGCAAGACTGCGACGGCTTGTTAGAGAATGATCCGCTTACCAACCCCGCTCGGCCATCAGCTCATCCGCCGGAATTTTATCGATTTCGATGCCCACCATGGCCTCTCCGAGTCCTTTGGAGACTTCGGCCAGCACTTTTGGATCATCGTAATGCGCCGTCGCTTCGACGATGGCCTTGGCCCTTTTCGCCGGATCTCCCGACTTGAAAATGCCGGATCCAACGAAGATGCCGTCCGCGCCCAGCTGCATCATGAGGGCCGCATCGGCGGGGGTCGCGATTCCTCCGGCTGAGAAGTTCACCACCGGAAGCCTGCCGTTATCGTGAATCCACTTCACCAGCTCGTATGGCGCCTGGAGGTCCTTCGCGGCCGCGTGAAGCTCTTCTTCCCGCAGCCCCCTCACCCGCGCGATCTCGCGATTCACGGCCCGCATATGTCGAACGGCTTCGACGACGTTCCCCGTGCCGGGCTCGCCTTTAGTCCTCACCATGGCGGCCCCTTCGGAAATGCGCCTCAAAGCTTCTCCGAGATTCCTGCAGCCGCAAACGAAGGGCACTTTGAAATCCCACTTGTTTATGTGGTGCTCTTCGTCGGCGGGAGTTAGGACCTCACTCTCGTCGATGTAATCCACCCCGAGCGCCTCGAGAATCTGAGCTTCGGCGAAGTGCCCGATCCGAACCTTGGCCATAACGGGTATCGTTACGGCTTCCTGAATCTCGATGATCTTCGTCGGGTCGGCCATGCGGGCGACTCCCCCTGCAGCTCTGATGTCGGCGGGCACCCTTTCGAGCGCCATGACGGCCACTGCGCCGGCCTCTTCGGCGATTTTCGCCTGCTCGGCATTCGTGACGTCCATGATCACGCCACCCTTGAGCATTTCGGCGAGTCCAGTTTTAACCCTAAGCGTCCCGGTCTCCGACATGGCCGCTCCTTCCAAAACTCCGTTAAAAGTCGACTAAATATAATACTAGAAGGGCATTTCCGTCGCAACACGGCGCGAAGCTTCGGTAGCGTGCCGGCACGCCGCGTCGGGCTTCGGACGTTCGTCATCGCCGTCCGTGCGCAGCCCCGGGTAGGGCCCCGATCGGGCGCGGGTGCACGCGTCAACGAAACGCTGTTCGCATCGCCGGCGAGAATGCGTCCCGCCGAACCCCGATGCGGTATAGACGCGCACCCGTGCGGGCGATTAACCGCCGTTTCGGTCCGTTCGGGGAGGACCGACGCGCAACTCATCTTTGACAGCTCGGGCAAAAATGGGCGCTTCTGCCGGCAACCTTGATCCTCTCGATCTTTCCGGCGCATATTTCGCACGGCTTGCCTTTGCGGCCGTAAACCCTCAAATAATTTTGGTTTTCGCCCTTATTGCCGAACAAATCGACGTAGAGCGCAACCGAAGTACCCCGCCGCATGATGGAGGAGTTAAGCAGCTCTCTAATGCACCGATAGATCCGCGCCTCTTCGTCCGGGTCGAGCGAGCCCACCCGTCGCTCCGGGTGAATTCGCGCGCAAAACAGCGCTTCGTCCGAGTAAATATTGCCAATACCGGCGATTAACCTTTGATCGATGAGGGCCGCTTTGATTTTCGCGTTTCGACGCTTCGCGATGGCCATTCTGAACTGCTCCAAAGACATATCCAGCGCCTCCGGCCCCAGATCGCGCAACTCCGGCGTCGCGGCCACATCTTCGCGGCGGACGAGCTTGAGGTATCCGAACTGCCGAACATCTCTTAGCCTGAGGTCCATGCCGTTATCCAGATGAAACATCGCGTGCGTGTGCTTGTCGGCCTCCGCGGACGCGGGCGCGTACAGAAGCTGTCCGCTGACTTTCAGGTGAACCAGAATCGTGTATCCGTTAGAAAGGTCCAGCATCAAAAGCTTTGCCCTTCGCCTGGCGCCGGTGAAATGAGCCCCGCTGACCGCCCGCGCAAAGGCATCTGCACGCCCCCTTACGATTTTTTGCAGCCCGATTTCCACCGAAGTGATCTTTCGGCCCACAAGCGCTCTTTCGAATTGCCTTTTGATCGTCTCGACTTCGGGCAGCTCCGGCATGCTTTTCTTCTTTTTGGATGGTCGACCTTTTGAGTTTACTGCATATTCGGCGAAAAATGCCATCTGCCGGCTCGTTAAAAGGGCGCGGCGCTTCGAAGCGCCGCGCCGCACCGCTGTCCACCGATGTGACCGCAAACAATACCGAGCGATCAGTTGCGCCCTCAGCTGATTTTGGTCATCGGCTGTCCACAGCAGTATATCTCTGGATTTCCGCCGGATTCGATCACTTCCACGACATTTCCGCAAAGCTCGCACTTAAACTTTTCTCCCAATGCCGCCATCTCTCCACCCTCCTTTCGATGCAATATTTGGCGCCAACGCGATCGCCTACCGACATCACAATATTATGTAAAGCGCAAGAAATAATAAAGCATTTTAACTAAATTATTACAATAAACTCTCAACCGCTTTAAACTGCGTCACCTTGGTGCTATGATCGGATCGGTGAAAACTTTATGGAAAGCGACCGAGAGCTCTTTTGCCCGGTTAAGGCGACGATGCGCTTGCTCGGCCGAAAGTGGACGCTTCAGATAATTCTCGCGCTGAGCGAAAAGAGAATGCGTTTTAATGAGCTGGCTCAAACCGTAGGGGGCATCAATTCACGAACCCTTAGCCAGCGATTGCGCGAACTCGAATTCGAGGGAATTGTCGCAAGGCACACCCTGTCCAGCATCCCGCCATGGGTGGAGTACGAGCTTACCGAAAAGGGCAAATCCCTAGGATCGGTAATCGAAAACATAGCCGAGTGGGGCAGGGAATGGATGAAGTCGCCGGAGCGCTAACCGAACCAAACGCGACGGCGCGCGATCGAATATGCCGATTTTTTGCCCGCGCGAAAATTCCGTACCGCAATGCGCTCCGGCACGCCAAACCTCTGCAGGAAATTCCAAGAACGCGGGTTCAGCGCTCCCCCGCATGGCTTCCTTCGCGGCAATCCCTTTGATTCGATTAGCAGCACTTTCTTGGATTTTCCCAGTTCCCTTGCCGCCGTGCAACCAGCCGGTCCGGCGCCGATCACGATGACTTCGAAATCCATCGCGCTCCTTTTCCAAAATGCTATTCATCCCTCGGATAACCGAGGCAAGAGGCGGCTTTTGTGACTATATTCACTATTTTCCCTCGAGATACCAAATAGCGGCTCGGACATCAATCGCATCCCGCGACTTGAGATAAAATCAAGGGGCAAGTGGTCGAAACGGCTTCTCGCTCGCCGACGCGCGCGCTCCGGCGATCGATCCATGTTAACCGAACGGCGCCCGCGGGAAGAGAAACTCGAAGGGGTTTTAACATGTTGATTCCGCTTAAAGACGAAAAGCGCATACGGAAAACGCCTTTCGTTACGCTCATCATAATCGCGATAAACGTTCTCGTTTTTCTATACGAGCTGACCTTGAGCCCTTCTCAGCTGAACGCTTTCCTGGCCAGATATGCGCTATTCCCCGGCGCCGTAACGCAAGAGCTTCTCGGTGGGGTCGGAGGTTCGAGCAATCCGCTGATGATAAAGCCGGCCTTTCTGACGATTTTCACATCGATGTTCATTCACGGTGGTTTTCTGCACATTTTTGGCAACATGCTTTATTTTTGGGTCTTCGGCAACAATATCGAGGATACGATCGGTCCGCTTCGATTTGCCCTTTTATACTTCTTGGGAGGCATCGGCGCAGCGGCTGCCCATATCGCGTCCGCGCCGGACGCGATGGTTCCGACGGTGGGCGCTTCGGGCGCCATCGCCGGAATTCTCGCATCTTATCTCATCATGTACCCACGGGTTAGGATCCTGACGATAGTGCCGGTTTTCTTCTTCGTCACGCTGATACGAGTTCCGGCCCTCTTTTTCATAGGCCTATGGTTTGTGCTGCAGGCGCTACAGGGAGTTGCCAGCCTCGGCACGAGCGCGATCTCGTCCGGCGTCGCGTGGTTCGCCCATATCGGCGGCTTCGGCACTGGAGCAGCTCTAACCTTCGTGCTCATGCCCAAAAGGGGCCGCGCTCGCTGAAGCCGATGAAGGAAAGATAAAGCTCCGCCTTACCGTGGCCCGCGCACTCCATATGAAGCCTCTCCCCACTCAGGTGGGTGCCCTCCTACTCGCCTTGTTGCACGTCCCCGCTCGGGGCATGTGCGCATCGAGCAGAGGCAGGCTCCCTATGTCGTAGTGTTGGCTTTATATCGGTCGCGAAACCTCGCATAAGGCAGAGCCTTATGCACTAATCATACCACCGCGCAGCGAAGTCTACAAATCACGTCACTTTTATATGCAGCTCCTTGAGCTGCTGCGGCGACACGACGTCAGGTGCTTTAGTCATCAAGTCGGTTCCTTGCTGGGTTTTCGGAAAAGCTATGACGTCTCGGATGGTTTCGCGCCCGAGGAGGACGGCGACGAGCCGATCCAGCCCTATCGCCAGACCCCCATGCGGCGGTGCGCCGTAGTCGAACGCCTCGAGAAGAAATCCGAATTTCTCCTCGTATTCATCTCGGGACAGCCCCAGAAGCTTGAAGATTCTTTCCTGCAGTTCCCGGGTGTAGATTCTCAGGCTTCCGCTTCCCAATTCCACCCCGTTTAGGATCACATCGTAAGCATTGGCCCTTGCTTGAAGCGGACGCTCTTCGAGAAACGGTATGTCTTCTTCCCTCGGCATCGTGAAAGGGTGGTGATTCGAGTTCAGCCTGCCCTCCTCCTCGTTCCATTCGAAAAGCGGGAAGTCGACTATCCAGGCGATCTTAAAAACCCCCTCTTTCGCGAGATCGAGCTCGCGGGCGAGCTTCGCGCGAAGCCCTCCGAGCACCTTCGAGGGAAGCTCAGGCGGATGATCTGCCACCATGAGCATGAGGTCGTTCGGCCCGGCGCCCATTCGAACCATAGCGCCCTCGATCTCTCCCTCGTTTAGAAACTTGGCGATCGGGGATTTTATTTCTCCTTCGGGGCCGACGGCGATCCACGCCAATCCCTTGGCGCCGTTCGCGACGGCCAGCTCGGTTAGCTCATCCAAACGGCTTCGGGAAAGCCCACCGCAGCCGGGCGCGACCAGTCCTCTGACCGATCCGCCCTTCGCCAAAGCGTCCGCGAATACCTTGAACCCACAGCCCGCGAAAATATCGGAAAGGTCTTCGATCTCGAGGCCATATCGCAGATCCGGCTTGTCGGTTCCGTATCGATCGATCACCTCGTCATAGGTGAAGCGCGGAAAGGGCACGTCGAGGTCGACACCCGCAACGGCGCACGCCTCTTTCAGCAAGTTCTCGAAAAGCGAAAGTATATCTTCGCGCGTAACGAAGGACATTTCTATGTCCACCTGGGTGTGCTCGAGCTGCCGATCTGCCCTCAAGTCTTCGTCCCTGAAGGCCCTGGCCAATTGGTAATAGCGCTCAAGACCGGCGATCATCAGTATCTGCTTAAACAGCTGAGGCGACTGGGGCAAAGCGTAAAAATGTCCGGGCTGAAGCCTGCTCGGCACCAAGAAATCCCGCGCGCCTTCAGGCGTGCTCTTGGTGAGCATCGGCGTTTCAACCTCGACGAAACCGGCTCCGTTCAAGAATTCGCGGACCTTTTGCGCGATCTTATGGCGCATGATAAGCCCCTCCGCCATTTCGGGCCGCCTCAAGTCTATGTACCTGTATCGCAGGCGCAGGGTCTCGTCCACAGCCGGTTGGTCGAGCTCGAAAGGCGGCGTTTTCGATCTATTCAGTATTTTCAAAGTTTCGACTTCTACTTCGACTTCGCCGGTCGGCAGATTAGGGTTCACCGCTTCGGCCGGGCGCGGCCTGACCTTCCCCTCCACCGCGACCACGAATTCCGAGCGCACTTTTTCGGCTTCGGCGAAGGCCTCTTCAAAATCCGGAGTAACAACCGCTTGAACGACCCCGCTTCTATCCCTTACATCCAGGAATATGAGTCCTCCATGGTCGCGGCGGCGGTGGACCCAACCGGTGAGAATCACGGTCTCCCCCGCGTCTTCCTTTCTCAACTCGCCGCAGTCGTGGGTTTTCGTGCCGTAGATCACCTTTCTAGCCATCAGCTTCTCCGCGCTCCTCGTATTCTTCAAAGACCCTGTCGCTCAAGTATTCCGGAGCCTTTTCCAGCTCGACGTCCTCCTGAACGCCGGTCGCCATATTCCTGATTCGGCAAACGCCGGCCGACAGCTCTTCCGGACCGACGAAAGCCGCAAACTTCGCGCCGAGCCTGTTTGCGGCCTTGATCTGCCCCTTGACGCTCCTGTTCAAGAAGTCCGATTCGGCCACGAGGCCTTCTCTCCTGAAGCGCAGGGTCAAATCGAAAGCGTCTTTCTTGACGCCCTCGTCGACCGCGATCACGAACACGTCGAGCTCGAAATCGCCCGGGATCGTTCCCGACTCGGCTTCTACGGCCATTTGAAGGCGCTCGAGGCCGAGCGCGAAGCCGATCGCCGGCATTTTCGGTCCGCCGAGCTCTTCAGACAAACCATCGTAGCGGCCGCCGCCGCCTATGGCGTTCTGCGCTCCAAGATGTCTGCTTTGAACTTCGAAAGTCGTCCTGGTGTAATAGTCGAGACCGCGCACCAATTTCGGCTCTATTTTGTACGCGAGCTCGATCCTGTCCAAATATCCCCTGACCTCCTCGAAGTGATCTCGGCACTCCTCGCACAGATAATCGATCACCTTCGGCGCACTTGAGATCACGTCTCGACAGGTCGGGTTTTTGCAATCGAACAACCTCAGGGGATTCAGCGCAAACCTTTTCGCGCAGTCCGCGCACATCGCGTCGAGTTTCGTCCCCGCGTAAGCTTTCAGCGCCTCGACGTATTTGGGTCGATCTGCCGGACAACCCATGCTGTTCAAAAGGACGTCCATGTCTTTGACGCCGACCGATTTGAAATACTCCACCAAGAGCAGGATCACTTCCGCGTCGAGCGCCGGATCATCCGATCCCATCGCTTCGACTCCCAGCTGATAGAACTGGCGATACCTCCCTGCCTGCGGGCGCTCGTACCTGAACATCGGGCCCGAATAATAGAGCTTTACCGGCTGCGGGCGCTGACCAAGCGCGTGCTCGATGTATGCCCTGACGATGGGAGCCGTTCCTTCGGGCCTCAGCGTTATGCTTCGACCGCCTTTATCCGCGAAAGTGTACATTTCCTTTTGGACGATATCCGTGGCCTCTCCGATCCCCCTGGCGAAAAGCTGCGTAGCCTCGAAGGCAGGCGTTTCTATCGGTCTGTAGCCGTAAATCTTGAAAATGCTCCTGGCCGCTTCTTCGAGGAATTCCCACTTCTCGCCGCGCTCCGGGAGGACATCGTATGTGCCTTTAGGCGCTTTGAATAGCAAGCCCATCTCTCCTCAAGCTGAGGTTGATCGCTAGACTATCGCTATGACTTCAAGCGTTCTATCCTCTCTTTGGCGACAGCCCTCGCCTCCGCTTCGACTTCCAAAAGTATATCAAGATCATCCGCAGCTTCACCACGAACCGATTCGAGGGTCTCACCTATGACGGTCGGAATATCCGTGAACCGTATCAGGCGGTTCAAAAACGCGTCGACCGCTTCTTCGTTTGCCGCGTTCATTATCGCGGGGCTCGCGCCCCCTTTTCGGCCGGCTTCGATTGCGAGGGCCAGCGCCGGAAAGTCCTCGAAATCCGGCTTCTCGAAGGTGAGCCCGCCGAGTTGCGCTAGATCCAATTTGGAGACCGGCGACGTAACTCTGTCGGGATACGTCAGAGCATATTGGATCGGAAGTCGCATATCGGTCGCCCCCAATTGGGCTTTTAGACTCCCGTCGACGAATTCGACCAGCGAATGAACTATGGACTCGGGGTGGATAACGATCTCTATCTTGTCGATGTCCGCGTCGAACAGGTGATGCGCTTCGATGACTTCCAACCCCTTGTTCATCATGGTCGCCGAATCGATGGATATCTTCGACCCCATCTTCCACTTGGGATGTGCCAGAGCTTCCTCGACCGCGACGCCCGCGAGATCGGAGGCTTTTCTTCCCCTGAACGGTCCGCCCGATGCCGTAAGGATGATCCTGGAAAGCCGGGAAGGATCCTCGCCCAAAAGGCACTGGAATATCGCGCTGTGCTCGCTGTCGACGGGGATGAGAGAAGCCCCCGATTTGCCCATGGCTTCTTTAACCAAATGGCCGCCGACGACTAGCGATTCCTTGTTGGCAAGCGCTACGGTTTTACCGGCTTCGACGGCCGACAACGTGGGCTTCAGCCCCGCCGAACCGACGAGCCCATTCAGGACCAAATCCACCCCGTCCATCGAAGCGAGCTCGTCGATTCCATCCGGACCGACCAACACGTCGCATTCCGCGCGAGGCATCATCTTTGCGGCCTCCGGATCGGCAACGGCAACCGCCAGCGGCCGAAACTCCTCCATCTGAGCCGCTAGCAACCCCACCTCGCGTCTGGTCGACAGCGCTACCACGTCGAACAGGTCGGGGTGCGCGCGAACGACGTCGAGCGCTTGCCTGCCTATGGAACCAGTTGAACCCAAAATCGCCAGTCTTTTCATCGAAGAAGACCACTTCCGCCGCGATTACGTCGCGAGCCACATCCACAGATAGTAGACGGCCACGGAAGTGAAAAGCAAGCTGTCCAATCTGTCCAGCAGTCCACCGTGGCCGGGGATGACGTTTCCCGTGTCCTTCACATCCAGCTCTCGCTTCACCCTGGACTCGACGAGATCGCCCGCCGCCCCGAAAGTCCCGATCGCGATGCCTATGGATAAACCGGCGAGCGCCCCTCCCCATATCGCTCCATGAGCCAATCCAACGCGCGGGATCGCGCCGGCAGCGGCCACCAGCACCGCCGGGGCCGCGACACCGGCGATGGTCCCTTCCCACGTTTTCCTGGGACTTATCCTGGGAGCCAAGGGCGTCTTCCCAAACGCGCTTCCGACGAAATACGCGGCGATATCGCTCGACCACGTCCCCACGAGGGCCACGAGAGCTCCCATTTGCCCGGCTTTGAGATCGTAAAGCAGAATGAGATGCGAGAGGAGAACCGCCACGTATACCACAACGCCGATGGTGAGCGAGGTATCTCCGAACCGCGTTCCCAGAGAGGCTTGCCTTACGAGGAGCAACAGCGCGGTGATCGTGAGAGCGGCGACCATTCCCCGAACGCCGCCGAGATACGTCGAAACGGCGATGGCGCCCCCGGCAGTCATCGCCAGCGCGCGGCTCACCCGGAATCCCCTCCACCTGAGGAGCGTCGTCAGCTCATCTATGGAGAGCACCGTTAGGGCCGCGATCAAAGCCGAAAAAGCGCCTCTTCCGAGGAATATCGCGGCGATCCACACCGCGCCCGTGATAAATCCCCCGGCTATCCTCTCGCGCAAACCGCTCGCGCTAATCCTCTTCGATGCCGCCGAAGCGGCGCTTTCTATTTTGGAAATCATGAATGGCCTCAAAAAAGTCTCCGCGCGTAAAATCGGGCCACAGTTTATCCGTGATCCAGATTTCGGCATACGCGATCTGCCAAAGCAGGAAATTGCTGACTCTGAGCTCGCCGCTCGTCCGAATCAGAAGCTCCGGATCGGGAATGCCGGCCGTATATAAACTGGAAGCGAACGACCTTTCGTCTATTTCGCCCGCAGTCAGTTCGCGGCTCTCGACCTTCGCCGCGAGCCTCGCCGCCGCATCCACGAGCTCCGCCCTGCCGCCGTAATTCAAAGCTATTATCATGGTCAGGCGATCGTTTCCAGCGGTCCTCTCCGCGGCGTCGGCGAAAGCCCTCGCGGTCGATTCGGGAAGACCCTCGGTCCTCCCTATGGTCATAATCCTAACGCCTTTTTCATCCAATTCCGAAATCTCCAGCGCCAGGCGCTCTTCCATCAAGCGCATCAGCCCATAGACTTCTTCCTTGGGCCGCTGCCAATTCTCGGTCGAAAACGCGTAAAACGTCAGGTACTTCACTCCGACCTCCGGCGCGGCCTCGACGATCCGCTTGACGGCATCCGTCCCCTTCCTGTGGCCGACCAGCCGGGGAAGGCCCCTGTTCTTCGCCCATCTGCCGTTTCCGTCCGTGATTATCGCCACGTGTTCCGGCACCGGCCTCTTTTTGATTTCTTTGAGCAACTCCTCTTCCCTCATATCGGATCACCATTGGCGAATTTAGCAACAGAAGGGTCTCATCAAAACGGAAAGGCGGTCGCCCGGCCCGCGAACGCAAATGCCGCGCTGCCTCGCGATGCATCCAAGAAGGGATCGAGTCGAATGCCGCAAGCTCCGATGAGCTGAAGGCCGAAGGCCTCTCGCGCGAACGTCAAATGCGCTCCTCCCGAGCCGCACCGGTCCGTATCTTTCGACGACTTAGGGGCCATATCGAGGAATCATGAAAGGGCCCGCTATGCCCTTTGCGGCGAATCGGCTAAACCATGCGAGGTGTTTTTCTCCCTAAACCTCCATGATTTCTTTCTCTTTGTGGGCAAGGGCATCGTCTACCATTTTGACGTATTTGTCGGTCAGCTCCTGAACTTTTTTTTCGGCTCTCTCCCGCTCATCCTCCGAGATGAGCTTCTCCTTTTCAAGCTCATGCAGTCGATCCCGGGCTTCGTGGCGCACATTCCTGATTGCCACTTTCCCATCTTCGGCCATTTTGTGAGCGATTCTTACGAGCTCCCTGCGGCGTTCTTCGGATAGCGGAGGGAACGGCACCCTCACGACGTTGCCGTCGCTGGATGGATTCAAGCCGAGATCCGATTGCAGAATCGCTTTCTCGATGGCCCCTATGGCCCCTTTATCCCACGGCTGAATCACGGCCAGCTGCGGCTCGGGTATGGTCACGGAGGCTATCTGCTTCAGCGGAGTTTTCGTTCCGTAATAATCCACTCTGACGTTGTCGAAAATCGCGGCCGAGGCCCTTCCGGTTCGAACGCCGGCGAATTCCCGGCGAACGACCTCCAGAGCTTTCCCCATTTTCGACTCCGATTCGGAAAGAACCTCATTTATCACCGGAGCTACCTCCCCGAACTATCGTCCCTACGCGCTCGCCGCGCAAAACCCTCTCGATGTTTCCCGGCTTAAGCATATCAAATACTATTATCGGAAGGTCGTTATCCATGCACAAGGATATGGCGGTGGCATCCATCACCTTCAATCCCTTGTTCAGAACGTCTATAAATGTGAGCTCATTGAATTTCTTGGCGCCGGGATGCTTTTCCGGATCGGCCTCGTAGACGCCGTCAACCCTGGTGGCCTTGAGAATCGCCTCGGCGCCTATCTCCAGCGCTCGCAGCGCCGCCGCCGTGTCCGTGCTGAAATACGGATTTCCCGTTCCGGCTGCGAAAATAACTATCCTTCCCTTTTCCAGGTGTCGAATCGCTCGCCGGCGGATATAGGGCTCGGCGACTTCTTGCATGGTGATCGCGGACTGAACCCTAGTTACCGCTCCCCTTTTTTCGAGCGCTTCCTGAAGGGCCATGGAGTTCATGACCGTCGCCAGCATGCCGATGTAATCGGCCGTCGCGCGATCCATGCCCCTGACGCTCGCCTCGAATCCCCGAAACACGTTCCCGCCGCCCACGACGATTGCCAGCTGCACCGCATCCTCGCTGACCCTTTTGATCTGATCCGCAAGCGACCCCACCACTTCCGGATCGATGCCGTAGCCGGCCGTGCCCTGCAGAGCCTGTCCGCTCAGCTTCAGCAGTACCCTTTTGTATTTGTAGGCGCTATGGGCGGCGGCCACAGAAAACTCCTTTACGCCTCTTCTCCCAGCTCAAACCTCACGAAGCGACGGATGACTATGTTCTCTCCGAGCTTCGCCGCCATCTCGCCGAGGTAATCCGAGATCTTGATGTCGGGATTCTTGACAAAAGGTTGCTCCAAAAGGACGACGGCCTCGAAGAATTTCTCAAGGCGCCCCTGGGCAATCCTGTCCAGCACGTTCTCCGGCTTTCCTTCTTCCGCAGCCGCGGCCCGGTAGATCTCGAGTTCCTTCTCTATCACGTTGTCCGGCACTTCGTCCCTTGAAATATAGGTGGGGTTCCCGGCCGCCACTTGGAGCGCCACATCGTGGGCGAACGTCCTGAAATCGTCGCTCCTCGCGACGAAATCGGTTTCGCAGTTCACCTCGACCATCACGCCGATGCGACCGCCCCCATGAACGTACGCATCGATGACGCCTTCCTTTGCGACCCTTCCGGCTTTTTTCTTAAGGGCGGCCAATCCCTTTCTTCGAAGGATCTCGGTCGCCTCGACGATATCGCCCCCGGCCTCGGAAAGCGCCTGCTTGCAATCCATCATGCCGGCGCCGGTCAGCGCCCTCAACTCCCGCACTTGAGCCGCGGAGATTTCCATTCCTTCGACCTCCCACTCGATAACCCAAAACTGCTTCGCAACTCGACGATTCGGATCAGCCGTTTGACCCTTCGGGCTCGTCGGACGCGGCTCCGTTGCCTTCGTCGCCTGTGGCCGGCTCGTCCGGACCCGCCGAGCCCGCCTTCTTACCGGACTTTGCCTCGTCGCCGTTTATCTCCTCGGAAGAGCTCCCTCCGGTCGGGGCTTCGCCGCCTTCGGCGCCCTCGTCGCCCGATGCCGGTCCTTCGCCTTCGGGAAGCGCCTCTTTCTCTTCGGACGGCTCCTCTGCCCCCTCGGGCGCGACCTCCGTGGCCTTCTCGGCCTCCCGCGAGGCCGCCTTTTCGGCCTTCGCTTCAGCTTCAGCTATCTCGCCTTTTTCGGCGACCTCCGGCTTTTCAGCTTCCTCTTCGGCGACGGCTGCCTCTTGGGCCAGTCTGATGTCCCGCCCTTCCAAAGCGGCGTCGGCCATGATCCTCGTGATGAGAGTCACAGCCCGAATGGCGTCGTCGTTTCCGGGAATTACGTATTCCACCTCGTCGGGATCGCAGTTTGTATCGACTATCGCGACGATGGGAATGCCCAGTCTCCTCGCTTCCCTAACCGCGATTTGTTCTTTTCTCGGATCGACGATGTAAATCGCCCCGGGAAGGCGATCCATATTCCTTATACCCCCGAGGTTTCGCAAAAGTTTTTCCCGTTCGGCCTGGATCCTGAGGACTTCCTTCTTCGGAAAGCTCTCGATCGACCCGTCTTCGAACATGCGATCGATCTCGTCCAGGCGCTCTATTCGGGACCTTATCGTTTTGTAGTTCGTGAGCATCCCACCGAGCCAGCGGTAATTCACGTACGGCATCCCGGCCTTTTCGGCTTCTTCCTTGATGGCCTCTTGGGCTTGCTTCTTGGTCCCCACGAACAGAACCTGCTCGCCCGCCGCGGCGGTATCCCTGACGAACTTGTAGGCCGTCTCGAGCATCCCGAGGGTTTTTTGAAGGTCGATGATGTAAATGCCGTTCCTTTCCGTGAAGATGAACGGCTTCATCTTGGGGTTCCAGCGCCTGGTCTGATGGCCGAAGTGAACGCCGGCCTCCAGGAGCTGCTTCATAGATACTACGGGCAAATTGCTTCCTCCTTCCGGTTAATCCTCCATCCGCATCATTTCCCGTCCCAACCGCCTTTGGGCGGCACCGGAAAGCCGAGATCAGCGGATGCGCGTTTTGACAACTCGCTTATTCTACCAAAGCGACCGCGCCCGAGCAAATATTGCCTCGTTATGCCTCTGCCGCCGTGAGGCTCCTCAGCTTTCCCCTCAGCCGCAGAACGGCTTTCGTGTGCAGCTGGGATACTCGCGACTCGGTCACTCCCAGAATCTTTCCGATTTCCTTCAGCGTGAGCCCCTCGTAATAATAGAGAATTATCACGGTTCTCTCTCTTTCGGTAAGGCGATTCAGGGCATCCAGCAGCATTTCTTTCATCTCCTCGCGCTCGAAAGCGAGGGAAGGATCGGGGCTCGATGCGTCCTCGAGCGTTTCCAGCAGGCTGGTGCGGTCTTCGCGCTCCGGCGAAGCCCATAAATCGTCCAGCGCGAGCATCGACGCCGAGCTTATTTGAAGCAAAATATCTCGATATTCCTCCACGGAAATGCCGAGGGCGGCGGCGACTTCTTTGTCGGTCGGAACCCTCTTCAGCTTGTTCTCGAGGTGTATGTAGACCCTCTCCACCTCCTTAGCTTTGGTTCGAATGGAGCGGGGGACCCAATCCAAGCAGCGAAGCTCGTCGATTATCGCACCTTTAATCCGAGATATCGCGTAAGTTTCGAATTTAACATCTCTATCCAGGTCGAACTTTTCGATCGCGTCTATGAGCCCGAAGATTCCATAGCTCACGATGTCGGCTTGATCTATGTTTTGGGGCAGGTTGGCGCAGATTCGACCGGCCACGTACTTCACGAGCGGAGCATAGTGCAGAATCAGCTTATCGCGGAGCCTCTGGTCCTTGCGGGATTTGTACTCGCGCCAAAGATCTTCGATAGGCGTCCCAATTCGGGCCTTCACTCTGCTCCCCTGATCGAGACTTCACTTCAAATCAAGCCCTCGGATGGGCCCTCACGAACTGGTCTTTAAGCTTTGCCCTGCTAAGGTGAGTATAGACTTGCGTGGTCGATAAATCAACGTGGCCCAACAACTCCTGGACCGTCCTCAAATCCGCGCCGCCCTCCAGCATGTGGGTGGCGAAGGTGTGCCTTACCGCGTGCGGAGAAATGCCCTTTTCCAGCCCCGCGCGCTTGGCGTATCCGTAAAACATTTCCCTGACGCCCCGCTCGGTGATGCGCCGACCGAATTTATTCAAAAACAGGGCGTTTTCGGATATGCCCGCGCTTCCCCTTTTCTTGAGCAGCTCGCGCCTCGACGTACCTACGTATACGGAAAGCGCCCTCAGCGCCCTGGCGTGCACGGGAACGACCCTTTCTTTTCGGCCTTTGCCGAAAACCGTTATCCTGCCCTTGGCCCAATCTATCGAAGAAAGATTGAGGCCCGTGAGCTCGCCGATCCTGATGCCGGTCGCGTATAGGAGCTCCAATATGGCCCTGTCCCTCCTTCCGAGCGCCGAGGAATTCGGCATGGAAAGCAGCTCATCTATCGCTCGATCGCGGATGACTTTCGGAAGATTCTTACCAACTTTCGGAGAGCTGAGGAGCGCCGCCGGATTTCTTTCGATGCCATGAAACTCCTGCAGATAACGATAAAAGCCCTTCAGGGACGAAAGCTTTCTGGATATCGAGCGGCGTCCGTATTTCATGGTTTGGAGGTAAGCCAAATACCTGCGAACGAAGGTGTGGTCGATTTCATCGACCGCCGCGCCGCTACGATCGAGGAAGTCGCGGAACCGGAGCAGATCGGATCTATAGGCCCTTATCGAGCTGCCCGACAAATTTCGTTCGACCGCGAGATGGGCGAGGAATGCCTCGATCAACTCATCCACGCTCGTCCTCCAATCCCCGTTCGAGAACGCCTTCTAGGCGATTATCCTCCAATGAATGCGGCTCGTCAAAAGCTTATTTGGCCGAGAAGCGCCGATAACCGCGCCGCATGGGCGGGCGACGAGGCATCGAGTCCTTTTCGATCCCCAGAAATTGACCAAAAGCCCTTTTGTGCTTTGCGATAAACTGCTAAAGTAGTTAGGCGGGTAGATGAGCGCCGTTTCGCCACCGGAGGTCCGCGCCTCCTTGCCCGCGGTTGGTGCGCGGACTTCGCTCTTCGGGAGGTGCGCGTGTTATCGGTTGTTAAAAGCGCGACCGTGATAGGGCTAGAAGCACTGCCCGTCTTCGTAGAGGTCGATATTTCCCTCGGCCTTCCCGCTTTCAACATCGTAGGTCTTCCGGACGCGGCCATTCGCGAAGCCAGGGAGAGGGTCAGGTCGAGCGTGGTCAACTCGGAGTACGAGTTCCCCTTGAGGAGGATTACCGTGAATCTAGCTCCGGGCGACGTAAAAAAGGAAGGTTCTTCTTTCGACTTGCCGATCGCCCTCGGAGTCTTGGCCGCCGCGGGATTCGTCGACGCCGATCGGCTTTCCGATTATCTGATCGCGGGCGAACTTTCGCTGACGGGCGACGTAAAGAGGATAGCCGGCGCCCTCAGCATGGCGGCAAGGGCTAAAAAAATGAAGGTCAAAGGCATAGCGCTCCCCGTCCTTAACGCGGGCGAAGCGGCTCTGATCGAGGGGATCGAAGTCATTCCCTTGTCCCATTTGCGCCAGGCCGTGGATTTCTTCAACGGAACCGCCGAACTCGAGCCGGTTCCCCACAGCGCTAGGGAGCTCCTGGAGGTGCCTGCCGATTACGGAATCGATTTCTCGGAGGTAAAGGGCCACGATTTCGTGAAAAGGGCCTTGGAGATAGCGGTTGCGGGTGGCCACAACGTTCTGATGGTTGGCCCCCCGGGATCGGGAAAAACCATGATGGCAAGGCGCTTGCCGACCATAATGCCCTCGCTCTCTTTTGATGAAGCGGTGGAAATTACAAGGATTTACAGCGTGGCCGGCATGCTGCCGCACGGCGAATCGCTCATGAAGCGGCGTCCTTTTCGCTCCCCCCACCATACCATCTCGATAGCGGGTCTGATAGGCGGCGGATCGATTCCGCGACCGGGGGAGGTATCCCTCAGCCATCGCGGCGTGCTTTTTCTCGACGAGTTCCCGGAATTCGGGAAAAACGTGCTGGAGGTCCTTCGGCAGCCCCTTGAAGACAGGGCTGTGACGATATCCCGAGCCGCGCTGTCGCTGTCTTATCCGGCGGACTTCATGTTGGTCGCGTCGATGAACCCCTGTCCCTGCGGCTTTATGGGAGACCGAGTGAAGCCGTGCGCGTGCTCTCCCGGTCAGGTGCAGAGATACCGCTCCAAAATATCCGGACCCCTTCTCGATAGAATCGATCTCCAAGTGGAGGTAAAGCGATTGAGCAAAGAAGAGCTTCTATCGACTTCTCAAGGCGAATGCTCCGAGGAGATCCGCGCGCGGGTGGAGGCGGCCCGCGAAAGGCAAAGGCGAAGATTCGCAAATTCCCCGAACCAGTGCAACGCTTCCATGAAACCCCGCGAGGTCAGAAAGCACTGCCGCCTCGACGCCGCGGCCGCCTCGCTCCTGGAGAGGGCCATCGATTCCCTCGCCCTTTCGGGGAGATCTTACGAGCGAATCCTGAAGGTCGCGAGAACCATCGCCGACCTCGCCGGCGAAGAATCGATAGCGGTCGAGCACATCGCGGAAGCCACCCAGTACAGGATGTCGGACGGTGAGGCTCTCGCATGAAGGGCGAAATTGAATTCCGTTCCGCTCTGGAGCATTGGCTCGCGATTTCCCAGATACCGTCGCTGTACGAGAGAGCCGGCGCCTTGGCCGAAAGGCTCGGCGGGCCGGGTGCGCTGTGGACCGCCACCGAGAAAGAGCTGATCGACGCGGGGTGCTCGAGGGACAGGGCCGAAAGGATTCTTGCCGAGCGGCGAGCTTTTCGATGTTCGCCGAGCTCGCTTGCGGATCGCCTTTCAAGATTGAAAATATCGGCCGTTTGCGCGGAGGACGACGGATACCCCGACGCGCTTAAGAGGATGCACGATCCGCCGAGGCTTCTCTTTTACCGCGGCAGAAACATCGCGGAGCTCGGAGTCGCGATCGCGGTTGTCGGATCGAGAAAGGCTACCGCTTACGGGAAAGCGATGGCGGAAAGCATATCCGAGGAGCTTTCGAAAGCGGGAGTCGTCGTGATCAGCGGCCTGGCCCACGGCATTGACACCTCGGCCCACCTGGGAGCTTTGAGGGGAATGGCCGGAACGGCGGCCGTTTTGGGATCCGGCCTGGATGTGGTGTATCCGCGCGAGAACCGGCGGTTGCTGCAGGAGGTGATCGCCGCAGGGTGGGCCATATCCGAGTATCCACCTGGAACGCCACCGCTCCGCCATCACTTCCCGGCGAGAAACAGAATCATAGCGGGACTATCGGCCGGAGTTGTCGTCGTCGAAGCCGCGCTGAAAAGCGGCGCCCTCATAACGGCCGATTTCGCCCTGGAACAGGGAAAGGATGTGTTCGCGGTCCCCGGAAGCGCGCGCAGCCCGCTCAGCCGGGGAACCAACAGCCTCCTTAAGCAAGGCGCTTTCCTGGTCGAGAGCGCCGCGGATATTCTCGACGTCCTCGGGATAGAAAGGCCTCAGGCGACCGGTGATCGCGAATTGGACGAGCTAGAGCGCAAGGTCCTCGATGCGATGGGATGGGAACCGGTGCACGCCGACGATATAGTGCGCCTCGTAGGAGAAGCCGGACGCGCGTCGTCTTTGCTCGCGATCATGGAGATAAAGGGGGCCATCAAGCGCGACTGCGGCGGTATGTATTTGAGGCTTCGCTAGGCGATTTTCGCCCGCCGGCCCGCGGGGCGTCGATCGGGACGCTCTTGCCGTTTGGCCGGAGGTGCCATAAACTGGCTCGACCGGTGATCCACCGCCGTTTCGGTCCATTCGGGGAACGGACCGAAACGGGCCGTGATGCGCGCGGTTTTTAATCGATCGGGCATTCGCGAGGTTTTGCGCCCGCGGACGGAAAAAACGGAAACGGTCCGGGGAACGGACCCTACGGACCACGTGGGCGTTCGCCGGACGGATGATCGTCCACGCGTAGTTCGAACGTCCCAATCCGGCGTAGGGCCCGATCCCCCGATCGGGCCGTTCGTTCATGCGTCATCAAAACGTCGTTTGTGGCGCGGACTGGGTGCGTTATCCGGTTACCTATCGCGGGGTCTTTATGGATGCGCACGATCGGTCCAGCTGACGCCGAAGGGCGACGGGAATGCCGAGCCTTGCCCCTCGGCGAGCGAGAACCTTCAAAGACCAGGTTTCTTTATTTCGAGGTATCCATTGAACGCTCCAAATGATACAATGTCACGAGAAGTCGACGGAATTGGAGGTGAGGTGTTGGTGCTTTCTGGAACCGCTTTCTCGGGACCGCTGCTCGTCTTGCCATTCGGGATAGGGCCCGTCGAGCTGATAATAATCCTCGTCATCGTCATCCTCATTTTCGGACCGAGCCGTCTCGCCGGCGCGGGGAGGGCACTGGGCGAATCCCTTCGGGAGTTCAAGAAGGCGACGAACGAGCCGCTCGAACCAAAAGCCGAGGCCAAGGCCGAGGGGAAAGAAAATGCGGAGATAAAAGCCCAGTCGAAAGGGACCGACGACAACGCCGGTCAAGCTCAGGAAAAGGTTGAGGCTTAGTTTCTATCGCCTCGACCTCGAGATCGATGTTCCGCGGCGCGCTTATCGCGACCGAGGTAATATTCGATATCAGAATAGTGCGAGCGACCGAGCTGGAGACGAGCATTCGCGAGATGGTCCCGGGTACTCGCGACGCATCGTCCAGCGGACGTCGGCGTATTTGGCCATCAAGTCGCTCGCCAGCAAAATCTCGGCGTCGGTGAGCTTCGACCTTCGAAATTTTACTCCCAGTTCCTTTTCGAAACCGCGGTGAATCGACCTCTTGATCCGCGCGCGGAAAAGGTCGTCGTCCGGAAACAGGCCCATCGAGGCGCCCTCATCTTCTTCATTTTCCGCGCAAAGAAAATCTCCAAAAACGGCCGAATGAATATCGCGATCGAGGGCGAGGGATATCGTCCCTTGTTGAATGAAACAACCATCCCGCCAAGCCTGAGCGCCGCCCGCCAGCTTTTTTCCCTTGAACGCTATGTCTCCAAGAGATGGGTTTAAGAAGCAAGAAGGCGTTCCACCCGGGGTCCGCTCTCGGATCACCTCGACGTCTAAACCGATCGACTCGAGGGCCTTTCCGAGGCAGCGACCGATCACCGAATAAGTTCGGAGCACCGACCTCCCGAAGCCGTCTTCGCGCGAGGCGCAAATCGAGTACGAAATATCCGATCCATGAATCGCGGCCTTGCCGCCCGTGATGCGACGAACCACGCTCAAGCCCAGCTCCTTGCAGGCATAAGTATCGATATCGCTGAAGCTTTGGAGCCTTCCCAGCGATACGGCAGGCGATCCCCATTCGTATACCCGAAGGGTAGGCGCAACAACCCCTTCTCGCCTGGCCCGGAAAATCGCTTCGTCGACGGCCATGTTCCCGGCCGCCGAAAGATTCGGGCCGTAGATCAACCTCCAGATTCTTTCGCCCTTAACGACCGATTTACTCGTCCTCCGACTCCCCTTCCAGTTCGCGCTTAACTTCTTCGGCGATTCCGGAATATTCTTCGGCCTCCATGAGGGCTTCGAGCTGCATCGGGTCCTCCACTTCCACCTTTATAAGCCAGCCTTCGCCGTATAAATCCTCATCGATCTTCTCGGGCGATTCCAAAACCTCTTCGTTCACCTCTACGATCGTCCCCGACACGGGACTTATCAGTTCCGATACGGATTTCGTTCCCTCGATCGTGCCGAACGCCTCGCCCTCGACGACCGAATCTCCCACTTTCGGCAGCTCGACGTAAGTGACCTCACCGACCGTCGCTTTCAACGCGTCCGTTATGCCGACCTTGACCACTCCCTCGTCTTCTTCTTCGACCCAGATGTGATCGCTCGAGTATTTGAGACTCTCGGGATACATCTACGCCTCCTTTTCGAAGACATCGTCGTTTACCTCAAATGGGCTCTCTTGCCGCTCGCTACCCTTCGCGCGAGTCAAAATGGGGCGCGCCGCGCCCTGTACATGTGCCCGTCTAGATGATCCGCCACAATCCAGTCACCCCTCAAGCGATGCTGCTTTTCGCTCGCTGGCCGATCGATCGCTCGCACAGCTAGCCTATCACCGCCGCGGCCAATAAGACCGCTATTTCGACCGCCTCATTCAGGGCCCCATGACAATCACCCGTCATTCCTCCAAGTCTGCGCCTGAAGTACAGGATTACGCCCAACGCCGTCAGCGACGCCGCGGCGACGGCGGCGATCGCTTTTGCGCCCAAAGCTACTGCGGTCACCGCGAGCATAAGCGCCGTAGCCGCCGCCGAATCCGCCGAGGTCGCTCGGGCCCGAAGCCATCCCGCCAAGCCGGTTTCTCCCCTCGGGCTCCGCTGGGTCGCAACGCTCACCGACATCGCCCATCGCGAAAGCGTCGGAAATGCGGCCAGCGTCCCTAACCTTATTCCCCCGGAAATCCCGTTTAACAATGAGTATTTTAAAAGCAGATCGAAGAAAATCGCGGCAGCGCCGAAAGCTCCGATCCTCGATTCTTTCATGATTTCAAGCGCTTCATCGGGAGTTTTCCCTCCCCCGATCCCATCGGCAACGTCGGCCAGGCCGTCCAGATGGAAACCGTTGGTGATCGCCGCCAACGCCAGAACTATGAAGGCGTTTTTCGCCTCGGCCGGAAGAAATCGGGCGCCAACATCTATCGAGATCAGCACCGCCCCGATCATGAGTCCGACCAGCGGGAAATACGCTATCGATCGCCCGACCCCGGATTCCGCCGCGGTTTTTCCGACCGGAATCGCCGTCAAAAACGAAACCGCCATCAGGAAAGATTCCATGGATCCGCATCCTAATTCTTCGTCGGACTCTCGATGCGAGTGGGCGCGCCCTTTTTCTCCGATACGCCCGCCTCAGCAAAGGTCGCCATTTCGTTCAGGACTTTTGCGGCCGCTTCCACCAGGCCCATCGCTAAAGCGGCCCCCGTGCCCTCGCCGAGCCTCATGTCCATATGCAGCATCGGCTTCAAGCCCAAGTGCTCGAGCATCTTTCTGTGTCCCGGCTCAGCGGACACGTGCGAAGCTATCATGTAGTCGATGGATTGCGGCGCGATCTTCGCCGCCAGCAAAGCGGCGGCGCCAGAAATAAATCCGTCGATCACCACCGGAACCCTCCTCGCCGCCGATCCGATGATCACCCCCGCAAGGCCCCCGATCTCGAGGCCCCCCACTTTCGACAACACATCGATGGGGTCTTCGGGGTTGGGCGCGTTTACGCGGAGAGCTCTTTCTACAACCTCGCGCTTTTTTGCGAGCGCCCCCTCTTCTATGCCGGTTCCCCTTCCCACGACATCGGCCACCGGAGAACCGGTTAAAGCCGCGAGGATCGCGGAAGACGGGGTGGTATTTCCTATTCCCATATCTCCCGTGGCCAACAAGGTTGCTCCTCGCTCAACCTCTCTGTGCGCCATTTCTATGCCCACTTCCACGCAGGCGATCGCTTCTTCTCTGCTCATAGCGGGCCCGATCGCCATATTATCGGTGCCCCTTCTCACTTTTCGATGGACGAGACCGACCGCCCCGACATCGGCCGCGGAACCTCGGCTGCCAGGTCTGGGGTTCGCAAATTGAGCGGCGCCGGGGGCTTCGACGTCCACCGCCACCCCGATATCCACGACCACCACATCCGCCCCGACGTGGCGAGCCAGGACGTTGATGGCCGCGCCGCCAGAGGCAAAATTCAGGACCATTTGCGGCGTCACTTCCGAGGGGAATGCCGAAACGCCCTCTATCGTCACCCCGTGATCGCCGGCCATCACGATCACGACCTTGCGGCCGACTTCAGGCCTTGCATTTCCGGTTATGCCGGCCAGTTTTACGGAAAGATCCTCAAGAACTCCCAGTGATCCGGAAGGTTTTGTAAGCCGTTCTTGACGCTCGCGGGCCATTCGCATCGCCCGCTCATCCAGCTCTTCGATGGAATTCACCGCTCTTTGAAGTTTCCTCATCTCTCCTCCTTTAGATCGGCTTTCTACCTGCAATATCCGACTCGAAGCTCGAAGCGCGACCGCGCCGCCTCCTGAGAGATGGGGATTGAATGGGAGTTCGCCCGCCGCCTCCGAGGAGCGGCCGCCCAGCGCGGGGCGAGAGCGATCGCCTCCGGGCAGGTCTCCTGGCTTCCGGCTCAAACGCTTTCCCGCGCCTTCCCGGTCTCCCAGTGGCAAATGCGGAAAAGCTCGCCGGTTACAGTGGCGGGCCCGCGCCGGACTTCCACCGGCTTCCCTATTCTCCCGCCGCCCGGCTCTCGCGAACTTCGGCGCCGCGTCGTCGCCTCTGGCGCCGAACTACGAGCACCCGTTGACGGCGAGCACCCGGAGATATTTCGTTTCCAAGGCCAGTCTAAGCTCGACGCGGCGAATCGTCAACGGGCCATTTGGGATAAATCGATTCAGAGCGCAGGCCAACTTGGACGGGCGAAGGCGGAAACCCGAAACTCCGCCTTCGGCTGCGAGGTCATCGTAGAATTCACCCGACCCAGAGTTCGAGCGCAAATGTTACGGCCATTCCAAACGGTTATGCTTCCAGTCCTCGCATAAATGACGGCGCTGTTTGACCATATGGGGCGCAACTTTTGCTTTTTCCCGCGAAAATTATTTTCGCATAAACCAGCATAACCGCTTGCAAAAAGGGCGGCAAAAATGTAAAATCTTTTTTAAGCCCTGGCGCTCTGCATGTCGGCCGCCAGCGCTGAGAACCGAAATACCGCCGGTTTACCGCGCGTGGGGCGTCAGAGCTGTCCAAGCTCATTTGACCGCAGATGGGAGAAATACTTGTTTAATTTAAATCCCAAGCGCATGGGCATAGCGCGCTTAGCGGCGGCTGGCGCTTTTTCGATGATCTTGGCGTCGGCGCCGCTTGCATCGGGATGTACCCGGTCCGCCAAAACCGAGGATCGGGCGACTAAAACCGCGCCGGTCGCGAGGGATGCGAATATCGCCCGCGCGAGCAACACTCGACCGGCAGAGCCGAGCAAAAAAGACGGCGCTGAGGATACCGATTCGCTGAACGCCTCCCCTCCACCAGCATTTGAGAAAAAAAACCGGGCGACGAACCCAGCGGTAGCCCCTCCAAAAAGCTCTGCAATCGCGCTCAAAGAACTCGATCTCGTTAAAGCTCGAGACCCGCGCATCGACGAGATCGACGTGCGCGTCGATCGGTCCTTAGCCCTTGCAACGATCGCCCTCTCTAAAGAGATAGAGGGCAGCGAAGCGGCCGATCTCGCCCGTGAAGTGGGCGCAAAAGCGATGGCTCAAGAATTCACGGCGCTAATAGTGCAGGTGGTCAACGAGGATACCAACGAGCTGGTCGCAAGGGCGGAATTTCGCCCCGACCATACGCTCGAAATATCGATAAAAGGCCAAGAAGGGCGCGAAGGGCGCTGGTAGCGGAAAGAAGGAGACTGCTGGAATTGAAAAAAACCCTGTCCTCGACTATAGCGATTGCGCTGATCTCGTCCACCATATCCGCAATTGCGGCTGCATACGACCCATTTGCCCGCAGGGCCGAGGCCGCGCCCACCTCGCTGAGAGTGGTGGTATCCCTCGGCACCGGCACGTACTCGGATGGAAGCAACGCGCCCGGGTACAACTTCACATTTCGCGGGGCCTCGAGCCGATACGGTGGAGACTATAGGCGCGTGTTCGTGAGGGTTTTCGATGAGAAGGGGACGCCAGTAGACGCGACTTCCATCTCGGCAACCGTTCAGGAAGACGGTACGAACATCGCCCTAAGCAGAAAAGCGCTGGGAAGGTACGAGGGCGTCTACCGCTTTCCGAACCTCGTGGGATCGGCGGGGCCGACGACAAAAACCATAGTCGCCACCGCCTCAGCCGGTGCGGCGACGGGCTCGGGCAGCGCCACCGTATCAATCGAACCGTGGGGCTGCATCAACTGCCACGGAGGAGCGTACGTTTATCCGCCGTATAGCACCAACCCCATTAGGGCCATCGATGGAGTTCCCCCCGAAGCGTGGATGCAGACGGGATGCTCGGGTTGCCACGCCGGAGCGTACAAAATGCAGGAGTGGATGGTATATATGGGCTCGGTCAACTGGCCGTACCACGCCGTGGACAGAGATGCGTGGGACGCCGAACCCCGTCCAGAGAATGCGGTTTTGGGTTTCGGCACGCACGCTCACTTCAACGACGGACATTGGAGCAAAAGCTGCACTGATTGCCACCAGAGATATGACCGATGGATGAGCGCCGGCAAGCCGCATAGCAGCACGGGTTGCGCGGGATGCCACGGCTCCCTTGCGCTCAATCCTCCTTCCGGGAATGAAGGTGCGTACGCGCTCGATTCCTCGATCGGTGGGCCACTTAGGGCCGTCAACAGCGAGCAGCAAATCACCCGCTGGTACGCCATCAACGTGCCCGCCAACGCCGCGACGGTCGACGTAACGGTGTCGTGGCCGGGAGGCGACGACATCGATATCTATCTTTACGGTCCGGGCGTCCACAGCTACGGCCCCCAAGAGGCGACGCACAGATCCTGGGAAGATAGTTTCATGGGAGCGACCGCGGCAAACCCGGAGACGATATCGGTCCCGACGGGTGGCAAATCCGGCATTTGGCTCCTCAATTTGGACTATTACACTTACTCGCAGCCATACGTGGAGCCGCTAGAACCGGGCGATCCGATACCCCCAAACCTTCCGGTCACCATACGGGCAAATTACCCCATAACGGAAGCGGACATAAAGTATCCGACTTGTTCAAATTGCCATTTGGGAGCCCCCGATTGGGGAGTCGATGGAACGGCCATCACCCATCGATTCGCGACCGGCGGCGGTCCGGGCACCGACTGCCGCAGCTGCCACACCGACCCGCATAATATGAGCGTTCCAGCGAACCTGTGCCAGAGGTGCCATTTCGAATCCCCCGCGGGACATCCGGTTTCCGGCTCCGCGTACAGCTCCATGACGTACGACGAATGCGGCGGCTGCCACGGAACGAACTTCCACGAGATGTCCGAGCCGCTCGGCTCCGGACCCAACTGCGTCTCCTGCCACGGGATGGGCGGAGGAGCTCCCAGGCACATCGACGCTTCCGCCTTCTCGAGCTCAGCCCACGCCCTCCTCAACGCGGGTGCCATCAACTTGACCGGCGATCCCTTGAATTCGGCGTGCTGGGCCTGTCACGGGGACGGCGCTCAGCCGAGCGGTCATCCTCCGACTTATAAAAATCCGAAAATCTGCGAGGATTGCCACACCGGAAGCGCGGCTTTCGGGGCTAAAACCATCAACTCGCATCGCTACGGATCCGCCACGGCCGAAGTAAGGCAAACCGTTTCGTCTTTAAGGCCGATTACGGGATCTTGCCTCTTTTGCCACGGTCCATCGACGGGAGCGATATCGCAAAACGAAGACCCCGATTCCGGCAGCTTTGACTCGGACGGAGACGGCGCCAGGGGCGGGACGTCTTCCGCCTACCACTACGCGGTGAAGCCAAATGTGGACTCGAAAAACTGCGCGACTTGTCACAAGGACGCGGTCGAGGGCCAAAGATGGGGAGGAGCGATCCAATTCGAAGATATCCCGCAGCACACAACCTATTACCAGAGAAATCGATCAGGAGCGGGCGGTTTCTCTTCGCTTGCCTCTTTTAGGATTCTTCAAGGCGGCTCCCAGGAAACTTCCACCTCTCCGTACGACGGATCCACGATCTGGCTGTATAAGGACAATTACGACTCGTCCTTCAAGCAGGAGGGCGGCTACAGGCCCGTCGAGTCGATCACCGAGTGCTCCGAGTGCCACGGTACTTCTGGAGGGGAGAGCTTCCACGACCCCATCTCATCTTGGGTTCCAGGACCCCACGGTGGATACGATACCGGCACGAACAAGTGCAAGACCTGCCACGCCGTCCACCGCGCGGGAGGCGCGTATTACCTCTTGAGGGCAGACTCTCAGGACGATGCGTGCTCCTACTGCCACATCGGGGGATCCGCCCATTCGGCGAAGGTGGTCTACACCCTCAACCCGGCCGGGATCTACACGACGAACGGCCACACCATGGGGGCGCAGTCCCTGATCCCCGATAGCTCGGTCGATCAGGACCTCGAGACGGTGACCCTTTACACCACCGACGAGAGCGGAACCACCGTATCGGAGGACATCAAGGTCCGCCGCTACGACAACAAGAAGAACAAGATGTTCAGGTTCGCCCGCCACCACGGCCAGAGCCCTGCCGGGACGGACAGGAGCGGCTACATGAGGATCGGTCCCCTTGCCCTCAGGTGCTTGAACTGCCACCAGCCGCACAACGCGACCGACCTCGTCTGGAGGCCGACGAACATCTTCGATAACACCCAGAAGACGAGCTACAAGCTCCTGAGGAAGAGCCCGTCCGGCTCGATCTTCGGCGGCATTAGCGGAGATGGCCGCTACGACAACGGCATGGTGAACTGGACCCAGTTCGACGACTACGACACCACCGGATTCGTCAACTCCTCGAACATCATAACGGTCCCCGAGGAGACGATGACGGCGGCAAACACCGGCAAGGACGCGTCCAGCGGATCGACCGACCCCTCGTTCCCGAACACCATCTACACGGCCTACGAGGGGGTAACCGATCCCGCGCACCTGCACGGCCCGGATAGGGATCCGCAGACGATAAACCAGTTCGCCCTTTCCGCCTGGTGCGCCGACTGCCACAACCTCAACATCGGCTACTGGAAGCACCTCGAGGTGGTCGAGCTCGGCAGCAGGACGCACTCCGACAGGACCCATCCGGCTCCTTACTCCGGAGCCTACAACGGTCCCGGTCAGTGCTATTCCTGCCACAGGAACGATCTGCCGAGGGTACCGAGCACGTCTTACTATAACACCGGTCGCGCATCGTGCGATCAGTGCCACTTCGGCACCGGTACTTACGCTGTGACCATCGCGGCCGCCGGAAGCGGGCAGGACAGCGGATACGACTTCCCGCACTCGGGTCAGACCAACAGCATCAAGCTGCTCGGCAATTACTCGAACGTGCCGGGTTCCACGACTGTCGTCGACGCGACGATCACCGCGAGCAACATCGACGCGGTGTGCATCCGCTGCCATCCGGGAATCGGCATAAGGCACTAATTCGGTGGTTTTTGACGAAGCAGATCGGCAAAGGGCCGGGTTTTCCGGCCCTTTGCTTTTGCCCAACTTGATTATTTTCCCTGGTGCGATATCCTATATGGGGTGAGCAAAGTCGTTGGAAGAAACCGTCGCTAAAACCGCAGAAAGGGCGCCGGATAAGCGCGACGCTCAAGCGGAGGACGTTCCCGAAAGGCGCTATTTCAGAGTTCTCCTGGCGATAGCGATCCTGACTTCGCTGGCGTCGCTCGCCGTTTGCGCCGTCGAATATCGCGGATTGCCGAAAGGCGCGCCCTACGAGGAGCGAAGCGGCGCGATGAAGCCCGTTCTTCCGCCGGTGGTCAAGCCGAGCATCAAACCGCTCGAGTTCCTCCCCGACCAAATACTGCAGTACACGACCAAAGCCAGACACGCGATTCCTGGTTCGACGAGACCGGCCGCCGAGGGGATCTACGAAACCGCGGATATGAACCTCATCCTCGCGATGCCGATGAACACGTACGTCAAGGTGACTTACTTCCCAAGCAGAAGCGAGGCAGTTCAGGACGTCTCATCCACTTTGAGCGGTCGATATCCCCTGGATAATCGGCAGTTGCCGATCGGCGGCGCCATAGCCCAGGCCGGCTACTCCCGCGATGAAGGAAGTTATTTCATCGGCTGGGCGCACGATGCCTACAGCATCAAGCTGTTCACATCGTTCACCAATAGCGTTCCCGCCGCTGGGAAAGGAAAACTCGAGGACCATGCACTTCCGGTTGCCAAAGCCGTGGAAGAGGCCACGAGAAAGAAGCGTTGATCGCGTTGGCGGATAACTTCTCCGAACCGAAAAAAGTTCAAAAGATCGATTGGAAGACGGCGGCGGAGCGGATCTATTACGCCGCGCTCTGTCTCGCGCTCGTCGCCGTCATCGGCTTCGGGCTTTCGAGCGCGCTCTCGACCCAACCCGGATATTGCGGGCTCTGTCACGGCGATCACCTTTCCTCGTGGAAGCGCTCGGCCCACGCGAACGTGGCGTGCGATGCCTGCCACGCGGGGGGAAGCTCTTTCGCTTTTGCGCGCGGAAAGGTGAGATACGCCGCCATGTTGCCCGCCGCCCTCAGCGGCCTTTATCCGAGGCCTATCACGGCGACCGTTTCCAACGATGCCTGCCTCCAATGCCATATCCAAATCGCATCGAAAACCGTAACGAAAAACGCCATAAGGATGAGCCATAAGGAAACTCTCGCGGCGAATTCCTGCGCGGATTGTCACAGCACGACAGCGCACGGTTCGGCGTCGACGGCGAAAAACTATCCCGAGCTCGATAAATGCCTGGTCTGTCACAACAACGTCAAGGCTTCGGCGGACTGCGACAAGTGCCACGTGGGCGGAGCCGAGCGCATCAAACCGGTAGGATTTACCAGCGCATGGCGGACGACCCACGGGCAGAACTGGAGAACGGCCCACGGAGCCGGAAACCTGAAGACCTGCCGGGCGTGCCATTCGGAAGACTTCTGCAAGCGCTGCCACGGAATACAGCTTCCGCACCCGGACTCATGGCTGAACCTTCACGGCGATGAGGTGAAATCCTCCCCCGCGGCGAAAGAGGGCTGCTTCGTATGTCACCGCCGATCTCTTTGCGATGGGTGCCATAAGCTGCAGATTCCGCACCCGAAAGACTTTCTGAAAAACCACAGCTCGATCGTAAAGCAGCAGGGTTCCACCGCGTGCTATAAGTGCCACTCCGAAGTCAGCTGCGACCGATGCCACTCGCTCCATCGCCACCCCGGGGTGCCGTCCGAAAAGCTGAAACTGCTCAGAAAGGAGACCGGTCTGGATGGACGGTAGCTCGCTCTCTCAGTTCATAGACCGCCTATACGAAGACATGCGGTTCGCGTTCCAAGACCCCATGGCCAATCCCCTGCTGTTTTTCGTCTTCGTGGGCATGCTTATCTTGCTCTTCCTCATGGGCGCGACGCTCGCGTACTTCATCTATTCGATCGCGACGAAAAACCGCTTCCGTCTTCCCCTAAAAATACCCGTCTCTCAGAAGCTTACCGAGATTTGGCTGACGAGGGCCGCGATCATCGGGGCGACGCTCGCGATAATATTCGGCCTCAGCTACTACACCGGTCGGGATAGCTCCTGCTCGTACTGCCATGCGAGCCGTCAAGAGAGCAAATCGCTCGAAAAGACGAGACACAAGAACCTGTCCTGCCTCGATTGCCACCAGGAGCCGGGCGTCTCCGGCTTCTTGCTCCAGAAGATAGACTACGCGCGCTGGGCGGTCACTTCGCTGTTCGATAAAAACAAGAAGCCGGGGAAAGTCGAGGTGTCGAACGCTACCTGCCTTAAATGCCACGGGGCCGTGGCGACGGAAACGCTGGGAAGTTACGGCATCAAAGTGCGACACAAAGATTTCCTCGACGCCGGGTCGAAATGCGGCGATTGTCACGGCGCGACCGCCCATCCGAAGGTCGCCGGTGAGGAGAGGAACCCCTCCATGGATCGGTGCATGACTTGCCATAACGGAAAGACCGCATCGGCGAAATGCGGCGAATGTCACATGAACGACATCGGGAGCTCCATCAGGATGGCGCAGCGAGAGGTCGTCAAAACGGGGACGATTTCAGTCAGCTGGAACTTCTGCTACCGCTGTCACGAAGAGCAAAAGTGCACGAGCTGTCACGGAGTCACCATGCCCCATCCGCCAAACTGGGTAAGCGAAGTCGCGCATGCCAAGCCCGCCTTCGAAAAGCCGGATGTGTGCTGGCGCTGCCACGATTTGCCGCAAACCCCGCTTAGGCCGACCCAGTCCGCGTTTATGAAATCCTGCGGATGCCACGGAACGATGGGCTTCCACGGCGATTGGCCCTGGGACTACTGGAGGAAAAACCACGGGCCGATCGCGATCGGCGCAAAGCCGGGAGATGGGGAGAACGAAAACTGTTATCAATGCCACAGCGCGAAGCTGTGCGACTTTTGCCACGCCGGCAAGGGTTATAAGGCTAAAAATCCGCCGCCAGGGCCAGCGCAGGCCGCTACCGAGGGATAAAACGACGATTACCGAACGCCGGTCGAACTGCCTATCGTGAGCTCTATCTTCCAGCGGCCTTCTTGCTTAACGGCTTTGATGGTCACTTGCGTTTTCTTGTTGGCGGGTTCGGTCAATCTTTTTCCAGACCCGATCTCGGCATAATAAGACCTGTCCGTGAAGGTGTAAATCAGGTGCGCCGACTTTCTATCGGGGGCGATATCCGTAACTTCGATGTCCGGCTGATCGTGAACGCGCACGAAAACCTTGCCGGCTGATCGATCTTCTCGGTCGGCTTTCAGGCGATCTTCCACCTGTTGCTGGACGAAAGCCTTCGCGAAAGAATCCGTTTTGCCCTGGCGCCAAATATCCAGGTCCTCTTGCAAATCCCTGAGGATCTCCCTTCTCAGCTCTCCCCGCTCGGCCGGCGTCATGCCGTCCGCCCCCATGACGTCCTCGACGCGCTTGGGGGTCGCGGGAGTCACTTCCACCGTACCGCCGCCCGAACATCCCGCGACTGCTGCGATGGAAAAGACGATGAGGACCAGCGCCAGCGACTTTCGGAAATCGCGGCTTTTCAACCGGGAATCACCTCGCATAAGCCACTTCGATCAGCTTGACCTCGGGATTCAACTTGGGCTGATCGACTTCGAAAACGCCGATCTGCGCGTCAAACGATTTGAGGGATCCCGCGGGGATTCTGTTGACCTTAATCTGTACGGCGTTCTTCGCGGCGCCTTCCTCGGTTTTGACCTTTATTTCTATTTTCGCATATTCGAAATCCCTGTTGCTGAGATTCGCCACCCGCCCCGCCGCGTGGACTATCTCGTAATCGTCGCGGTACGGCTCAAGCAAATCTATCTTGGCGATTTGACTCAGCTGTTTTTCGTCCTTCACAACTTTGACGCCCGGCGAAGCCCCCGCTCCCGACAACCACCACGCGCCCAAAACCAGACCCGCCGCGATCGCCAGATAGATAACCCATCTAACTAACCTCAAGATCATGCCCCCAATCCGAGAGAATCATCGGTCGCGACTGCGGCCTTCCTAATTAAACCAAAAAGTCCTGCTCTTTTCAATAAACGCCCTCATCCCCGGTATGGCCCGCTTCCTCAATCGGGCCGTTCCATCGCGCGTCAACGAACGTTTTCTGGTCCTCGGACGCGGCGTACACCGCCGGATCACCTATCGCGTTTTTTGCCGGCGCGCATGCGCGCAGTCATTCGGCGGACGGATGCCCGTGGGGTTTGTCCGCGCGGCCGCGTGCACGTGCGCGGACAACGGCTCACGCGATCATTGAACGAACGGGTGGTCGTCGGATTTGCTGTAGCAACTGTCTTTCGCCCGCTATCTTATGGACTTTTCAAGGTGCAAGATAAGCGCATCAGATGCGGGAGGCAGAGGTTGCCACTCGCCA
>FWPU01002406.1_pt1 | contig 52169 bp, 38 predicted proteins | sample 2228361 | NCBI WGS metagenome assembly FWPU01 (sample SAMEA103939777, study PRJEB20133) | metagenome | reverse complement strand
GCATGGGGCGATCACGGAGGATCGCCCCTACCCTTTCTCGCTCTTCTCGTAGATCGGCTTGAAGTCTGCGGTCGCCTTCTTCAATTCAGCGGCCGGGTCGGCGCCGCCGATGATGTTGGTGAGCGCAATGCCGAAGATGTCACGGAACTCGGTGACCGGGATGATCTCGGGCAGGCCGGCGCGCAGGATCTTGCCCGATCCCTCCAGGCAATCGAAGTACTCGGCCGGCATCGTCGAACCCTTGGCGCGGTCGGGATTGCCCAGCGCCGAGCTGCGCGGCGGCACGGCAGCCCCTGCCTGGAGCACGCGCAGCTGGTTGACCTTGTTGGTCGCCCACAGACAGTAATAGTAGGCCGGCCCCTTCTTTTTGCTGTAGGTCGAGACGCCGATGCCGTCGCCAAACATCGCCGAGTGCTGCGCCTTCGGCCCCTTCGGGAACACCCCGTAGCCCACCTTGCCGAAGATCTTCGACTTGGTCTTGTCCTCCAGCGGCGTCGCGAAACCAATGCCGTCCTGCCACATCGCCGCCTGGCCAAGGGCAAATGCTGACTGGCATTCATTCCAGTTGAAGCCGCTGACGCCCGGCGCCGAGTAATTCTTCAACAGGCTCTGGTACAGCTTGGCCGCCTCGATCGCCTCCGGCGACTCGGTGTAGAAATTGCCTTTGGCATCAATCGGGTCCACGCCCCACCCCTGCATCAGATGCGTCCACACCGGCACATTGGCGTTCTTCAGGCCGCGCGCCAGGAAGCCCACCACGTTCTTGCCCGGATCATGTAGCTTCCTGGCCGCTTCGAGCATCTCATCGAAGGTCTTGGGATAGGCAACTCCCTTCGCCTCGAACAGCTCCTTATTCCAATAGAGCATCCAGAAGTCAATCTTGATCGGGATCGAGCAGATGCGGCCCTCGGAGTCGGTCGCATAGGCCTTGGCGCCGCCCGAGAAATCATCCCAATCGAAATCGGGCGGAGTCATCGCGGGGTCGTTCAGATACTCGCGGAGGTCTACCGTCCACTTGTTCTTGGCAAACAGCCGCTTGTGGACGTGATAGGAGTAGTGACACACATCGAACGACGTAGCACCGGCATTGAACTCCATGACCTGCTTCTGCCGCGCCTGCTGCTCGGGGATCTGTTCAGCGCCGACCGTGATGCCCGTCAGCTCCTCGAACTCCTTGTGATTCTTCATCAGGACATCCACCATGTTGCCCATGGTGAACGTCACCTCGATCTTCTCGCCCTTGAACCGTTGCCAGTCGAAGGCGGCCGGCTTGGTGGGCACCGGCGCCTGAGCCGGTGCTGTGGTAGGCGGCGCAGCCTTCGGTGCTTCAGCAGGGGCCGGCGCACAGTTGGCCAGCAGCGGCAACGCAGCCAGTCCAATACCCGCTGTGGCCGCAGTCCTCAAGAACGCCCGACGAGACACAGACCTGGTAGCCATAGACGCACCTCCTTGGGATCTGAAAAGCGGAAAGACACCGGCGCGGCAGATGACCGATCACTGCTATTCTACATCAGAAGCCCATCTTTTGCCAGATCGTCGGAAACAAAGGCGCTCCAAGCATCAAGGCCTTCGAGGTCATTGCCAGCCCCGAAGGCCTCAAGAGCCACATGGACATGCCTACTCGCATCCCGGCGCGTAGCACAGGATTAGGTCCTTGGCGGCCTTCACCTCGTCCAATCGCTTGACCGGTGCGTGATGTGGTGCGCTGCGCAGCTGATCAGGATCGGTGCGTGCTTCCTCGGCGATGCGGATCAGGGCATCGGCGAACGCGTCGAGGGTCTCCTTGCTCTCCGTCTCGGTCGGCTCGATCATCAACGCCTCCGGCACGATGAGCGGGAAGTAAACCGTCGGCGGATGGAAACCGTAATCCATCAGCCGCTTGGCGATATCCATCGTGCGAATGCCCGGTGCCTCGCGCAGGATGCCCTGGGCCACGAACTCGTGCATGCAGGTGCGGTCGCCGTGCGGAATCGGATAGACGCCGTGCAGCCGCGCCTGCAGGTAGTTGGCGTTCAGCACTGCATTCTCGCTCACCTGGCGCAGGCCCTCAGCGCCATGCATGCGAATGTAGGTATACGCCCGCACGAGCACGCCGAAATTGCCGAAGAACGCCTTCACCCGGCCGATGGACTTCGGCGGCATGTACCAATGGAGCAGGCCATCCACCTCCCCGCGCTGGACGATAGGGCCGGGCAGATAATCCAGCAACGTGGCCGACACACCCACCGCGCCCGCGCCGGGACCGCCGCCACCATGGGGCGTCGAAAAAGTCTTATGCAGGTTGTAGTGCATCACATCGAAGCCCAGGTCGCCGGGCCGCACGATGCCCAGGATGGCGTTGAAGTTCGCGCCATCGCCATAGACCAGGCCGCCCGCCTCATGCACGAGCCGGATGATCTCGACCACGTTCTCGTCGAAGAGGCCCAGGGTGTTCGGGTTGGTCAGCATCAGGCCGACCAGCTGGGGGCCGTGCTGCGCGATGAGGGTGCGCAGCGTGGCCAGGTCCACATTGCCACGACGGTCCGAGGGCACCTCTACCACCTTCAGGCCCGACATGCTGGTGGTCGCCGGGTTGGTGCCGTGCGCCGAATCGGGCACCAGGATGATGTTGCGCTCACGCTCGCCGCGATCGTGCAGATACTTCCGCATCATCAGCACGCCGGTAAGCTCGCCGTGCGCGCCGGCCGCCGGCTGCAGCGTAACGCCGGCGAAGCCGCCGATCTCGGCCAGCATCTCCTGCAGCTCCAGCATCAGACCCATGGCACCCTGAATGCTCGCCTCGGGCTGGAGCGGATGTAACGTGGCAAAGCCCGGGATACGGGCCGCGACTTCGTTCACCTTCGGGTTGTACTTCATGGTGCACGAGCCGAGCGGATAGAAGCCGGTGTCTATCCCGTAATTCATCTGCGACAGGCGGATGTAATGCCGGACCAGGTCTACCTCAGCCACCTCGGGCAAGGGCAGATCATCGCGCACGCAGCCCTCGGGCAGGGGCGTCTTCGGCACGTCGCACTCCGGCAGGCTGACCGCGCAGCGGCCGGCACGGCAGATCTCATAGATCAATGGCTCGCCCACGGCTCACCTCCCTGCCTCTTCGTAGCGATCTGGATTCATGGTGGTCATCTCCTGCAGCGCCTCGGCCAGCAACTCGATCTGCATGCGACTGTTCATCTCGGTGACGCAGAGCAGCATGTGATTGGCCAGGCCAGGGTAGTCGGCCCCCAGGTCGTAGCCGCCGACCATGCCGTGCCGATCGAGCAACACCTCGTTGATCACACTGATCGGCTGCGGGCAACGCACGATGAACTCCTTGAAGAAAGGCCACCGGCTGACGAGCTGGTAGCCGGGGACCTTGCCGATGAGGCTGGCCGCATAATGCGCCTTGTGATAGCTCAGCTCGGCGACGGTGCGCAGACCGTGCTTCCCCATGGCCGCCATGTAGACCGCCGCCGCCAGCGCGTTGAGGGCCTGATTCGAGCAGATGTTGCTGGAAGCTTTCTCGCGGCGGATATGTTGCTCGCGCGTGCTCAAGGTCAGGACGAAGCCGCGCCTGCCATCCAGGTCTACCGTCTGGCCGACGATGCGGCCGGCCGAGCGGCGCACATCGGCTGCTTTCATGGCAAAGAAGCCCAGATATGGGCCGCCCAGCGAAAGGGGACTGCCCATCGGCTGCCCCTCGCCGGTTACAATGTCGGCACCGTAACGGCCCGGCGGCGTGAAGAGGCCCAGGCTGATCGGGTCCACCGAGACGACGAACTGGGCCCCGGCCGCATGAACCCGCTCGGCCAATGCTTGCATCTCGGCCGGCGTGTAGAGTCGCCCCAAAAAGTCGGGGTTCTGCACGATCAGACAGGCGGTGTCTTTGTCGAGCAGGCCCGCGAGTGCATCCAGGAGGCCCCCGGTGTCAGAAGCCGGCTGCATCGTGAGCCCGGCCAGCACGTCCGGCATGACATCCTCGCCCACGATCTCCAGCGACATGCCCTGCGTATAGGTGTGCACCACCGCCCGATATTGCGGATGCAGCGTCGGGCTAAGGATCACCTTATTGCGCTTGCCGCGGCCGATTTGCAGCGCCATGATCACCGCCTCGGCGACCGCTGTCGCGCCGTCATAGTGAGAGACGTTGCTCGCCTCCATGCCGGTCAGCGCGCAGATCATAGACTGATATTCGTAATGAGCCTGCAGGGTGCCCTGGCTGATCTCAGGCTGATAAGGCGTGTAGGCGGTGAAGAACTCCGAGCGCTGCACGATGAAATCCACGATGCTCGGCACGAAATGGCGGTAGGCGCCGGCACCCAGAAAACACGCCAGATGGTGCAGATCATCGTTTTCGTTCGCCAGCGCGTTGAGCTCCTCGATCACCTCCATCTCAGAGAGCGCCGGCGGCAGCGTCAACTTCGGAAAGCGATGCTCGGCCGGCACATCGTGGAACAGATCGGCCACCGACGACGCGCCGACGACCTCCAGCATCGCGGCTCGATCGCTGTCGGTATTGGGTATGTAATTCATGTCAGTGCCCGCCCTTCTCCTCTTCCTCGGTCACGAAGGCCTCATAGGCGGCAGCATCCATCAGGCTATCCAGCTCGCTCAAGTCCGACGGCCTGATCTTGACCAACCACGCTTTGCCATAGGGGTCTTCGTTGATCCATTCCGGATGATCTTCCAACGCCGAATTGATCTCGATCACCTCACCGCTGAGGGGGCTGTAGGCATCCTCGGCGGCCTTGACCGATTCCACCGTGGCCATGCTCTCACCCTGGGTCAACATGTCGCCCGGCTCGGGCAGGTCCACATAGACGACATCGGACAACAGATGCTGGGCATAGTCCGACACGCCGATGACCGCGACATTCCCCTCCAGCCGCACCCACTCGTGGGTCTTTGCATACCTGGCCTGCGAATCGTATTGGTAGCTCATGATGCTCCTCCTGGTGATGTTGTTGAGATGTGACCTTGTTGAGATGGATTGGAATGGCGAGTGCTCCTCGGCCGTCACCAACAAAAAAGACGGGATAAGCGGACTCCTGGTCCGCCTCCCGCCCCCTGTTCGTTGACCTGAGAGATTGCCTGCAGTCGCGGCAAGGAAGCCCCTCCCTGCGCCGAAGGCTTGCCCCATCGGTGTCCCGCAGCCATTGACGGGTCCTCTCCAGAGGGCTGTCCCAACGCGATGTGTGTGCCTGAGAGATTGCCCGACGGCTTGCCCCTTCGGCGACCCCGGCCAATACGGCGACCGGGATGCTCTCTCGCGCTGTTCATCCAGCCGGTATGCGAACGAGAGTTAGTGTAGCACAGGGCTTACAGGCTGTCAATGACAAAGCACAGGCTCACAGGCTTGCGCGTCCCTTGATCCGGAGATTTCGCGATTTGACATCTGCGAACAGGTCTGATATAGTGAAATGCAAAATAGACGACACGCAACGGCTGTGAAGAGGACGAGTACGCGCCGAGCGCGATGGTCCAGAGAGCGGGGGTGAGGTGAAAGCCCCGTCCATACGCTGGCGCCGAATGGCCCTCAGAGCTGCAGGGCGAACGCGGTGCACCGACCCTAAGAGCAGTCCCGACTGCTGAGAGCGGGGGGCCGACCAGTAGCCTGTGCCGGAGTTGCCACCGTTATCAGGGCAAAGAGTATAAGCCGCGCGCTGGCGCCGCGGCCGTACTCGATCAAGTGAGGCTGGCTTCTTTTACCCCGTCGTCATCACGACGGGGTTTTTGTTTCCAGCACGGCATCGCCGGCACCAGCCTAAACAGGGTGGCACCACGGGAAAGCCCTCTCTCGTCCCTGAGACGGAGAGGGCTTTTTGTCTGCCAGCACGCAGAGATCTGATACGTGGAGGCTACCATGACGCCAAAAACCAGCTCCGGTCGCACGACCGCACAGCCGATCGCAGCGGCTCAGCAGCCCAACCTGACCCCGATCGTGCGCGAACTGCCCGCAGATCTGGAGACACCGGTCTCCGTGTATCTGCGGCTGACCGGCCAGGCCGTCGCGTCGCCAGCGGGCGAAGCATGGGGACCGTCCTTCATCCTGGAAAGCGTCACCGGCGGCGAGCACGTCGCCCGCTATTCCTTCATCGGAATTCGACCGGCGCAGGCCCTGGTGCTACGCGGCCGGCTCATCGAGCGCCACACCCCTGCCGGCGTCACCGTCGAGGTCATCGCGGCGCCGACCAACCCGCTGGAAGCACTGCGCGCCGAGTTACGCCGGTGCACGCCCGAACGGACCCCCGGGCTGCCGCGTTTCGTGGGTGGACTGGTGGGCTACCTGGGCTACGAGGCGATGCGCTTCATCGAGCCGAAACTCGCCCTGGCGCCCCATCCCGATCTGCCCGACGCCATCTTCCTGCAGACCGACACACTCATCGCCTTCGACCACGCCTACGGCCGCATGTTGCTCATCGCGCATGCCTGTCTGGACGGCGATCCTCCGGCCGCGCGGCGAGAGGCCGAGGCCCGGCTCGACGAGATCGAGCGACAGCTGAAAGCGCATCCGCGGCCGACCGAGCGCAGCCTCCCCGCGCCGCCCCGGCCGGCTGCTGCTCTGCGCTCCAACCTGACGGCCGATCAGTTCATGGCTGCCGTCGTACAGGCAAAAGAACACATCGCGGCCGGCGACATCTTCCAGGTGGTGCTGTCGCAGCGCTTCAGTCGGGAGACAACGGCCGCAGCCTTCGACATCTATCGGGCGCTGCGCCGGCTGAACCCATCGCCCTACATGTTCTTCTTCGACTTCGGACAGCTGGCCGGGCCGCAGCCATTGCGGCTGATCGGCGCTTCCCCCGAAGTTCACGTGCGGCTGGAAGGTCGCCATGCGCTGCTGCGGCCCATTGCGGGCACGCGGCCGCGCAGCCACGACCCAGCCACCGATCAGGCCCTGGCGCGCGAGTTGCTCGCCGACCCGAAGGAACGTGCGGAGCACGTGATGCTCGTGGATCTGGCCCGCAACGACCTGGGCCGGGTGTGCGAGTACGGCTCGGTCTACACGCCCGAGCTGATGACGATCGAGCGTTACTCCCACGTCATGCACATCGTGTCGCAGGTCGAGGGCCAGCTGGCGCCGGCGTACGACGGCCTCGACCTGCTGCAGGCCACCTTCCCGGCAGGCACCGTCAGCGGCGCGCCGAAGATCCGGGCCATGGAGATCATCTCGGAGCTGGAGCCTGACCCGCGCGGCGTTTACGCGGGCGCCGTGGGCTACCTCTCCTACGACGGCTCCCTCGACACCTGCATCGCCATCCGCACGCTCGTCATGCAGGGGCAGACCATCCATGTCCAGGCCGGTGCAGGCATCGTCGCCGACTCCGATCCACAGTGCGAATACCAGGAGACTGTCAACAAAGCCCAGGCGCTCCTGCGCGCCGTCGAACAGGCCGAAGGAATCGCCTGACGTTTCAGGTTTGACGCTTGACGTTTGACGCTTCACGTTCTGCGGAGGCACCCATGATCGCGGTAATAGACAACTACGACTCGTTCACCTACAACCTTGTGCAATATCTCGGCGAATTGGGCGCACAAGTGCGCGTGTTTCGAAACGACGAGATCGCCGTGCCGGCGCTGGAGGCGCTCGATCCCAGCCACATCGTCATCTCGCCCGGGCCGGGCGATCCCTCGGATGCCGGCATCTCGCGCCAGGTCATCCGCGAGCTAGGGCCGCGTCGTCCCATCCTGGGCGTCTGCCTCGGCCATCAGTGCATCGGCGATGTGTTCGGCGGCCGGGTAACGCGCGCGGGCCGGCTGGTGCACGGCAAGACATCGCCCATCTATCACTTCGGCGACGGCCTCTTCCGCGGCCTGCCCAGCCCATTCGACGCCACGCGCTATCACTCGTTGATCGTGGCCGAACCGTTGCCCACCGAACTCGAAGTGACCGCGTTCACCACCGACGGCGAGGTGATGGGCCTGCGCCATCGCAGCTATCCCATTCACGGCGTGCAATTCCATCCCGAATCCATCCTGACTACGGGTGGCAAGCAAATTTTGCAAAATTTCCTGCGTCTGATGTGATGAAGGAGATGCCGACATGCTTCCCGTCTACATCAACAAACTTCTGCAGGGTCAACACTTGACCAGCGCCGAGGCGGAGGCAGCCATGGAGGTTATCATGACCGGCAACGCCACACCGGCGCAGATCGGTGGCTATCTGGTCGCTCTGCGCATGAAAGGCGAAACGGTTGCGGAGATCACCGGCAGCGCGCGCGCCATGCGCGGCCAGGCCACGCGCGTGACGGTCCGCTCCGGCGGTCCCATACTCGACACGGCTGGCACCGGCGGCGACGGCGCTCACACCTTCAACGTCTCGACAGCGGCAGCTTTTGTGATCGCCGGCGCGGGCTACAAAGTGGCCAAACACGGCAACCGGGCCGCCTCCTCCAGGTGTGGCAGTGCCGATGTGCTGGCCGCGCTGGGCGTGAACCTCGACCTGACGCCCGACCAGGTAGCACTGTGCATCGAGACGATTGGGATCGGCTTCCTCTTTGCGCCGAAATTCCATCCTGCCATGAAGCACGCCATCGGCCCGCGGCGCGAGCTGGGCGCGCGCACCATCTTCAACCTGCTCGGCCCCCTCACCAACCCGGCCGGTGCCACCCACCAGCTGATCGGCGTCTACGACCCGCAGCTCACCCACACCCTGGCCGAGGTGCTCGCCGAGCTGGGCGGCCAGGCAGCCTTTGTCGTCCATGGTGCCGGCGGACTGGACGAATTGACCACAGGTGGCATCAACCGCATCAGCCACCTGCACCGCGGCCGCGTGGCCACCTATGAGCTGGACCCGGTGGGGCTGGGGTTACGTCGCGCCCAGCCGGCCGACCTGCGGGGCGGCGATCCGGCAGAGAATGCCGCCATCCTGCGCGCCATCCTGGCCGGTCGTGATCGGAGCCCGCGTCGCGACGTGGTATTGCTCAATGCAGCAGCTGCCCTGGCCGTTGAACACGGCGACCTGCTGGAAGGGCTGCGCCAGGCCGAACGCGCCCTCAACAGCGGCGCAGCCCACGAAAAGCTCGACGCGCTGATCGGCTTCAGCCAGGCGCTGAAGGCCACCACGACGGAAAGCGCGCAGGCGGTGCAATGAGCGTACTCGACGAGATCCTGCTGCACAAGCGCGCGGAAATTGCCGATGCACAGCGCAGGCAGCCACCGGCGGCCCTGCGCGCGGCGGCCGAAGCGACGCCTCGCCCCCTGGACTTCGTCGCCGCGCTGCACGGCGCGACCGGCCGTCCCGCCTTGATCGCTGAGGTCAAACAAAAGTCGCCGTCGCGCGGTCTGCTGACTGCCGGGTTCGACCCACTCCGACTGGCGCGCCTCTATCGGCAGAACGGCGCCGCGTGCGTCAGTGTGCTGACCGACGAACGCTTCTTCGGCGGCAGCCTGGCCCACCTGCGCCAGATCAGGGACGCCGAGCCGACCCTGCCGCTCCTGCGCAAGGATTTCATCTGCGACCCCTACCAGGTGTACCAGGCGCGTGCCGCCGGTGCCGACGCCATTCTCTTGATCGTCGCGGCATTGGAGACCGGCCTGCTGCGCGATCTGCACGCGCTGGCGACCAGCCTGGGCATGGCGGCCTTGATCGAGGTGCACACTGCCGCCGAGCTGGAGACGGCGCTTTCGTGCGGGGCGTCGCTCATCGGCATCAACAATCGTGACCTGCACACCTTCGCGGTAGACCTGGCGACTACCGAGCGGCTGGCACACACCATCCCGGCCGACATTTGCGCGGTCGCCGAGAGCGGCATCCACGGCCCCGACGATGTGGCCCGGTTGGCAGCCATTCCACGGCCCGGCGGCGCAACCGGCGTGGATGCCATCCTGGTGGGCGAAGCGCTGGTCACCGCGGCCGATATCCCCGCGCAGGTGCGCCTTCTGGCGGGCGCGTACCAGCAGGCACGTAGAGGCGACCCACGTAGGGGCGATCACGGAGGATCGCCCCTACGTGATCGCCCCGCATGGGCGGACACAGAGGGAGACACATGCATCGTGTGAGAGTCAAAATCTGCGGCATCACCACCCTGGAGGACGCGCTGGCCGCGCTTGACGCGGGTGCCGACCTGCTCGGTTTCAACTTTTATCCACCAAGCCCGCGCGCCATTGCGCCGGCCGTCTGCGCCGAACTGGTGCACGCGCTGCGGGCGCGCGGCGCGACGGCCACGATGGTGGGCGTCTTCGTGAATCGGCCGCCGGCCGAGGTCGCCGCCGTGCTGGACGCATGCGGCCTCGACCTGGCCCAGCTCAGCGGCGATGAGCCGGCCGCGGACGCGGCCCTGTTGGGCCCACGCGCGTTCAAAGCGCTCCGGCCACAGAACGCCGCTCAGGCCGTCGCCCAGGCTGCGGCCTACGCCTGCCGCAGCGCGCCGCCTATCCTCCTGGCCGATGCGGCTGCGGGCGCCGGCCGCTTCGGCGGCACCGGTCAGACCGCCGATTGGACGGCCGCCGCCGCACTGGCGGCCACCTGGCCGATCCTGCTCGCCGGCGGCCTCCGCCCCGACAACGTCGCAGCCGCCATTGCGGCAGTACATCCCTGGGGCGTGGACGTCGCCTCCGGCGTCGAGAACACCCCAGGCCGTAAGGATTGGAAGAAGATGAGAGCTTTTGTGGCAGCAGTACGAGGCGAATCGGCAAATGGACAACCCCGCTTTGACGTTTGATATTTCCCGTTTGACGTTTCACGTGCCGCCGTCTGACGCCTCGCGCTTGCCGGCAAAATTCGGCGCGTTTGGCGGCCAGTTCGTGCCGGAGACGCTGATGCCAGCGCTGGCCGAACTGGAGACGGCCTATCTGACGTGCCGCCAGGACGCGGCGTTTCAGGCCGAGCTGGACGAGTTGTTGCGCACCTATGTGGGCCGGCCGACTCCGCTCACCCATGCCCGACGGCTGACGGCACACGCGGCCGGCGCGCAAATCTACCTCAAGCGCGAAGACCTGGCACATTCCGGGGCCCACAAGATCAACAATGCGCTGGGCCAGGCGCTTCTGGCCAAACGCCTCGGCAAGCGCCGGGTGATCGCCGAGACGGGCGCCGGCCAGCATGGCGTCGCCACGGCGACCGCATGCGCGCTGCTGGGGCTGGAGTGCCTCGTCTACATGGGCACGGTGGACATGGCCCGCCAGCAGCCAAACGTCCAGCGCATGAGATTGCTCGGCGCGACGGTGCGGCCGGTGGACAGCGGCACGCGCACGCTCAAGGACGCGGTCAACGAAGCGATCCGTGACTGGGTGACGAACGTGCGCGACACCCACTACCTGCTCGGCTCCGCGCTCGGCCCGCATCCTTACCCGACCATCGTGCGCGACTTCCAGGCGGTGATCGGCGTCGAGGCGCGCGCGCAGATCCTGGCCCAGGCCGGCCGGCTGCCGAACGTATGCGTGGCGTGCGTGGGCGGCGGCTCCAATGCCATCGGCCTGTTTCATGCGTTTCGCGGGGACCCCGACGTCCGGCTGCTCGGCGTCGAGGCGGGCGGTGCCGGCATCGCATCCGGCCGCCATGCCGCGCGTTTCGCTGATCCGCACCTGGGCCGGCCGGGCGTCCTGCACGGCTCCTACACCTACGTCCTGCAAGACCCCGATGGCCAGATCGCGGCCACGCACTCGATCTCGGCCGGGCTCGACTACGCGGCCGTTGGCCCTGAGCACGCCTGGCTGCGCCAGACCGGCCGCGCCGGGTACACCGTGGCCACCGACGACGAAGCGCTGGCCGCCTTTCAGCTGCTCGCCCGCACCGAAGGCATCCTGCCCGCGCTCGAATCGGCGCACGCGATCGCCGCCGCGACCCGTCTGGCGCCGACTCTCCGCGACGATCAGATCATCCTGGTCAACCTGTCGGGCCGCGGCGACAAAGACCTGGACACCGTGTTGAACGCCATGGACAGGATGGCAACATGGGCATAACAAAGATCGCTGCTGCCTTCGCCACTGCTCGCAGTCAGGATCGGGCCGCCTTGATGCCCTACTACACGCTCGGCTATCCGGACGCGGCGACCACGGTTGCCGTCCTGCAGGCCATCGCCGCGGCCGGCGCCGATCTGATCGAGCTGGGCATCCCCTTCTCCGACCCGCTGGCCGATGGCCCGACCATTCAGCGTTCGAGCCAGATCGCGCTGGCCCAGGGGATCACCGTGGCCGGCTGCCTGGAGCTGACGGCCCGGCTGCGCCAGGGCGGTGTGTCTCAACCGCTACTTCTCATGGGTTATGTCAATCCAATGCTGTCCTATGGCGCGACGCGCTTCGTGGCCGATGCGGCCGCGGCCGGCGCCGACGGCTTGATCGTTCCCGATCTGCCCATCGAAGAGGCCGGCGAGATCGCGGCGGCCTGCGCGGCGCACGACCTGGCGCTGATCTACCTGGCCGCGCCGACGACCGCCGACGACCGGCTGACGCGGCTGGCCGAAGCCACGACCGGTTTCCTCTACCTCGTCTCGGTGACGGGCGTCACCGGCGTCCGCGCTGAACTGCCGGCCGACCTGGCCGCATTTGTCGGCCGGGCGCGAGGGGTAGCGCGCACGCCGCTGGCCGTCGGCTTCGGCATCGCCACACCGGCTCAGGCCCATGCCGTCAGCCAGATGGCCGACGGCGTGATCGTCGGATCGGCGCTCATCAACGCCGTGACCAATGCCGTAGAGCCGGCCGCGGCCGCCCAGGATCTGGTACGAGACCTGCGTGCCGCAGTCAACCGGTCTCCGATTTCACGCTTTGGCGCATCGCGTGTATAATCTCTGGACATAGATTGATCTGACGAGTAACGAAGAAACGGGACAGGCAGTTTGTCCACGGCTCGTTACTCGTTGCATGTCATGGAGGCATACTTTGTCCGAACCGTTGATCATCACCACTGCGCCACGCGACGATCATCAGATCAGCCTGACCGTCGAATTGGGGCCTGAACGCACCACGCAGGCTGTGCATCGCGCCGCGCGAGCCGTGGCGCAGAAAGTACGCGTCCCTGGCTTTCGGCCCGGCAAGGCGCCCGACGCCACCGTGCTCAGGCTGGTTGGCCGCGACCGTGCATTGGCCGAGATCGTGGAAGATCTGGGGGAAGAAATCATTCAGGAAGCCATCGAACAACAGGGGCTCCAGGTGTATGGGCAGGCCAGGCTGGAAAAGATCGAAACAGACCCGATCCGCTTCTCGCTGATCCTGCCGCAGCCGCCTGTTGTCGAGCTGGGTGACCTGTCGCAGATCCACATCGTCCCGCCTGATGCCACCGTGAGCGAGGCCGAAGTGGATGCGCTGATCGAGAAGGAGCGCGCCGAGCGCGCGGTCCTCACCGTGGTTGAACGACCGGCCCAGATCGGTGACATCGTTCAGGTGGATATCACCGGCGTCGTCGGCGAAGAAACCATCATGGACAACCACGATTGGGAGCTGACCCTGCGGAGCGAGGGCGGCTGGCTGCCTGGTTTCGACGAGGCATTCGTGGGCATGTCGGCCGGCGAAGAGAAGACTTTCTCTCTCACCTATCCCGAAGACTCGGCATCGCGATACCGGGGGCAGACGGCAACCTTCCACGCCAAAGTCTCGGCCGTCAAGACGATGGTCAAGCCCGACATCACCGATGAGTTCGCGCGGAGTTTCGGCAACTTCGCAAGCGTCTCCGATATGCGGACGAAATTGCTCGAACTGCTGAGGGCGCATCGCCAGGCAGAAACGAACAACACCATCGAGCGTGAAGCGCTCAACGCGCTGGTAGATTCCTCAAAGCTTCGGTATCCGCCCACGCTGGTGGATGCTGAAGCGGAGTTCCTGGAGCGCCAGCTCACCCAACGAGCGCAGTCGGTCGGCTACAAGCTGGAAGACTATCTGCGCTTGCAGGGCCTCACACTCGAACGTTATCGCGAGCTCATGCGAGAGCAAGCCGAGCGCAACGTGAAGGGACGGCTGGTATTGCGTGAGCTGGTCAAACGCGAGCAGATCACGATCTCGGACGCAGAGCTCGACGCCGAGATCGCGCGCCTGCGAAGCAGCGCCAGGCCGGACGACACAGAGACGCACGAGATGCTCAGCTCTCCGGAAGGGCGCCTGGCGATCGAAGATCAGATGCTGATTGATCGCGCCCTGGCACGCCTGCGCGAGATCGTCGTTGCGGCACCGGCCGGGCAGCCTGTCGCGCCGGAACCGCCCACTGCAGACGCGAGCACAGCGGCCGAAGCGGCAACCGACACTCCTGCCGCAGACCGGTCTGACGCGGCAGCTGCTGCCGAATCGGCGGCCCCCGCTACCGCAGCGGAAGGTGTCGCCGACGCGAGCGCCGACGATCCGACCACAAGCACAACGAGCAACGCATGACCGTAAGGCGGCAAACATCTTTTCCGGCCAAACGGGTGTACCAAGATGTCACCAGATCTGCGATCTGACGACAACTCGTCACACATGAGGGAACCGACATGGGCAACTCGATTTTGACGCCACAGTCGCTCATCCCGATGGTCATCGAGACCACCGGCCGGGGCGAACGCGCCTACGATATCTATTCGCTGCTGCTGCAGAATCGCATCATCTTCCTGGGCACACCGATCAACGATCAGGTGGCCAATGTGATTGTCGCCCAGCTGCTTTTCCTGGATCGCGAGGATCCAGAGAAAGATATCCAGCTGTACATCAACTCGCCGGGCGGCCAGATCTACGCGGGAATGGCCATCTATGACACGATGCAGCTGATTCGCGCGCCGATCAGCACCATCGCGGTCGGCGTCACCGCCAGCTTCGGCACGCTGCTGCTGGCCGCCGGCACCAAAGGCAAGCGCTACGCCCTGCCCCATGCGACCATCCACATGCACCAGCCGCTGGGCGGCGCGCAAGGCCAGGCCACCGAGATCGAAATCCAGGCGCGCGAAATCCTGCGCCTGCGCGAAGAGCTCAACCGGATCATGGCCCTCCACACGGGCCAGCCCATCGAGCGCATCGCCGAGGATACCGAGCGCGACCGCTATATGACGGCCGAACAGGCGAAGGCCTACGGCCTGATAGACGAAGTGCTCACACCGATATCGCGAGGAAAGTAACTTGCCCGGCAAAGGTCAGGCTGACATCCAACGCTGCTCCTTCTGCCATCGGGATCAGGCCCAGGTTCGGCGTCTGATCGCGGGGCCGGACGGCGTCTTTATCTGCGACGAATGCGTCCATCTCTGCGTGGAGGTGTTGGCCGAGGACGGCATCTCTGCCAATTCGCCTGCAGCCGAGACGACTGCGCGCTGGCGGCTGCTGACGCCGCGCGAGATCATGGCCAGGCTGGACGAATACGTCGTCGGCCAGACGCGCGCCAAGAAGGTGCTGTCGGTGGCGGTCTACAATCACTACAAACGGATCGCCAGCGGCAAAAAGACCGACGATGTCGAGCTGGAGAAGAGCAATATCCTGCTGATCGGCCCGACCGGCTGCGGCAAGACATTGCTGGCGCGCACCCTGGCCCGCATCCTCGACGTCCCGTTCACCATCGCCGACGCCACCGGCCTCACCGAAGCTGGCTATGTCGGCGAAGACGTCGAGAACATCCTGGTGCAGTTGCTGCAGGCCGCCAACTGGGACATCGAGCGGGCCAAGATCGGCATCGTGTACATTGACGAGATAGATAAGATCGCGCGCAAGAGCGGCGACAACCCCTCGATCACGCGCGACGTTTCGGGCGAGGGAGTGCAACAGGGCCTGCTCAAGATCATCGAAGGCACGATTGCCAATGTGCCGCCGCAGGGCGGCCGCAAGCATCCCACGCAGGAGTACATCCAGCTCGACACGAACAACATCCTCTTCATCTGCGGCGGTGCGTTCGCCGGCCTGGAAGAGGTGGTGGCACGACGCATCGGCGCGAAGGGACGTGTCGGCTTCCACACCAGCGGCGAGCTGCCTCCCTCCAGAGAGGCACAGACGGCGGCGCTGCTGCAACAGGTGATCGCAGACGATCTGCTCAAATACGGCATGATTCCCGAATTCGTGGGCCGTCTGCCCGTCACCGTGAGCGTGGAACCGTTGGACGAAGACGCCCTGGTCGCCGTGCTGACCGAGCCGAAGAACGCTCTGGTCAAGCAATACAGCCGCTTGTTGGAGCTGGACAAAGTCGAGCTGCTCTTCACGCCCGAGGCTTTGCGGGCTGCGGCCCAGGAAGCGATGAAGCTGAAGACGGGCGCGCGCGGCCTGCGCACCATCATCGAAAATGTGCTGCTCGACGTGATGTACGAAATCCCCTCGCACCCGGAAGTGGTGAAGTGCGTCGTCAACGCCGAGTGCATCACCCGCCGGGCGCCACCGCTTCTGCTCACCGAAACGGGACAGGCCATTGCGTGGGGAGAATACACCCGCCAGAAGACCGCATAGACTGGTGCCGACGAGGCGTGGCCGACAGCACCAGAGGATGACGGGATGGCGCGCTTGCCCGCCGGACATCCCGACACGATAAGGCGAGGAGGATGCCGTTGGCTGAGCTGACCCATCTGGATGCGCAGGGCCAGGCCCACATGGTGGACGTGGGCGCCAAAGCCGAGACCGAGCGGGAGGCGATTGCGGCCGGCCGCGTGCGCATGCGGCCCGAAACGCTGCGGCTGATCCAGGCGGGCGACCTGCCGAAAGGAGATGTGCTGGGCACGGCGCGCGTGGCCGGCATCATGGCCGCCAAGCGCACTGCCGAACTCGTCCCGTTGTGTCACCCGCTCCTTCTGACCAAAGTCGCGGTGGAATTCGCCTACGACGAAGCCGCCTCGGCGGTCGAGATCACTGCGACCGTGCGCTGCCGGGGCCAGACCGGCGTCGAGATGGAGGCGCTCACCGCAGTCAGCGTCGCCGCTCTGACGATCTATGATATGGCCAAAGCCGTCGAGCGCGGCATGGTGATCTCGGATATCCGTTTGCTCGAGAAACGCGGCGGCAAGAGCGGCGAGTGGAAGCGTGAAACGTGAAACGTCAAGCGTCAAGCGGGTTGCGTGAAGCGTAAGACGTGAGACGCGAGATGCCGGTGGTTGATGTGCTGCTTTGCTGATTGGAGACGATGATCATTCGTGTGCGTGCGTTTGCGGGGCTACGTGAGGCGTTGGGCCTGGCCGAGACCGAGGTGACGGTGCCGTCTGGGGCCAGCGTCCAGGATGTGTTGGCGGCACTCATGACACGGTATCCTCAGGCTGGGTTGGCGGCTCGTCGTTTCGGCGTCGCCATCAACCGTGCCTACGCGACGCCAACCACTGTGCTGCACGAAGGCGATGAAGTGGCCCTCATTCCGCCGGTGAGCGGCGGCGCGGCCCCACAGCCTGCAGGGGCGGGGTCGCTCCACCCAGACACACCGCGAGCCGTGAGAGTGGGGTTCCCCCGCCCGGGCACGTCGCCGGCCGAACAACCCGAACTGCCCGATCGTCCGACTGCCCAACTACCCCTCTACGAAATCACCGACCGGCCCCTGTCGCTCGATGACGTATTGCGCCGGGTGGCCGCGCCCGATCGCGGCGGTGTGACGCTCTTCGCTGGCACGGTACGAGGGATCACCCGCCCCCGAGACGGATCGGCCGCCGAGATCGCCACCGACTACCTGGAATACGAAGCCTACGGCGAGATGGCCGCAGAGGCGCTGGCACGCATCGGCGCCGAAGTGCAGGCGCGCTGGCCGGCCGTGAGCGCGGTCAGCATCGTCCATCGGATCGGCCGGCTGGAAGTGGGCGACATTGCGGTGATCGTCGCTGTGGCTGCCGCGCACCGCCAGGACACCTTCGACGCCTGCCACTATGCGATTGACCGCATCAAACAGATCGCCCCGATCTGGAAGAAGGAAGTCGGCCCGGATGGCGCCGTATGGATCGAAGGGCCGGACTCCACAGTCAATCTATAGCCTCACGGGGCGATCACGTACGGGCGGGCCTCTGTGCCCGCCCGTACGTAGGGGCGATCACGGAGGATCTCCGTACGGGCGGGCTGCGGGGCGACCACGGAGGATCTACGTACGGGCGGGCTGCGGGGCGACCACGGAGGATCGCCCCTACGTGCCCGCCCGTACGTAGGGGCGACCATAGAGGAACCGCATCTACATATGCGTGCAGTGATTCAACGTGTCAGGCAAGCCAGCGTCACCGTGGACGGCCAGGAGGTCGGCGCCATCAGCCGGGGATTCCTCGTGCTCGTGGGTGCCACACACAGCGACACCCGGGCCGAAGCTGAATGGCTGGCGCGCAAGATCGCCGGCCTGCGCATCTTCGAGGATGCGGCAGGCAAGATGAACCTGGGGCTGACCGATGTAGGCGGCACCGTGCTCGTCGTGTCGCAGTTCACCCTGTACGGCGACGCACGCAAAGGCCGCCGGCCCAGCTTCACCGAAGCGGCTCCGCCCGAACTGGCCGAACCGCTGATCGCCTATCTGGTCGAACGTCTGCGCAGCGAAGGCTTGACGGTCGCTACAGGCCGCTTTCGCGCGGAGATGCAGGTGGCGCTGATCAACGACGGCCCGGTGACGCTCTGGCTCGACACGGCAGAGGCAATGCGATGACGAGACGAGGCGAGACGGCCCGGTCTGTCATTCGCCGGCCGACACGTAAGCCACGGCGGGACGGTCGGCAATAGCCCACCAGCGTGCCAGTTCTGCGTCGGTCGTCTCGATACGAGGAATGCGATACGGATCGAATTGCGCCGAATGCGGCGAAGCCGCCAAACCACCGCCCACGCCCACAACAGCGCGATAGCTGTAGTAGCGGCCGTCGTACTCGCCCCGGCTGAGGAGCGCCCTGTCTGATGGCGCTGCACCATCGGGCAGCGCGAGAGAGATGACCTGCAAGCCGGGCAACCAGCGTTCCAGCAGCGTCTGGCTCAGTCCGAGCTCACGTTGCACCTCGGCTGCGCTCTTGCCGTTCAGCTTGCCGCCCCCCATGCCGGCGCTGCCGATCTCCATGCCCCACGTCCACAGGGCCTCGAGCTTGCGCTGAGCAGCTTCGGCCTGGCCGAAGATGGCCGGGCCCGGCACGTCTCCGTCCGGCGCGATGAAGAAGACGGCTGCCAGCGGCCAGTCGGCCGGATACGCATCGTGAAACGCCTTCAAAATGCCCACCGCCGACTCGTTATCCACGGAGCCATCTGCCAGCAGGCGAAACTGGCCGGGCAGCGCCCCATCGAAGGTCAGGACGACCGGCCGTTTGCCCTGCGGCACCATGCTCAATCGCCCTTCCACCATCTCGGCCAACGTGACCGGATAGTAGCCGGCCGCCCGCAAACGCTCCAGATCGGCCCGAAATGCTTCCGGCGTGCGCACACCGGCGCCGGCCGGTCGGCCGATCTCTCGATAACGCAGCACCGGCACAAAGCCGTCCGTGTTCGGCGGATAGGATGGTTGGGCCGAAACCAGCGCTGCCCGCGTATAGCGGACGGCCGGATCCCACAACAGCCAGCCCCGGCCGCCTGCATCGCGCGCGCCGGCCATCTGCGCCCGGATCTCATCCGGCGTGTAGATGCGCCGGTCGAACGCATAATCCGCGAAATCCTGCAGCCAGGGCCGCACCTCGATGGCCGGATTGATCGTCCTGGCACGCGCGACGGCCCGAAACGTGCTTTTGTGGATGATCTCGTAGGGGAAGGCGACCGCGTTCGCGTACGCGCCGCCGTCGTCCGGCAGACCCGTGGCGAACGTCGAGGGATAGAGCATGGGCGACAACACGTCGAGGTGAGGCGCCATCGCCTCGATCACCTGGCCGATCCCCAGGTCGTCTTTCAACCAGCAAGCATAGCCGAAGATGTCGGCGCTCACCTTGACTCCATACGGCGCCAGGGCCTCCCTGGCGCGCGCCAGGAAACCCGCAATCGTCGCCACGCGATTGGCGGCCGTGTTCGGCCCGGAGAAAACGGCCCGGCTCACCGCGCCATCGGACGGGAAACGCACGTAGTCGAACTGTATCTCATCGAAGCCCTGTCTGGCCGCCTCGACGGCCACCGCAATGTTGTAGTCCTGAACCTCGACGCGCATCGGATCGGCCCAGCCCAGCCCCTCACCATCCTTCCAGACCTGACCCGTGGCCGCATCGCGCACGGCCCAGTCGGGATAAGCGGCCGACAGACGATTGTCCTTGAACGTGACGATGCGCGCGATGGTGTAGACGTTGCGTGCCTTGAACCACTGCATAAACGTCGGCCAATCGCGCACCATCACCTGGCTGCCAGCGCCGATCTGCTGCGCCAGCGGCACCTGCGTGGGATAGACCAGGTGGCCGCGATCACCTTTGACGTCCATCACCACCGCATTGAGCTCGGTATCTTCCAGGAGGTTTTTGACATGCGCGACAAACTCTGGGCTGCCAAGCGCGTAGTGCGAGACGTAAATGCCCTTGATATAACGCGACTGGCCCGCCTCGCCTGGAGACAACGGGGCACCGGTTGCCGACGGGAGCCAGGTGCGACAGATCTCCCAGACCGCCTCGCTGGCGAAGTAACAGCGGGCCGGATCGCGGCGCAGGGCAGTGCGCGCCAGGTCGGCGCCGAGCAGGAGGCCAACACCGACCATCATCAGCACGCCGACGACGCCCAGAATTGCCGGGATCACCATGTTTCTCGGTCGCGCACTCACCTGTACCCTCATAAGGAATGAATGTCCGGTTTCCAGGAATTGGTGCCATGATAACCGAGTTTGTCGGTTTACGCAAAGCGCGCAGCCGCAGAAAGTGTTCACCGTTATCCGCAGATTGCGCATTTCGGGCAACACCCTCACCCCCGTTCCCCTCTCCCGCGGGGCGGGAGAGGGGGAAACCGTTCAAATGGGGATTTTGGGGCCGCTGTGCGGCCCCAAAATCCCCAAAAAGAGATTCCCCCGCCCCCGCAAGCGGGGGCGAGGTCAGGGGCATATGTGTCCACTTAAGCCCCTGGCCGGCCGATTCTGCCCCCCCCGCCCCCCAATTCTGGGGGGAGTTTCCAGGCGGAGTACAGGTTCCCCCAGGATTGGGGGGGTTAGGGGGGCCGACTGGCGAGCCGATAGCAAGTCACAAAACTTAAGCTGACGCGTATGCGGGGTCATGGGTGAGGGCTGTCACATTGTAAAGGTGAACACTTACCAGTCACAGACCACACCGCTGACCGCTTCTGGCAACTTGCCCGTATGCGCATCGCGGCATATAATCTGTGAGTGATGCGCGCCGTGTGCTCGTTGTTGAGGAGGATGTGTCTTTCCCAACCTCTGCTCTGCCACGTCGTGTCCGCCAACAGTATGCCTCTCAAGGAGGGGGCAACCCATGCGACTCCACTTCGCTTTCTTGCTATCCGGCCCGGTCCTGTGCCTCGCCATTCTGCTGTCACCGCTCCACGGTGCATCGGCCATGCTGCCTGCGGCTGCCTCTTCTGCGCCGGCTCTGAGTGGCCAGGATGCGATGGAGCTGGCACAGCCGACCAACCAGATCATCGTCAAATACCGCGCGGCAGCCCTGGCGACCGGCGCGTTCGGCCCGACCGAGCCGTTGCAAATGCAACGGCTGAGCGAGGCAGCCGGCGTCCCTCTGACGTACTTCCGCGAGATGTCGGGCGACGCGCACGTGTTGCGGCTGCCCGGCCGCCTGCCCCTGGCCGAGGTGCACGCCCTCGCCGACCGGCTGCGCGCACTGCCGGAGGTAGAATACGCCGAGCCGGACGCCATCATGGTGCACACCCTCACGCCGAACGATCCACGTTACAACGAACAGTGGCACTACTTCGCGCCGGCCGGCAGCAACTATGGCATCAACGCGCCGGCCGCCTGGGACATCACCACCGGATCGAACAGCATCGTCGTAGCAGTGATTGACACCGGCATCACGAACCACTCCGACCTGAACGACCGGATCGTGCCCGGCTACGACTTCATCTCGGATCCTTGGACGGCCAATGACGGCGATCGCCGTGACAACGACGCGGCCGATCCCGGCGACTGGACCGTGGCGGACGATTGTTATCCCGGATCGCCGGCTCGAAACAGCTCGTGGCATGGCACGCACGTGGCCGGCACCATCGGCGCGGCAAGCAACAACGGCGTGGGCGTCGCCGGGGTGAACTGGGCTGCCCGGATCCTGCCGGTGCGCGTGTTGGGCCGCTGCGGCGGCTACACCTCAGACATCGCCGACGGCATGCGCTGGGCAGCCGGGCTGTCTGTGTCGGGTGTACCGGGCAACTCGAATCCCGCCAAAGTGCTCAACCTCAGCCTCGGCGGCCAGGGAGCATGCGGCACCACCTACCAGGAAGCCATCAACGCCATCGTTGCCGCCGGCGCGACCGTGGTCGTCAGCGCGGGAAACAGCAACGCGAACGCCAGCGATTACCATCCCGCCAACTGCAATGGCGTCATCACCGTGGCCGCGACGAATCGCAACGGCTCGCGGGCATACTACAGCAACTACGGTGCAGCGGTCGAGATCAGCGCGCCGGGTGGCGAGACGAATGTCTCGTTCTCCAATGGGGTGCTCTCCACCCTGAACAGCGGCACCCGGGGCCCCGTCTCCGAGAGTTACGCCTTATATCAGGGCACGAGCATGGCCGCGCCCCATGTCAGCGGTGTGGCGTCGCTGCTCTACGCACGCGATCCGATGCTGACCCCGGCCCAAGTGCTCAACATCTTGCAGAGCACTGCGACCGCTTTCCCGAGCGGCAGCACGTGCAGCACCTCGACCTGCGGCAGCGGCATCGTGAACGCCAGACGGGCACTGGAGGCGATCGCACCGAATCCGGTGCCGACGATCAGCGGCCTGGACCCGTCGTCGGCAATCGCAGGCGGACCGGCCTTCGACCTGACGGTCAACGGCGCGAATTTCGTCAACGGCGCGGTCGTGCGCTGGAACGGCGCCAACCGGACGACGACCTTCGTGAACGCCACCCAGCTCATCGCGGCAATTCCGACCACCGACATCGCGACGGCCGGCACGGCAAGCGTCACCGTCTTCAACCCCGCGCCCGGCGGCGGGGTGTCGGATACGGCCACGTTCACGGTGGGCCACCCGATCCCGACGATCACGAACCTCGACCCCCTCTGGGTCGCGCCGGGTGGGGCGGCCTTCACCCTCACCGTCCGCGGCGCGGATTTTGTCAGCGCTGCGGTCGTGCGCTGGAACGATGCGGATCGGACGACGACCTTCGTGAGCACTACCCAGCTCACTGCTGCGATTCCGGCCGCCGATGTCGCCGCGACCGGCACGGTGATCATCACCGTCTTCAATCCACCGCCCCTGGGAGGCGTCTCGGCCCCGCGCTCGTTCCTGATCGGCGCGCCGCGCAAAACGTATCTGCCCATCATCTACAGGAACTTCCCGCCTCTGCCCGGCGTCCCGTCGCTGAACCCGATTGACAATGCCGACGGCGACGGCAACTACGCCGTCTCGTGGACGGCCGCCGCGAACGCGACCTCCTACAATCTGCAGGAGGACGACAACAGCGATTTCACCAGCCCGACCACCGTCTACAGCGGCAACGCCACCTCCTGGCTGGCGAGCGGCAAGCCGGCAGGCACGTACTTCTATCGGGTGCAGGGGTCCAACACCTGGGGCGTCAGCGCGTGGAGCAACACCCAATCCGCGACGGTCAACCCGCTGGGCGGCTGGACGACCATCGTCAGCACCGATTTCGAGGGGGATTGGCCTGGCCCGTGGCAGGTCTATGATTCAAATAGCACGACCAACGGCGAGTACACATGGGGCAGGCGCACTTGTCGCGTTTACCAGGGCAGCTACAGCGGCTGGGGCGTCGGCGGTGGCGTCCACGGCGCTGCACTCACATGCGGCAGCGATTATCCCGATTACGCCAGAGCCGCGATGGATTTCGGCCCGTTCAGCCTGGAAGGTGCCACCGCAGCCGAACTCAGGTTCAAGACCTGGTTTGATACCGAAGGAGTTCCTTTCGACTATGTTGGGGCGTTTGCTTCCATAGACGGAACGAACTTCTACGGCACGATCTGGGGCGGCGACTCAGAGGGGTGGATAGATGCAGGTCTGGATCTGAGCGACATCTACATGATCGGCGATCTTCTGGGCCAGCCCCACGTGTGGATTCGGCTGCGCTTCCGGAGCGATGAAAGCATCACCTATCCCGAAGGCGCCTACGTGGACAACATCGTGCTGCGCAAATGCATGACAGCCTTCTGTCCGACCAGCAGCACGGCGTCACTGCCCGCCAGAAGCCGCGTGAGCGAACGCCGCGTGGCGGAGTCTGATCTGCCTTGAGAATCCGGCTCTCATGCGCCGGGCATTACGCGGTGTCTGGCGCATGAGGCCTATCCCTGCGTGATGTACGCTTGTCCGCTGAGACCCCAGGGCCGCACCACGTACTCAGGAGTCCAGACAGGACCGGTGCGTCGAAAGGAGCGCCAAACGGTTCGCGGCAGGTGGCCGGCTGCGTAGTGCAACGGGTCGAGTATGTTGCGGGGGCTGGACACCACTTCAATGTCCACAGCATTCGGCCCAGCTACCAGGGGGCTTCATGTCGCGTACCTGTCGAGCCATCTCGGCCGGATCCAGCCTGTCATTCCACGTCCAGAAGGGTGCGCTGCGATAGGGTGGCGACGGCGCGATGAACGCTGCGCGTAGCGCCTCGATCATGTCTACATTCGTTCACGCGCCAGGCATCGAGTACAATGCCTGGCGCGTCAGGAGATCTTCTGTACAGTTTTATCGAGATTACTTCTTCTTCGACAGGCGCTCGATCAATGCCTGCAGATCGGCCGCGCCCTTCTCCACTGTAGACTGACCGATCGATACCGCCTGGCCGATCAGCCGGAGCTCGTTTACGAACTCCTGGTCGTTGGGCAGGTTCGGATCTTGCGGGATCATGCGGTCGGCCACGGCACTGAAGATTCGATAGACCGCAGCGTCAACCTCGGTGGCCTGACCGGCAACGGCTGTGCGCACGACCGGCGAGCTGGGCACGCCTCGGTCGGTGCCGAGCACTGCACCCGCTTCCGGGTCGGTCACGAAGAAGTTGATGAAGAGCGCCGCCGCCTCGGGACTCTTGCTGGCCTTATTGATGCCCAGACATTGGCTCATCTGGATGGCATACGACTTCTGGCCACCCTTCGGCAGGGTGATCGCGCCGAGCTTGTCCTTCATGGCCGCCTGATAAGCCGCGATCTGATTGCTCCAGATCAGGCCAATCGCCGCCTTGCCTGCCACCAGTGCGGAGCTATCGGTGCCGGTCTCCGCGTACATCGCTGTGGTGTCGGCATCGGGGGTCAACCCTTCGGCACGCATGTCCGCCCACATCTGCAGCCACTTGCGGGCAGACTCAACCGTAGCGTAGGATTTGCCACCCTCGTCAGCGGTCCAGAGTGGAGTCCCGAGCTGGCGATAGTAGTAGCTGAGGTAGTTCGCCTGGTTGGTGCTATTATCCACAAAGGGCGCGACGCCCTTAGGCAGCTTCGCCTTGAGCTCTCTGCCGTAAGCGATCAGCTCATCCCAGGTCATGTTATCCTTCGGAAGCGCCATACCCGCGGCCTCGATCATCGTCTTGTTGTAGGCGAGGACCAACGTGTTTGTGCCGAGGCTCACGCACCAGAGCTTGCCGTCACGCGTCGCAGCTATGGCCGGCCCCCGATCACGGCAACCGCCCTGTCATGACTCTTCGCATGGAGTCGCCATCCCGCCTGCATCAAACGGGAGCAGGACCCGTTGATTCGCGGATGATGAAGCGCGCCTCGATCTCGATCCTCTGGTGGGGCCGGTCTGGGTCGCGGATGCGGGCCAGCAACATCCTGGCCGCTTCCCGCCCCACTCGGATCATTTCCTTGGAACTGGTCGTCAGCCGTGGGGTCAGATAGCTAGCCAGGGGAATATCATCAAAGCCCACCACCGATAGGTCGGCTGGAACCCGCAGCCCCAGGTCGCTGGCGGCCCGCAGTGCGCCGATTGCCAGAAGATCGTTGATCACCAACAAAGCCGTAGGACGTTGCGAAAGCTTGAGCAACTGCAACGCGGCCCGATATCCGTCCTCGATGGCCGGACCACATGTGGCAATCAACGCCGGATCAATCGGCAGGCCGGCTGCGCTAAGACTATCCTGGTAAGCAAGCAGACGATCTACTCCTCCGGCAAACTCCACGGGCGGATCAGGAGCTTCTGAGCTGGCCCACGGCGGCCGTACGCCATAGATCAAGCCAATCCGTTGATGTCCCAACGACAGCAGATAAGCCATCGCTTCTCGTGTTGCAGCCTGGTAATTGGACACAACGCAATCAATCGTCGGATGCTCGCCGATCTTTACGATAGGAAATCTCCGCCTGAGAAGTCGAGCCAGCACCTTTTGCGCGCCCTCTGACTCGAGGACATGCGCACTCATCAGAATCAACCCGTCAATGCGCCGACGCGAAAGTTCTTTGAAAATATCCTCCCCGTGTGCGGGGCTGAGGTCAGCACTGGAAAGAAGCAGGTGGTAGTTCGCAGCACGCAGTTCTTGCTCGACCCCATCGGCAAGCTGCCAGAAATGGGGATTGTGAATGTCCGGGATAATGAGGCCGATTGTATTCGTGTGGCCTGAGCGCAAGGCCTGGGCGCGAGCATCCGGCTCATAGTCGAGCTCTTCGATGGCTGCCAGCACACGTTGCCGGGTCTCTTCCGAAATGGGAACCCGGTCCGCGGTGAGGCCATGCAGGACATACGAAACAGTTGCTGTTGAGACACCGGCGAGGCGCGCGACGTCAGCCTGGGTTGGCTTCTTCATAGCTGTACGATTGCTGGTCTCACGATATCGTTGTGGATGATACACAGCTTGCGCTGCTCTCGGGTAATTTATACGTATAACCTTATACGTATAAATAACGATGCAAATGATACTATGAAATTGCGCCTATGTCAAACTGCATTGAGGGGCATATTGGGGACGCGAGAGCGCTAACTCACAGCGGTGAACGTCTCATCGGCCATGCTGATAATCGGCAGGGGATTCACATCCCCACCGCCGGCTTCAGCCGCTCCGCCTCGGCCAACGATTCGACCATGATGTAGAGATAGAGCCCGGCCGGGTCGAGCGCATCCATCAGCCGGCGCAGCTCATCGGCCGTGAAGGACCCGCGCACGAGCAACGGCCGGCCGGCGGCCTGGATCTTGCGCCATGCCGGGATCATGCCCGCGATGTCCGGGCCGCCCGAATGCGGCTCGTAGTTGACCTGAAAGCAGCGGATCTCCTCCACTTCCAGGAAGAAATCGTACAGGAACATCGAGTTCGTATGCAGGTGGATGAAGGCGTTCGGGAAACGGCTCGCACAGGCACGATCCACCGGCTGCAGATACTTCTTGTAAAGCCGCGGGGACAAGACGCCCGCCGCATCCTCCTGCAGGCGGACGATGGGGCCAGGCGCCCACAGCTGATACTGGGCATCGAAGTAGCCGCCATGATAGAGGGGGATTTCCCGCCACGCGGCTTCGGTGATCTCGCAGAAGATCTCGCCGCAACGCGCCAGCAGCCGGGCCGCCTGCGCGGGCGTTTCGACCAGGTCTATCACGTTCTGCGTGTGGCCGCGCAGCAGCGCCGCGATATCAGAGGGGCCGATCAGCGTGCCGTGGCTCACCGGGTAGCGACCGTCCGAACGGCGCACCAGCACCTGGATGCACTCGATGTACTTGCGGTACCACGGGTTCGCCGGGTCGAGGCGCAGGTCGGCCAGCTCGGACCACGGCAGTCGGCGCTCGACGCCGAGGATCGTGCCGGGCAGGATGCGCAGCGTCGCGCCGAGCATCCCGTCGAGCCAGGGTACTGCCTGCGACGGGGATGCGCCGCGCAGAATGTCATCCCCCATCACCTCGCCCTCGGCCAGCAAGCGCTCCTGGTCATCCAGAAATGCCTCCGGCTCGACCATCTCGGGGGTCAATACATCGTGCTCCTGCCAGGCCGCGCTCGCTGCGAATTCCTGCAGCGGAAACCAGCTCTTGATCGAAAAGCCGACCAGCGGTCGCTTGACCGGGCTGCGTGCCCAAAATGCCCGATAGCCGGCGATCTTGGCCGGATCGTTGCCGAATGGATATGCGGCCGCCACGGATACCTCCTGAGTCTGCGAAGCGTCGAACGTCACGTGTCAAACGTGAAGCGCGGAGCGCGAAATGCGAGAGCAACATGGAAGGGTGCTAACCGGAGACGTCATCCACCGGTCAAGTTCCTGCTTTGAGTGAGGCCTTGCTGCGCGATTCTTGCAGTTCGAGGCGCGGCGCGCGCCGCTCGAGCAGCGCCAGCGACAGCTCAATGACCTCCGCAGCCTCGTCGGGGGTCATCACGCCCACGCAGACCATGTCAATCGGCCGCAGCGTGGCCCAAGAGAAAGCCAGGCCGACCAGCGGAGGCAACCGGCCGGCTGCCAGCGGCTTGATCGTGATGACCGGCTTCTGCGCGTTCCAGATCATGCGATGCACCCAATCTACCTCGATCTGCATCAGGAAGCCGGCCGCGTTGTAAATCTGGACGTAAGTCGCCACATCCAGCCCCGTGCGGTCGGCGTAAATGGGCGTCTCGGGCATGTGCGTCGAAAGCCCGGGCAACATACCGCGAGCCCGAATGGCTGCCAGGATCGGCTCGATGCCGGCCAGTGAGCGCGTGCGCCGGTTGACAAACGCGTCGGTCGTGGCCTGATGCGGCATGCAGACGCTCACGCCCAACCCCGCATATTGATCGGCGATACGCTCGATCTCGGCCAGGCTGGCCGGGTCGTCACCGATCGGGAAGGTGGGGATCGCAACGCGGATGCATTTGCGGCCGGTGCGCTGCTCGGCCTCGGCCACCCCTTCGATCAGCTTCGGTTCCGGTCGCATTCCGTACAAGGTGTCCACCCCGGCGTTCATGGCGACCTCCAGGATGTCGGCGATGCGCCTGGCATCCACCGTCTCGCAGATCAGCCGATCCTGGGCCTTGCTGGTGTGCGAGAAACCCAGAAACCAGTTCGTGCCGATCATCAGCCGAGAGACGGAGAGGTTCTCGACCTGGGTTCGCGGAAACATGGGCAGAGATTCTCCTCAAGTGATTTCGCGCCGCGTGCGATCGTCAATCAAGCGAGCGCGAGGACGCCGGCCGCACCACGCGCTTCGCCATCAGGATGTCCGGCTTGCCCGGACCGTTGGCATCGGGCACCACGCCGGCGATCACGAAGCCGCACTTCTGGTAGAACTCGAACGGGTGGCGCTTCAGATTGCGGACGGCTGCCAGCCGGCCGGGCAGATCGTCGTACAAGTCAACGCCGGAAAGGGATGTCATGGCATCCTCGTCGTCGGTGCCGACCCACAACGTCAGCCCGCCGCGCTCGGCGACGCGCGCCTCCAGGTCGGCCAGCAGTGCCCGGCCAATGCCCCGGCCCTGTTGGTCTGGCCGGACGACCAGAGGGTGGACTTCCCACACATTGCCGCCGTAGCCCGGAATCCCGCCGACCCAGCCGAGCACATTCCCATCGTCGTCCAGGGCCGCTCGGCAGAGCCTGTCCGGTGCCAGCGCCTCGTACACCTCGGCCAAAGCAGAGCCCATATCGGGCCAGGCGCCAGGCCAGTGCTCACGAAACGCCTCGACCAGCAGCCCGGCCGCCTGGCGGATAGCCCTTCCATCGGCAGGCAAAAGCTCCCCTATCCGCATCGCCATGCATCACCTTTGAGGTCTCACGCTTCACGTTTGACGCTTGACGTCTCACGCCTCACGCCTGCCCCGCCATCCTCGAATCATACCCTGCCAGTCCACCGGCGTCAAGAAAGCAAGCAGCACGCGGACATGATCTGGCGCCGGCTCGGCCTCACGCATGTGCCACATGCTATGGCCGGCCGCGCCGGGGCCGATCTCGATCACGTCGTTGCCGTAACGCATGGCGCCGTAGCCCTGTTTGAGGAAGAGGACCTGACCGGCCACCGGTTTTGTGCGCGTATCGGCTGTCTCCCAAATGCCGCCGGCCGGAAAGTCAAACGCGATCTGCATGGCCACATGATCGAGGCCGTCGAGAGTGCGGAAATGCAGGTCAAAGCCGCGACCACGTCCGGCGACCGCCTCTCGCGCCTCCAGCAGGCTGGTCAACGGCGGCAACGGCCGCAGCTCGCGTTCGACGAAAGCTGCTATCCAGCGGTCGGGCGGCACCGGCCGGCCAAGCGGCAGCTCGTAGCCGGGCCGGCGCGGCCGACGACGCCCCTCGGACCTCAGCACGATCCGGCCGTCGCCGGCCTCCAGCCGATCGGCGATGAAACGGCCGCACTCGCCCCCGAAGTAGGTGGCGCTGATCTTCAGGCTGGTGAGCTCGGCCGCGCCGAAGGTGAACGACAGCAACCGCGTCGCATCCCGGAAGAACGACGCGCTGAGCAGGCCGCGTCGCACGCGCACGATGCCGTTGAAAGGCAGGCACAGCTCGAAATCGTCCGGCAAGCGAACATCCACCGCGGTCGGATCGCCGTATTTGAGCAGCGCGTACAACAGCCACTCCAGATGGCCGGCCGGCGACGCCGCCTGTGCCCACAGCCATTGCGCCGCCCGCACGTAGATCGGATTCGGCCTCATCCCATGGGCCAGCAGATAACACGGCGTCAGGCCCAGCGGCACCTCGCGCACACCATAGTCCTGCCGCCGCGAGAGGCCGGTCTCGGCCGTGCCATCCGCGTGCAGCAGATGTAGATCGAGGTCCAGATTGCGTGCGACAGCATCCAGCGCAGTCGGCCAGCCGTAGTTCTCCGCGATCAGCAACAGCGAGCGATCGTTGACCGCGTCGTACACGCCGACGCTGCGCTCGATGAAGAAGCCCTCGTCGTCCAGATCAATCCCCTCGGCCAGATAAGCCTCTACGGTGCGGCGCACATCCAGATCGGGAAAGAGCCGGCCGGCCTGAGACAGCGCAGAAGCGAGCACCCAACGATGGTTCGGCGTGTGAAAGCCGCCGTCCATCATGCCCGGCACCGCGCGGCGGACGAACTGCTCGATCTTTGTCAGGAGCGCCCTCCAGGCAGGCTCATCCACCGGCCACCGACGCGCCAGCTCCAGCACCGCGCACAGCTGCTGGACGGTGAAAGCGGTGTCCGGGCTGGAGTCGTAATTGACCGTGATCAGATCGAGCAGGCCGCTCGGCCGCTGGGCGCGGATCATGGCATCGGCCGCAAGGAGCGCGGCAGGCAACCGAGCGGCCGCGGCAGCGATGCGCTGTGCATCATCCAGGGCCAACGCGGCGAGCAATGCATAGGCACAACCGGCGACAAAGCCCGCCGCCAGCTGTCCCCACGCCATGCCGTATTCCGGCGCGATCAGCGCGCCGGAATCGGGATGCAGCGCATCGGTGACCTGCCAGTGGACCATGTCGTCCAGCTTGCGTTCGAGAAAAGGCAAGACGTTCGTCAGAGTCAAAGCAGTGTCCGGCATCGTTGTCTCCCTGACTTCATTGCCCGGCATCATCCACGCGCAGTTCTCCTGAGCCCGACCCGGCTGGCAACATGATCTCCAGCACGCCCGGATACAGCGCGCGGGCTGCGACCGGCCGGCCGTTCCACGACGCGTGATATGTTGGCCCGGCCGCCATCGTCGCCAACAACAGGCGAGGCCGGCCGTGCAGCTCGGCCACCAGTGTCCGGTTGCCATCGCGCCATTCCTGCCGCGCCACCCACACGTCGAAGCCGCAGGTCAGCCGGCCGGGGCGGTGATAGGCGCCGAACCACGACAGCACCGGCGCGGACAGGCCGCCGAAATGATGCCATCCTGCGCCGCGGCCCGATTGCACGATGAAGTGCTCGAAGCAATTGTAGGTCGCGTCCACCTCGGCCTGCCACAGGTCGAGCGCAGTGCGGCCGATGCGATGCGCCAGGTCGGCGTAACCCAGGTCGAACAGCGCCCGCCAGACGATCCATTGATAGGGAAACCAGACGGCACCGTTCCAGTAGCCGTCCACCCGAAAATACGGTGCGCTCTGATCCACCGTCGAAATGCCGATGCGCGTCCACATGTGCTCTGGAGAAGCGAGCCAGGCAACCAGGCGGGCTTCCTGTTCCGGGCGACAAATGCCTGCAAAGAGGGGGCTGGCACCATCCAGGCCCATATCGTAGTTCGCACCGCTCTCATGACGCAGGATGCCGACCGGCCGGCCGCTATCGTCATGCATCACATAGCTGAAATAGCCGGCCTCCGCATCCCACGAGTAGCGGTTGAGCGCGTCGGTCCATGCGGCGATGTCGGCCTCGTAGTCTGCCACATCGTCCGGCAGGCCCAATGCGCGCGCCGCCATCTGCAGGATTTTGCCGGTGCGGATAGCGTGCGCGGTATTGATCACCGGCGCGACGGTCGCTTCCAGGCCATGGCGGTGGACATACACCTGCGGCGGATAATCATCCCAGCCGGCCGAATTGTAGAAGTAGTCCCACGTCTTGAGCAGTCCCGATTTCAAAGTGCGCGTGGTCGAGCTGCCCAGCCGGCCGGCCAGGAAGAGCCACATCTGACGCAAACGGGGATAGAAATACGCCAGCAGCGCCCGATCCTGCGTCCGATTCCACAGCTCGGCAAAGGCGTAGATCTGGATCGGCGCCGGGCTGCCGTGGTGGATGAAAGCAGCATGGGGGTCGCCCGGTGGGGTCGTGTACGCGTTCAAGCAGTCAATCGCCCGTTCGACGTCCAGCTCCAGCAGGCCAAGCGCGATAAAGCCCGAATCCCACGTGTAGAGGCAGTCCCACCACTTGCCCGGCGTGAAATGCCGGATGTAGCGTCGTCGCGTGTAGACGGGGTAGACCACATTGGTCAGGAGCGTGGCGGCCATCCGCTCCTGGCTGAACAGATAGGGCTGGCCGGCAGCAGCCACCCCAGCTGCAAAGCCGGACGATGCGAATGAAAGGGTCGTTCTTTCGCCCTGCGCCGCGAGCGTCTGCGGCGCGGCGTCCAGGCACGTCATCACCTCATCGCGGCTTCCGGCGCACACCAGGCCGTGCAACACGCGGCGCTCATGCGGCGGGATGGCAATCGGCCGGACGAAGACGTTGGTGAAATGCCCCTCCCCGGGGCCGCGCAGCACCTTCTGGACATGCTCCTGGACATAGTAGCGCAGCGTGCGATCCAGCTCCTCCGCAAAGATCTGCCGCACTTCCGAATCCTCGGCCGTCCAGGCCAGGCCATAACACACCGGGCAATCCGCGTAGGCGAGGCACAGCGTGTTGGGCTGCCGACCCGGCACGATCTCGGGCACCGGATTCCAGGTCACCGGCACAAAGCGCACAGCAGACAGCCCGGCGGCCGGCATCACCGCGAGTCCGTCCAGTTCGACCGGCCCCAGCCCGGCGGAAATCAGGCGCAGTGTGTGACGGCCTGCGCTCAGGTCTCCGAGCGGGAAGGTCGCTACTGCCAGATCGTTGCTGGCGGGCAACGCCAGCTCGCCGGCCGCGCACCCGATCAGCCTGAACCCGGCCGGCCCATGAGGCGCGCGATAGCGCACCAGCAACAGAGCATCCGCCATCGCCGCAGCCAGCTCCAGCACATACTCGATCCGGTCGCCCGCCTCCGCGCCGAAGCCGCGGCCCACGCCGCTGCCGTCCACGAAACCGTGCGTCCGGATCTCCGCGCGCTTCCAGCCGTCCGTCACCAGGCTGTCGGTCGGCCGCGGGGTGGCGAACTGCAGATCCGCATAGTCGGCCGCGTCGAGCCACAGCGCACCTGGCGGCAAGAGCGCGCGGTCGGGGCGCAGTATCTCATCGGAATAGGTGCGCACGGGCGGGAAATTCAAATAGGCCATGTAGTGCAGCACTAGATTCTGATGCAGGTCGGTGTTGTTGACGAACTCGCAGCGGATCAGCCGGGCACGGTCGTCGTGCTCCGGCGCCGAGAAGGAGACGTCGCAATAGACCTGATCTTTCCACTCCAGCTCATACCGATAGGCGAAGTGGCGCAAGTCGGGCGTGGCCGCCCAGGGATGCTCGCCCGATTCCCATTTGGCGTTCGGCACCAGCACGTGGCGGCGATAGAAGCCGGGAAAGACGCTCAGGTCGAAACGCAGACCAAGCCGGACATCGGGAATGTGGGAGATGCCGGTGTACTTTTTGGTGTACGGCCCCCAGGCGGGCAGGCGCAAGTCGTGAGCAGGATATCCTTCGTTCATAGGCTCTCGTGGATCGGACTCCAATCGGCCATGCCAGGGCGCGGCGGTGCTCGGAAGATGCCCGGGCTCAGGCCCGATCGTGCCCATCGTCCTCGTCCGTCAGCCAGCCGGGAAGCGGCCGGCCCTGCTCGTGCAGATGGCCGGCGTACTGCAGCCGGTAGGCATCCTGAGCATAATACTGGCCATAGCGCTTGCGCGGCAGCACGTCCAGCAGCCGCTCGGTGATGGTGCGGGCCATCTGCTCGTCGAGGCCCGACTCCAGTTCGTAGTCGAAGTAGATGGCCAGGTCCTGCTCCGGCCGCTCGATGATGCGACGCACGCCGAAGTCGCGCGGCCGCAGATGCACCGGCGAGTAGCGTTCGAGGACGAACTCGCCCGGCGACGCAGAGTGGATCACGTCGCCGTGCGCATAGACGAAATTGACCGTCTCCTGGGCATCCGCCATCGTCTCGGTCGGGAAGCCGAAGAAGAAGAAGGTGTGGTTCCAGATGCCGGCGGCTGCGCTCTCTTTCAGAATTCGGCTCATCGTCTCGCGGCGCGTGCCTTTCTCCATCAGCGCGATCATCCGCTCGGAGGCGGTCTCCAGGCCGAAGAGGATCATCCGGCAGCCGGCAGCCGCCATGCTCTGCAATAGTTCCGCGGTGATGGCCCTCTCAAAGCGCATACAGCCGCACCAGTGCAGGGGCACGCCGCCGTTGCGGACGTGTTCCTGGAGCAATGCGGACATCACGCGCATGCTGTGTGGGGTCATGGCTTCGTCGGCGAAGAAGATGTGGCGAACGCCGTATTTGCGCTGCAACGTCAGCATCTGCTCGACCACCTGCTCCGGCCGCAGCGGCCGGAAATGCCCGCCGCGGCCATAGCCGACGTTGCAGAAGGCACAATCGCCGTGATAACAGCCGTGCGCGGTGAGCAGCGGCAACACCGGGTAGGGCGAGAGATAGCGGCCGAGAGGCAGGCCGTCGAAATCGGGCAGCCGGGCCGGCAACGAGGTCTCCGATCCGGAACGTGCGGACCGGTGGGTAGCCGGCCCCCTGGGCGGGGCGCCGCCTGGTCGTTCGGCGAGTTCACTGCCGGCCGGCCTGTCGCCGCCGCGCCAGCTGAGGTGAATCAGCGCCGCGCCAGAGCCGTTGACCCGCACGCTTGCGCCAGCGCGCCAGATCAAATTCGGTACGCTCGCCAGGTCGCCATGCCCTGCGACCACCTCGGCCAGACGCAACAGCGGCTCCTCACCCTCGAACGGCACGGCACTGTCAATCAACCGGAATAGCGCCGGTGCCCGTGGCAGCTGCTCGCGCAACATGGTGATGTGTGGCCCGCCGACCGTCACGTGACAGTCCAGGCCGCTCTGTTTGATCAAGTGCGCCAGGGTCATGCCGGCCAGCATCTGCCCCTCGGTGGGGATCGAGATGCCGACAATGGTGGGCTGGCCGCGCACCAGGTCGGGCAGAATGCCGCGGCGGAAGAGGCCCAGGAACATGTTGTGCGACTCATCGCGCACGGCCTGCAGCAGACTGCGCGAGCTGTCCACCGGCGCAAACGGCCGATAGCCGAGCAGATCCAGGCCGGCCGGATAGAAAGGCAGCGAGGCCACTTCCAGGCTCTGAGCAATCGTCAGGAACGCCTGCAGGCCGACCGGCCCATCCAGAAAAGCCGGGCTGCGCATGACGCTGACGGCCTGCTCGACCTGCGCCGCAAGCCGGGGTCCCTCGGCTAGCGCCCACTGCACCCGCTCGACCGGCGACTCCGGCCCGACCGCACCGGTCCGCCGCCCCGCCGCGCGGCCGCGCGCGCCCTCGCGCAGCCGGCCGAGGCTTTCCTCCAGGTAGCTGCGCGTCAGCACGCGCTCGAAAACCTCCAGGTTCAGATCACGCTGGATGACCTCAATCCCGTGGGCGCGCAGATAAGACGAAAGCGCCGGCAGTGCCAGATGCGGCATTGCCGGCGTCCAATACGGCGGAAAAATCAAGACAACCTTCGCCATGCCCTCATCCCCATACCAACCCACCTTCCCCAACCGCCCGACTACCCGACCATCTGACGATCCGACTTCCCCTCATCTACCCATACAACACACAGCGCACTTTGTGACCGGGTTCCACCTCGACCCAGGGCGGCTCGGTCTGATCGCACACGCCCCGGATGCGCTTCAGGCAGCGCGGGTGGAAAGCGCAGCCGCGCGGCCGCGTGTAGGGATCAGGCACCGTCCCGCGGATGGACTCCAACTCACGGCGTTCTTTCGTTTTTTGGCCCAAGCGCGGGATCGAACGGAGCAGCGCCTGCGTGTACGGATGCTTGGGGTTATGGAAGACATCGTCCACCGGCGCCTCTTCCACGATCCGGCCCAGATACATCACGACGACATCCTCGCACATCTGGGCCACCACGCCCAGATTGTGGGTGATGAACATGATCGCCATGCCGAGCTCATGCTGCAGGCTACGCATCAGGCGCAAGATCTGCGCCTCGGTGGTCACATCGAGCGCGGTCGTCGGCTCGTCGGCGATGAGCAGGCTGGGATGACAGGAGAGGCCCATGGCGATGACGGCGCGCTGGCGCAGGCCACCTGAAAGTTGATGCGGATAGGAGTCAATGCGCTGCCTGGGCTGCGGGAAGCCGGCCATCTCCAGCATCTCGATCGCCTTGGCGCGCGCTTCCTCCTTGCCAACCTTCTGGTGCAACATGATCGCCTCGCAGATCTGGTTGCCGATCGTGTGCACCGGGCTGAGAGAGGCCATCGGCTCCTGGGGCACCAGGGCGATCTCGGCACCACGGATGCTGCGCATCTCCGGCCCGGTCGGATTGAGCCTGGTGAGCTCGATCTCTTCGACCTGGCCGGTGCCGTTAGCGCCGAGCTTCCGATAGAACGTGATCGTGCCGTCCACGATGCGACCCGGCCGGGGCACGATGCGCAGGATCGAACGCGCGGTCACGCTTTTGCCGCAGCCGCTCTCGCCCACCACGCCGATGGTCTGGCCGCGCCAGATATTGAGATCCACGCCGTCGAGCGCCCGCACCGTCCCTTCGTCCAGAAAGAAATAGGTCTTCAGGTTCTTGATGGCAATGAGCAGCTGATCTTGTTTCATGGAGAAGGCTCCTAGCGGGCATAGGGATCGGCGGCATCGCGCAGGCCGTCGCCGACGAAGTTGAAGGCGAGCACCGAGATGACCACGGCGAAGCCCGGCGTGAGCACCCAGGGCGACAGCACCAGCGAGCGCAGGTTCATCGCCTCTTGCAGCAACACGCCCCAGCTGATGGCCGGCGGCCGCAGCCCCAGGCCCAGGAAGCTCAGGCCGGTCTCCGCCAGGATCATGCCGGGGATGGCGAGCGTCAACGCGGCTATGATGTAGGAAAGAAAGGAAGGCACCATATGCCGCAGGATGATGCGCATTTCGGTCGCGCCGTTCAGGCGGGCGGCCAGCACGAAGTCCTCTTCACGCATGGCCAGGAAACGGCCGCGCACTACGCGCGCCATGAAGGTCCAGCCGACCAACGAGAGGATCACCGTGATGCCGAAGTAGACCCGGGTGACGGGCCAGTCGGCGGGCAGCGCCGCGCTGAGCGTCATCCAGAGCGGGATGGTCGGAATGGTGCGGATGAACTCGATGGTGCGCTGCACCAGCGTGTCCACCCAGCCGCCGAAATAGCCGGAGATACCGCCCAGGATCACGCCGAGCACCAGGCTGATGAAGACGCCGACCAGGCCCAGGGAAAGGGACAGGCGCGCGCCATATGCGATGCGCGAGAACATGTCGCGGCCCAGGCGATCCGCGCCGAAGAGGAAGACGCCCTGCCGCTCGCCGGCCTCCGGGATGCCGAACAGGTGGATGTTCGTGGGAATCAGGCCGAGCAACTTGTACTCGAAGCCCTGCACGAAAAAGCGGATCGTGTAGCGCGTCGTCGTGTCCTCGATGTAGCCGATCTGGAGGGTATTCGGGTCAATGCCGCGCTGGGTCTGATAGATGAACGGCGCGCGGAAATGGCCTTCGGCATCGCGGATATGAATTCTCGTCGGCGGCGCATATTTGTATTGAATGAAGCTGGCATCCGGGTCATAGGGCGCCACAAACTCGCAGAAGACTGCCGTGAAATAGAACAGGACCAAGACGGCAGCGCTCACGAGCGCCATCTTGTGCTTGCGGAAGCGCCACCACATCAACTTCCAGGGCGGCGCCACATACACGTTCTCTCCGCCGCTGAGGATTTCGTCGTCCAGGGCCTGGCTCTCGACCTGATCGGGGGTCGGCGTTTGGTCTGGGATCGGCCGTGCGTCGGTCATCTTCATTTCTCCAGTCGAATGCGGGGATCCACCCACGCCAGCAGGATGTCCGAGATCAGCGTGCCGATGACGGTGAGCACGCTTAAGATGAGAAGGAAGCTGCCCGCCAGGTACATGTCCTGCGAGGTCAGCGCCCGCAACTGCATCGGCCCGGTCGTCTGCAGGCTGAGCACCACGGAAATGAGGGTGGCGCCGGAAATCAAGCTGGCGAGCGACCAGCCGACCGTGCTGAAGAAGGGGTTCAATGCGATGCGGACGGGATACTTCCAGATCAGCTTCCACTCGCTGAGGCCTTTGGCGCGCGCCAGTTCGACATAGGGCTTGTTGAGCTCATCGAGCAGATTCGCGCGTGTGGTGCGGATGCCGCCCGCGGTGCCTTCAACAGCCAGAATCAGCACCGGAATCCACAGATGCTTGAGCATGTCAATCACCCGGTCCACGCTCCACGGCGCGTTGATGTACTCCTGCGAGAACAGCCCGCCCACATTCATATTGAGCTGTGTCTGCGCGAAATACATGACGATCAACGCCAGCAGGAAGCCGGGCATGCCCACACCGATGAAACTGATGATTGACATGAGATAGTCAAGGAACGAATACTGGTGGGTGGCGGAATACACGCCGATCGGAATGGCGATGAACCAACTGACCAGGAGCGAGACCAGCGAAAGCACCACCGTCAGCAAGATGCGCTCGCCGATCAGGTCCTTGACCGGTTTTTGCCATTCCATGGACTGGCCCCAGTCGCCGTGCAGAATGATCCCGCTGATCCATTTGAGGTATTGCACGTAGACCGGCTGGCCCAGGCCATAACGTTCGCGCAGGTTGTCAATGGCTTCCTGGTCTATGTTCTCGCCCATCGTGCGCAACCCGGCGACATAAGATGTCATGAAGTCGCCCGGCGGAAGCTGGATGGCAACAAAGGAGATGATCGAGATCAAAAAAATGGTCGGGATCATCAGTAAAACGCGACGCGCGATGTACGCTAACATGTACAACCTCCAACAAGGCTACCGATCCAAGAATCACGCAGACGCGCCAGAGTAATGGGATGACCCTGGCAGGGGAGGTGGCGCGCTGACAAGATCACTGCCAGGCGTGCCAGGCACCTGAGCGGGTGCCTGGCACGTGAACAAGGCTCGCGCAGCTGGCGAGCCTCCCTGCTCAGGCGGTGTGCTTGGCAGGATCGTCCCAGAAGTAGGTCTCGGTATGGAGCAGATGCTCGTCGGCGGTCGTGTCGTCAATCGGCATGCCCGGCAGGTAGTTCTTGAAGCCATTCTTGACGATCACCGGTGCCGGCTGCTCGCCCAGAATGCCGATATAGGGCAGCTCTTCGGCCCAGATATCGAGGATCTTCCTGAAGGCCTCATTCTGCTTCTTGGGATCCGGTTCGACCGCCACTTCCTCGTCCCAGATCTTCCAGATCTGCCAGATCCAATGATCCTTGGGCGGTTCCTCGGCGTTCGGGTTCTGGGGGTTCATGTAGTACAAGCCCCAGGCTGGCGCCCACGGTCGGTCAATCATGGTGGCGCGGAAGATCGGCGCCTCGGGTGCCAGCGGCACCACCGTGCGGTCGCCACCCCACCACGCCGCCTCGATCTCGTTGGCTTCGTAGTGCTGCGTGTAGAGGGACCGCTCGACATATTTGTAGGTCGCCTTGATGCCCACCTTGGCCAGGTATTTGCTCACCAACAGAGCGGCATCCTCGGTCGGCGTGCCGGTCTGGTCGGTGCCCTCGATGATGAAGGAGATCGGCGTGGTACCGTCCTTGTGCAACCGAATGCCATCTGCGCCCTTCTTGGTGTAGCCGGCCTCGTCCAACAGCTTGTTGGCCAGGTCCGGGTCGTACTTAAGGTAGGCGTTGGACAGCTTTTCATAGTAGTTGGGCGACATCGAGAGCGGGCTGTACTGCCGCGGCTTCAGCAGGCCGCTGAAGACCAGCTCGTTGATCTCGTCGCGGTTGATGGCATGCGAGATGGCGATGCGCACCTTGCGCTCGTTGAAGAACTCGCGCAGCAGCTTGTTCTTGGTGGTCAGGTTGAGCTGGATGGCCACGTGCCCGGCGCTGACTCCCAGGAACACCTTGTAGTCGCCCTTCTGCTCGGCCTGTTTGTAGAGCGTGTAGTTGGCGATGCTCATGTGGCGGTTCTGGAAATCAATCTCGCCGTTGGTCACCCACAGGTTGAGCACCTCCGCGTTCTCGAATAGGCGGTGCGTGATCTTGTCAATGTAGGGAAGCTGGTTGCCTTCCTTGTCCACCGCCCAGAAATAGGGGTTGCGCTCCATGACGAAGAGCTCTTTGGAGAGCGCGCCCTTGGCCAGCCAGCCGCCGAGGAACGGTCGCTCGGGATTGGCATACCAGTATTGGGCGAAGTCCAGGTAGTAGCGCTCCCAGCTGTCGAAACCGCGCTTCTTGACATCTTCCGCCAGCTTGGCCTTGTCCGAGGTCGTATCCTCGTGCAACTCCTTCATATAGTGCGCGGGAGTGTTCGGACCGGCTGCCGAGCGGGCGACGCCGTACAGGAAGAGCGGCTTGGGGTCATCATACGTGAACTTGAGGGTGTACTTGTCCGGCGCCTCCAGCTTGACGATGTTCTTGGTCTTGGCGCTGCGCCACTGGCTGGGGACGCCCGGATTCAGCTTCTTGTTCTGCAGCTCGTACTGATACCACCACATCGTATCGTCGCTGGTGTATTCCTTGCCATCAGACCACTTCAGACCTTCGCGCAGCTTCAGGGTCCACGTCTTGGCATCCGGAGAGACCTGCCACGACTCGATGATGCGCGGCTGCAGATTCAGGCTCTTGTCATACCATACCCAGAAGCGATCCACGAATTTGGTCGGCCCCCAGCGATCGGAGACACCGCTGAACGCGCGGCGCATGGTGCCGCCGTACTTGCCGATGCTCTCCTGCACCGGGAAGACGCACGGTTTCTTGGGCAGGCGGGCATCCACCGGCGGCAGCTTCCCAGCCTTCACCAGCTCGGCCAACATCGGAGCTTCTTTGTACTGGCTAACGGGCGCAGCCGGGGCCTTGGTCGGTTCGGGCGCCTGCGTCGCCGCCGGTGCAGCCGGGGCCTTGGTCGGTTCAGGCGCTTTAGTCGGTTCCGGGGCCTTGGTGGGCTCAACCTTGGCCGGAGGCGCCGCAGTCGGCGTCGGCTGGGCACCGCAGGCCGCGGCCGCCGTCCCCACTGCCGTCAGCGCCGACAGTCGCAGGAACTCTCGACGATTGATCAACTTCTTCATGTCCTTTGCCTCCTTGTAGCATGTGAGAAAATCGCCTTGGACTGATGCACATCACGGTCGCTCGCACGAGGCGACCGATCCACCGATGCAGACCTGCCTTCCCGGCCTGACAGCCAGACAGACCGATCGAGGCCAACCCGAAAGTGCAAACACTCTGATGTCGCTGGCTCCTTCCCTCCTGTCCCGAAAAATCGAGCCCGATGCAGGCACCAACTTCGCCCGTACCGTGGCGTCACGCCAGGCCCATGACGCCGATCAGTTTGAGCTCCTCGGCGCGATGACAGCTGACAAAATGGTCCGGCGAGATCTCCCTCAGCACGGGCTCTTCACTCCGACAGCGATCAACGCAATAACGGCAGCGCGGATGGAAATAGCACCCGCTCGGCGGATGGGCCGGATCGGCCACCTCACCGGTCAACGGCACCGCCTCGGTCCGGATGCGCGGGTCGGGCTTCGGCACCGATGAGAGCAACGCCTCGGTGTACGGATGACGGGGATTCGTGAAGAGCTCGGTCGTGTCGGCGCTCTCCACCAGCTTGCCCACGTACATCACCGCCACCCGATCGCTGATGTGCTCGACCACGCTCAGGTCGTGCGAGATGAACAGATACGTCAGGCCGAATTCCTTCTGCAAGTTCTGCAACAGATTCAGGATCTGCGCCTGAACCGAGACATCGAGCGCCGAGACCGGCTCGTCGCAGACTACCAGTTGCGGGTGGAGCGCCAACGCGCGCGCCACGCCGATGCGCTGGCGCTGACCGCCGCTGAACGCATGGGGGTAGCGGGTCATGTACTCCGGCCGCAGCCCGACCACCCTCAACAGCTCGGCAACCCGATCCTTCAGCTCCTCGCCTTTGGCAATCCCGTGGTTGCGCAGCGGCTCTCCGACGATCTCGAGCAACGTCATGCGAGGATTGAGCGACGAATAGGGGTCTTGGAAGATCAACTGCATATTCTTGCGCAGTTGACGTAGCTCGGCCTCCGACATGGTCGTCACATCTACCCGGCCCAGCTGGCGATCATTGAACCAGATCTGACCGGCCGTCGGCTCGTAGGCGCGCAAAACGAGCCGGCCGATCGTCGTCTTGCCGCATCCGCTTTCGCCGACCAGTCCCAGGGTCTCCCCCTCGCGAATGAAGAAGTTGACGCCGTCCACAGCCTTGACCGCGCCGATCTGGCGGGCAAACAGGAAGCCACGGCGAATGGGAAAGTGCTTTTTGAGGTCTACCACTTCCAGGAGCTTGGGGCGAACGGCTGTCTGTTCTGGCATAGGAGAGGTCCTCGTTCTCAAATATGGATGCCGGCGCGCTGGAGCGCGGCCACGAAATCATCGTACATGACCGATTTCGGCAGAAATCCGGCCACTTCTTCGTCCCAGTCCTCCGGCGGCTCATCCAATCCGGAGTAGATGACGACAGGAATGCGACAGGTGTCGGCCTCGGCGCGCAGACCATCCAGCATCTTCTTGCCGACGGCGCCCGGCAAATCACAATCCAGAATAATCAGGGCAGGGTGGGTGCGGTGCGCCAGAGCCAGCACGTCACTGCCCGCGCAGGCGCTGACGGTGTCGAAACCGCTCTCTTCCGCATAACGCTGAAGCAGATAGGTGATGTTTGGATCGTTGGCTGCGATCATGATTGTCGGGGGCATCTGGCGCTCCTCCCTGAGACCCAAACGTTGCACCTTGTCCGACGCGGCGCTCGATCAGCGCCCAGCCAGGGGCAGAGGTATTTTCATGTTAACATGTTTTCATCCGTTTGTCTTCTGTCTTTGGGACATCCAATCACGATTTTGGAGCATGATTCCGGCGCTGGTAGTCGCGCGGGGCCATGCCGACTTCGCGGCGGAAGGCATCGGCGAAGTAATTGCTGCTGGAGAAGCCGACTTCGGTGGCGATCTCGGTGATGCTCATCTCGCTGCAATCCAGGAGCTGCTTGGCTTTCTTGATCCGATAGCGATTCAGGTAAGTGATCGGCGACAGGCCTATCTCCTGCTGGAAGCAGCGCGTCAGGTGCCGCGCGCTGACGCCCACATGGGCTGCCATCTCTTCGCGCGAGATCGGTTCTGCGTAGTGCTCGTGGATGTAGGCCATCGCCTTGCGCACCGTGCGCTGCACCTCGCCGCCCAGGCGCTTGTGCCGTGCCAGCACCTGCTGCACCTGTGCCAACGTCTCCTCGGCAGTGAACAGCCCCTTCTCCAGCACCGCGGCCACCCCGCGATTGAGCTGCGCCATCTCGCGCTCGCTCAACGTCTGCGCGGTCAACACGATCACCGGGATACTGCGCAGATGTTCGTCGGCCTGCATGGCCGCCAGCACCGCCAGCCCGTCCATCTCCGGCATCATCAGGTCGAGCAGCACCAGGGACGGCAAGCGCTGTCGCATGCTCGCCAGCGCGGCCCGGCCATCGGCTGCATGCACGATGCAGGCATCGGGCAACGCCGAGCGCACCACCTGCTCGTGCAACGCCCGAATGTGCGGATCATCATCGGCGATCAGGATGGGACATCGGCCATTGTGATTTTCCGCCATCAGCCCATGACGCTGCAAGGCATGGGTCAGCGCCTCGACGCCCAAAGGCTTTGCCAGGTGATTCCACGCCAGCACGCTCCCCGTATCAGGCCCCTGCAAGGAGTAGAAGAGGATCGGAATGTCGTGCGTCGCCGGCTGGTTCTTGAGGAGTTCGATCACCTGCCAGCTCTGCGGCGCGGCCGGCTGACAGTCGAGCACGATGGCACCTGGCGCCAGCCGCAGCAGCCGCGCCAGCCAATCCGCTTCGGTGCTGATATCCAGCATCTCGACCAGGAAGCCTTCCTTCTCCAGGTAATCGGCCAGTCGGACGCCGCTGCTGCTCTGCGGCGTGGTGACCAGCAGCGCAACGGCCGCCGACGAGGCGGGCGCCGGGCGTGGGCCACCCGCATCAGCGATATCCAGAGCCGGCAGCGTGAAATAGAACGTGGAGCCGCCGTTCTCGACGCCGTTGGAGCGCACCCCAATCGTCCCGCCATGCAGCTCGACCAGCTCGCGGCAGATGGCCAGACCGATGCCCAGGCCGCCGTAGCCGCGCGACGCGGTGCGCTCCGACTGACGGAACTCGTCGAAAATCGCGTCCTGTTCGGCGAGGGGCACCCCCAGGCCGGTGTCGCTCACCGAGATGATCAGGCGGCCGGCGTCCGCGGCCGCTTCCAGCGCCACATACCCGTGCGTGGTGAACTTGACGGCGTTGGTGATGAGATTGAGGATCACCTGGCGCAATCGCGCCGCATCGCCCTTCACACGCGGCAGCGATTCCGGGATCTCGACACGCCATGCCAGCCCCTTGCTCTGCGCCATCTGTTCGCCCACCAGCGCCACCGCCTTGAGGAGCGGCACCGGATCGAGCGGCTCCATCATCAGCCGCAGCTGCCCCATCTGGCTGCGCGCCAGGTCGAGCACATCGCGCAGCAGGCTGTCCAGTTGCTGCGCGCTGATGTGGATGCGCGCCAGGTCTTGCCGGTACAGTTCGGGCAACGGCGGCCGGCGGTCGCCGCTCCGTTCGCGCAGCAACATCTCGCTCAAGCCGACCAGCAGCACCAGCGGAGTGCGCAGTTCGTGGCTCACTACCGACAAAAAACGGCTCTTCTGGCGATTGGCCTCCTCGGCCAGAGCGCGCTCCGCCTGCGCCACCCGCTCGGCCTCAATCGCCTTGCGATAGAGCTCGACGTTCCGCTCGGCCAGCAACGCCGCCTTCAGCGTGACGCTGATCTCCTCGCGCAGCACCTCGTAGATCTCGTCAGCCGACTGCTGCTCGAAGACGAGTAATCCCAGCTGTTCGTTCTGAAAATGGAGCGGCAAAATCAGACGGGTAAAAGGTGCCTCGTCCCTCCCTGCCTCTGAACGGGTGAAAAGGGATGGCGCGGTACCCATCGCCAGGTCTTGCGTGCGGACGCGACGGCCCTCGACACCCAGATCATGACGGCCGGCCGTGTCCAGGGACAACAGAACCCGGCACCACTCCTGCGGCCGGGCAGGATCTTCATAGAGCGCAAGCTGACACTGCGAGATGCCCAGCCGCGGCAATTCCTCGGCCAACACATCCATCAGGTCTGCCGTGCGCGTGGTGGTCGCCAACACATGGCCGATCCGGCGCAACCGCTGCTCCTGCTGCTGGGCCAACCACTCGTGGTAGTGATCCCCGCGCTGTCCCTGTTCGCCGATCAGGATGCGGGCCTGATGCCACAGGTCCTCGGCGCGCTGCCATAGCTGCGGCTCGTGTCGCAGCGCCGGCAACAGGCAGCGCCGTAGCTCGGAAATGGCGGCCTGCCACACCGAGACATCGCCACCCCTGCCGATGGCGGCGCGCAACAGGCCGTCCAGGGCGGGCAGGAAATTCCCAGCCGCATCGCCCTCCAGGTCGGCCATGAACGCGTCGTACAGCTGGCCGGCTGCGGTGCGAGCCGGCTCACCGCCGGCCAACGCGGCAGCGAGCGCGTCCACACAGCGCGCGCGCGCCGACGCCGCGCTGGCCGCGGCCGGCTCCGGCCCCTGATCTGCGGCCGGAGCGAGAGACGGCGCAAAACAGCCGCACGACCGCCGCACGATCAGCGTTGCGGGCAACAACACCTGATCGGGCACAGGCCGGCCGGCCAACATCTCCAGCAGCAGCTCGGCCGCCTTCTGGCCGCGTTCGTACATGCGCCAGGGCACGGTGGTCAGCGGCGGCGTCACCGCGCGGCTGAGCGGCGTATCGTTGAATCCGACGACCGCTACATCCTCCGGCACCCGGATGCCGCGCGCCTCCAGGACTTCCATCGCCTGCACGGCGAGATCGTCGTTGACGCACACCACAGCATCGAAATCCACCCGGCGTTCGTCGAGCAGCAAGCGCATGCTGGTATAGCCGCCCGGATCATACCATTTGTGGTTCGGCGAAACCAGCGCCGGATCGAAGGGCAGACCGTAATCGCGCAGCGTCTCGACATAGGCGCGATAGCGCTCCTCGGCATCACGGTGGCCGACCGGCCCGCGCACGAACGCCAGGCGCCGCCGGCCGTGCACCTCGATGAGATGGACGATAGCATCGCGCATCCCCTGGTAGCTATCGAGCAACACCCCAGGAATGCCGTCGAGCGCCAGCCCGATGCTGACCATCGGCAGGGAACGATAACGGGCACAGAACCGCGGCAGACATTCCGGCCCCACATCGCTGGCCAGCGAAGAACCCCAGACGATCAGGCCGTCGAGCCGGTGGACGTCAATCAAATCATAGACCAGATTGCCCTGCAGGGTGAAGTCATACGGATCGAGGAGACAGCCGCCCGCAAAACAAAGCAGACTGCCACCATGAGCCCGCACGGTGTCCGCGATGCCCGGCCACAGACTGGAGCGCGATTCGCCCGACACGTGATCCATGATCACGCCGATCGTCGGGCCGCGGCGGCCTCGCACCTGGGCAAATGGTACAGAGATATGGCTCATGCTGTCATCTCGCAAGGCAATGGTTGGGCTCCCCTGAGAAATCGCTGCCAGATACGCCCGCCAACAGAGTTGCTGAATACTCGGCCGATGAGTTTGACCCGGTGCGTTGATCCGGATATCATAAGCACATTATACCATACGCCCTGCGGCGACGGCACGGCAATCAGGTGATGCAGATGCGAAAAACCGAAAGGAACAATGCCATGAGACCACTACGCTTTGCTGTGCTCGGCACCGGCTTCTGGGCCAGGTTTCAGATCGCGGCCTGGTTCGAGGTCGGCGGCGTCGAGCTGGCAGCGCTCTACAATCGCACCGTGGCCAAAGCCGAAGCCCTGGCCCGTCAGTTCGGCGTGCCCAGGGTCTACGGCGACGCCGAAGAGCTCTTCCGCAACGAACAGCTCGACTTCGTGGACATCATCACCGAAGTTCCCGGCCACGAACCGCTGACGTTGTTGGCGGCCCGCTACCGCGTGCCGGTTATCTGCCAAAAGCCGATGGCGGCCAGCTTCGAGTCGGCCTGTCGCATGGTGCGCGCCTGTCAGCAGGCGGGCGTCCCGTTCATGGTCCATGAGAACTTCCGCTGGCAGACCACCCTGCGGGCGCTCAAAGGCCTCCTCGACGAGGGCGTCATCGGCCAGCCGTTCCGGGCGCGGCTCTCCTTCGTGTTCCATAACCCGAAGGTCTTCGACAACCAACCGATGCTGAAGCAATTGCCCCGGCTGGCCCTGACCGATGTGGGCAGCCACCTGCTGGACCTGGCGCGCTTCTACTTCGGCGAGCCAGAGTCGCTCTATTGCACCACCTACCGCACCCGCAGCGACATCGCAGGCGAAGATGTGGCCACGGTGGTCCTGAAGATCGGCGCGGTGACCTGCACGTGTGAGATGAGCTATTCCAGCCGCACGGAATCGGTACATTTTCCACAGACCCTGGTCGCCATCGAGGGGTATCATGGCACCATCGAGGTCGTACCGGACTATCGCATTCGCATCACCACCGATGCGGGCACGCTGATCCGCCGCTATCCGCCGCCACGTTACGCCTGGGCCGACCCGATGTACGATATCGTTCATGCCAGCATCGTGCCGTGCAACGCCCACCTGCTGGAGGCGCTCCGCACGGGCCGACCGGCCGAAACCTCGGGCGAGGATAACTTGAAGACGATGCGGCTGGTCTATCGCGCCTACGAGTCCGCCGAACGCAACGCCGTCATTCCGATCGTCGAAGACGACTGCCCATCATCCCTGTAATGGAGATTGCGTGAACCTGGAAACCCACATCCGACAGCTCGCCGTGCAAGCCGAGGCCATCCGCAACCTCACCGAGGACATGTCGGCCCAACAGGCCACCTGGCGGCCCGTTCCCGACGCCTGGTCGGCCCTCGAGGTAATCAACCACCTGGCAGACGAGGAGGCCGAGGACTTCCGGTCGCACCTGCGGACCATCCTGGCCGGGCCCGGCACGCCCTGGACGCCGATTGATCCACAGGGCTGGGTGGCGCAGCGCAGCTACAACCAGCGCGATCTGGCCGAGTCGCTGGCGCGCTTCCTGGCCGAACGCCGGCAATCGCTGGCCTGGCTGTCCGAACTGACCAGCGCCGACTGGGATACAGCTTTTCCCCGGCCATGGGGCATCATCACCGCTGGCGACATGCTGGCGGCCTGGGTGGCGCACGATCTACTCCACATCCGCCAGCTCGTTGAGCTGCGCTGGCACCACCTGGTGGCGGCGGTCGCGCCGCGCCAGGTACGCTATGCAGGAGAATGGTAGCCCATGTACATCACGCTCGCTTACGGGAAAACCGGCCTGCCGCTGGAACTGCCCGATACGCTCGACGTGACCGTCGTCGAACCGACCTTCATGCCGGGCCTGGCCGACCCGGTCGCCGCGCTGCGTCAGGCGCTGGCCGCGCCGATCGGCACGGCACCGCTGGCCGAGCTCGTCCAGCCCGGCCGGCGGGTCGGCGTCGTGTTCAGCGACATCACGCGGCCGACGCCCAATCGCCTGATCCTGCCCGCCGTACTCGACGCACTGGCCGGCGTGCCGGGCGTGGAGATCACCCTCTTCAACGCGCTGGGCACCCACCGGCCGAACACCGACGCCGAGCTGCGCGACATGCTGGGCGACGCTATCGTCGAACGCTACCGCATCGTCCAGAACAATGCGTTCGACCCCACCACCCAGACGCGTGTCGGCCTGACCCGGCGCGGCCATGAAGTATGGCTGAATGCCGAACTGATGGCATGCGACCTGAAGGTGCTGACCGGCTTCATCGAGCCGCACTTCTTCGCCGGCTTCTCCGGCGGCGGCAAAGCGATCATGCCGGGCATGGCCGGGCTGCGCACGGTGCTGGGCAATCACGACGCCGGCATGATCGCCGATCCGGCCGCCACCTGGGGCATCACCCACGGCAACCCGATCTGGGAAGAAATCCACGAGGTGGCCCATCAGGCCGGCACGATTTTCCTCCTCAACGTGACGCTGAATCGCCACAAGGAGATCACGGCCGTCTTCGCAGGCGACCTGGATCAGGCCCACGCAGCCGGCTGTGCGTTCGTGAAACGCTCGGCCATGGTTTCCGTGGCACAGCCGTTCGACATCGTTATCACCACCAACTCCGGCTATCCCCTCGACCTGAACCTGTATCAGGCAGTCAAGGGGATGAGCGCGGCAGCCCAGGTGGTGCGACCGGGCGGCGCCATCATCATTGCGGCGAGCTGCTGGGACGGCATCCCAGAACATGGCCGCTACGGCCAGCTTCTGCGCGCCGCAAGCAGCCCTCAGGCGCTGCTCGACCGCATTCGCGCGCCGGGCTTCCTGGAACAGGATCAGTGGCAGGCCCAGATCCAGGCGCAGATCCAGCTCAAAGCCGATGTCTACGTCCGCAGCGACCATCTGACAGACGAGCAGATCACGGCCGCGCTGCTCCGGCCATGTCACCGGATCGAGGAGACGGTCGAAGCGTTGCTGCAGCACTACGGCCCGGCCGCCCGCATCTGCGTCCTGCCGGAAGGCCCGCAAACCATTCCCTATCTCGCCCAAAGCTGAGCGCCGGCATGCCGGCCGCCAGCCAACCTGCTGCATGGAGTCTGTTTCCGTGTCTCACACAACCGTTTCGCCACACGACGATCGCTCAACGCCGCCGACCGGCGCAGAGGCCATCACCTGGGATCTGAGCGACCTCTACGCCGCCATCAATGATCCGACCATAGACCGGGATCTCGACCAATCGGACGCGGAGGCCGACGCGCTCGACAGCGCCTATCGCGGCCGCATTGCCGGCCTGGACGCGGCCGGGCTGGCCGCCATGCTGTCGGCCTACGAGACGCTCCTGGAGCGCAGCCACAAAGTCGGCAGCTTCGCCCATCTGGCCTGGTCGGCCGATACCACCGTACCGGCGCATGGCGCGCTGCTCCAGAAGGCCATGGAGCGCGGCTCACGGCTGAGCCAGAAGCTCGTCTTCGTGGAGCTGGAGCTGGCGGCCGCACCGGATGAGGTCGCCGCCGGCTGGCTGGCCGATCCGACGCTGGCGCGCTACCGCCACTGGCTCGAACTGGTGCGGCGCTACCGGCCCCACATGCTCAGCGAGCCAGAAGAGAAGATCCTGGCCGAGAAGGCCGTCACGGGCCGCAACGCCTGGGTACGCTTCTTCGACGAAACGCACAGTGCGGCGCGCTACACGCTCGACGGCCAGGAGTTGACCCGCGACCAGGTGCTGACGCGGCTCTACGCGGCCGACCGCGAGCTGCGCCGTCGCGCCCAGGAGTCTGTCACGGCCGGACTGCGGGGCTTGCTGCGCACCTCCACCTATGTCATGAACAACATCCTGGCCGACAAAGCCTCGGATGACCGGCTGCGCAAATATCCGACCTGGATCAGCGCCCGCAATATGGCGAACGAGGTGGACGACCGCATGGTGGAGGCGCTGGTCTCAGCGGTCACCTCGCGCTATGACATCGTAGCGCGCTACTATCGCCTGAAGCGGCGCCTGCTCGGCGTGGACGAGCTGTACGACTACGACCGCTATGCGCCGTTGCCGGCGGCCGATCGCCATTATCCCTGGGACGAGGCGCGCGAGATCGTCCTGAACGCCTACGGCCGCTTCGACCCGCGCCTGGCCGACACTGCCGCGCTTTTCTTCGAGCGTCGCTGGATTGATGCGGCCGTGCGGCCCGGCAAACGCGGCGGCGCGTTCAGCGCATCCACCGTGCCGTCGGTGCATCCCTACGTGCTGCTCAACTACGAGGCCAGGCCGCGCGACGTGATGACCCTCGCCCACGAGTTGGGTCACGGCGTGCACCAAAAGCTGGCCGGCCGCCAGGGCCTCTTGCAGGCCGATACCCCCCTGACCACGGCCGAGACCGCCTCGGTGTTCGGCGAGATGCTCGTCTTTCAGGACCTGCTGGCGCGGGAGGACAGGCCCGAAGTGCGCCTGGCGATGTTGACGAGCAAGATCGAGGATTCCTTCGCCACAGCCTTTCGCCAGGTGAGCATGAACCGCTTCGAGGACGCCGTCCACACCGCGCGGCGCACCGAGGGCGAGCTGAGCGCCGAGCGCATCAGCGAACTGTGGATGGCGTCGCAGCGGCCCATGTTCGGCGACAGCGTGACGCTGACCGACAACTACGCGTTGTGGTGGAGCTATATCCCCCACTTCATCAGCACACCGGGCTATGTCTACGCGTACGCGTTCGGCGAGCTGCTGGTGCTGGCGCTCTACGCCCGTTATCGGCGGTCGCCGGCCGGCTTCGCCGACGCTTATCTGAACATGCTGGCCGCCGGCGGCTCTGACTGGCCGCACGAGATCGTCAAGCCGTTGGGCGTAGACCTGACCGATCCCGGCTTTTGGCAGAACGGTCTGGGGATCCTGGACGAGATGGTACGAGAGGCCGAGGAACTGGCGAAGTAAAAGGCAGCGGACGCCGGGTCCGCCAGATTTGCGCATCATCCAGCGGGCCACTGATGATCGCCCGAACACAAAGGCCGCCGGTTCGTCGAATCGGCGGCCTGTCATTGGCTGAGTGCCCCGCTGTGCCGTGTGCAGCCGACAGTTTGAACCTGCTCGCGCAGGTGGGTGCCTTGCCGGCCGGGTCAGCCTTACCAATACGTGCCCTGGGTTCAGCAGGCCACGCGGCTATCGCATCGCCGGACGGATTATCCAGCTCCCTGATGTATGGTGTTGGCTCAAAACGTTATTGGCGCATCACATGCACCGCAGGGTACTACGGTTGAAATATTACCACAATTCC
>FWPU01002405.1_pt1 | contig 52179 bp, 45 predicted proteins | sample 2228361 | NCBI WGS metagenome assembly FWPU01 (sample SAMEA103939777, study PRJEB20133) | metagenome | reverse complement strand
CGCGTTTTGTCCACAGTATAAAAACGTTCAAAAATTTTTGGAATTTCTTCTGCAGGAATTCCTATTCCTGTGTCTGATACTGTTATATAAAATTTATTTTCTATGTAATCTACATTGATATTTACACCACCCTTTTCTGTAAATTTTATTCCATTGCTTAAAAGATTTATTAATAATTGCTGAATCAAAAATCGGTCACCCCTGTATTCTGGCAGTTCATTGGATTTGAATCTTATATACAACCCCTTTTTTGTTGCTGACTGGTCAAATAATGCAATTACATCATTAACCAATTCATTGAGATTGAAATTCTTTTCTACGGGATGTCGTTCATCTCGTTCAATATCTGACAATACTAACAGGTCGGTCACAATATTTGTCATTCTTTCAATATTTTCACAGATAATATTGATAAATTTATCCTGGTCTTTTCTGGATAGATTACCCTGTTTCATGGTTTCGGCATAGCCTTTGAGGGCTGTTAATGGTGTACGCAGTTCATGAGATAGATTTGTAACAAATTCAGATTTTATCCTCATCAGATTTTCTTCGGCAGTGGTATCTTTGAGAACATATAGATATTTTTTTGATTCCCTAAGAAAAAAACGCGTGACGACAAAGTTTTTTCCTTTATAAGGTAAATGCAATCTTAAAGTTTCAACATCTTTTTTGCGTTCATCCCGGGAAGCAAACTCAATAAACTGCAAATCAAAAATTGTTTCCTGGATATATTTTTCGGCAAGTTCCATTCCCAGAATATCCTTCATGTTTTTGCTTGCCCTTATGATTCTACCATCAACATCTGTTAATATTATACCATTATCAATACTATAAAAAATGCCATCTACTAACTCACTGATAAATGAATACTTATTGGATTTTTCTTGCATTTTTTCAGCGATACTATTGAGCAAGTCAACTATTTTTCCTGTATTGCTATAAGATTTTCTTATGAAAGATAGTTGATAATTTCCATTAAGAATATTTTCCAGATTGTTGCGCACATATTTTATGTGCTTATTCTGAACAGCTATATAAATAATGAGAACAACGATAGCAATTATTGCTAAGATCAAAAACATCAGTATCATTTTTCAATCTTGTAGCCCACGCCCCGGACAGTTTTTATGTATTTGCCAGCAGATTTGAGCTTTTTTCTCAAATTTGTTACATGAACATCAATATTGCGGTCAATGATTGTCTTATCAAGAGTATTGAGTAGATTGTCTCTTGTGAATACCCGGCTCGGTTTCTTGATCAGGGTATGTAGTATCTTGAATTCTGTGGCAGTCAATAGGATTTCCTGGTCTTTAACATACGCTTTGTGCCTTGCTACCTCAATGACAACTTCCTCAAATTTCAGTATCTCAGGATTTTTTTCCGAAGATGACCGGCGCATTATTGCTTTCACACGGGCAATCAGTTCTCGCGGGCTAAAGGGTTTTACAACATAGTCATCAGCACCAAGTTCAAGCCCCAGTATCCTGTCAACCTCATCGGCTTTTGCGGTAAGCATGATTATTGGAATATCCTTTGTTTTTTCATTCTTCTTCAATTCCTTACAGATTTCAAACCCGTCTATGTCGGGAAGCATAATATCAAGGATTACAATATCAGGCAGATTTGTGGTAATATGTTCTAACCCATCATGTCCATTGCCAAACCCATCTACTACAAAACCTTCTTTTTCAAAATTGTATTTCACCAGCTCAAGGATAGCATTGTCATCTTCAATAATTACTACTTTCATATTCACAATTCAACAGAAGTCATTGATTCTGGAATTTCAGTGGCTATGCCGAGTTTTTCAATACGCGATTTTAAAGAAACAGCTTCGGCTAATTCGCCATGGATCAAAAACACTTTTTTCAGACGATGGTTCCCCAATTTTTCAACAAATTCTACAAGATCATCGCTACCAGCATGGGCAGATAGTCCTGACAGGAAATAAACCTTTGCCCTTACCTGTAATTTAGTATTAAAAATGTATATTTCCTTTTCACCATCAAGGATTTTTCTGCCGAGAGTTCCTGCTGCCTGAAAGCCAGTCAGAATTATTATATTATTTTCGTCTTCTATGGAATGTATCAAATGGTGCAGAATCCTGCCGCCTTCACACATACCAGAGGCAGACATAATAATCATTGGTCCTTTCTTATCATTCAACTTCTTTGATTCCTCAGTATCTTTTACATAGATCATTCCAGGAAAATCAAAAGGTTCTTCCTTAATAAATTTTTCATAGGTTTCCCTGTCAAAACATTCAGGATGATTGTTGAATACCTCTGTAACACTCGTTGCGAGCGGGCTGTCAACATACACCGGAACATTTTTCAGGGTGCCTTCTTCATAAAGATTTCTAAGCATTGTCACAAGAACCTGGGTTCTTTCTACGGCAAATGCAGGAATGATGATTTTGCTCTTCTTTTTTTTGCCCTGGATTATTGTTTCTTTCAATTCTTCGTGCGTTTGCTCAAACGAACTGTGATTGCGACTGCCATAAGTAGCTTCAAGAATCAAATAATCAATATCTTCAGGTATCTCAGGGTCTTTTATTATCGGCATATTTTTTCTACCCAGATCACCACTAAAAAGCATTCGCTTGTCGTCAAATTCAAACATAATCTCAGCTGAACCAAGGATATGTCCTGCGTCGTGAAAGACAACTGTAACGCCTTTTACCGGTTCAAAAGATGTATGATAAGCTACTCCTTTTAATTGCCTCAAGGTTAGGTCTGCATCAACCACTGTGTACAGAGGTTCTTTCGTTGGCAGTCCTACCTTGCGTTGTTTCTTGTTGAAAAAATCAATGTCATTCTCTTGAAGGTGTGCCGCATCAAGGAGTAATAGTTTTGCAACATCACGGGTTGCGGGTGTGCAATAAATCTCTCCTCTGAAATTTCTCTTCACAAGTGAGGGCAGGTTTCCTGAATGGTCAAGATGGGCATGGGATAGTATTGCACAATTGATTTCTTTTGGCTTGAATGGAAATGTGCGGTTGATTCTTTCAGCCTCTGCACGATGTCCCTGGTATAGTCCGCATTCAACAAGAAACTTTTGTTTCTTATACTCAAACAAATGCATTGAGCCGGTGACGGTTCTTGTGGCGCCAATAAAGGTGACTTCCATTGAAAAATAATAGTCAAAATCTTCACCAAGTCAATGCTTTTTACCCTTGACCAGCTCCATAAACAGGAATAGAATATTACAAGAGGTTATACGGGTTTAATATTATGTCTCCTGATTCAAGGTGTTTGTATCACTGAGAAATTGACCCCTGAATTGCAGACGCAGTTAAATAGTTTAGACTACAATGAAAAGATTGATATAATTATTATTATGAAAAAGCAGTATCCTTATCAAGAATTAAAAAGATTCTCTGTTTCTGAAAAGGCACGCCTTAATAGAGAGATTACCCGGACAAGCCAGCAATTACTAATTGAATACTTAGGGCAATTTCCTGATAAGGTTGATAGTGTTCAGCAATTCTGGGTATTCAATGGTATATTCTTGAAGGCAACAAAGGAGATAATTGAAGCCATTTCTGAGCGTGAGGATGTTCTGTTAATATCCCATATTCCCGGGATAGAATTGCCACCTATTATTGAGCGTGAGGCAATACCCTGTGATGGTGTAGAATGGAATATTCAGAAGGTTATGGCAGATTCCTGCTGGAATGCGGATATACAGGTGATAGTATCATTATTGGGCATATTGATTCAGGTGTTGATACTACACATCCTACACTCAGGGGCGGCAAATTAATTAAATGGCGTGATTTCATAAATGGCATACCATACCCTTATGATGACCACGGTCATGGCACCCATACATTTGGCCCATTGTGTGGTGGAGATGGGCATGGACCATTTACTGAAGATATTGGTATGGCACCAGATGTCAAAGTTATTGCTGCAAAGGTATTCAGTAGTATGTCCTATGTAGACCCAATAATTGTCCTTCAGTGGATGGCATCACTCAAGGCTGATTCTGGCTATGACATAAGAGCAATCTCTAATTCCTGGGGCGGTAATTGAACACTTCACTTCTGGCAGGTTTGTAATACATTGAAATCACTGGAGATTTTTCCAGTTTTCTCAATTGGAAACATGGGACCAGGTGTAGGGACAGCAGGTTCTCCAGCCAATTATCCATTGTGTATTGGTGCTGGCGCAATAAATTCCAATGACCGTATTGCAATCTTTTCTTCGCGAGGTCCTGTTCCTGATAGTGCACCATTTAATGACCCTCAATACTGGTATCGTGCAGACTGGAATTTAATAAAACCTGATATTGTCGCGCCTGGCGTCAGTGTCCGTTCTGCCTGGTTGAATAATAATTACTCAACATTGAATGGCACATCAATGTCTGCTCCGCATGTTGCTGGTGCAGTTGCAATACTATGTCAGGCAAATCCCAACCTGACAGTCACAGAATTATACAATCTTATTCTTGACAATGCTGACCAGCCATCTCAGGGTGCGCCTTATCCGAATAACAACTATGGCTGGGGCAGGTTGAATGTCTGGAAGGCATTGAAATCATTGATTGGAATTGCTGCAAATTCACGGACACAGCCAATACTTCAGGTCTTTCCAAATCCATTCCAGAATCACCTAGTGATTAAATTCCAAATTCCAAATAATTCCGAAATCCGCAATCCGAAATAGAGTTCAATCTCTCTACTCGCTACTCGCCACTTGCTACTCTCCGTATCTACGATGCCGCGGGCCGGTTGGTTAAAGATTTGACTCAATTACTTAATGACCAATTACCCGATAACTCTGTTGTCTGGGATGGTGATGACAACACAGGTCGTGCAGTGCCGATCGGTGTCTATTTTGTCCGACTGGAGGTAGCAGATTACAGAAAAGTAGAGAAGGTAATTCTGCTCAAATAAATCCCTTTCTCTACAATGAGGGTGGGGATGGAATTTCACCCTTGACAATGGGTTCATGGGAATTATAATATATTTAAAGGAGGTAGATATGTCAGGATTATTAATGTTGTTTTTGTCTTCGGTCATGCTGAGTCCTGAGTTATTAACACAATTGGAACTTTTACCTGATAACGAAAAAATTACCGTAATTGTTGTAATGAACTCTGAATATCCGTTTGATGCTGTGAAAAATTTTTCAACAAAAGAAAGGGCAGAGATATTCAAGGAGATTGCAAGAAACAGTCAAAAGGACTTGATAGACTATTTGAATATGATACCTGAAGATGTGGAACAGATAAAGCAGTTCTGGGTTTTTAATGGCATTCATATTACTACCACAAAAAGAATAATAAAACAATTACTCAACAGAAATGATATTAAATACTTATTTCATAATGGAACAATAAGTCTTCTGCCGTACGAAATAGTTCCGGATTCAAGAACGCCGGAGTGGAATATTAGCAAGGTTATGGCAGATTCATGCTGGTATGCAGGTTATACAGGAGATAGTATTTATATCGGACATCTTGATACAGGCTGTGATTTTAATCATCCTGCACTGGCTGGTAATTTCAGTGGCTACTGGCGTGATTGTGTTAATGGACTGACACAGCCTTATGATGATAATGGCCATGGCATATTTTCTGCAGGCATAATCTGCGGTGGTGATGGTCTGGGTCCCTTTACCAATGATATCGGAGTTGCGCCCGATGCAAAATTGGTTTGTGCAAAGGTATTTAATCAATATGGTTCAGGTCAATATGCATGGATTGATGAGGGTATGCAGTGGATTGCAGATTTGAAAACTGATTCAGGTGTTGATATTCGTGCAGTGTCAAATTCCTGGGGAGGCAGCAGATATGACCTCCATTACTGGGATATGTGTTTGACCTGGAAATCAATAGGTATTCTCGGATTATGGTCAATTGGCTCAAGTGGTCCTGGTCAGGGAACCTGTAGTGCACCAGGCAATTACCCACTTGTACTTGGTAGTGGTGCAACCGATTCAAATGATCTCATTGCTTCCTTTTCCTCCCGTGGCCCAGCCCCTGATTCACCACCATGGAATGATACCATCTACTGGTATAGAAGGGACTGGAATTTGATAAAACCAGAAATTATTGCACCGGGTGTGAATGTCAGATCAAGCTATAACAATGGTGGTTATGCTAATATGAATGGTACTTCCTGGACAAATCCTCATGTTGCCGGTGGTGTTGCTATTTTGTGTGAGGCAGGTTCCAATCTCACAAATGCCCAGCTTTATAACCTCATTCTTGATTATGCTGACCGTCCTTCTCATGGTGCGCCGTATCCGAATAACAACTATGGCTGGGGCAGGTTGAATGTCTGGCGGACATTACAGGCAGTATTGAACATAGCAGAAAGAAACCAGGATAATGATATGCACCAGACTGCCATCAGACCAACCATCTGCAGGGGACAACTGAGGATTGATTCTGGAACTTACAAGGTTGTGTTTTTCTACGACATCTCAGGACGTATGGTTTTTAGTGCAATTCTGGACAAAAAGAACAACATGATAATGCTACCAGAATCATTAAAGAACGGAATCTATTTTGTTAAGATAAAAGGCCAATCGCCTATTGTTATTGAAAAAATTGTACTGATGAGATAGTAGAACTACTGAATATTAACAGGTTGTAAGAAGTACTGAAACTCTACAAGCCGTGCTTCAGGGTCTTTTGCAAAGAAGTGATAAATATTATATTTCTCATTTACTACTGGTTCTGCCAGTGCTTCACTTCTGAATTTTTTATACATATTATATACCTGGTCTGTATTATCATAGACAAATGTAATAATACCCTGGGTATCAACATCTTCGCGCTGACAAAATCCAAGGAGCAGATTGCCATGCTTCAATATTATACAATCTGCCTGCTCCAGCCAGAGTTCCATTCCGATTCTCTTGATATAGAATTCTCTTATTAGTTCCAGACTTTTTGTCTTAAAAAAGATTATTCCTGCCATAGACATTCCTTATTGCAGCCGGATATCAAGCCATTCTTTTATCTCTTGGGTTATTGGTGATAATTCTTTATTTGCGGATGCCGATGTAATAATGTCAACTTTATAATCTTTTGTCCGCCACTTACCATCACCTGAAGTAGTAACGAGCATTATCCTGCTCAAATCCTTAGCACGATCCAGAAATGCCTTCACATCAGGCTGCAACTGCCATTTTTCAGTAGTATGAATAAGAATCAAGGCATGCCAATCTGCATCATTGATTTCTGCCAGGTTGGTTACATCCACTATTTTTACATGAATGGGTCTATCCTGGAGAATCTGAACAATACTATCCACAAGGTTGTTCTTAAACTGACTTCCCTGACTTGCAATCAAGACATTGAATTTTGCTGAATCATGTTTAATTTCTTTCTTTGCAATCACTCCCTGACGATTGCTTATCAAGTATATGGCAAAGATGGCGGTAAAAATCACCAGCAATGCACCCAATGATATTAATACAATCTTTAGTGCTTTCATGAGATATTATATTCAGAAAATGATAAAAATCAATATCACCCTATGGATTGTTTAAGAATGACTTTATTTCGTCATTCTCGGGATTGATTGCCAGTGCCTTCAAGAATTCTTCTTTCATGGCGCGGTAATCTCTGCGATTCTGAAAAATCAGTCCGTTAATGAAATAATGCTGGGCTTTTAAATATCTTTGTATTTTTTCATAATCATCAAACCCGATTATGACCTGATTAACATCAATGCGCCTTTCATATACCGCACTAATATTCAATTCCCAGTTATCGTGTCTGAGACTGAGGGGAGTAAAAAATTCCAGAATTGGTTTATCGTCAGTATTGACTGTTACATCAGTAACAAAGTTAGCAACTGCGTTACTGTCAAGCAGGTATGAAACTGCCAGTAAATATGGATCACTGAGCAAATCATCCTTGATTGCTTTTAGTTGCCCAAAAGATAGTAGCTGTGGAAAATTTGTGCCAACAAGTATTCCGTGCGAATAACCGAGCCAGACTGAGGTGTAAGGAAATACGCTGGCAAAAGTTTTTATCAAAGACCTGAATTCAAACGGACTCAATTTGTGAAATGGTAAATACTGACATACCACCCCATTCTCTCTTATTTTACTCCTGCACAACACAAAATATTGCTTTGTATATAGATTACCGCTGCCCAGTATTGGATGTGTTGGATCGCAGGAGATAATGTCGTATTGTTTATTAGTCAACAACAGAAAATTCCTGCCGTCTCCAGAAACAAAATTTACTTTGGGATTATTGAAGATATTATTGTTGATACGGGTGAAATACCTGGCCGCATCACGCAAACCAGGACATATCTCCACACAGTCTATCTGTCTCACATTGTAGTTGGCAATTGCTGAGGTAGTTATACCAACGCCAAAACCTATTACCAGTGCGTCTTTCGCCTGAGGATTAAAAAGCAAAGGCAGATTGCCAAGCATTCTCACCACTTTTATTGCATCATAGGTCGTTCCAATAACTGCGCTATTGTTTACATAGCATGATTTTATGCCTGTTCTTCTGTCTTCGCTTGCGACAATCGTTCCCTCTGTTGTTTCTCTGTAGTATAGAACACGATCAGCACGACTGAAGGTATGATAGATTGACGGTGGAAGGATATATCTATTTGGGAAGGCAAATATTGAAATTATTACTGAGCAGCCCATGAGTATCAGGTTTGGTATTCTTCTCTTTATACCCATAGTAAAGAGTGCGCCAATGACCAGATTGATAAATGCCGTAATAAGAAGACCTCTGATGACACCAAGTACAGATAACAAAAAAATACCTGTAAACAGCGCACCCAGTGCACTACCCAGAGTATTCGTAAAATATACCCTGCCGATCTTATTACCCAGCTGTTTGATTTCATTACCATACAGAGAACACATAGCAGGAAAGCTGATACCCATAAAGACCGTTGGTACAAGGATTACAAAAACAGATAGAATGAGCGCAGGCAGTATCATGCGAAAAAGGGGAATTCTTAAAACACTCTCCATTGCGAAAAGAACTGCTGAAAGTTTACTTAGAAAGAGACAACCTATTATTATGTACATTCCGTTAATGATCTGGCTGAATGCAAGCACATTGTAGAGGTTGTATTTTATTGACACCCTGGTGAAGATTATGCTCCCGAGAAAAATACCTGTAAGAAAGACAATCAGAATTATTGTGAAGGAATATGTTGAATTGGTCAAAAACATAGATAGTGCACGAATCCAGTATATTTCACATGCCACTCCAGCAAAACCTGTTATTCCTGCAGTAACTGGAATATATCTTGTTAGCGCAAAGCCCATTGACTTCGTTTTTTCTTCATGTTTGCTGGTAGTTGAATCCTTGATCTTTTCTTTTGCGGGCGATTTCACAGTGATAATCACTGACAAAACTGCAACCAAAACATTGACGGCAATTGCAACAAGCTGGGTATAAACCAGACCAAGATTACGGATTAAAAAGAAACCGGTCAAAATAGCACCAATCACGCCACCAAGGGTATTGATGCCGTATAAATATCCAATACCTTTCCGCATTCTCTCAGGTTCAGTTACATAACCTCTGGTGATTACCGGTAATGTTCCGCCCATAAAAAATGCTGGTATAAAGATAATAATAAGTGCCCACAAAAAGATATTAAGGTTTAAGATCAACTGATCTGTCTGGATCAGATTGATAGTATGTCGGTATAGAAATGGAAACCTGGGCAAAAGAATAACAAGTATCAAAGAAAACAGAGCCGTGCCCATTTGCAAAAGAGAGAATATTTGTATTGGATTTTTCTTTTTATCAACAAATTTACCGAAAACCAGTCCGCCAAGACCAAGTCCCAACATATATGCAGTAATTACCAGTGTATTTGCAATTGTGGTAGAACCAAAACTAATACTCAACAGTCTTGCCCATGCAATTTCGTAAATCAAAGAAGCCAAGCCAGACAGGAAAAATAGCACAAGAAATATCACCATCAGGATTGAGTATAACTGGAGAAGCGATAAAGTCAAGGTGTTGGCAATAAAACCAATCTATCTTAAGTTTGACAAAATCTATTACCGGCGTATAATTATACATGCCTTTAAGCCGAAGTAAAAGTTGCAGTTGCTGGTATGTGATAATTGCTATGATTTTCGCTCTAATTTTGATTCTTTCTCTGCGTCAGATATATGATACGGACATTGGTTTTCATCTACGCGGTGGAGAATGGATGCTGGAAAATAAATCATTCCATCATTTTGATGTTTTTACCTATACTGTAAGGAATAATGAATACATCGCAATGTATTGGATGTTCCAGATAATTTTGTATCTCACATATAAACTCGGTGGCGATGGTTTGATATCTATTTTCAATAGCATACTCTTACTTGTTTTCTTCGCGCTTGTCTTTTATCGCCTGCGCAGATCTGAAGTCCCATTGTGGCTATGCGCGATTACCCTATTTGCAGGTATTCTGCCTATTGAAATTAGATTCGGTGTAAGACCAGAGATCTTTACCTACCTGTTCCTTGTCTTGGTCTTGTTGGTCCTTGATGATTACTTTTGTAAACGGTCAAAAAGGCTATATTTATTACCATTAATTATGCTTACCTGGGTTAATTTTCATGGATTATACATCCTCGGCTTCGTGGTGATCACCTGCTATCTGATCAGCACATATGTTCATCAAAGACCGCAATTCAAAAAGCTGTTGAAATGGTCTGTATTGTCACTCATTATCACGCTCGTTAATCCGTATTTTTTGAAGGGATGGGGCTTTCCTTTCTATCTTTTCTCACGGCTACAAAGCAACAGTATTTTCAAAGATGCCATTACTGAGTTTGCGTCACCATTCTCACCAAGAGGCTACTTGCTCACCCATCACCTTGCATTGTATGTCTATTATATCTTTATCTTGCTTTCAGTCGGCGTATCAATAGCAACTATTAATAGACGTAAGATTCATGAACTACTATTATTGATTCTATTTGGTTATGTTTCAGCGACCGCAGTAAGAAATATTCCATTATTTACAACCATTGCGATCCAGATTATTGCACTGGGAATAAAAGATTCTATGGACCGGGTGCACGTACTCAGAAAAATCTTATTGAAGATTGAATTCCCGCTGGCAATGGGTATGCTGTTTATTGCACTATCGTTTGCACTACAGGTCAGGAATAACCACTACTATGCACGGCGTGGTGGTGGTAGTTTTGGTGTTGGCTTTGATAATCTGGTTCAGCCTATAAAAGCGTGCGAGTTTTTAATCAAAAACAATATTGATGGAAGGATTTTGAATGATTTGAACCGTGGAAGCTGGTTAATCTGGAGTACACATCAACCTGTATTTATTGATGGCAGGCTTGAAGTAATGCGCGAAGAATTTTTCAGGGAATTTCACGAAAGCCACAGACCCGGTGGCGTTAATGAACTCATTGCAAAATATCAGCCGGTAATCATATTCTTTGATTACTCCTATCCCGAAGCATTATACTGGGACATTGACCTGGAAAACAACACTGACTGGCGAATCATATACTGGGATGAAACCTCGATCATATACGCCCGGCATGATTATAAACCAGAACTGCAATCAATTAGTTTGCTGTCAGCGGTCAAGCAAATTCGTATGGATACTAACATTTCTGATAATGAGGTCTGGCAGATTCTAAGAAATCCCACTAAATCGCCGATTGCTCTTTTCTTTGAAGGATTATTCAGAAGTACTTACTATCCAACAGGAGTTTTGCGCATGGCTTTCTATGCTTCGGTCAAACTGGATTTTCAGACCGCCGAGATACTTTATCTGAATGCATTAAAAAAAGCAGATTATAATCGTGGAGAGATTTATTTTCGGCTGGCTTTGATCTATCATTTCACAGGTGCATTTGAAAAGGCAGAGTATTGCTACAATAGAGCCCTGAGGGAAAAGCCCGCTCACAAAAGAACAAAAGAAATGCTATTGAAACTCAGACAGGGACTATTGCCCCACAATTAATGGCTAACCAATAACTTTTTCAATTATCCCACCCCCCAGGACAATATCATCTTTATAGAGAACAACTGACTGTCCTGGTGTCAATGCCCATTGTGGTTTTTCAAAATCTACCCGGATTCCTTCTTTGTCTGGATAAACAATTGCTGGTGAGAGTTGCGCAAAATATCTCGGTTTTGCCAGTACCAGCAGTGGCTTATCAAACTCAAATGGATGAATCCAGTTTATATTGCAGGCAATTAATAACTTCTTGTATACATCTTTTTTCTTTCCAACATAAATGGCATTGTGTTGGGCATCAATTCTTACAACATAGTATGGTGTTCTATCACTTAATCCAATACCTTTACGCTGACCACAGGTATATCGATGTATCCCTGAATGCTCACCGATCTTTTTGCCTGCTATGTCATAGATTGGACCGGTTGTTTTAGGCAGATTTTTTTCTAAGAAATCCTGATAATTGCCTGACAGAAAACAAACATCCTGACTCTTCTTTCTCTGGGCAGTGGGCAAGCCTGCTTTTTTTGCTATAGCCCTGACGCTATCTTTGGTATATTCACCCAGTGGTAGTAAGATTTTTGATAATTGTTTTGGATTTAGGCGGTATAGAAAATATGATTGTTCGTTCTTATCTATGCCACGCCTGAGCAGATATTTACCATTACTTTTTTCAATCCGTGCGTAGTGACCTGTGGCGATAAAATCAAACCCCATTTCAACAGCTCGTTCAAGAAAAATTCCGAATTTGACAATTTCATTGCAGATGATACATGGATTTGGAGTTCTACCCTGTTGGTATTCGTTGATAAAATTTTCAATGATATGTTTTTGATAGAAATCACTGAAATCAAATGTTTCATACTTAATGTTTAGTTTTTCACAAGCCTTTTTTGCAAATGAGATGTCTTCTTCAGTAACATTCTGAAAAATCATGGTTGCACCCAAAACTTCATATCCTCTTTCTTTTAGAATCATTGCGGCCGTTGACGAATCAACACCACCGCTCAGGGCAACAAGTACTTTCATCGGGAGTTGTCAATTTTGATAAAAATGTTATTTTCTGGAGAGCGGTGATATTGCTCTTAATTCTTTTACGATTCCTGGTAGCTGTTCACAAACATAATCAATATCCTGCTCAGTGGTAAGCCTGCCTGTTGTAATTCTGATTGAACCGCGTGCATCTTCAATTGGCACACCGATTGCAGAAAGCACATGTGATGGTTCAAGTGAACCAGATGAACAAGCAGACCCTGTTGCCACCTCAATACCAATCTCATCCAATTTTACCAGCAAAGCCTCACCTTCAATGAACCGAAAAACAAAATGACAGTTGTTTGGCAATCGCTGGGCAGGATGACCATTATATCTGGTGTCCTCAATGTTTCTCATGACAAATTCAACAAGCCGATCGCGCAATTTTCGGGCATGACCAGCCCTTGCACGCATTTCCGTCATAGCAAGTCTGGCAGCACATGCCATACCAACAATACCTGATACATTATGCGTTGATGACCTCTTACCCCATTCCTGAGCCCCACCATGGATCAATGGTTCAATCCGTGTGCCTTTTCTTATATACAGTATTCCGACTCCCTTGGGACCGTAGAATTTATGAGCAGACAGCGATAACAGATCGACACCGAGATTTTGAATATTTGTATCAACTGCACCGAATGATTGAACAGCATCGCTATGCAAATATACGCCTTTTTCTCTGCATATCCTGGAGATATCCTGAATGGGTTCAATTGTTCCTATTTCATTATTGGCGTGCATAATTGATACAAGAATGGTTTTTGGTGTGATTACTTTTTTTACCTCGTCAGGATCAACAACTCCATATTGGTCCACGGGCAAAAATGTTACTTCATACCCCTGTTTTTGCAAGAAGACCATTGGTTCAAGGACTGCGTGATGTTCTATCTTTGTCGTAATCAGGTGATTGCCTTTTTGTGCCATTGCATAGGCAACACCCTTTATCGCGGTATTGTCTGATTCGCTTCCACCAGAAGTGAAAACTATTTCCTCTGGTGATGCGCCAATTATTTCTGCCATAGTTTTTCTTGAATTTTCCACTGCCTCTCTGGCTTCAAGTCCCAATGAGTGAATACTTGATGGGTTGGCAAATTTTTCTTCAAAATATGGCTTCATTGCTTCAAACACTTCTGGATGTAGTGGTGTTGTAGCCGCATAATCAAGATAAATCTTTTTCATGGTTTTCATTTTTTATTATAATACAAAAACAATAGTATGTCAATCACGATTTGAATGAGAAATGCTCATACCATCCCATCAGGAGAGGAACTCCCTTGTGATGGTATCTTAGTAAGTTGTTATATTGTTTGGATTTGACCCCGAACGCGACACTAACTATTTCCTTCTTGAAGTCTCTTATGTCCGTAAACGATTCGTTGTTCAAAGGGTGATTCTCGGATTATGCGCAATTCTTCCTTTGCTTTTCTAACCATATCCTCAGCACGGGTATTCCTGCCGTAGAGATATTCCCAGGCACGGGCACCTGCTATCTTACCTTCCAGCATCGCGGTTGATGCCTCTTCAATTGAGGTAAGATCACCGGCAACAAAGATATTTGGTTTTGATGTTTGCAGATCTTCATTGTAATACGGCACATTACCACCAAGGTCAGGAACATATCTAATTTCGCAACCTGCCTGATATAATAATTCGCATAATGGTGATAGGCCAACGGCAATTAAAATCATGTCACACTCAATTTCTATTTCTTTTCCTGTAATACACTCAAATTTATCATTGACTTCAGTAATGACTGCTGATTCCACACAATCTTTGCCTCTTGCTTCAATAACAGTGTGGTTTAACAAGATTGGCACGCCCATTCTCTTGATCTTTGCTGCATGAACACTATACCCGCCAATCCTTGGCAATATCTCAATTATCGCAGCAACCTCAACACCTGCCTGGAGCAGTTGATAAGGAACGATTAGACCAATATTGCCTGAACCAACCACGAGTGCCCTTTTACCCGGGATAACTCCGTACACATTCATCATGGTTTGGACTGCTCCTGCGCCATATACTCCTGGCAGGTCTGCATTCTCAAATGCAAGCATGTTCTCACTTGCACCCGTAGCAAATATATAGCATTTTGCTTTTAACTGCAGCAGGTTATCTTCTCTCAAGATTCCCAGCGAGTCGTCGTCATAATATCCGATGACCGTTGCATTCAGCATGACATCAATTGCTAATTGCGAAATACGCTCAGTCAAAATTTTTGCAATGTCAATACCCCTGACACCGCAATAGTGTTCTTTTGACCCGAAAAACTTGTGGGTTTGCTTGATTAATTGTCCACCGAGCACCGGGTTGTCATCAATGATTATGACTGATGCCCCTAATTCTTTTGCGACTATTGCTGCGTTAAGTCCCGCAGGTCCACCGCCAATTATGCAGATATCAACCATGGCTGGTACTAAGCATCTGGCATCAGGATTAAATTCGCCCTTTCCCTATTTGTCTTTGCACTTTCATTCCTTCCCTCAGTGGTTCCATGCAGACCATGACATTAGATTTCCCATCAACCTCCATTAGACAGGACGAACATTTACCTACTGCGCAGAAAAATCCACGCGGTCTATTATATTTTTCAGAGTATCGCAAGACTCTTATCCCTGCAGCGTGAAGGGCAGCGGCGATTGGTAATCCTTCATAGCCTTCAATTTCCCTTTCTTCAAAATAGAACTTGACTTTCTTACCCCTTTGAAACTTCAATATCGGATGTTCAGAAATGTAACCATTCATAAATCAGTTAAAATATCTCACGCTATTCTTAAATATCATAAAGCCGTCGCCTTCTTTGGGCAACTTCAGCCGTGTGTGCAAAGGATTTTGCAGATATGTAATGTGCCGTTCAGGATGAGGCATCAGACCGAGTATTCTGCCAGTCTTGTCAGTAATACCGGCAATATTCAATATTGAACCATTCGGATTATGCGGATAACCTGCTATGTTACCTTTTTCATCTACATACTGGAACACAATCTGTTTTGCAATCTTCTTAAGTGTTTCTCTGCTGTTAACAACAAACTTGCCTTCGGCATGCGCGACAGGAAGACTAATGACACGGTTAATGCCCTCTGTGAATACTGAACGACTACCCAAGACTTTCAGATTAACCCAGCGGTCCTCAAAACGCTCTGAATCATTCGTTATTAAACTAACAGTTTGCCGCTTGAAATAACCATCAAAACCAGGAAGAATGCCGGCTTTTACAAGAACCTGGAATCCATTGCATATACCAAGAATCAAATTGCCTTTGTCAATGAACTTCAGAATTGCCTCCTTCAGTTTATATCTTATTTCATTGGCGAGTATTTTACCGGCACTTATATCATCACCATAGGTAAAACCACCAGGCAAAACAAGTATCTTATATTTCAACAAATCATTTTTCTTAATTGCATCAATATAAATACGCTCAGGACTCGCACCAGCAAGTTCATAGGCATAGGCGGTCTCAACATCACAATTCGTTCCCGCAGTACGAATAATAAGAACTTTTGGTTTCATTGGTTCAGCGAAACATAGATCGTTCTCTTATTACGTCTGAACTTCACTTTGTCCTCGCGTGCGAGCCAACCAAGTCCCAGATAGAACATATTGATCGGCAATCCACTTTTGCGCTGCAATCGTGTAATAACCATTTCTCCCTCTTCTTTCAGTTTCTTCCAGATGGTCCCTGCAGCAAAACCAATGTCAGATATCACGATACCTCCTTAAAAATTTTATGAGTAAAACTTCTTGGATAAACATCCAGCTTGCATTGTTTATTCATTACAAATAAATATGGAAAAAGATATTATGATTCTTTTAGATATTAATTTCTGTCCCGGTCCGGGCGGCATCAATATCATAATCAGGGAACTGCCGTCGCATATCATTTACGACTCTGCTGATGAAATCATCATTACTTGAAGGGTCATGATGGGTGAATATCACACGTCTTATTCTACCGTCCTTTGCGAGTTGCATTACCTGCGAATATGTTGAATGACCCCAGCCAAGTTTTGTCTTGTATGCCTCATCAATGTATTGGGCATCATGTATTAGCAGGTCAGAGTTTTTCACGAATTTTACAAACTTATTGTACTTACTTTTAGGATTAGGTGAAAAAAGCTCGTTGTCAGTCAAAAATACCGCTGTTTTTCCATCCTCAATAAATTTCAAACCAAGAGTATAATTAGGGTGATTATTACTTATCGTTATTATTGCCAGGTTACCAATTTTTATTTTGTTTGATGCTTTCTTGAAGGTAAATTTCGCAGGTAGATCAGTTAGCTTTATTGTCGGGAAAAAGGGAATGTGCATCTGATAAGAAAGTGCTTTTTTTGCAATAAGCTCATTTTCTGGACCATATATATATATTGAGGTTTCTTTAGAGTATGCTGGTGCAAAAAATGGAAATCCCTGGATATGGTCCCAGTGATAATGGGTGAATATCAAGTGAAGTTTCCTTTTCTTGTTCTTTATTAAATACATACCGAGTTCTCGTGCGCCACTACCCGTATCAACGATTATTGACTCACCCGAATTTGTTTCAACATAAAGACAGGTCGTGTTTCCACCATATTTCAATGTTGAGGCACCTGATACTGGAATTGATCCTCTTGTTCCGTAGAATTTAATGAACATTTATTCCTTCTCTTTTGTTTTGTGTCCCATACGACAGTTTCCATCAAAGAAAACACCCGACTGGATCACCAAGCCTTTACATATGATATCACCAAACATCTGGGCACCGCTTTGAAATTCAAGAAGCTCTTCAGCTTGAATATTACCCTCAATCTTACCGCCGATTATTCCTGCTTTGCAATTCACATTTCCTTTGATAAAACCTGTGCTTCCACAGAATATGCTGTCTTTGACCGTGATATTTCCTTCAACTGTTCCATCAACTTTAATAGAGCCCGTAACCTTAATATCTCCGTTTACAATACTGTTACGCCCAATAACAGTATCAATTTTGCCTTCCTTATCCATCAAGCTCCTTTCTTAAAATAAGATTATATATAGAACAGGATAAAAGTCAAGTGACAATGTGAATGAAATTCTAAAGCTTAATCCCAAGGAAGTCCCAAATAAAAAGTTCAAGGAGGCAAAAAAGGGAGCGACCAAAGAAAGTAAATAAACCCCAAAAATTAGAAAGGACTTTCTCAGGAGTAGGAAATTTATTCCCGTAAGAATATAGTCCTGATGTCCTGATACCCTGATATCCCTTGCTCCCCCTTGATATTCCCTGATAACCTGCCATCAATTGCCCTGAATCGCCTTTCTCTTGTGTGATAAGATCGCACCGCTACAATTAGTGTCTACAATCCAAGGACATTGACATCAAACAAATTATTGCTATAATTAATCTTAGAAAGGGGGTGAGACACCACATTCAAACTCAAGAGTTAAGAAAAGACTAACTAATCTTGATTTTTCTTACTGATTTCAAAAGGAGGAAAACATGAAGAAAAATCTCTTTATAACCCTTATTTTCTTGGCAGTTCCATGTTTTGCCTTGATAAGTCCTGACCTGGAACAGGTAATGAATCGAGCAACACCCTCAGATTATTTGCCCGTGAATATTGTATTCAAGAAACAGATGGATGTGAACCTACTTACAAGTATGGTCCGGCATCTTCCAAAGCCAGAAAGAAGAGCCAGGGTAGCAGAGATACTCCAGAAGTTCTCGCAGGATAACCAAGAAGAAATAATGTCTTATCTGAAACAAAAGCAAACTGAGGGAAAAGTACAAAACATCGTCTCGCTCTGGGTGCTTAATGCAATCTACTGTGAGGCAAGAAAAGATGTCATACAGGCTCTCAGTAACAATCGTGATATATTCTACATTGACTACGATCTAAAACCAATTGAAATAGAAAAACCTGAACATTTTCCCGCAATCCCTGACAAGACTTCAGAGAAGAGGGAAATCGCCTGGGGCGTGAGCAAGATCAATGCTCCTGCAGTATGGGCGCTGGGCATAACTGGTCAAGGCATTGTCGTGGGGATCATTGATACTGGTGTAAATTACAACCATGTTGACCTTGCTGACCATATCTGGACTGATCCGAATTATCCCAATCACGGCTGGAATTTTGAATTGAACAATAATGACCCCATGGACGTACAGGGTCATGGCACGCATTGTGCAGGTTCGGTTGCTTCAGATGGAACTGCGGGTTCCCAGTGTGGTGTAGCACCTGATGCCCAGATGCTCTGCTGTCGTGTGCGCACTGTTGCTGATACAACTGCAGAAAACCAGGTCTGGCAGGCAATGCAATTTGTGGTTTCACCGCCACTCTCACCAACACATGGTGGTGACCTGATAACAATGTCATTAGGCTGGCGTTATGCATGGTCACCAAGGGTTGCTTCCTGGCGCACTGCCTGCAATAATGTGGGGACAGCTGGTATTGTGATGATTGTTGCTGCGGGCAATGAACGTGGTGTAGATATACCGCCGTATGGACTGAGATGTCCGGGCAGTGTTCCTTCGCCATGGCGCCATCCACAAAACGGTGCTACTGGTGCCCTTTCCAATGTTGTCAGTATTGGCGCCACTGATATAAATGATGCAATTGCTTCGTTTTCATCTAATGGACCAGTAAGATGGGATACTGTAACCGGTTATAATGACTATCCATATCCTCCAGGATTAACTAAACCAGATGTTTCCGCGCCTGGAGTAAACATCAAGTCCTGTGCTTATAATAATAATAGCGGTTACCTTGATGGCTGGAACGGCACTTCCATGGCAACACCGCATACTGCTGGAACTGTTGCCCTGATGCTTCAGAAAAATCCCTATCTTACCCGTGCTGAGATTGATAGCATATTACAAATGACTGCTGTTGATCTGGGTACTGCGGGCAAAGATAATGATTTTGGTGCCGGAAGAATTGATGCCCTTGCGGCAGTAAATGCCACACCATATCCTGGGACTCCATTCACTCCTACAATTATTGCTCCTTTCAATTACGCAAAGTTTGCGACAATAAATCCAGTATTCAAACTTACCACCACCGATCCCCAGAATGATCCTGTTAGATATAGAATCTACTGGTCTACTGATACTGCATTTACCAACCAGGATAGTGTGACCACAGGTACTTATGCCAGCGGTTCAGTTGCCACATATGCCTTACCAGTGAATCTCACGAATGGTGTAACATACTGGTGGCGTGTTCGCGCTGCTGATACCACAACTGGTGGAATGTGGTCAGGGGCAACTGCAAGGAGGTCATTTACAATTGGCTTGAATATTCCTACCAATTCCTGTTCCTGGTTCCAGACCACGAATTCTCAATTCTCAGCCTGCACTTTTAATGGAACACAGGCTCAAGGAGACAGTGTGGTATTGGTTCCCGTGGGCTATATTGAAGACACACTGCTCTTTGCCAATTTTGAAAGTGGTATGCCCTCTGGCTGGACCTGGGTTGATGGCAATAATGATGGTCTCAGCTGGACCGCAGGTACTACTTCAGACCTGGGGAGTTATACCCCACCCAACTATGGGACTACCTATGCTTATTACTCAGATGATGATGCAGGAAGTGGAGTCATTAATAACAATGAGGAACTCATTTCGCCAAAGATTTATGTTCCCACCACTGCTGCGAATTTAAGGATTTCTTATGGATATGGTTTCCAGGTATATGAAACTGGCGAAAAACTTCGTGTAAAATTCCGCAAGAGGACCGGTGGTTCGTGGACCGCCTGGACAAATATTGCTGAGTATACGACAAGCGTGAGCGGTACAGCAAGTATTGATTTGACTTCTCAATTACCCTGCGACTCTGTGCAGTTTGAGTGGTTTTTTAGCGATAGTACAGCTTCTTCTCACTGGGGATGGGCGTGTGCAACAGACAATGTGTGTGTGTTCTACTCCTACACTTATCAGAATAATACCGGTACCCTGACCGGAACACCAGTTGTCTATTCAGACCTATCAAAGACCTATGCGCGTAACAGATGGGGTGATATAGTCTGGCGCAAGGCAACTGCGGGTGATTCTATTGGCATACAGGTTGAATATTATAATGGTTCTGTGTGGCAGTTAGTGCCCAACTCTATTATTCCAGGAAACTCTGTGGGAAAGTTTACCACGCTTGCTGTGGATACAGTGAAATTGAATCTGATGACAGATACAGTTACTTATAATACAATCAGACCCAAGGCATTGTTCTACCGAATGACAAAATCTCCAAATAATCCAGCATTGCTTGATTGGGAAGTAGGTAATCTTACAAGCTATGTTGGGATAGAAGAAACTCGCTCAGATATCAATACTCCAGTTCTGAGTGTGTATCCAAATCCATTCCGCAATCACCTTGTAGTTAAACTCCAAACCCCAATTGATAAAGTAATCAGTAGTCAGTATCCAGTAGCCAGTATCAAAATCTATGATGCCACTGGCAGATTCGTAAGAAATCTACTACCTGCCACTAATTCCTTGCCACCTACTAATACACTCCTCTGGGCTGGTGATGATGAATTGGGAAGAAAGGTACCTGATGGTGTATATTTTATACGGCTTGAATCTGATAACACAAAAATTACCGAAAAGGCAATACTGCTAAGATAAAATAGCCGGGGAGCAGAGGTATGCCTCTGCTCCCCGGTCGTTAGTAATCAATAATACTTACTTCTTCACAAGTTCCGGACTGACATAACTTCCTTTTTTTAGTTTATCAGCACCAATAATCCAGCATCTCGGATCCGTTGGAATTCTGTTCACCATTATCTGAAAGTGCAGGTTTGAACCAGTACACATACCGGTCTTACCCATTTCACCAATCTCCTGTCCTTTTACAACCGTATCACCTGTGCTGACCGTTATTTTATCAAGATGGATATACACGGTGTTAATCCCCTGGCCATGTGCAATAACCACACTTTTGCCATGCCCCTCAAGGTCTTCTGTCATAACCACAATACCATTATTTGCTGAAACAACCTTAGTCCCAATGGCATTAGCAATGTCAATAGCCTTGTGTGACCATTTATCAAGACCATTGTTGTAACGCCTTGCCATACCATACATTGAAGTAATTGAACCAGCACAGGGGCAGATAAAGTCACCATCACATAAAAGCGTATCAAAATTCTTGGCATATGCCTTTGCAAAATATCTACTTTCAAATTTCATCATTTCCAGTGTCTCTTCAGTCAAAACATGGATATCAAGTTCAACCGTATCTTCCTCGGCAAAGTCACCTTGAATTACCTTAAATCGTAGTTTCAAACTCTTTCTCGCGTCTCCATCAGTATATTTGAGCGTCATAAAATATCTTCCAGTATCTGTATCCATCGGAACAGCGAGAACTGTTCGATATATATTCCTGCCGGCAGGAAAAAGATTGTATGTTCTATTCAGAAATCTTATCTCAGGTTTTGTTATTGGCAGCACTGCCTTTACATTCAGTGTCGCAATTTCACCTTGTTTGTAAACTGTTTTGTCAAGTGAGATACTCTGGAATATGCCGTTAATCAAAGTATCGCTCGTGGGTATATTTGGTGAAATTCTGTTTTCAATATTTGTCGTTTTGTCACCCAGTATTCGGGCAGGTGTTTGTTCCTTTGGCAAAACAGGTACATTCTGAATATTCAGACGAATTATCATAGGTTCAGCGAGGTGAGGAAAGAGATTGGGGACAAAATCAATTACCCGGTCTATTGGTATAAGCCGCTTCTCTAAATTGATTGTTTTCTCGGAAAATTTTGTTCTTGTAGTATCTTTCTGACTAATCCTTTCAGATTCTTCACCCAAACAATTATCTATGCTGAATCCAGATAACAGGATCACCAGAATACTCAAAGACAATACTTTCATTTTCTATAAATAATTATATGCGTCGCAAACGCGTTGTCAAGTAGGTGGTTTGTTTATTACTCTCTTTTCACATTCATTGCACAGCGGAATCCATAATATCGGTCCTGAACAAAGGGCTTTAAACCCATTCTTGATGAACCTCTAAGGTGTTTTGGATTAAGACTTAACCACGAACCACCACGCACAACCCTTGCATATCCAGAATCAGGTCCGGTTGGATTCTTTTCCGGACTTATCTTGTAATAATTGGTATCATAAAAATCAGCACACCATTCCCAGACATTACCTGCCATATCAAATAGACCAAAACTATTAGGTGGGAATCTTCCCACAGGCGCAGTGTATTTGTAGCCGTCACCTTCTAATTTACCTTCAGGTGCATAATTGCATTTGCTGAATGGCGATTCGTTTCCCCATGGAAATTCCCTGCCATCCACACCGCCCTTTGTTGCATATTCCCATTCTGCTTCAGTGGGCAATCTTTTACCTGCCCATTTTGCATAACTTAGGGCATCAAAATAGCTGATACCCACAACCGGCTGATTCGGTTTATTGAACAGGGTATCTTTGATAAACGGTGGCTTGGGATGTCCGGTGGCTTTGACGAATTCCAAATATTGCTGATTGGTGACCTCATATTTATCAAGATAGAAAGTATCCACCCAAACCTTATGCCTTGGATTCTCGCCAACAGAATCAGAACCCATAAAAAAATAACCACCCGGGATAATAATCATACCCTCTGGTGGTGGCAAAATCTTCTTCACTGCATTCTCGTCAGTCTTTGGCTTGCCACAAATGACAGTTGAACCTGCAAGACAAATCAAAAATGCAAATCTAATGAATGGTCTCATAATTAAGAATACTACTCATATTCTCAACAAAGTCAAGAATTGGAGCTCAACAGACATTGACACCGGGTTGAATCTGTATATGATTTTTCAACAATGGCTAATGATCCAGTTTTTGACAGAATCCTTGAGAAGGATCAACGTTATCGTATCGCAGCGTACATATTTGTGCTTGAGGCATTAAATTACACAAGGGAGAAATTTCAAGTCGAAAAACATGTTACTGGTGGACAGCTTCTTGAGGGTATCAAGGAATTAGGAATAAGAAAATTTGGACCGCTGACAAAAATGGTTTTTGAATACTGGGGCGTGGAAAAAACGATTGATTTCGGTAATATTGTTTTCAACATGGTTAATGAAGGAATTTTGAGTAAGACCGAAGAAGATAGCATTGAAGATTTTGAAGATGTGTATGACTTTGAAGAAACTTTTGTAAAAGGATATGAATTCGGTCATGGAGGTATTAATGAAAGTATTACATAACACTTGATATGATGCTATTGACAACCATTTCTTTTCAGTTTATCGGCGCCAAGATGTATTGCATGCCCTTGACATTTCTGGGATGATGTATATAATATTAGGATTGTAAAATGGAGAACCATTATACTATTCTCGGCGTTACCAGTACCGCAACAATGGCAGAGATAAAAAATGCCTACATGAAATTGGCGCGGCAATATCATCCTGACAAATTCACGGATGAACAAGAAAAGCAGAAAGCGAATGAACATTTTGCCAGAATAACTGCTGCATATCGGATTCTTTCAGATGAAAAACTCAGGGCTGAATACGATAAGTCACTGGAAAAAGGCACAAAACCCCAGGACCAAATCCAGGAGACACAGGCAAAAAATGCTTTTAACCGGGCACTCGAGTTTTTGAAACATAAAGATCCCTGGCGTGCTGTTAATCTATTACGCATTGCTTGTCGGTATGATCCTCAACCGTTATATCTTTCCTATCTCGGACTCGCCCTTGTCTATACAAGGCAGTACCAGCGGGAAGGTTTTGAAAGACTGCAGGAAGCAGCAAAGAGGTTGATGTTCAATCCCGTTGTCTATGTAAATATGGGGCTTGCTTATGAATTTGTTGGCAGTAAAGAGCAGGCTATTAAGTATTTCAGCGAGGCGTTGAACTGGGATGGCAATAATAATGCTGCGAGAAAAGGTCTGGAACGTCTAAATCCAAAAAAAACTGGTTTTTTCTCGAAACTTTTTGGAAGTGGTAAATGAAGAAAACTACATTAATTGAAATGCTTGAGGAACTTTGTAAGCGACTCTCAATCATTGTCAAATACGACCGATTCTTCGGCAAGGGTGGTTTCTGCCGTCTCAAACAGAAATCATTCTTTATCATAAATGAAAGTCTTTCCAATGCAACAAAAGAGGATATTTTTATCAGGGAACTTAAACAATTGGATTTTGACCCGGAATTATTGTCTCCCAAATTGAAAGAACTTATAAAACGATGAAACTCGTGATAAGCCTCATATTTCTTGCTATCTTTTTCTGGCTTGCGAATTTTGAAGTTCTATCATGGGCAAGAGATTGGCCATTAATATTGATTTTTTTAGGTTTGATGAAGATACTGATTTTCCCACGATACTCAAAGAAGAAGGTTATTGAAGATCTGGAAAAAGGTAAGATCACACCAGCTGAGGCATTAAGAAGATTGGAAAAACTGATCTAAAGCATTTCTTACAATCCCTGAAGATAGACGAACAAGGCAAGATCTTTATCTGCGCCGGCGAGCCATCAGCCGATTTATACGCAAAGTTATTTGTAAGACATTGCCTTCAGAATTGCCGTCTGAAGATAAGTGGAGTTGACGACAACCTTCTGGGTGGCCCTGATGTTATTGATTATTACTACCATACCAATCTCAAGACACTTGGATTTACCGCTGCATTATTCTCCTTCGGTAAAAACCTCAAAATGTACAGGAAAATTGCCCGGATACTATACCGGCTGAGACCCACATTGTTTGTGGCTGTTGCTTATTCGGGGATAAACTTGTTGCTTTGTAGATATGCGAAAAAACTTGGTGCAAAGGTAATTTTTCTACTGCCTCCACAAATCTGGGCATGGGGAGACTTCAGGAAGTATTTCATAAAGAATTGGGTTGATCTTGCTGTTTCCGTATTTCCTTTTGAATATCAGTACTATGTTGATAGAAATATTAATGTATACTACTGGCAGAATCCACTCTTTGAAGAATTGAAAAAATATAAGAGAACCGACCACAGCAAGAGAATCGGATTAATGCCCGGCTCACGCAAAAACGAAATAAGAAGAAATCTACCTGTGATACGGGATATGATCGAAGGCCTCAGGAATAGGCATTTTCTCGCTAAGAATACCAACATAGAATACTGTTTGATTATCCATCCTGATACGAAAAAGGAATATGAATTCGAGCATTTGGTGAAAGATTTTTCGTTTCTAACCTTGATGACCAACAATCATTATCAAGTAATGCGTAATTGTGATCTATTGATTACCTGTTCTGGAACTGCATCGCTGGAGGCGTCAATTATGGGAATTCCACAGGTTTTTTTTAACCGACCAAGTTTTTGGGACTATTATCTATTCCGACATTTAATAAAGATCAAAGAATACAATCTGGCAAACCTCTGTTTCGGTGAAAAAATTGTTCCAAGTTTTGTAGGATATAACAAAAGACTCCTTGTCAAAAAAATCCTGTTCAAATTAGAAGAATATCTGCGGGCAGATAATACACACGATTGATACCACCTTGTCAAGAAATAGAGATAGTTGACGAAGGCAATTTTTCTTATATAATTAAGTATGGAGATTACAAATTTGGTCACCAATCCATTCGGCGTGGGTGAAAAATTGATCGTCGAACTTTTGAAGAACGGAGAAACTGTCCATACCATATTTCCTACACCAAAAGATGTGCCGATGTCCTTTCTTGGTAAAATCAATCTCAAGTATGGATTTACCAGATTTGATCAAGACTTAAACATTGAAAAAGGCTTACCGCGGCAAGCCAAAAATGTTTTTCACACATTTGAACTCTATTCTGGATTGTTACCCAGAGTCTTTATGGCTAATGTAATGACAACATTATTGCTTCTGGAATGGTCAAAAAAAGTTGGCGTAGAAAAGTTCATTTTTCTATCGTCGGGCGAGGTCTATGGTTATGGCACTGAAATTAAAGAAAACTCCGCCTACAATCCACGCAGTTTTTACGCAACAACAAAATTTCATGCCGAAACACTCTGCCGTTATTATACAAAATCATTTGAAACAAAAATATTGCGCATTTTCTTCCCGTTCGGTAAAAATCTAACTCAAGGTTATCTTCATAATCTAACTGAAGTCATCAAGTCTGGTGGTGTCATTGAAACTGACTATGCCACAATATGCCCTACATTCATAGATGACATTGCTACGCCGATGATGAATCTACGAAATATTCCTGGCAGTATAACATTCAATATCTGTGGCGAACCTTTGAATATTGAAGATTTGATAAACGCAATCGGAAAAATAATTGGGAAAACAGCCAAAAAGCTGAATACTGGCAAGATTTCACTATGTGGCAATTGTGAAAAGGCAAGGAATGAACTAAACTATAAAGCAACGCCATTCTCGGCAGCATTGAAAACGATTACCGTCCAAAGTAATGATTGACATACTGTTGATCAACCCTGCTGAAAAAAGCGGCTTTTTCGAAAAAATGCCGCCGCTGGGGCTGGCATCCATTGCGGCGTTGCTTGAGGAGAATGATTTTTCCACACGAATCGTGGACTTTGAAGTTGAGCATAAAGACTTGAAACACTGGTTAGAGGTGCATGAACCAAAAATTGTTGGAATTTCGGGCACAACCCATACCCGCTTTGAATCATTCAGGCTTGCCCGTGAGGTAAAGGCATACAACAAAGAGATCATTACGATTTACGGCGGTGTTCACGCAACCTTTACTCAACAAGATACCCTGAAAAATGTTCCTGAAATAGATTTTGTTGTCCGTGGAGAAGGTGAAGAGGTTCTGCTTGAATTTATGAAGACACTGAACACGGATCAAAAATTTGACAAAATTAGAGGATTGAGTTTCAGAGCGAACGATACCATAGTCGTTAATCCACCCGCCAGACGATTACATCTTGATTTGTTACCACAACCAGCATATCACCTGCTGGATATGAAAAAGTATAAACTCAATATGGAGTTTGTCAAGAAAAGAGGCATCTCTGTTATTACTTCGCGGGGTTGTATGCATCACTGCAGTTTCTGTTCAGCAAGCCGTTTGTTCAATAATTTGCTAACGGTACGCTCGGCAAAGACTGTTGTTGATGAAATCGAGAAATTGCTGCAGGATTACAGATACCAGGGGATAAAATTCTTTGATAGCACACTAACCCTTGATCGGGAACACATTGAATCCCTGTGTGATGAGATTATCAAAAGGAACTTAGATTTCCCCTGGGAGTGTGAAGTGAGGGTGGGAACTGTTGATGAAGAATTGCTGGTAAAAATGAGAAATGCTGGCTGCTACTATGTTGATATTGGAATTGAATCCGCAAGTCAAAAGGTTCTTGATCTAATGCGCAAAGGTATTACAGTTGAACAGGCGCAAGAACTCCTGACGATGTGTCATAGATTTGGAATCAAAACAAAGGTTTTCTTTTCATTCGGGCATATCAGTGAGACAATGACAGATGTAGCAAAGACTTTCGAGTTTATTGAAAGAAATGAACCTCTGATTACCGTCGTTGCAAGTGGTGCGGGTATACGAATATATCCTGGCACCTATCTTGAAACCTATGCTATGAAGAATAACCTTTTGCCCCACGATTTCAGCTGGAGTAACCCTTATGAAGAACCACGAAATGAGGCAATCATGCAATCACGGTATATTCCCATCCTAATTCAACCCCAGCTCGGTTATGAAGAATTGGAGCAGATCGCCCTGCGTATTTATACAACACGATTCAGTGGCTGGGATGGTTTCAAAATGGGCCTTGCAAAATTGGCAAATCCGGAGAAGCTGAAGAAACTTTCAAATTTTTTGAAATTGAAATTCAAGCATGGGCAATAGAAATCATTAATTGAAATTTTCTTTGTAGATTTATTATGAAAATCCTCCATGTAACATTTGAAAATTTTCAGGATGTTGCTGGCTTGTTGAGTCGTTCTCACAAAGTTTATAACGATGAAGGTGTGCTCGTTACAATGACCCGGTCAATCCTTGGATTCCAGAATGGTATTCTACTGAACTATCCTCTTCTGAATTCGGAACTCGTTAGAACAATTCGCAAGATTACAAAGAAAGACAATGTTAATGTTCCGGAAGATGAATTGAATCTCAGAATCAAAGGTTCAAATTTAGGTGAACGGATTTTTTTTAAGAGTCGGGATTTGCTCTGGCTTTATCGCTTGAGAAAATTCTGGAACCGATATGATTTTGGCTCATTTGATATCTATCATTTTGATGGGGGGATACCATTTATCTATGGTGAACGAATTTTGAAAAGAATAATAAGTGAGAAGATTGTAGCCCACTTCTTTGGTAGTGATTTGCGTAAATGGGGTATGAATCCTTATCTAAGAGAGTATGCCAAACTGAAATTTACTTCAGAAGTCGACCATACGAAGATTGATCCATCCCTGGTATTTGTTCCCATTCCTTTTGAGGCAGAAAGAATTGCACCCAGAAAGACCGAGAATAAAATCTTGAGGGTATGCCATTCACCCACTCGTCGTACTGCAAAAGGGACTGCTGAAATAATTCAGATTGTGGAAAAACTAAAGAGGAAAATTAAATTTGATTTTGTGTTGATTGAGGGTGTCTCACATGAAGAGTGTATGAAATTGAAGGCAACCTGTGATATTGGCATTGACCAGATAGGAAACTATGCAGGCACCGCATACGGACGCAGTGGCCTTGAGTTTCTGGCACTTGGCATACCAACCATCACTGAAATTCCAGATGAATACGAATATCTTTTACCCGGGCATCCATTTCTTAATGCCAATAAAAGTAATCTTGATGAAATTCTATATCAATTGTTAATTGATCCAGGTTTAAGAGCAAAGAAAAGAGCAGAAGGAATAAAATGGGTCAGGGAATTTGTTAATCCTAAAAGGGTTATTAGCCTGATCTACAAGGAATACAGAAAGCTGGGCTGGGTAAAATGATCCCAAAATGCACCTGATGCAAGTTGACTTTATTCTATTGATGTATATAATATTTTGCTATTGACATAAGCTGTAAGCCATTAGCAGTGAAACAGGGATTGAAGGTATCCTATTACTAATCCCTGTTTCCTGTGCCCTGTATTCTGCCCCTTGAAAAGGGGCAACGCCGAGATGGCGGAACTGGGAGACGCGGCGGACTCAAAATCCGCAGTGCTGAAAGGCGCGTGGGGGTTCGACTCCCCCTCTCGGCACTTCCCAAAGCCCTGCATAATAGCTTCTACTTATGCTCTACCACAATAAACTACTCATTGAGCATAACCACCAGCTCTTCGGGGGAAGCATCCTCTACCGTTTTCTCCCAGATCTTTCACCCTCACCCCCGTATCAAGTACGGGGCAGGCTCTAACCCTCTCCCTTCAAGAGAGAGGTAGAGTTCGTGGTGTGAGACCACGAAGTCTATTCTGATGCTGAGGAATTCCCGAATTTGGTTTGTTGGGTCTTACTGTCTCACCCACCTGACCCTGAAGTCGTGTGAAAGATAATCAACCAGAACATCTACGAGTTCACCATATGCCCTATCAGGGTCTTCAGCATTAAAAACAAAATGCTTTTTATCAATAATACCCAGACCACCAATATTTTTTGTTGCGCTCGCCGAGCCATTCCACAATGATGCACCAGTAATCGTTTCAATCATCTGAACATCAAGTTCAACATCTATTTCTCCGGTAATACTCATGTGCTTCAATGCCAATCCAATGTCTAAATCAGGTCTAATATCAGAAACATTCAGATTGCCAACAAAGATGGTCTTTACCCCATATTTTTCACCAATATCCTGAAATGCTTTTTGGTCAAATTTTTTGCTGCCAATTGCTTTTAACACTTCTTTCTCAGTTCCGAGGTTAATGATTCTAACCATCGCCTGGTCTTCACGAATCGCCTGACTAAATCTGCGCGTGACAAGTGGGGCAAGTTTTCCTTCATTTGAACACTTAAATTGTATGAGCCCGATTATCTCATGTTCTTTAAGGTCAATACGCGGTGGCAGCATGACCCTCTTACCGCAACCAACAAAGATTGCAGAAATTACGCAGATAGCCATAAAGATTAATATTACCTTTCTATGCATCATGTTTCTCCCTTTGTTTTCATGATATCTAAAATGCAAATTTCATGCCTACCCGAGCTATTGAAATTCAATAAGAATTTAATTCTCAAGATATGAAAATAGTGCATAATGCACAAATTATGTTTCAGATTTCCGTATCACAGGAATCTCACTCTAAACCGTCCAGTTTCTCAATATAATATCTCTCTGGGTAATCGCAACTCGTAACAAAGGTGTGCGATCTACTTCTGTTCCTTTTTCTCTGGCTTTAACAATAAATTCAATGTATTCAGTTTCTTCAATATTGAGTTTTGACAATGGTATGGCAATCTCCACGACTTCCTGTATGCCATAAATGATACCCTGACTACTGCCGATATCAAATTTCAAACCTGCAGGTCTTTCAAAATCTATCTCATATTCATATTGCTTTATGTCCTGGTTCAAAACATCAAATCTAATGTACAGGTTCTTGTCATCAAAACCATAATAAACCATTGAGAACAAGCCGGCAAATCTCTGCATTGTTCCACCAACACGTTTAAGATCAAGATGACCAGCATTGAACCATTCATAAAAGAATGTCAATTTTCCGTCAATGACCGGGGTAAATCTATCAATCGGTTGAGTCGCGAGAACTTCAGTCTGGGGATTTATGGAAGTAAAAAGTTCATGAGGTGGTTCTATGCCAATCTTCCTGTAAATCCAGGCGGCATTCTGTCTGAATAGCTCATCAAATATCTCAGTTGTCACTGACAGAAAATCATCACCAAACCACCAGAACCAATCACTCCCTTCCAAAAAATAGAGCCGCTGCCAGATCTCATCATCAATTATCCCTTTTTGTTGAATCTTATCCCTTAAATTTTTTATTATCATCCATGCTTTATGGTCTTCGGGTTTACCGATCCAGATATTAAAATTTGCACCAATCCAGGAGCCAGGGAAGATATTGTCAAGATCGTTAACAACCAGCGATTTATCAGTCAGTAATTCAGAAAATGTTGCAGTTTTGATTTTCTCATCACATATAGTCCTGTAGAGAAGTTGAATAAATTCTGTTCCGTCGTTATCAAAATATTCCCAGGCATTTTCACCATCAAGTATCACAGGTATAACATATTTGGCAACAGGAGAAAGGGAATGTGCCATGTTCTTAATGCGCGTGATAAAATCATCAACTGCCTTTTGGGGTTCCCATTTGTTATAAACGAATGCAATTCGGTCAGACAGAATATGATCACGAAAGAATATTTTGATATACTTGTACTGCCATGGTTTGTATAATAACTGGCTATGGTTGGGAATTCCATTATCATCCCTTTTAAATGAAACATTTATTGAACGGGCAAGGATCTCTTCATCAGTGGCAATCCATTCAATCCCGAATTCAGCAAGGATAGGTATCAATTCCTGACAGACACTTCCCTCTGAAGGCCAGAATCCCTTAGGTCTGAATCCAAATATCGTCTCAAATGCTTCAATGCCTCTTGCAATTTGTGCTCTTGCATCCTCAGGGTGTTTGAATTCAAAAGGAATGTCTAAATTGGGATTAGAGATCTTTGCCAGATTACTGTCTATCAGTAACGGCAGAATTGGATGTGCAAGTGCAGAGGTAGCAAACTCAATCTGTCCTGATTGTGCTGCTTTTCTGTAGGTCTCAAAAATATCATTGATAATCTTTGTCTCAAGATTAATAATAATCTCTTTGTCCTGTTCACGAAAATTCCTACCGCGCTGATATAGTTCTTTGATCTCTGGTCGGAACAAAGGATCAATCCAGGCAAGATTTGACCATACCTGCAGGTCTCGGAACTCGTCAATCGTAAAATTCTGGGCAACATTTATAAGTTCTTCAGGAACGAGTTTTTTACCACGCTTCATTAGTAAGGAAAAATACCTTGGATATGGCTCAACCATCTTTTCCCAGTTAGCGAGAAAAAAATCCTTCAAAATTTCAACTTTTTCCTCAAGGGTTAGGTCTTCAGCACGTTTCTTGAACAGTAGAAACTGCCTGTCAGTGAAACCTCTTTCCTTATAATCCTCAATTTGTATTAGCAGGGATGGTGTGATATTAAATGTAGCATGGAATTCTGGAAATTTTTGAAGATTCCTGACCATGTCCAGATAGTCCTTTATTGCATGCAATCTCACCCAGGGCATTGGAAGTACTTTATCATCGGGTGTTGAATAAATTGGTTGGTGAAAATGCCACAGGAAAGCAACAAATATGTTATTCATGTCGGATACAGATTGAAGCCTGAATATCTATATCAAGGAATTCAGGTCTCGCAGGCATTCTATTTGTTGAAATAGCCAATGTAGAACTTTGCGTCAGCAACAATATCCTGCGGCGGATTTTGTTTTAACAACTCTTGAAGGATTCCCCTTGCTTTTTCTGAATTTCCCAGTATACCATTAACCCTTGCCCAGGAAAGCATACCTAAAAAATAGAAATGTGAATCTTTGTTTTTTGCTACCCGTTCATAATAGCGCCGGGCACGTTCATAATCTTTCAATCCCTCAGCTGCGCAGCCTGCTCCAATCTGTGCTGAAGGTGTGAGTAAAGGATCCTTCTTCTCTTTTGAAAGAAACTTTTCAAAATAATCAAGTGCCTCAGTAAACCTTCCAGTATGATAACTCAACACACCCAGATAGTAATTAGCAAGTCTACCTGGTCTGTTACTACTATATTTTTCCGTTAATTGCAGGAAATAACCTTCAGCTTCCTGCATTCTACCCATATTTAAAAGATTGATTGCCTGGGTATAGATCATTTCTGCCTCAGGATTGATTTTTTCTTTTGAAGAAGAAAAATAGGCAATGGCGAAGATTGCGATGACAACCCCGACACCAACCCATATTGCAGTCTCCCGGTGTTTGACAATAAGTTTGATAATACGTTCCATTGTCCTCTGGAACGAATCCTCAGTCTTCACACCCCGTTTCATATCCCTCATAATACTCCTTTCTTAGAACGACCTGTTCACCTGATTCCCTGGTACTCTCATCAATATACCCCTGACCCGATTTGAACGGGTGGCCTGCGGTTTAGGAAACCGCTGCTCTATCCTGCTGAGCTACAGGGGCAAACAAACTTCTCAAATTATACCAAAATATTCTACTAAGTCAATAATCCGATTAAAATCAGACTGATATAATAACAATTAAGGGAGAACTGTGATCTTACCTGGATTTTCTTTCTTAATGCGACCAATTATTCTTACCGACCTCTGATATTTTTCCATAAACTGATTTACTTTTTCTTCGGGGAGGACTATTGCGAGTCCTCCTGATGTTTCTGAACCAAACATGATTCTTGATAGATTTGTATCAATACCTGCCAGTTCAACACGATTACCAAATGAATCCTGATTCATTTTTATACCTGGTTCAACAATACCTGATTCCAGTATTTCCAGGGCGCCTTTATATATGGGTATTTTTGACGCAAACAGCTCAATACCTGCATTGCTTGCTTCGGCTATTTCAACAAGATGGCCGACAAGACCATAACCCGTAATATCAGTTGCAGCATCCACGCCAATTTCCTGCATTGTTATTGAAGCATTTTTGTTAAGTGCCGTCATCCCATCAATCACTGGTTTGAAATCAATTCCTTCAGCCTTGTCAAGCAATAACGCCTGAACCATTGTTCCGACACCGATAGGTTTTGTTAAGAGTATCACATCATTGGGCTTTGCTCCAGCATTGGTGATAATCTTCCTGGGATTGATAAAACCAACGACCGCAAGCCCGTAGAACAGATTTTCAGAATTGAATGTGTGTCCACCACATATGGTTAAACCCGCTTCTTGAGCCTTTTTCTGACCGCCCCTCAGTATTTCACCGAGTATCGCGGTATCATTCTTCGCAGGGAAGCCAATAATGTTCAGACCCAATTTTGGCGTTCCACCCATTGCATAGACATCAGAGATACAATTTGCAGCAGCAACCAATCCAAAAGTAAAAGGATCCTCTACCATCGGTGCCATTACATCCACTGTATAAACAAGAGCAAATTCTTCAGTCAATTTGTATACACCAGCATCATCCGCAGTGTTTAGACCCACCAGCAGATTAGAATCTTTTATTTCAGGCAGGACAGAAAGTGCCTGCGCTAACTGCGCCTTGGAAATTTTGCTTGCTCAACCCGCACACTTGATAAAAGATAATAATCCCTTAGGCATTGTAATCACCTCCTTTCATATCAGGATTATATCCATCTGACTGACCAAGTCAATACAACGATTTAAGTCAAAAACAGTCTTACTGAAATGAGGTTTTTTTATCAAAATTCGCCTTTAATAATCTTCTTGAAAAGATAGAACTGATTTCACAATTTTCCTTTCCCTGCTGTTGCGTGGAGAGGGCAGCGGTGAGGGGAGTATGGTTACGCTTGATGAAAACAAATTTCAGGTAGCAAATCAGAAATTCTAAATCCCAGGAATATTCTGGAATTAGATTCCTGCTTTCGCAGGAATGACAAGAATGGGAAAATGCGAATGACGGGGAGAAGGAATAATTAGGAAGTTATGTAGCGTCCGGCTTTAGCCGGACGAAGGTAATGGATATTAAATCCGAAATCCGAATATCGAAATCCGAAACAAATTCAAAATACGAAATTCAAAACAGAAATAACGAACTAAAAAGGCCAGAAAGACCAGAGAAACCAGATACACTGGCTGCGAAAACAGAAAACGAAAGACGAATTCCGAAAAATAGTGCAGAATGTAGGACAAGCAAGGCTGATTTGTTCTGAAAGAAATTGCAGACAGCCACAAGGGCTGTCCCTACTATGAATATCAAAAGAACTTATTTATTTAATGGGCTTCTAAAAGTTGGATTTTAATCCGGGTAAGATCCGATTTTGATAATAAACTTGGGAGGTTTAAGCATATTTGAAAAACAAAGGTGTTGACTTTCTGCAATATATGTATATAATCCTGAAAAGCAAAAGGAGGTGATCTTTCATAAAATCAAAGGTTTTTGAACTGAAATCTTAGGGTTGAGAATGAATCTCAATCTATGATGATAAATAATGAAGGCATAAAAAGGAGGTAAAAAATGAAATATGCCTTAACCATAGCGATAATGCTATCGCTATCTTCTGGACTGATCTATGAATCGTTCAGATACGAGTCCACAGCAGGGCTTTTTGAGGATGACTATGACTTGCTCTTTGACCCGGCAAGAATTTGTGAAATCCAGGGTTCACGCGTCTGGACAAGTCTGTCAAACTTAGTAACTGGAACAGAAAACCTTTTTTCCAATGGAAGCGTTCCTTATGTGCTCGTTGGTGGAGCCACAAGCCTCGGCAAGTTCTATCCTGGTCGATCTTATGACCACAGTGTTGATAAAACAGCACTTGCCACCGGACTTTTTGATCCGAACGGCAGCCAGATGTATGGCGACGGTGAACTAACAACAATTGACTGGAATGATAATGACAATAATGGAATCTATGACCAGAGAACAATAGAAACCGAAACCCGTTCAGCCTATGACCTCAGCAAGGATAATAATGTCTTTGTTGGTCTTGGCTATAAAATGGAGAACCTGCGTCTTGGTCTTGGCTATCTCAGGGTTGATAACAAAAACATCTATACCGATCCTTTGAATAACTTTACCTATAACTATACTGAAGAAGATCTAACGACAAATACCCTTACCCTGATCAACAGGGCGAATTCATCTGGCGACAATAACTACAACTATGGTGAAAATGACCTCTTGTTCAGTGCCTGGAAGGACATGAACAAACTGTCTGTTGGACTCCTTGCCGGTTTTGGCCTTATCGGCTATGGAGAGAAAGCACTAATCCAGGGAGACTCAGCACTCTATACCAATCCGGCAGATACAAATACATTCTTTACTCGTGCCAATATCCTTGACTCCCTTGATCAAAAACAATCAGGCAATGTTATTACCGTCAATCTCCGCGCCTTCTACAATTATAACGAAAATGCCCAGGGTAGATTTTATCTGGGGTTCTTCAGTCAATCACTCGGCTTTGGTGATAACGCAATTGATTATTATTACAAAACTCGGGAAAATATAATGGCGACGTTTACCTATGATACAATAAGTACAATTACATACTACAGTGGCTCATCAAATATGAAGGGCTTACAGTTCGGGACCAAGCAATTGTTCACGGTCTCAGAGCGATTAAAAGTAGGGTTTGGTGTATTGCTGACTGCTTCGACCACATTTGATTCAACCCTGGCGAGAGATACCACAGTTTCCCGAATGGTGTATGATGATAATGATGGCATTTCTTTTGACCCTGATGACTATGTGCAGACAACCTGGTCGAGCCAGACCTGGATGACCAAGATTACGGGCACAACAAAACAAATCACCCTGCCTGTAGGAATGGAATTCTATCTATTCCAGCCCTTAGTTTTAAGACTTGGCGCCCAGCATACCTACACAATGGATGACTATACCACTGTAACTGAACTCGTTCAGTATGAACCCCAGAGAACCAGGACTGTTGATGGCACAGGAACAGTAACCGAAGACCTTATTGATCCTGGTCCAGAACCCATTGGCTCAGAAGAAACAAATACCGCGAATACACCACAGACCGATTATTTCTATGGTATTGGCTGGAAGGTTAATGATAACCTCCAGATTGACCTGATGGCATTCAGTCAACTCACGAACCTCGCAAACTGGCGAATTTCTGCAACATTGAAATTCTAATAAAAGGAGGATAAAATGAAAAGGCTATTTTTGCTCACCCTGAGTTTATTACTGGTTCTTGCCTGCCAAAAGGCAGAGAACATACTATCACCTGATCCTGATATGCCTCAGGGCATTGGCGCAGGAAATTTTCCAACAGTGACGAGTATTACGCCGGTGAACTATACTCAAATGACTGATCAGGATGCAAGCACACCTGGTATTCAAGGTCTGATAACAGTCAGTTTCTCAGATTACATGGACGCCGCGACATTGCAAAGTAGCAATATCATTATTCTGGATGTAAGAACGAATACTACAATTCCTGAAGACCTCATCAGCATCGAGTATTACCCAGAAATAAGGACCATGTATGTTGCAATCTCTGATGTACCTGATTCAGGTTCTTTCTTACTGCGCCTGGTCTCAGGCTCAGGTGGCATAAAAAACCGCTATAGTGCACCACTTGATGGTAACAACAACGACTTTGCAGATGGCACGCCCTATGATGATTATCATTCCACATTCTGGACCGCACCACTTTCTGATACCCTTGTTGCAACATTCCAGCCAACAGTTGTTGGTTTTTCACCGGACACAGTAGCAATGAACAATACCCAACCATTTATTTCCATTGATTTCTCGCCAATCACACCAATGGACACCCTTACCCTGAACACCAATAATATAAAACTTCAGGCCGAAGGTGGTGGTGCAGTTTCATTAAATCTCATTTCTCGAGATTTTGATGGTGTTGTGCTACAACCAGCAAACCCGCTTGCAACCGGGCAAAACTATGTAATTACAGTAGTCTGTAATAGTATCAAAGGACTTGGCGATTCAAAGACGCCAGAATACTTTTTGCGGCTTGACGGTGATGAGGATGGACCTGAAGAGAGCGAACCTGATTTGCAGTCGTATTTTCGGGTTGATGATCCGAATAACCCACCGAGCATTCAAAGTGTCTCACCAATTGGTAGTAGCGGTGTAATGATAACATTCTCAAGGCTGATGGATAACTCCACCCTTACTGCAAGTAATATCATGGTTTACGACAATTCCGGTTATGTTCCCTGTGATATGAGGGTCTACACAAATACTGCTGGTGATAGAACAATTGTTGACTACTATTACAAGCGAACCATTGGTGGTGGCAGGCGTGTATGGATATCAAGAAATACTCAGGCAACAAATGGCTATAACCTTGATGGCAATGGTAATGGAATTGGTGGCGAAGCCTGGGATGATTACAATAGCGGCTTTTAAGAAGATTGCTTGAACCGCATCAATATAGAAAAGGGAAGGGCAATATGCCCTTCCCTTTTTGTTAATAAATAAATACAAGGATTTTTATGGATCTAAATTGCTATCAGCAACTCATTGAGAAAATATATCTAAAAAAAGACGCTAAGAGAGGATTGGATAAAACATTTAACTGGTTTATAGAAGAAGTTGGTGAATTTGCACGGGCAATCAGAAAAGGTAAGAAAGACCAGATTACTGAAGAGTTTGCAGATTGCCTTGCCTGGCTCCTTTCTGTTGGTTCAATATTAAAGATAGATGCGGAAAAGGCTATGGAAAAATATACAAAAGGATGCCCGAAATGCCATTCTGCACCATGCAAATGCACTGAGAACTCCAATAAATATAAGGCAACAAGAGAGGCGAAGTGATTTTTATTCTATGGTGTGCATTATCCCTTTCACCACCAGGGCCAGCGCATGCATACGATGCACCGGATGATGGTGGTGGTGTAATAATAATAGAATGGCAGTTATCACCGGATGATACCATACTTGATGGTTATGAAATATACCGTAGTCAAAACGGTATTGACTTTGAGAAAGTGGGATTCATTGGCAGGAATTGCAACAGTATTGAAGATCAGACCGAGGATAAGATACAATATTATTATAAAGTTGCATTTGGCTATACTGTGATGGCACGGGTAAGTCTGCTGATTGGCAGAATTCAGTTTCTTTTGGGACCCTGGCTGGGAATAGTAAAATAGTACATAGCTGGTAGTAAGTAGTATAAAATATAATGGAGGGTAAAAGAACTTATTTATCTTGATTTTTGTAGTTTAATAGATATACTTAAGTACCTAAAAGGGGTGCTTATGATAAATGAAATTCTCTTTGTCTTTTTGATTTCAGCATTGAACCCCGCCACAAATCTTCGGGCTTTGGCTATAGTAAACCAGGATAGTATCAGTATTACTATTGGCTGGGACAAATCAACAGATGAAGCAAAAATAGAAAAATACGAGGTTCTGCGCTCAAAATACCACCTTTTGAAAACCATTACCCAGGACACAATCTTTATTGATCAGAATATTCAACCTGATGAAGAATATCTATATGATATCGTAAAAAAAGAAAAAATGCAAGAATACAATGGTAAACGAAATTTCTTGAAGGTTGTTTCCATAGGGTACCAAATAATCAAAGACACATTGAATAAAAGAATTATCATAAAATGGAAAAGACCCAATGATCTGTATCTTGGAGAAGTCTATGAAATATGGCGTGCGGAAAAAAATGGCGATTATGAACCCATTGGTCGTGTGCCAGGGGATAAGAGCAGTTTTACTGATACTACCATGAAAGACGGTGTTAAGTATTTCTACAAGATTTCTGCAGTGAGTGATTCTGAGTATGCACATTCTGAACCGTCACCAGCACTGCATACGATTGGTACACCAAAGTTTCTCTGCAGCCGGGACATTCCCAATGATGAAGGCGGAGGTTTCAGGTGCACCTGGGAACCATCACCAAATTATGACACGATAAAAACATATGCCTTAATGCGCCTTGTTTATGATTCTATTGCAGCATTCAAAGATACTTTTTCATTTGTTGATTCAACTCCAAAAATTAGTGTTGAATATCACTATTATGTTGAAAAAAATTACCAGATAATCATGCCCGCAACCATTGTGTCAGATTCTATTGGTATGACAGGTAGGGTAATAAGGCTGGAATGGAAAATAGCTGCTAAAGTAATCGGACAGAATTATGACCTGACCCTGATATATCGGGCAGAAAAGGATAGTGCTCGCGAATTCAAGTATATAGACTATACTTCGCCCGACGCAAATAAATTCATTGATGGCACAGCAGAACCAGACAAAGAATACATTTATGAAGCAAGGGCAGTCAAGGCAACGCTTGCTCAATTCAAGATTGAAAATGACACCCTTATCAATGATAAGAGATATGTGTCTATAACCTGGAAAAAATCCTGTGAGCCAAAAGAATTTCTCGGTTATTATGTGAACCGCGCAGAAAGGGACAGTGGTAATTATGGTGTTTATGCAAAACTGGGAAATAAGGTGTATACTTATCAGGACCGCATAGGAATCTATGATGGCATTCCGTATGCATACAAGATCGTGGCGTTAACAAAGGATGGTGAAAGAATATCATCAGAGACAACTCCCTATGTGATTGCATCAGGACAGTGGTTTCATACAGGAAGGATTAATGCCCTGATTGCACTTGTAATATTTGTATTCCTGGTAATCTTCTTTATGGAATATACCCGAAAAGGACGAGAAATCTTTGTGCGTCGGATTGCCGGACTCTCTGCGATTGATGATGCTGTTGGCAGGGCAACAGAAATGGGTAAACCAATATTGTATGTTCCAGGCACTTCATATATTGATGATGTTGCAACCATTGCCTCATTGAATATCCTTGCTGAGGTTGCCAAGAAGACTGCCCAGTATAATACACCATTGATCGTTCCCAATAAAGACCCAATTGTTTATACCGTTGCACGCGAAGTGGTAAAAGAATCTTATAATAAAGTTGGCAGACCTGATGCGTTTAATCCAGACAGTGTCTATTTTATAACTGATTCACAGTTTGCCTATGCTGCAGCAGTAAGTGGCATTATGATAAGGGAACAGCCCGCCACGAATTTCCTGGTGGGAATGTTCTGGGCTGAATCGTTGATTATGGCTGAAAGCGGCGCCTCAACTGGTGCAATTCAGATTGCCGGCACAGATGCCATTACCCAGTTGCCGTTCTTTATCACTGCTTGTGATTATACACTGATAGGTGAAGAACTTTACGCTGCAAGTGCATATATTTCCAGAAATCCAACACTTCTTGCGGCATTGAAAAGTCAGGATTATAGCAAACTTGTGATTGTAGGTGTGATGTTGATCGCAACGATCCTTGCCTTAGTAAAGCTCGGTCTTCCGATATTCAACCTGTTCAATATACAATAGGATGAAAAGGTATTTGTTCTCCTCACCCTTTCCCTCTCATCAAAGAGGAGAGGGAATAAAAGAAAGAAGCTCTACTCAAAGAGCAGAGGAAGCAGAAAACGGAATCTCTCGTCAAAAAGGAGAAAGAGTTAGTAAGGAGATTACCAAGGAAGAGGATAAAGGCGAGGGTTAGCTATGCAATATAACAAAAAAAATATAGGCAAAATCCATAATACCAGGGAGGTTTTATGCAAAGAAAAATACCTTTAACGATTGTTCTGGTAATTGGCATTGCAATGCTTGTGCAATTCTTTATCCCACACAAAATCTCTAAAGAAATTTATATGAACTTTCTTGACTGGCTCGGTATCATTGCTGCATTCGCACTTGTGCTGGGCCTGGGAAGTTTAATCAATCACCACATAGACAAAATCCAGAGAAAAAAAGAACACTGGCCATTTTCCTGGGTTACCTTAGTTGCTATTGTCATTACCGCAATAATCGGTTTGTTCGGCGGTATGGAAGGAAAAGGTCCTTTGCCTGTGCAACCACAATTTTCCATCGGCACAAAACTGATAGTGATAAAATATTCAATCCAGACCATCTATGAAAACATAATGACACCGCTCGGTGCAACAATGTTTGCACTCCTGGCATTTTTCATGGCATCTGCGGCCTATCGGGCATTCCGGGCACGCACCTTTGAAGCAACTTTATTACTGGTCGCCGCATTTATTGTAATGATTGGGGTTGTACCTCTGGGCTATTATATCTCACCAAAATTACCCCATCTTGCCCAGTGGATAATGGATGTACCGAATACTGCATCCAAAAGAGGCATCCTTTTTGGTGTTGGTCTGGGCATTGCTTCTACCTCTTTGAAGATCATGCTGGGCATTGAAAGAAACTGGCTTGGAGGCGGAAAATGAACTTCTGGGAATATTTGTTGAAAATTGACCGCAGAATTGTATTCCTGATTGTCGGTTTGTCAGTCCTGATTCCATTGATCTTTCCCTTCAAGATAAAAACCAATGTTATGCCGCCCACTCAAAAATTGTTTGATACAATTGAAGAAATAAATCCTGATGCACAGGGCATTCTTATTGCTGCGGATTATGACCCGCAGACCATGCCTGAACTACAGCCCATGCTGATTGCACTTTTGCGCCACAGTTTTGCGCGTAAGTTACCGGTGCTGGTAATGACATCATATATTCAGGGCATAGGGCTTGCAAAACAGGCAATGGACCAGGTAACATCAGAATTTAATAGCAGGGCGCAGACAAACCAGGATTCCATTATCTATGGCAGAGACTATGTATTTCTGGGTTTTCCACCATTATGGCTTGCTGCGGTTTTGAGAATGGGTTCTGATATTAGCCAGGCATTTCCTGCTGATTATTACAAAAACCGCACAAGCGCCCTTGAAGTAATGAAAAGAATAAAGAATTATAATGACATTGGTATTGTTGTATCAATTGCCGGCAGCGCATTACCCCAATCCTGGGTCACCTATGCAAATACAAGATTCGGGGTAAAGGTTGGTTCTGGCGCAACCGCAGTAACGGCACCTGATTTTTATCCATTTTTGAATACCGGACAGATGAGTGGAATGATTGCCGGATTGAAAGGTGCATCAGAATATGAATATCTGGTAAATACTAATTACAATCTTACCGGTCCGACACCTGCTACGCGTAGTATGAGTTCCCAGTCAATAGCCCATCTTGCAATATTGATTCTCGTGGTGATTGGCAATATTGGCTATTTCGCAACAAGGGGGAAGAAATGAGTCATGACCCATGGATCTGGATTGGCGCATTTTTGACCCTTGGCATACTTTCATTCTTGTATAAAGAAAATCCGTTTTACCGCTTCTGTGAGCATCTTTTTGTTGGTGTGGCAAATGGTTATGCAATTGCGGTTACCTGGCATTTGATTCTGACGCCAAGATTGATAATGCCCTTGCAGGGTGGAAATTATCTCGTGCTTATTCCCATGTGTATTGGTATTCTATATTTCTGCCGTTTCATTCCAAGAATCTCCTGGCTCGTACGGATTCCGATTGCAGTGGCACTTGGTTTTTCTTCGGGTGTTAGTATTCCAGCAATATTACAGGCAGATGTGATAAAACAAATCCAGGGAACGATTATCTATCCCCATATTTTTGTAAACTGGCAGCAAGGACTCTGGGCAATTCTGATATTTATTGGTGTCATTGCAACAATATTCTTTTTCTTCTTCTCAAAAGAACACAAGGGCGTTCTCAAGCCAGTTTCCTATGTTGGTATAATATTCATTATGGTTGGCTTTGGCGCTTCATTCGGTTATACAGTAATGGCGCGCTTGAGCCTACTCATTGGAAGACTGCAATTCTTATTTGGCAACTGGTTGGGGTTAATTAAGTAGTAAAATTTCAAAAAAAAGGGGGCATAAAATGCCCCCTTTTTGCAGCTGTTTCGTATTAGTGGGTAACAACCAGTTTGCCAGAAACCATTTTGTTATCTACCTTCAGCACAACAATGTAGGCACCGTTTGCCAGCTCACGAGCATCAAGTGTTGTCGTGTAGAAACCAGCATTTTTATAGCCCTGGTCAATTGTCTGAATGAGCCTACCATCAGTTCCATACAGACTCATTGAGACATTGCCTGATTTTGGCAGGGCATAAGCAATGCCTGTTTGATTGCGCACTGGATTAGGAGTTATATTGAGTGTAAGTTTTTTCGGTGTTTCAGTCTTGTTCTCAGCAATACCCACAATCGAATTGCGACCCGCATACCAGCGGGAAGCAATAGGATTACCATTATTGATATTCCAGTATAGATCCAGCAATGGATCGCTTATGGCGCAACCAAAAACAAAGAAGAATTGGCCATCGCCTGCTGGATCAAGCCTCTTGGCAATCTGCCAGAGGCAGTTATTGTGGTCAGTTGTCGCGGATGTCAGATTGCGAGGTGTTGACCAGGTTGCACCATTGTCTGATGAATAGTTGTAGTAAACATCCCAGAATGTATACTGACCAGTGCCACTGCGCGGCTGACCAAACAAAGCAACAACATAGTTGCCACCAGCCGCAACTGTAGCATAGAAATTTCTGGCATCAGTGGTAGTATTACCAACCTCAATACAGTTGGCACCTGAAGCAGTTGACACATAGATCTTGCCACGATAAGGATAAATACCACCATTATAGTCATCACCATGCCAGTTATCAAAAATCAAAATCGGATTTCCCGCATCAGTCACTGCCACCTGCAGCCAGCCACTGATATTGCTCGGAAATGGATTGGGCCAGACCAGATTATAGGATTGCTCGGCACTCCAGGTAATACCATCAGTCGTAGTCTTGTAATAGACATTAAGATTGTCATCATAATAGAAGACATAGGCAGTTCCACCATTAATGTCAAAGCCAAAGTAATAAGCGGTTGCCGGTGCAATTGTACCACTGGCAATGGTTGTAGCGAGATCAGGGCTATATGTACTCCAGAGCAGCTCATTGGTTTCGGTTACAGCAACAAAGAGAATGTTGCCGTCGGGCAGTTGCTTGCCAACATTCTTATGGGTTCCAAGGTCGCCAGTACCGACATCAACTGCAGGATCCCAGAATGAACCAAACCAACCACCGCTCTCATAAACTCCACCCATACCACCCCAGGCACCATCAATAAGAAACGGGAAAGACATATGAGGACCATTGCCTGAACCATCATCAGAAGCAACTGAATTTGGATACCGGGCAGCACCGAGGTCACTGGCATACGCCGCTACATCTGTCAAAGCACCACTGAATGTGTTATCATTCTGCCAGGCATCAAGATTACCACTCACTGTGAAATTTCTGCAGATAAACTGTAGATAACCAAGATCAGGGTTATATGCAAGGCATTCCTGCATCTGTGTCCACATTGAATATTCATTTGCCGAGGAATCTGCAGGGATGATATCTCTGGTTGTTGTTACTGGTACAAATTTGTCACAAGAACCTGTACCATCATCCATTTTTGCCCTGTCAAGATTTGCGGGCACAGTGACTGCCCAGATCAAACAACAGAATACAAGCATAATAGACAGTTTTTTCATTGCTTTCTCCTTTCAATATTTTGTATTATGCAAACCGTAATGTACCTCAAGGAAGACAAGAAACTGGTATTTCTTGATGCAATTCCGAATATCCGTGCCTTCCTTGATTCTTTTCTTCTATTATAAATGCCTCACCTCCTTTCTTTATTTAACCAGCAGAACTTTCCTGAGGATGTTATCCACACCTGTTTTGAGTCTCACAAAATAGACACCGGATACATAACCGCTTGGTCTCCAGATTAATTCATTACTACCTGCGGACAACATACCTTGGAAAATTGTTTCAATCTTTCTGCCGGTAATATCAAATAATTCAATCGTTCCCCAGGCTTCTTGCTTAACCTGGAATTGAATATGAACCGGGGTATTTGAACTGAACGGTTGAGGAACAATTCTCAGATTACCGAGAACTAAATTCTCATAAGTCTGTTCCTGGATATTCACTATATCTTGCCGGATCACTAATAGTCCAGTGCTTCCATCAACAAGATAGATTAGATTATTATTCAATGCCAGGCTTGTAGCAGTACTCAGTGATAGTATATATCCAGCCTCTACTGGTGCTGATGGATTTGCCACATTGATCAACCGAATTCCACCCATTGTTCCATCAGCAACGAACACATGATTATTAAAGTATTGGATACCTGTGGCGGTTACCGGCGTATCAAGTGAACCAAGCAGTAGTAGCGTATCTGAATTTGTAGCATCAAAGACTTTAATCCCATAAGTACCATCTGCTGCATAAACATAATTACCCGATTTTGAAACACCATAGGTAATGCCATTAGTATCATAATAACCGGTTTCAACTGGGCTTGAAGGATTTGAAACATCTATTATCCGGACGCCCTTTGTGGCATCAGCAACATAGGCAAGATTGTTTTCAACAACAACATCATAGGAAAAACCAGCAGTATTAAATGTTCCGAGGACTGTCGGATTTGCTGGATTCTGCACATTAACTATTACTAATCCCTGGGAACGGGCGCACACATACAGTGTATTCCCCAAAATGCATAACCCGAGAACATCATCGGTTAAACTCAGCTTTCCAACTTGCACAGGGTTTGATGGATTAGCAAGAGAAAGAATCCTCAAGGTATCTTCGCGATCTCCCACATAAAGATACTGGTTTGTTCCGGTGATGGAGACTGAATTTCCAGGCAGATTCACCTGATTTACATAATCAGGCAATGTTGAATCACTGATATCAAGAATTATCAAACCCATTGGACCATCTGCAATGTATGCATAATTATTCAGGACAGAAACAGCATTTGCCCAGCCCGGGGTATCATAATGGCCAATTAGGTTGGTGTTTGTCGAATGGCTAAGTTCAACTACCCGACTTCTACCAAAACTACCGTCAGCAGCAAGTCTTGTATTACTTGCGTTAAGCGCAGAAATATTAACACGCAGAGAACAGCCAACAATGTCTGTGCACTGCCAGACATATTCTCCCGTATTGGGCGCATTGCTGGTAATCAGATTCCAGCGCAATGAATCATAACCATCAAGATTATTACCCTTTGACCACCATAATTTAACATGGTCAATGTCATTTCCTTCAGTATGCCAGCGAATCGCATATTTCATATTCTTGAATAAGGTTGAAATATTGTACATATCCCCGCCTCTGGGATAATCAAGAAAAACATTATTAGGATTTGAACCACCAGGAACAAGCGTCACAACATAATCGTATGAGTAGATTCCTCCATAGTAGGTCCATAAGGGCCAGAGCGGCTCGTCATTATCCCAGGTAGTATGAACAATCACAAATGTATCGCTACCGGTAATTTCGTAACCAACACCAGTAATAGAATGGTTAATGTAATCACTCATTGGCGGGTAGTAATAATAAAGGACATTCCAGTGGCAAGGTCTCTGGGCATCTATTTCAGTTTGTATCCAGGAGAATACATATTGATTCCAGTTTCCACCCTGGGGCGAAGTAGCAGCACTGAATGAATACCCATTATTGGTATTAGCAACAGTCAACATACCGGGTCGTATGTTACCGATAGTTGTTCCACCAGTAAGGGTATCGGTGTTCATGGCAAGGGCAAGTTCCCGATTGGTATTGGCACAATCATTCCATTCATTCTCTGGTTGATCCCAATGGGTAAAGAAATAATCTACCAATTTTCCATAGCCACGATAATCCCAGTACCAGAACATCATGGAGGCGGCAGTGGGGGAACAACCATATACCCAATCAATAAAGGGCACAGAGTCAACATAACCGTCCTGAAGGGTTTTGAATTCATCAACCTTAAGATATCGTTCCCATTTTTCACGGGTTAATGCTTCAAGTAATGGTTCTGATTGGCATTTAATAAAATCCTCAGCATGACGTATCTGCAGATTTCTCAAATTTATCAAAATGCTCTTTCCCGCTATTTCAAAACCTGCATATTCCTCTCCCGTTCCAAAATAATAATATTTCTTGAATGTCGCCTCAGACAGAAATTGCGATTTCAAATGTTCCAATACTCGATTATGAAACCTCAAACAATATGGCATTCTGTGATAAATTTCGCCAATTGGAGAGGTATTGTATCGTGCGCCCATTACAATTGTAGCAAATTCACCCTCGTTCTCAAAAACGAAACCATAGGCATTGGGATTGTCATCAATGCCATAATAGGTGATGACATCGCTTAATGTATATTCAGAGCTATATCTCTGACTAATGATCTTCTGGGCAATGGATTCTATCGTATATCTGGGTATGAACTCACTACCCAGCACAAGCCCAAAGAATACCAACAAAACAAGAAATTTCTTCATTATTTTCCTCTCTTCAGCGTGGAGGGGTTGTTGATTCATAATCAGCAACCCCTCCTGCTTTTCATTAGAATCCTATTACCAATCCCAGACGGTGAGTTGCCTTGAGCACACCTTTGTTCATATAGGCGTAGTCAATACGCAACGCCCTTTCACCCATCTTAAGATTGAATCCAACACCAGCGCAAAGATTGTTCAGCAACCACTCAGTATTCTCGCCCCAGTTAGGATAGGTGTATTTCGCAGCAACTGAGTCATATACAGGTACTGCACCGGTCATTGCTTTCATGTAGTCCATATTCAGATAGAATTTGTATCCGGTCCTCAAGAAGATAGTATTCAGATAGCCGTATTCAAGCCCAAAATTTATGGTTTCATAGTTGTCGTTCGGATGGTTCAGATCAAGAGCAACTGTAAAACGCTGTGTCTCGCTTTCAACAGGATTCATGGCAAGTCCGAACCTGAAGATTAGCGGTAAAGGGAATGGAGTGGTCTTTATGCTGACCGGAATTTCTTCGTAATCAATAGGGGAATCAGGAAATGGGTCTGTTGAGCGGTCTAATTGTCTGCCACCAAAGCTAATATCAGAACCAAAGTTTGCCATTGAGGCAGCAATCTTCAATCCTTTAAAACCCGTGTTGTAGTGAATGCCAAAATCAGTGGCAATTCCACTAGCAGACATATCCCAGATCATTTCCTGAACTGCCTTGATGGTAAAACCTGCTGCAAGGCGGTCTGTAAACATTCTTCCGAATGAGATTCCGAGGGCAAAATCCGAGGCATTAAAATAGGTTCCAGTACCAGTATCTTCACGAACCGTGTTAGTATTGGGATCATCCACTGTAGTGTATTCCATTTTGCCCATTGATAGGGCAGTAAGGCTAATGCCAATTGTCCCCATATTGGAGAGTGGCAATGCGACTGACAGATAATCATGTTTCACATCGGCAATCCACTCATTGTGTTGAAGTGCCAATTGACGATTGGTCAGTATAGCCAGTCCAGCTGGATTCCAGTAGGTTGCTGAAGCATCATCCGAGATTGCAACAAAAGCCTCACCCATTGCCGCGCCACGGCCAACACCAATCTTCAAAAACTGGGCACCTGATGTCCCGAGTTTTGCAAAATCTGCGAACATGGGGAGCATCAATATCAGGATTAATGCAAGATACCTTTTCATTTTTGCCTCCTATCGGATAATTACAAACTTGCCAACCTGCTCACCAACTTCTGAATCAACATGGAAGACATACACACCGCTTGCAACAAGCTGTCGATTTTCAGTTAGTAGATCCCACCATTCATCACCACCAGCATCACCTTGTACCGAACCAATGGTCGGTTTATGAACGATGGTCTTTATCAAATCACCGTTCAGGGTGTAAATCCTGATCGTACATTCACCGGGCAGATTGATGAATCTCAGCCGTCTGATGAGTGATGATTGCTGCCATTCATTATGAATAAGATAAGGATTAGGAACAACTTTAACATTCAAGGTAAGGGTTGTATCTGAAAGTAAACTAGCTGGTATAGTTTGAATAGCGAGCATAGCCTTGAATGGCGCTGGTGCATATTCATCTGATGCCTTAACAATCCAGACATCATTTTCTGATGGTCTGGGTTCACCGCCGACATTAAACCAGCCCCGTGCAATATTTATCTTACCGCTGCAGATATAGAGCGATCTTGTTCCAGACTGGGCATTTCCGTATACAATTGTATCTGTCGCTTGTGTGAGCGAACGGAAACACCAGCCATCAGCAAGCGAACTCGTATCTGTGGCTTCAGTATAGGGTTTGAATGGTATGGTATCACCGGTTACCATGTCAATTACGGTCACAGTATTAACCTCACCTGCTGGGTCTTTCTTTTTCCAGGTCACCTGGAAGTCGTTTCCGCGGTATGCCCAGTTGACTGCTCGGGTTGTGACCGCAATTAGCGTATCGGGATATGTACTTCCCGCTTCCTTGGTTACGGTGTCAAAAATCGCAACAGGACCTTTTGCTTTTGTTTTGATGAACCAGGGCGTTACATTCAGACCATTGAACTCCTGAAACTCGTGGGAAATATTGTAAGCAAATGTATCAAGTGGAATAATCCTTTTGAAACTATCCACTTCGGTTGAATCCTTAGCCAGTAAGTAGGCAGAATATTCAGGATACCCTGTTATACTATCTCTAACAAGCGGACCAAATCTCACAAACATCGGATCAACAGTCATGTTCATTGGATAGGTGATCTTCGCACTAACATTTGAAATCAATCGTTCGTTTCCGCTAAGCAATCCAATTTCATAACTACCGGGTTGATAATTCGCTGGCTCTCTTCGCGGTGTTGTGACAAAGGGAGTTCTTCCTGATTCAAAGATAAGTGCCTTTGGTCCGGTTACTTGGACCGTATCATAGATATAGATCCACTTGCTATCAGGTGCATAGAAAATGGAATCCTTTTTGAAGATGGAATCATAGGTAGACTTTACGAAATTGTAGTCAAATGCAGTTACAGCATAGTAATAACCAAACCCGTTTCTCACATCAGTATCAATATACGAGTGAGTTAAACCAGCATCATTGGCAATAATTGTATCTGTTCCACTAATCTCAGTAAACTCAATACCATTTGCCAGGTCATAAGAAGCAAGTAACGACCAGCTTCCTGTCTTGCCAGTAGGACTGCGCCAGATGCGGTACCCTTCAAAGTCATATTGTTTGTAGTATGGATCATAGTTTGGTTTAGTAGGATCGCTTACGACATCATAATATGGATCCGAACTTATTTCCGAACCATTATCCCATATCAGTGTTATCTTGGCATCACCAGGAACCAGCGCAAGAGTTGGCGGTGGAGGCGGTCCGGGCAAAAGCCAGTTCATGTCGTAAATGTATTGCACAGTTCTATCAAGTTTTGCCAGCGCAGTATCGGGTCTTTCTACAATGCCCCTTGGCCAGTAGGTACACATTACACCAACAAGGACAATCACAATTGAATCTGCGTCAAGGTCAAATGGACCACTGCATTGCAAGAATCGCTGGTCATCAGGCTGAGGTGGAATTGTATCAAATGGTTCATAATTGCCGGTTTTGAAATTGTAACCAGCAAGCGTCACATACCTTTCATTATCCTTATTAGGCTCAAGACTCAGGGTGAACCTTTTAAATGCACTCATTCCCATCTGAGGAATTTCAGAGGGATCGCGCCAGTCAGGAGTGCCATCTCCATCAACATCCCATTGTGCAGGCGGCACATTGTCGTTGTAGTAGGCGCTATCTCGTTCATACTGGTCAGGTATACCGTCATTGTCTTTATCCGCACCCTCTTTCAAATCCCAAGGACTTTGCAGATAATCAAAGCCAATCGCACCTGCATCATCCCAGCCAGGTTCATCCTCAGTCTGCCACTGATAACCAAGATTATCAACCCAGAGTGATTCACCTTGTATTACATACCACTGTC
>FWPU01002395.1_pt1 | contig 52328 bp, 45 predicted proteins | sample 2228361 | NCBI WGS metagenome assembly FWPU01 (sample SAMEA103939777, study PRJEB20133) | metagenome | reverse complement strand
TCACAGCCCATTCACCCGGAATGTTTGCTCATGAATGATGCAAGGTTGAAATTTTAAGTCGCATTCTCGGACAAGCTCCTAGAGAACTGGTGGCGCGTTTGCACCGCGATATTGGGGAAGACGAACGAATCCGCGTCTTGCCCATTTCCCTTAACTACCGAGAAACTTTGACTTTGTATGCCTCATGCGATGTTTACGTCTCACTGCATCGCTCGGAAGGGCTCGGCCTTGTTCCGCTGGAATGCATGCTGCTGGGAAAACCGGTCATCGCTACGGCTTGGTCAGGTAACATGTCCTACATGAACCATCGAAACTCGTGCCTCGTGGGCTACGATCTCGTTGACTATTCCGGGGTGGGTGCCGACGGGCGTTTCAAACTCCGAAGTAAGGTCAGATGGGCCAACCCCCGGGTCGAAGAGGCGGCCGCTTGGATGCGCCGTCTAGTTTATGACGAGATGCTGCGCGAGCACGTCGGCAGGAAAGCCATGGAGGATGGGCGCACCTACAATGAGCAGGCGAAAGCGGGTCAGTTTCTAGAAGAAATTGAACAGATAGCCCAAGAAAAAGCGTGGTTGAAAGCCAGCCTGAAGGATAAAGAGGAAAGGCTGGATCGCCTGAAAAAATTACACCGGAAAGAAGAATTTCGAGGTCTTAAAGGTCTGAAAAAAAGGATTCGACGCGAAATGGATCGGCATCTTCTTTGGCGATTTCAAGGATGGCGCTGAGGAAAGCGCTCATGGCCGTCTACTACCTATGCCTTCAAGCCTCAAATCACCCGACCGGCGGCATTCGTGTGATGTACCGCCATGTGGACATTCTCAATGAGGCCGGTGTGCCGGCTTACATTGTTCACAGGCGAAAAGGATTTCGCTGCACCTGGTTTGAAAATAAGACGCCCATTGTGTATCTGCAGGAGACCATCTTCGACAGACTATGGGAAAAAGTTCATAAGCGAATCGCTCCGGCGCCTGTCCGGCCAATAAGAATTCAAGGGGGAGCCAGGTCGCAGATTGGTTCGAATGATCTCCTCGTGATACCGGAGATTTATGGCCCAAGCCTTGTGCATTTGGGACGTGGCATCAAAAAAATCATTTTGAACCAGAATTGTTACATGACCTTTCGAGGTTACAATTTCCGGGCCGATTCCAATCAAAACGCCTATGATCATCCGGATGTTTTGGGGGTCTTGGTCAATTCCGAAGACGGTGCCCATTATCTGAAATACGCCTTTCCGGAGGTTCGGCTTGAGGGTTTTAAGCTTTCCATTGACCCTGCGTTGTTTCATTACACAGAAAAGAAGCAAAAACAGATCACTTTTTCACTTATCAAGAACAAACAGGATGCCCTCCAGGTCATCAACATCCTCCGTGTTCGCGGCGCGCTTCAAGGCTGGAATGTGGTCCCTTTTATCAATCGACCTCAGCGGGAGGTGGCCGCGATTATGAAAGAATCCCTAATATTTTTAAGCTTCGGGTATCCTGAAGGCTTCGGCCTTCCCGCCGCGGAAGCCATGGCGTGCGGCTGCCTTGTGATCGGATACCACGGGGGCGGTGGACGCGAGTTCTTTAAGCCGGAGTTCTCCTTCCCCATCGAAGTGGGAGACATTCTGGGCTTTTGCCGCACCGTGGAGCAGGTGCTTTGCAGCTATGACGCAGAAAGGGAACGCTACGAGCGCATGCGGAAGTCCGCAGCTGACTTCATTCGAAAAACCTACTCGCCGGAAGAAGAAAAGAGAAGCGTTCTCGCGGCATGGAGGCAACTGGCAGGCTTGTCGTTTGATGCAACACAAACAAAAGAAGGTCCCTTACCCGCAGATGAAACGATGCTCTAAAAGATCAAAGGCGAGTCTCGGGCATGGGGCTTGGGGAAGGCACGGAGCTGGAATCATGAAAACCGTCGTGGGCTGGGTTGGATGTCTGGTGGGGATCCTTGCCCTTTGGGTCACCTTGGGTGCCGGCTCCGTGAGTTTCGCTTCGGAGCGTGCCTGGGAAATCGAAAGTCTTGAGAGGGACTTGAAGGCTTTGGAACAGAGGTACAAGGAAAAACACCCGGATGTGCGCGCCCTTCGCCGGCGCCTCGAGCGCTTGAGAAAGGAAGCCCAGGCTGAAAGTACCCTGAGGCGGCAAGGGACGGTACCGTGGCCCCAAGGGGAAGCCATGCCTGGACGGGGCGAGGGCGCGGGGGAAGAGGCTGTCTCCAAGATACGCCAGATCCCCATGGAGGTGCGGGACCTTACGGGCTTAGGGTTTGAAAACTGGCCCGTTTCCACGGTTCTGCCGCTTCCTTACGGATGGTCTGGGGACACGCGAGCTTTTCGCGTCGTGGACGGATTGGGAAGGACGGTCCCGGCACAGTTTTCCATTCTCAGCGGCCGTTGGGCGGATGAGGGACGAAGGCGCCATCTGATGGTTCATTTCATGGCAACCGTTGCGGCCTCACGCACGGAAGGGGGCGGCTCGGGATTCTACGTTTTGATGAACGGCGCCCTCGCATCCGAGCCTTTCTCCGGTCTCCTGGTGGAGGAAACACCGAGCACGGTCACTGTGGTGACGGGGCCCTTGAAATTTGTCGTGGATCGAAGAGGCCAGGAAATCTTTCGAGGTGTGTGGCTGGATAGGGACCGCTCCGGCCGCTTTGAAGGGGATGAGGCTCTGGTCATGCCTCAGAGTTCCTTTTTGACTTCTGAAAGGCGGCTTAGAGGCGAGGGTCCGCACGGAAAGAGAGTGATTGTGGAAGAGGCAGGCCCTGTGAGGGCGGTCCTGCGTGTTGAAATACCGGAGTTTCGGCGGGTGCGTGGAGATTCGCCGAAAGCGGTCACGATCTGGATCACCGCCTACGCCGGCCACAGTTTCATTGAAATCACCACGCACCAGGAAATCGCCGGAAGGGAAGACCCTGTCATCACGCAAATGGCATCGGGGTCTTCACCCCTTCGTTTTCCGTTGGCTTTGGCCGAGCCTGTCCGTGTCACGGTAGGGCTTGGAGACGGCACCTATCTGAGGCAAGAACGAGGCCCAGGGGTGTTTCTCGTCCAGGACGGTTTCGACCGATTCCGTCTTTACGATCGACCGGGAGGAACCCACCTCCGTACGGGTCGAAAAGCGGACGGTTTCTTGGATGTTTCGGGAAGGAACCAGGGGGTTGCGGCGATCGTACGGGATTTCGAGGCGACATGGCCGAACGGCATCGCCGTCGATGCCGACAATATGCTGACCTTGGCCACAACTTCGCAACGAGGCGCTCACCAAGGGCCGGCTTCGCTTTCAAGGACGGTTCAGACCGGCACACTTTCCGGCGAGCGGTTTCGAACGGTTTCTGTGAAACGGATGATTCTTTTCTTTCATTCCTCGACAATCAAACCGGAAGCCATTCTGCGGTTCGCTTTTCAATCGAACAGCACCCCTGAAGTTTCTTCGCCCGTATGGTGGACAGAAGGCCTGGATGAAGGCGACTGAAAATTTATTTCCTTTCAATTGTACAGTGCCACACTTCACGGTTCGCCTCCAGAAAAGGCTATCGTGATCAGGCACATGCGCTCACAGATGCCGGAATTGATCAATAAATGCTGTTATTTTCACCTCGCCGGGGAGGCCCTTCTCGGCGAGGGAGGCCGACTTATTTTCTGGCTTATTAACACGTTCATCCAAGCCGGTTACCATTGTTTCGTGGACAGGTCTTTGACGAACAAGTCTCTGCCGGACTTGGCGAAGCGGACGTGCTTTCTGCGAAGGGTTCATCTGGTAGAGAACCCAACCCAAGTCCCCAAGCCAGCCATCTACATTACGGACTCACCCACACGGGCAAGCGGGGGTTCCGAGTGGCATAAGGAAATACGAATTCGTTTCGACGTCTTTTCATCGTATTTTTTCGAAAAACCTTTAGTCCTGCCTTTCGCCATCCATCCTGTGCACTATTTCCATGGAAACCATTTGAGACTAGGAACCTATAGAAATAGTGTGAGGAATATTCGTATTCTTTTTTCAGGGGACTTTAAAGGCTACCATAAGTCCTTGGTTCGGTATCCGAACACCAAGCTGCCGCGCAGCAAGGTCATAGAGATTCTTTGCAGGGAACTTCCCCTGAAGGTTTTCTTCGTGCAGACGAACGAAGAGCTTGCGAACGTCTTGGATCAGGGCTGTCCGCACAAATGCGTCCTACTGGATACAAGCCGTCTTTGGATACAAGACAAGATCTGGCTCGAAATTTTGGCACGGGCGGATTTCTTCCTAGCACCTCCGGGCATCGTGATGCCCATGTGCCACAACATCGTGGAGGCCATGGCAGTGGGCACCATTCCCATTACCAATTACCCGGAATGGTTTGACCCTGATCTTCGAGAACGTTTCCAGTGCTTGTGCTTCGACGATGCTTCAAGTCTCTTGTCCGCGGTCGAGAAGGCTCTGGAAATGCCCGCCGACCGCGTGGCATCGATGCGCCGGCATGCCGTCACCTACTATGAAGAACATCTCGCCCCACAGGTCTTCGTCGGCAGGGTGGAGTCCCATCCGCTCCGGCGGCTAACATTGCTCATGCTCACGGAAAAATATGTGGCCCACAACGCGCGGCGGCTCGGGCCACGTTCGGTCCTGATCAGGGGCACGGACAAGGCGGGGCGTTGGGCCTGGGTTAGGAGGCTTTTACGATTTGGACGGCCGGATTGACGAGAGTCTGCTTGTTGTACCCAATTGTCATGCCCGTGGCGACTTCCCGCAGGTCCGCTCCAAGGGATCTCAAAACGGCATGAACCGGTGCGGTTTCCCATTCCAGGGTGCCTGCCCGCAGAATAGACCCTTTCGGGTCAAGCTGGTGTTGGCGTGGAAACCAGCCGATGACAAACATGAAACCCGATCCATCAGAAGCGTGAAGTGTCCTACGGTTCCTGAAGGTGTCTTGCATGAAGGCACCTTTCCCGACTCCTCCGCATAAAAGGCTGTTGCGGGACAAATCATACACCGCACCCAGGAGCGGCTGACCGTCTTGGATAAGCGCAACGCCTATGCGCCCCGCCGCAGAGGCTTTTGGGCCGCGCAGGACCTGGAAGGCGGGTTGCACGTACCACAGGTGGTTCCAGCGCTTTCTTTGTTCCCAGTGAGGAATGGCAGAGATCGAAGAAATCATCGGTATGGTCGCATCAATGGATTTCAGGCGCCTGGAGATCAACCATTGAATATGACGGCAGGCCGCATTGGGAGCTTGAGCGCTGAGAAGTCTTACCACCGTGCCCAACAAGGTTTCAACAAAGCGCCCGGCTTGAAACGAGGTCCTGCGCAGGCGTTGAAGTGGCCATGGCAGAGCAGGGCAGACGGTCTCGGCAGCCTCTTGGACAATGTCAGCCAAGGCATCCAGAGACAGCCAACTGATGCGGCTGACGTTGGCTTTGGGAAAAGGCTGGTCGGGTATCGGCTTGCCGAGAAAGGCAAACAGTTTTTCCCAGCCTTCTCCTGCCGCGACATCAAGGACCAGCAAATCGTTGGGACGATCCTTGAAATATTCCAGCACACTTTTCAAATGACGTTCGTAACCGAAGGAAAACTTCTGTTCATCGAAAATGACGCAACCATAAAGGTCCATGAAAAGCTGCCGGTGGGCTTCATTCTGTTTGTCGGCATGAGCTTGGGTGAACTGCTTGCGGCAGGACCTGAGCCAGGCGGCGCGATCCCGTACAGTGAGGATGAATTTGGAGCCGGGGTATAACTTATCGAGCGCCCTAAAAAAGCTTGGGATAGGCGTGTCTGTCAGGGCATCGTGGGCATCGATCACGGCAAGGCACTCGTCGGGCACCGATCCCGGCGTGTAGTGCTCGATGCCCATGTAGTCTTTGACTCGATAACCCAAGACAGCCAAAGCACTCGCCAAGCTTGTGGTTCCCGTCTTGGAAAGGCCGATACCGAAAATCTTCGATCGCTGCTGACCATTCATAATGCGCTCTGTCTCCGCAGTTCCCGGTGGGCGTCCCATGAATACCCCCAGAACCATAAGGATGCAAGTTGCAAATGCTGTCCGCAAGACGCTTTAAAGATGTCCCATGGACATAGCACGAGTTGAAAAGGGTCTTGGAAATGAAAGTAAGAGTCATAGCCTTCTATCTTCCGCAGTTTCACCCAATCCCGGAAAACGACCGGTGGTGGGGAAAGGGTTTTACCGAATGGACCAACGTGGCCAAGGCCAAACCCCTTTTTCCCGGCCACTACCAGCCCCGCATTCCCGCCGATCTGGGCTTTTACGACCTGCGGGTCCCGGAGGTGCGCGAAGCCCAGGCCGAGCTGGCTCGCAATTACGGTATCGAAGCATTCTGCTACTACCATTACTGGTTTGGAAACGGCCGCCGCCTTCTGGAGAGACCCTTCAACGAAGTGCTGATTTCCGGTGAGCCCCGTTTTCCCTTTTGTTTGTGCTGGGCCAACAAGACCTGGAGCGGAATCTGGAAAGGGGCCTCGGACCGGATCCTCATGGAGCAGACGTATCCTGGCATGGAGGATCATGCAGAACATTTTCGGTTTTTGCTTCGAGCTTTTGAGGATGACCGGTACGTTAAGGTGGACGGAAAACCGCTCTTGCTGGTCTACCACCCCGACGAATTGCCGGAGGCTCCGCGCGTCACCGATTTCTGGAGGGAAAGCGCGCTCAAAGCCGGCTTTAAAGGTCTGTATCTTCTAGGGGTGCTCCATCTGAGCGGAAAAGACCTTCGGCCTTTGGGGTACGACGGTGCCGTTCTGCAACGGTTGGCGCCCTTTTATCGCAATGTGTACGGTGAGCCGTGCAACGGGGCGTGGGGAACGCTCAAAAAGATCCGTCATAGAGTGCCGAAGGAGCTGACGATCTATTCCTATAAGGACCTTGTGTCATTCTTTGTTCCACGTTTACGGCCCAGTTTCGACGCCTATCCTTGCGTGATTCCCAATTGGGATAATACGCCACGTAGCGGCGTGCGAGGCCTTGTTTTTCACGAATCGAGCCCGGAGCTTTTCCGCCGCCATTTTCAGGACGCCCTGCGGTTTATCGAGGACCGGGAAGGCGAGTATCGGCTCATTTTTCTTAAATCCTGGAACGAATGGGCCGAAGGGAACTACATGGAGCCGGATGTGCGCTACGGCCATGGGTATCTGCAGGCTTTGCGCGATGCGTTGGCGGGCGTCGCTCCCGATGGAGGTGCCTCATGCCTCTAGAAGGTATCACCGTGGCCATCTGCACCCATAATCGGCTGAATCTTCTTCGTCGAACCATCGCATCGATCCATGCGGCGGATTTGCCCGAAGGCTGTCGGGGGGAGATTTTGGTGGTGGCCAATGCGTGTACCGACGGCACCGAGGAGTGGCTGGACCACATGTCCGCAGACGGCCCCTGTCCAGCCGGGTGGTCGCTTCGTTACGCTTGTGAACCCCGGCTGGGAAAGACGCACGCTCTCAACCGGTTGCGGACCCTCACGACGGAAAAACTCATCGCCTTCGTGGACGACGACCACAGGGTGGATGTGGGGTATTTTCAAAGCCTTGTGAAGGCTGCGGAAAAGCGTCCGGAATGCGGACTCTTTTGCGGAAGAATTTTGCCCGACTGGGACGGACGGGAACCCGGCTGGGTGCACGAGACAGGCCCCTACAGGCTCTATCCCCTGCCGGTGCCTCGCTTTGATCTAGGGGACAGCCCGCGGGCTCTGGGGCTTCAAGGACCCTATCCGGGGGGAGGTAACCTTGCGGTGCGTCGGGAGGTGCTAGGCCGCATCGGGCCTTTTCGAACAGGCTTCGGGCCCGTGGGCCACAATCTGGGCGGGGCGGAAGATATCGAATGGGTCCGGCGAGCTTTGGCTCAAGGGGAACGTCTTCAATATGTCCCCGGTATGGTCCAGTATCATTACGTGGATCCGGCTCGCTTTCGGCTCTCTTATCTCATGAAAAAATCCTTTGAAAGATCTGCTTCCGTCGTCCGTTTGGAGGCGAAGAAGCCATTCGAGAGGGCTTTTCCCCCTCGATACATGTGGGCCAAGGTTCTGGATGCCACGGTTCGCTTGGCCGTCTTCGGGGCCGATCCATGCAAGCGGCGCTTTTACGCCATGCGCCTTGCCGCCGCTTTGGGAGAAATCCACGGCTATCGGCTGAAGCAATGAGATCCAACAAGTTTTTCAGAGCAATGGATTAGGAATACCTGAATTTCAATGCAGCTTGATGTGCAGTCGGAGACCATCATGTCTAATGTAATCTATCATAACTTTGATTGGCGTGGGAAATTAAAAAAGATACCTGGATTGTATATTCACAAAGGACCTGCAACGAAGGGACAAAAAGCTAAATGGGGGGTCTTTTTTAGAAGACACGCAGTTAAACATAATACATGGTGAGTTTGATGATTGGTTGAGAATATATTTGCTGACCAGACTACAGCCAGAAAAAGCAAACTATGTCTTAAACGATTGTGTGCACGTGTTTTTCGACGGTTATCTAACTGATGTTGTAGAAAAAAATTTAACACTTGTTCCCTGGAAGCACCCTGCCCGCACCCTTGCTGAGCTATATCATGCAGAAGGGTTAGAAAAATCTCTGAAGCTCCTTAGAGGATCATATACATTCCTAATCGTCGACTGTGGAAAAGAAGAGGCTTATGTCGTCACTGATCGAAGACTATCCAGACCGTTGTTTATCTATCCAGAGCCCAATGGAGACGTTGTTTTCGCACCCAAGATTCAACAAATGATCAAATTGATATCCGACCCAGCGGAGGTTGATGCGACATCGGTGATCGATTTTTGTCTGCGAGGCAGTTTTATGTTTGATCACACCATGTTTAAAGGCATCCATCGGGTGCCGCAGGCAGCTTTAATCCAGCTCACTCGAAAAGAGCACCGCATATCAAGATACTGGTCTTTTCAATATAAGGACCCTGAGGAAAAATCGGATGAGGAACATTGCGATACCTTCGATGATCTCATCAGACAGTCTGTAAGAAGGGTGGGTAGAATTGTCAATAACGCATTTTTGTCTTTAAGTGGCGGAGTGGATTCGAGGATTGTGTTGGGTTACTTTCTTCAAGAGTATACAGGGGATATTCACATCGTAAGCTACGGTGGTGCCAAAGAACCCGGCGATGATTCCATCATCGCACAGACCATTGCCGAAAATCTTCATTTGCCGTGCGACGTGAAAACGATAAAGATCGAAGACTTTCCAAGCGGGGTTCCGGATGTTCTGGCCATACTAGATGGGAGGATTGAAATTATCGATGCCCTTCCGCTTATGAACATCTGGAACGAACTGGCAAAGCAGTTCACCACCATTATTAATGGCCATCAATGCTTTAGTTTGGATCATCGAATCATTGAAGAGGCTGCGGCTGCAGTGGCGGATCCTGATATAGGTTTCTTTCGCTTGGACCAAGTGGATAGGATGGTGAACTGGCTTAGAAAGAATGCTGTCCAAGATGTACGAGAAGGTATTGGTAAGAGGCTGAAATTCATTGTAACAGATCATGCCGAAGATCAGCCAAAGCTTTTTAAAGAAAAGCTGTATTACTTGCAACGTCTCGGGAATTATCTCAATGGTTTCAGTGGGGCAAAGTTGCGAGTTTTTGAGCAGGTGCGACCTCTTCTCGATGAGGACATTATAGATGCGGGCCTTCGCCTTCCTACAAGACTCAGAGAAGACAAAAAAATTCTGCGACTCGTCCTGGAGAGAAAATTGTCAAATCTGAGTCACTATGGCTTTGCTAAGAAACCTTTTCTGCTCAAAGAGATAGATTATTTGAATTACATGCGATCAAGAAGCGATGCCTACGATAGTTTCAGGGAAGAAATTATAAATCTTGTCCCGGAACTTGATAATGTTCTCGATAAAATTAAAATTCTAGAGACTTGTGACTCCATGATCAAGGGAGAGTGTTTACCTGTTTGCGGACTCAAATGGTTCCATAGGATTCCGGGACTGTGGCGCCTAATACCTCCTAAGTCTGAAAGCAGAGTATCCCCATTGTGGCTTGCCATAAGGCTATACCAGACAAACAAATTCATTCGACAGGCGAGAGGCTGGTAAAGTGACGGTCTGGAAAAAAATTGTGAAATTAAGAGATCCCGAAATTCGAGCCAAAAATGTGCAGGCCTTTTACTACAAATTGCGGGGGCTCCAGTGGAGAGCGCTGAGGCCCGAGGTGCCGGATCCCGTGTTTATCGTGGGATGTTCGCGGGCGGGAACATCGGTGACCTACGAAACCATTCGCCTTTCCAGCCATGTTCTTTCCTTTGGTTACGAGCTTCCCACCTTTTGGAATGGACTATGGGGACCTCACCACAATGGGTGGCATTCGGAGGGGGCCGAGGCGCGTCATGCGGATCCCCGGCATCGGCATGCCGCCTTCCGGTTCTTTTACGAAAGGCTTGGGGCCGGATGGGTGGTCGACAAGACCTGTATCAACGTTCTTCGCGTTTCCTATCTGCAACGTCTTTTTCCCAAAGCTTTTTTCATCTACATTCATCGCGACGGTCGAGACAACGTCAATTCGCTTATGGAAGGCTGGAAACAGGCGCCGCGTTTTGGACTGAGGCAGTTTCTGGGGCCTTTGCCGGAACCGGTCCGCATTGACGGTGGGCGTTTCGACGACTGGTCTTTTTTTCTGCCGCCCGAGTGGCGGCGCTTCAATGACGCCTCCCTGGAACGTGTGTGCGCCCACCAGTGGGTGAGCGCCAATCGAGCGGCGTTGGAGGCCGGTCGCACCGTCGCTGAAGATCGTTGGATTCGCATACGTTACGAGGATTACTTCGAGGATCCCGTGGAAGTCTTTCGAGACGTGTTCCGTCGACTGGGTCTGCCTTTTGAGGAAAAGATACGGCGCCGGTGTGAGAAGTTTCAGGAGCATCAGACCAGTTTGGTCAGCGGCCCGCCGCGTCTGGAAAAGTGGAAATCCCAAAACCCAAAAGCCATTGAAAGGATTATGGAAGTTCTGGCCCCTGTGCAGATGGAACTGGGATATGGCCTCTAGTCCTTTGGTTTCGGTCGTCATTCCGGCTTACAATGTCGCCTGGTGCGTGGAGCGGGCTGTGCGCAGTGTTTTGGGGCAAGATTATCGTCCCTTGGAAATCCTGGTGGTGGACGATGGGAGCACCGACGGCACGGCCGGGGTGCTTCGACCTTACAGGAGTGTGCTTCGAATCATTCGAAAGAAAAACGGCGGTCTCAGCAGCGCCCGCAACACAGGCATCGCCGCGGCTCAAGGGGAGTATGTGGCTTTCTTGGATGCCGATGATTTTTGGTTTCCCAACAAGCTCTCCCGACAAATGGCCTTCATGGCGGCAAATCCTTCCCTGGGGTTTACCTCCACGGTAGCCATCGTGGTGGACGAAAATCTTCTGCCCTTAAGCCTGTGGCGCTGTCCTTTCGGAAACGGTTCCTTAACCGAGACGATCTTCGCCCGACTCTCGGCCGTGCCGGCAAGCGGTTCCGGCGTCGTGGTCCGAAAAGACCTCTTTAAGGAAGCAGGCCTCTTTGATGAGCGTCTTCGAAGCGTCGAAGACGTGGACATGTGGCTGCGGCTGTCCGTGGTGACAAGGTATGGGTGCGTCCCCGAACCTCTCGTGGTGATCGTGCGGTCCAGAACGGGAATGAGTCGTAATACGGAGGTGATGCGGGAAGCCACTTTGACGGTGCTGAAAAAGAACCGGCATCTGCTTCCTGACGCACTTCAGGGGGCTTTCTGGCGTGCTGCCTACGCCTCGGCCTTGGCGGATGCCGCCAAGTGGGAGTACCGTAAAGGAAAAACCCTCAAGGCCCTCACGTTGCTGTGCCAAGGACTACGCTTTTCCCCCCTGAACAAGGGAAGGCTCCTCATAGGCCTGGGAATCGCCATGATACGCGCCGAAAAACTGTGATCAGCAGAAAAGCCTGGACGCTTCGTCTCCTGGATCTTCAAAGCCTTCGTTCCATTCTCTTGGCAAGTCTTTGTCCGTCCCCGAAATGAGCGGGAAAGAGAGGACATTATGAAACAAAACCATGTCCTGGAAAGCCTCTTTGGATCCTTGTATCGAGTGCATGAGGGGATGCTGAGACGTCCCACCTTTAGGTATCTCGAGGAATTGGAACGGACCCAGTGGGCCGGCCGGGAGGAGATTGAGGCGATTCAGCTCGCGAAACTTCGCAAACTGTTAAAAACAGCGCTTCGGCATTGTCCATGGCACGCGGAAAGGATTCGGGGAGCGGGGTTTGACGAACAGGCCATAGAGAGAATGAGCCTGGATGATGTGCGCCGTCTTCCCATCATGGACAAGAAAGACGCGCGTGAAAACCGAGACCGTATCGCTTGGCTGAATGTGCCCGGTGGCGCCTATCTTTACAACACCGGAGGATCCAGCGGGGAGCCGCTTATCTTCTACTTCGGAAGATGGCGCCAGGCTTCCGACACGGCGGGGCGCTTTCGAGCCCAAAGATGGTGGGGCGTGGAGGTGGGAAGCCCTCAGGCGTGGTTGTGGGGCGCGGGTGTCAAACCGACACGCACCGATAAGATCAAACTGCTTCGGGACAGGTTGGTCAACCAGCTCTTTCTCAATGCCTTTGAGATGTCTCTTTCCAATGTGGACGCCTATCTCGAGGCGATCCGGCGTTTTCAGCCTCAAAGCCTCTACGGTTACGCCAGCAGCCTGAGTCTTTTAGCCGCCCGGGCTCGTGAAAAAGGCATGGATATGAAGCTGCCGTCTCTCAAGGCGGTCTTCACTACGGGTGAACCCCTTTATCCCCACCAGAGGGCGCTGCTTCAGGAAGTTTTCGGCGTGCCGGCGGCAAGTGAGTTCGGAAGCCGGGATGTGGGATTCACGGCCCATGAAAGTCCGGCGGGACAGATGCTGCTCATGAGCGAAAGCATCCTCCTGGAGGTTCTGGATGGAGAAGGCCGCCCGGTAAAGCCCGGAGAGCTGGGCGAGGCTGTCATGACGGGCCTATGCTCCGAGGCTCAACCTTTCATTCGTTACCGAACGGGGGATATCCTTCGTTATTCCGAAGAGTCGTGCCGGCAGGGCCGAGGACTCCACGTGCTGGAGGAGGTGTCGGGAAGGACCACCGATTTTGTCACGCGATCGGACGGCACCATCATGCACGCCTTGGCTGTGATCTACGTGCTCAGGGCCACACCGGGCGTGGCGCAGTTCAAGTTCATCCAGCATGCCGTGGACGAGGTGGAGGTGCTGGTGGTGCCGGGGCCGGAATGGGACCAGGCACGGAGGATTCAGGTGGTAAAAGGTTTAAGAGCCCGATTGGGAGAAAGAGTGAAGGTGGAAATACGCCTCGTGGAGGACATTCCCGCGGAGGCATCGGGAAAGCACCGCTACGTGGTGAGCCATGTACCTCTTCCCGTATCGCTTCGTGAAGTCGTGAAATCGTGAAATCGTGAAATCGTGAAATCGTGAAATCGTGAAATCGTGAAATCGTGAAATCGTGAAATCGTGAAATCGTGAAATCGTGAAGTCGTGAAGTCGTGAAGTTGAGAAGTTGAGAAGTTGGGAAGTTGGGAAGCAGGGGATCGGGAAGGTGGGGCTGGAAGATTTTGAAAGACTTTGGAAGGCATGGCGCCGGTACAGGCCGTGGCGTCTGCAGCACCTTCGGCTTATCGGCCGAGATCTTCTTCCATTGTCGGACGGGGCTGAACGGGATGACCGAATCCATCTTGAGGCGGTACTGAACTGGATTCGGCGAGCCCAGGACGTCCGCCGTGGCATGGCGGATGAAGGTGGGGTTTCGGCGGGATGGAGTTTTGAGGACGGATGGCTTCCCAGCTATCCTGAAACCAGCGGTTACCTGGTGGAAACCCTATTGGCGGCGGGAGCCTATCTGCGCCAAAAAGAGTTGGTGGAGCGTGCCCAACGTATTTTGGATTGGGAACTGTCCCTGCAGCATTCCGACGGAGCCTTTCCCGGGCATTTCGGGGAGCCGGGTAGCCGGCCGGTGATCTTTAACACAGGCCAGATCATCCACGGCATGCTCGCCGGATACCTGGAACTGGGCCGTGAAGAATGCCTGGAGGCGGCTTTGAGGGCGTGTCGCTGGATGATGAGCCAGCAGGACCCCGATGGATGCTGGCGTCGGAGCGTCCATAACAATATTCCACACACTTACAACACCCGGGCGGCCTGGGCGCTTGCAAGAACCGGAAAAACAGCTGGAAAATCCGAATTTGTGAAGGCCGCCGTCAGGAACCTGAATTGGGCCCTCACCCGCCAAAACGCAGCGGGCTGGTTTCATGACAACGCCTTTGAGGCCGATCGTCCTCCATTCCTTCATACCATAGCCTATGCCGTGCGCGGTTTTCTGGAATCGGGCCTCCTTCTTGGCGAAGATCGTTACCTATCGGCGGCGCTTCGAACATCGAGGGTACTTGTTCGGCTGCAGCGAAAGGATGGGTCGTTGGCGGGGGCTTACGACGAAAAGTGGCAGGCTCGAGGCCGTTATGTGTGCCTGACGGGAGTGGCGCAGACGGCGATTATCTGGAAGCGCTGGGAGCAGGCCGGCCTGGATGAAGACGGCAGCTTTTCGGCGGCCTTTGAAAAGGCCGTGGAGTACCTCAAGTCCCGGCATCGTATCACGGGTACCCGAGGGCCCGAGGACGGGGCTGTGGCCGGTTCCCGCCCCATCTGGGGAGCTTATTCGCGTTTCGAATTTCCAAACTGGGCCGCCAAATTTTTCGCGGACGCCCTGTTGATGAAAATAGCAAATCTTAGGATTCCACCCGATTCCAAATCCAGCCAGGAAAGTCTTTCATGTCCAGTCTTCGCGTCATGATTCTGTGCGGCAGATCACCTCGGCATCTCTATGTGGCCAACAGGCTGTGCCGGGCCGCCCAACCCGTTGCCATCGTTCAGGAAACGGGAAGCGAACTTCATAAGGAAAAGCTTCGTCAATGGGCTCGAAATCCGCGACTGCTCTGGCGCAAGGCATGGAGATGGATTCGGGACCGCCGTCGCTATGCGGGCGGCAAGGAGGCGGCCTTTTTTTTCCCGAATGATCGTCCTAGGCTCAACCGCCCCGACCTGCTTTGTGAGGTGCCCCACGTCAACCATCCGCGTGTTCTTGAGCTGGTGGAACGGCTGGATCCGGACGTGATCGCCGTTTTCGGCACATCCCTCATTCGAGGGGAGCTCCTTGGCAAGGGACGCCTCGGCATGGTGAACCTGCATGGGGGTCTCAGTCCCCATTACAGGGGAGCGGATGGAACCTTCTGGGCCCTTTACAACGGGGAACCTCATAAGGTGGGCTGCACGATTCACTATATAGACCGGGGAATCGATACAGGCCGGCTCATTGCCCATGTGTGTCCGCAAGTTCAGGAGGGTGACGACGAGCTTGGTCTTTTCTGGCGTGCCGTAAAGGACAGCGCCGAAGTGTATGCGGAACTTATGGACCGATTGGAACGCAGGGAGCCATTAGGGGCAGTGCAGAAGGAACGCGGGCATCTCTACCAGGTGAAAGACCGGTTGTGGAAGCACGAAAGAGAGCTTGCCAAGAAAATGAGGGGCGGGCTGCTCAAAGGTGTTCACCTGCCCCGCCGAGTGACCTGGTTTTTCGACAATGGGACCTCGACGATGGGGCCTGGCTCATGAGCCGCTTTCTGGTGCTTATGTATCACATGGTCAGCGAGCCGAAGGAGCCGCGGGACGCGCGCTTTGCCTGTCCTCCTAAGCTCTTTGAAAAGCATATGGCCTACTTGGCTCGTCACGGTTTTCAGGTTGTAAGTCTGGAGCAAGTCTATACAGCGCTTTCCAACGGGCATTCCCTGCCCGAAGGATCGGTCGCCGTCACCCTGGACGACGGCTATGCCGACAACTATGAAAACGCCTGGCCCATCCTGGAGCGGTACGGCATTCCGGCCACCGTCTTTTTGGTGACCAATGCCGTGGGCTTCACCAACCAGTGGATGGAAGGAAGAGGGTTTTCCCGCAGGCGAATGCTCTCCTGGGCTCAAGTTCGGGAAATGAGTGAGCGCGGGGTGTCTTTTGGGTCCCACACGGTCTCCCACCCAAGGCTGACCGAGCTTTCCGAGGCGCACGTGATGGAAGAGCTTACCGGCAGCCGTCGCGCTCTGGAAGACAAGCTGGGAAAACCCGTGCTCTCCTTCGCCTATCCTTTCGGGCTGGTCAACGAGACCGTGAGACAAGCGGTGGCGAGGGCGGGTTACGGGCTGGCGTGTTCCACCCGGTCCGGCTTCAACCGTCATGGGACGGATCTGCTCCTGCTAAGGCGCATCGAAATTTACGGCACGGATCGGGTATGGCGGCTGTCCCAAAAACTCCAATTCGGTATCAATGAAGCTTCCGTTCTTCATCCCCTCAGGTATTACTGGAACCGGGCCAGGGCCCGATGGAAAGGAAAAGAGGGCTGATGGACCTCTCCGTAATCATCTGCACCTTTAACCGAAGTTACAATCTGCGCCGATGTTTCGAAGGATTGGCCCGCCAAAGGGATGCGGACCAAATGGCCTGGGAAGTTGTTCTTGTGGACAACAACTCCAAGGACGAAACGGCCCGGGTGGCCGCACGTTTGGCGGGCACCTTGCCCATTCCAATACGATACGTCTTTGAAGGTGAACAGGGTTTGAGCGCGGCGCGTAACCGAGGGGTTCGAGAGTCCCTCGGTCGGTACCTTCTCTTCATCGATGACGACATTTTGGTGACTCCCCGCTGGCTTCGCTCCGCGTGGGACGCCTTCCAGGCTTCGAAGGCGGATGCCGTGGGAGGGCGGATTCATTTGGATCCCAGCGTTCGGCTGCCTGAGTGGATCGATGAAGAAATGCAAGGATTTTTGGGCCACCAGGACTATGGGAATCACCCATGTGTTTTGGACGGTGTTCATCGTTACCCCTTTGGAGGGAACATGGGGGTCAGCCGGAAAGCCTTTTTTCGCGTAGGCGGATTTGATCCCGCCTACGGCCGAAAGGGCGAAGGAAAAACACGGCGGGAACTGTTCAAAGGTATGGAAACCCACTTCTTCAAGCGCTTGGCTCTTTCGGGAGGCACCATTGTCTACGAACCTGCCATGCTCGTCTATCATCGCGTGGAACCTCACCAGTTAAGGCGCCGATATTTCCGGCGCATCCATTTCAATGCCGGCTATCAAAAAGGTTTCTTGGACGGCTTACCTGCCGGAAGAACCGTGGCAGGGGTTCCTCTATACCTGTTGCCCCAGACGGCTCGAGCCATGATCAAATACATCGACCAGGTTGCACGACGGGGGTTTTCCCGGGCGATTCGCCAAGAGATGAATGTGGGTTATTTCCTGGGCACACTCTGGGGCTGCTTTCAAAGGCAGTTAAAACATGTTGGATGTGACCGGTGAGAGACATCTTTGTCACGATTTTGATTTTCGGCACCATCCCCTTCATTTTGTCAAATCCCGTCGTGGGCATCCTTGTCTGGTGCTGGCTTGGGTTTATGAATCCCCACAAACTCTGCTGGGGATTTGCCCAAACCTTTCCTTTCGCCCAGGTCGTGGCTCTGGCGACACTCTTTTCCCTGACCCTCTGGAAAGAACCAAAGAAAATTCTCTGGACTCGAGAGACTCGAACGCTTCTTCTGTTTACCCTTTGGATGTTTTTCACGACGCTTTGGGCTCTCAACCCTGAGGGAGCTTGGGAACAGTGGGACAAGGTGTGGAAAATCATGCTGATGACCTTTGTGACCACCATGGTGATGACCACACCGAAACGACTCCAGCTGCTCATGTGGGTGACCGCCTTGTCCATCGGCTTTTACGGTGTCAAGGGGGGCATTTTCACTTTACTGACCGGCGGATCTTTTATGGTGCTCGGTCCAGGGATGACATTTATCGCCACTCGAGGCGCCATTGCTCTGGCTTTGAACATGACCCTTCCCCTGTTGCGCTATCTTCAATTAACATCCACCAAAACCTGGATGCGGTTGGGTTTCGGGGCGGCCATGGCCCTGACGGGTTTGGCCATTATCGGCACGCACTCACGCGGTGGGTTTCTGGGAGCCACGGCCACGGCTTTTTTTCTCATCCTGAAAACACGGCGGAAATTCCTTTACAGCCTGCTTCTAGGGTTGACGGCTTACGGGATCCTCATGTTCATGCCCTCCATGTGGGCGGAACGCATGGAAACCATCGAAACTTACGAAGAAGACGCTTCGGCCATGGGCCGAATCAACGCGTGGTACTTCGCGTTCAATTTGGCCAAAGATCGGCCTATCGGCGGTGGGTTCGAATGCTTCCGCTCCTGGTTGTTTCGTCGCTACGCGCCGAATCCCGACGATGTGCACGATGCGCACAGTATCATTTTCGAGGTCTTGGGGGAGCAAGGCTTCGTGGGGCTGGGTCTTTATCTGACCCTTTTGATCATGACCTGGCGATCGTGTACCTGGATCCGTCAAAACGCCCGTGAAACCCCCGAGACCCGCTGGTTGTTCGACCTGGCTTCCATGATTCAGGTGAGCCTCGTTGGTTATGTGGTGAGCGGGGCGTTCCTGGGGCTGGCCTATTTTGATCTGTATTATCATCTCATAGCTGTCGTGGTCTTGGCACGAAGTCTTCTGGAACGACATCTGGCAGGGGAAGATGTGGGTATCGGCGATTACCAGGTGGTAGGGTAAAAAAGAGCGTGCTTTCTTCTATCCTTCGGCGCTTCAAGGCTCTTTGCAGAGAACCCGTCTTGTCGGCACCGGTGCTTATTCTGGAAAGTGACGACTGGGGGCCGGGCCCGGCGTCTCACGCGGAAAAACTGCAGCGGCTGTTCAGTATGCTCGAAAGGTACAAGGATAGCGAAGGCCGTTCCCCGGTGATGACTTTGGGCGTGATCTTGGCCGTGCCTCACAGGGCATCCGGGGTTCCCACTCCACGGCAGCCTTCTTGTAAACGCCTTCTTTCGGAGGAGGACTTTCGAAGCCTTCGAGATCTCATGCTTTTCGGCAAGGCTCAGGGTGTTTTTGATCTGCACCTTCACGGCATGGAACATTCCTGGATGCCGGCGGTGCTCAAAGCCGCCGAAACGGATGCCACCATTCAAAGCTGGCTGCATGCCGAAGGATGTCCTCTTTGGGAAGATCTTCCCCCGGCACTTCAAAGCCGGTGGGTGGACGGATCCGTTCTGCCGTCCCTGCCTCTCGAGGAGGAGGCTATCCGGTCCGCCGTTCTCGAAGAAACGAAGGCTTTTCGAAACATTTTCGGTTTTCGTGCTCAGGTGGCCGTACCGCCGACTTTTGTGTGGAACGATGCGGTGGAGTGTGCCTGGGCCGAAGCCGGAATCCGCGTTATCGTGACTCCCGGTCGGCGCTTTGAAATGCGTGACGCTCAAGGAAAACCCTCCGGGACGGAAATGGAGATCGTCAACGGCCGGCGAAGTCGATACGGCCCCCTTTACCTGGTTCGTGACGTCTATTTCGAGCCGGCCCGTGGGCATTCCTGGAAGCGGGTTCTGGAAGCGGTCAAAACCTACCAAAAGCTGGGACGTCCGGTTCTGGTGGAAATTCATCGAGAGAATTTTATCGGGCCAAAGGCGGAGAGGTCTTTTCGTGAGTTGGAGAATCTCTTGAGCGCCGTTGGAAAATCCATCCCGACTGTACGCTATCTTTCCACTCGGGAGCTGGCGTTGTGCATGGCAGGCCGGGATACCGATCTGATGGAGCGCCGATGGAGCCGAAAGATTCGTATCCTATTGAGGCGCTTGTGGCATGAGCGCCGATTACGAGTTTTCGCCTGTTTCACGGGATTGATTGTGCCGGGATTTCTTATGGCTCTGTTCCTGGATGCCTGGCACCTGGGAAAGAACAAGAGGCGCGAAGACGACGGAGCGTCTGGCCATCGACAGGTGGCATGAGTCGTCATGGTTTTCAAAAAACTTGACGCGGAGCGATGAAATGCAAGCCTTGATTCTTGCCGGTGGGCTTGGAACGCGCCTGAGATCCGTGGTTTCGGATCGACCGAAGCCCATGGCCTTCGTGGGAGGGATACCTTTCTTGGAAAGGCTCATTCGACGGCTGGCTTCCCAGGGCGTCGAGGAAGTCATCCTTTGCGTGGGTTACTTATGGGAAAGAATCCTGGAAGCCTTCGGAGAAGGAAAAGATCTGGGTGTCACCCTTCGCTACTCCGTCGAAGAAACACCCCTTGGAACGGCTGGAGCCTTGAAGAAAGCGGAGGCCTTGATTTCCGGGACCTTTTTCGTCCTGAACGGAGATACTTTTCTGGAAGTGAACCTCCGTGCCTTGCAAAACTTCCATCGTGAGAAGAAAGCTCTGGGAACTCTGACCGTGGTGCCTATGGAGAACGCAGGCCGATACGGATCGGTGCAGCTGGATTCGACGGGGCGAATCCGTGGGTTTTTAGAAAAAGGCCTCGTTTCCACGTGTCTCCCATGTTGGATTAACGGGGGTGTCTATGTCTTCGAGCGTGCCTTGCTAAGGTGGGTTCCTGAAGGGCGACCGGTTTCCCTGGAAAGGGAAACCCTACCGGCATTGATCGCTGCGGATGGACCCCTGTATGGGTATGAGAGCCGAGGGTACTTTATCGATATCGGCACGCCGGAACACTATGCACGAGCCCAGAAGGAATTGGAGGAGCGTTTATGATTTACAGAAGTAAGGCTCCGCTTCGTATCAGTTTCGCCGGCGGCGGCACGGACGTGCCCCCGTATCCTGAAGAGAGAGGCGGCGCTGTGCTGAGCGCCACCATCGACAAGTACGCCTACGCATCCCTCATACCCGGCGATGACGGACGCATCGAAGTGCAGTCCCTGGACTACGACATCGTGGCCAAATACCACACCGATGACAGGCTTCCCTACGACGGTGAGCTGGATCTGGTCAAAGCCGTCATTCGAAACCTGGGGACTCCCAGCGGTTTTCGTCTCTTTATGCATACAGACGCTCCACCCGGCTCCGGCCTGGGCACTTCCTCCACGGTCGTGGTGAACCTTATCGGATTGTTTCAAAGATGGCTTCGAAAGCCGCTGGTCCCCTATGAGATCGCTCAGTTGGCTTACCGGATCGAGCGGATCGAGCTGGGTATCAAAGGGGGCAAGCAGGACCAGTATGCGGCCACCTTCGGCGGGTTCAACTTTATCGAGTTCTTGGGGGACGCCGTGGTGGTGAATCCCCTGAGAATCCCGCAGGATCTCGTGAATGAATTGGAATACAGGTTGCTCCTTTGCTACACGGGAAAGACGCGGCTTTCCGCCAACATCCTGGACCGGCAGATTTCCAGCTACCAGCAGAAAAGAAGCGAGGTGGTGGCTGCCTTGGACGCCACCAAAGAGCTGGCCTTTGAGCTTAAGCGGGCCCTTTTGACCGGAAGACTGGATGACTTCGGGGATCTTCTGCACCAAGGCTGGGAAATGAAAAAACGCTTTGACAGCGCCATCACCAATCCTCAGATCGATACCATGTACGAAGAAGCCCGTAAAATGGGCGCTTTGGGAGGAAAGATACTGGGAGCCGGCGGTGGAGGCTACCTCCTGCTTTACTGCCCATTCGATCGCAAGCACCTCATCGCCGAGCGCCTGGAGCAACTGGACGGTCAGGTGGTGGAGTTTCGGTTTGACGCTAACGGTTTGCAGAGCTGGCAGGTGTAGCCCTCGGGAGGCACGGCGTGGTCAGGGAGGTCGAGGAAACATCTGGAGCCGAATGTTAGGCAGGGGTGGCACCTGGATTCAGAGGATCTTTCGGGAGGGGTCTCCATGACGAGCCAAAAAGGCGCACACCGTGAAAACCATGAGGCACGTGTGTCGGTCATTATGCCATGTTACAACGCCGCGCGTTTTCTTACCGAAGCGATGGATTGCGTGCTGAACCAGAGCCATCCCGATGTGGAACTTATCGTCGTGGATGACGGATCGACGGATGGATCCCTTGAGATCATTGAGGCTTACGGCGACCGTGTGAAGGTGCTGCGTCAAGAGCACCAGGGGCCTTATCCCGCGAGAAATCTAGGTTTGGAAGAGGCCACGGGACACTATGTTGCCTTTCTCGATGCGGATGACTGGTGGGCGCCGGATTTCCTGGAAAAAATGCTGCGTGCCCTTGAGGCTCGGCCTGAATGTGCCCTGGCCTATTGTGGTTGGCAAAATGTGGGGGTACCCGGAGGGCGCGGACAGCCGTATGTGCCACCGGACTATGAACTGGAGGACAAAGCGGTACGGTTCTTGCGCGCGGCATCTCCTTGGCCCATTCACGCCGCTTTGGTGCGTCGATCCGTTCTCCAAGAAGTGGGGAACTTTCAGTGTTATTTGCCTACCTGTATGGACTACGATCTTTGGCTGCGTCTTGCGGTATCGCGTCCTATCGTTTTGGTTCCCGAGGTCCTGGCCTTTTATCGCCATCATGATGCGGGGCAGATCTCGTCGACCCAATGGAAACAGGCGAAAAACACCTGGTTGGTCAAACGCCGATTTATTCGTGAACATCCCGAGCTGGTATCCCATGTGTCAAGAAAGCAGCTAAGAACCCTTGTGGATGGCGCTTTGCTCACAAGGGGATACGACAATTTCTGGCGCCGGGATCTGGTGTCGGCGCAGCAGATCTTCAGGCAAAGCCTCAGGGTGGGGGGCTGGAAGGTGAAGGATTTACGGTATCTGCTGCCTGCCTTGTTGCCGAGGCGTCTGTTTACCTGGCTGGTGCAAAACCGGGACAGTTAAGTATGGCAATCTATCATCGCCTTATTGAAAACCGCTTCATTCCGTGGCGCTTACGCAACCGACTGGAACATTGGGTGGAAACCGTCTGCCGTGAGCATTACGAAGGCTTGTACCGATGGATGCATCTCGGGTCATGGGCCCCTGCCGTGGTGCCGCTCACCACGGGCCCTAAGCATCATTTTTTCGGCTACTACGAAAAGTCGCCATGGGATCCTTCGGGTCGTTATGTCCTGGCCCATGAGGCCGATTTTCATGATCGTGCGCCGACTCCCGACGATGCTGTGTCGGTGGGCGTGATTGACCTGGAACAGGGGCCGGGCTTCGTGCCGCTCGGGCGCTCCCTGGCTTGGAACTGGCAACAGGGAGCGATGCTTCAATGGTTTCCGGGCCATGAGACGAGGCGGTTCGTTTATAACGACCGCCGAAAGGGGCGTCTTTTGGGTGTCCTTGCTCTTTTGGACGGAAGCGAAGAAGGGACGTTGGAACGGCCGGTGTATGCCGTCATGCCCGATGGAAGCACGGCGTTCAGCCTGAATTTCGCGCGATTGGCCGTGCATCGTCCCGGTTACGGCTATGCGGGATGTGTCGATCCCTACGCGAACGAGCCGGCTCCCCATAAGGATGGCCTTTGGAGGCTCGATTTGTCCAGCGGGCAGGCGGCTCTGATCGTTTCGCTCGCGGACTTGGCTGCTCGGGATCGAAAACCTTCCATGGAAGGTGCCTGGCATTATATCAATCACATACAATGTTCCCCCGGTGGTGTCCGCATCGCTTTTTTTCATATCTGGCACGGGAACGGTAAGGGATGGGAGGTAAGGCTTTACACCTGCCTTCCCGACGGCAGCGACCTGAGGTGTCTTTTGGATACCGGTTTCATCTCCCATTATGACTGGCGTGATGACGACACCCTTCTCGTGTGGGCGAAGCGTCCCGACGCACCGGCCCGGTTTCTGATCGTTTCGCACCGGCGGGAGGGATTCACGGTCTTTGCCGAAGAAACCGTTCGAGAAGACGGCCATTGTTCCTTCTCGCCCGATGGACGCTGGGTTCTCAATGATACCTACCCGGACAAGTACCAGATGCGCAACCTGATGCTGCTCCAGGCGACGACAGGTCGGCGTATCGACATCGCCAGACTGTATTCCCCAAAGTCCCGATGGTGGGGTGAAATACGCTGCGATCTGCATCCTCGTTGGCACCCCGACGGGCGAAAGGTGTGCATCGATTCGGTGCACGAAGGATCTCGGCAGATGTACCTGGTGGATGTTTCAAGGTGGGTGGCATGAATGACGCGGTACTGCTGTTATCCGGCTATTCTTTCCCATATTGCACGATAAACCCCCTTTTTAACAGCAGGCCCTGAACGAACGCATGCAGGAAATCGTTGACAGTATTCTCTAGGAAACCAGCGGGTTCGTATGCGAAGAGAGGATAGAAAGGATAAGCTCTTAAAGCTTTTATGGCTTGATGCACCGACTGAAGGCGTCTCGGCTTCTCATTGGGCTCGAGCCAAAAGAGACGGTCGAATGGCCGGTGTTCGGGGAATGTGTGTGAACGGATGGCGAGTGGATATTCAGTTCTTGGATCCAACCCGGTATCCCTGGAATCCGTTTCGCAAAAAACACGCCCTTTATGCCCTCGTGGATCCCTTAAGGACGCTGCGGCTTGCAGTTACGCAAGGCCGTTACGGTGGTATCGTCGCGGTTGGGGAATCTTCCACCCTTCTCTACCTCTGGCTTCGAGATCTGGTCAAGGGCGGGAAGCCGGTCTGTCTCTATGACCCACCCTTGGAATACGGATGGAAGCTGAGAGCTTTCGTCCTGGATCAGGTCCTAAGGCGTTGCGAAGCTGTGCTGGTACGAGGAGAAAACCAGAAGCGATTCCTGCATGAGCGTTATGGAAACAGACTGAGGGTGGAGGTGGTCTGGCATGCCATCGATACGGATTATTGGCGGCCGATGGGGGGACCTTCCGGCGGTTGCATCTTCAGTATCGGAAACGATCCGGGTCGGGATTTCGGCACCCTGTTGAAAGCCATCGAAGGAAAAAATGTCCAGACCATCATCAAGACCACCGACCATCAACTCCCGCAAGCCGCCGGCATGCCGAATGTGCGAGTCATCAGGGAGCGCATCCCCTTTGATGACCTGAGGGATCTTTATGATAGAGCGACTCTGGTGGTCATTCCTCTGAAGGAATCCATGCATGCGGGTGGGGTGAACAGTGTGCTGGAAGCCATGTCCATGGGAAAACCGGTCATTGTAAGTCGGTCTTCAGGGATTGTGGATTATTACTCGGCCGGCACCAGTGCTGTGGAAGTCCCTGTGCAAGACAGTGGGGCTTTATGGAGTGCCATTGAGAATCTTCTCAAGGATGAGGGGCGTCGCCAAGAATTAGGGCGGGAGGCCCGAGAAGAGATGGTGAAGCGTTTCTCCAGACCTGTCTTTAACCGACGTCTTTTTGAAGCGCTTTTGAGGATTTTTACATGAAACGTCGTCGGTACTTGGTGATCACCGAAAAGTTTCCTCCACGAAAGGGCGGGTCCAACACCACCTTTGAAGAGGTTTACAAGAGAATCGGGGACAAAAGGACCCATATCGTCACCGCCGCTCAACCGGGCGCCTCCGATTTTGACAAAAACAGCCCCAACACGGTGCATCGGTTGCCCTTGGAGCGGGTGCCGTGGCTTCGTCCTGAATCGTTGCCGATCTATTTCAGATTGCTACGAAAATCGCTCATGCTTGCCTGCTCCCACAGCTTCGATGAAGTCCATTGCGGTCGAGTGCTCTCGGAAGGATTCGTGGGATGGATTGTCTCACGGCTGCGGCGTCTTCCTCTGCTGATCTACGCCCACGGGGAAGAGATCACCACCTGGCGGACTCCCGGCAAGTACCGCCTGATGCGGTTTACTTACCGCCAGGCGGATGCCCTTCTGGCCAACAGTGGATTTACGGCAAAGCTTTTGTCTGACATGGGAGTTGAGAAACAAAAGATCCATGTGGTGTATCCCGGGGTGGATCTGGACTTTTTTCGACCTTGTGACGATAAGGTGAAAGCTCGGCGAAGACTGGGCCTTGAAGACGGGGAGGCCCTCATCCTTTCCGTGGGCCGTCTCACTCGAAGGAAGGGGTTTCACCAGGTTGTTCAAGCCCTGCCGATGCTTTTGCGGCGAGGTGTCAAGGCGACCCATGTGGTGGTGGGGATCGGCCCGGACGAAACCTTTCTTCGGGAAACGGCAAAAGAGTGCGGTGTCACCGACCGGGTTCGTCTCTTGGGAGCCGTCCCTGATGACGAACTCCTCTCTTGGTACCAAGCCGCGGATGTTTTCGCCATGCCCAACTACGACGTGGAAAATGACACGGAAGGTTTCGGCAAGGTCTATGTGGAGGCGGCGGCCTGCAAGACACCTTCCATCGCCGGCCTTACGGGGGGGACGGGGGACGCCGTGATTCACGAAGTCACGGGGCTTCGCGTGGACGGGTCTTCCGTTTCGGCTGTGGCGGAAGCTCTCCATCGGCTGCTTACCGACAGCGGCTTGCGCCGTACCCTGGCCGAACAAGGTTATGAGCGGGCTCATCGGGAGTTTTCCTGGAATGTTTCAGCGCAAAGGATGGCGGATCTTTTGGGCAAGGGGGCAAAGGCATGAGGGCAGAGGCCGCCGTTCCGCTATGGAGGCGGGTGGGCAATAAAATTCGACGTCTCATCGAGGGGCCGCCGGTTCGGGAAAAAACCGTGGTCAAGGTGGTGGATTCTTCTGCAAGGAAACGTTGCCCGCCGTGTTTCTTGATCGGAGTCTACCGATCCGGCACCACGCTGCTTCGGTTTGTGCTCGACAGCCACAGCCGAATCGCCGTGCCGCCCGAAACCAATTTCCTGAACAGTTTGGCTGACATGTGGGCTTCGGACTGGATGCGCAAGGGGCTCAAGGGGGTGGGCGTGGACGAGGAGGGCCTGCTGGAGCGTCTGCGGGACTTTGCGTGGACCATTTACGACGACTACGCTCTGGCGAAGGGAAAAGCCAGGTGGGTGGACAAGACGCCCTCGTACGTGGATATACTCGATTTCATCGATCTGCTTTTCGGCTCCGAGTGCCGTTATATCATGGTTTACAGACACGGGCTGGACGTGGCTCAATCCATGGCCGCCGTCCACGCCAATGACGGTCTCGATGGGCCGGCCAAACGCTACGCGAAAGAATTTGGATATTCACCGCGCCTGGCCTTCATCCATTACTGGACGGATCAATGCGGAAAGATGATCGATTTTGAGCGCCGGCATCCGCAGCGTTGTTATCGCATTCGATACGAGGATTACGCGGGTGATCCCCGCCGGTATCTGCCCCCGGTTTTTGAGTTTCTAGGGGAGAAATGGGATCCTTCCGTCCTGGATTATCACAAGGCATCTCATGATTTCGGCTTGCAGGACCATAAGATCGAAACAACACGGGGATTCAAGCCCAACACGGGCACCTACCGCCACTGGTCCTCCCACGAAATGGAAGAGGCGGCCCGAATTGCGGCGCCGGTCTTGGATCTTTTGGGGTATGCTCCTCTATGAACGATGTCCGTGCAACCGGGACGTGGTTTGGTGTGTCTTCCGGCCGCTTTCCTGAAACCACTCGGGTGGAATCAAATGCCGGTTCAGAAACCGGCGGGAATCCTTAAATGGACAGGGCAGGTAGGTCAGACCGGATGAAGATTCTCACGCTGTCTTCCGTCTATCCGAACACCGCTCAGCCCTCTCTGGGATTATTTGTCCGTGAGCGGATGCGGCGGGTGGCGGAAGTGGGCGAAGAAGTGAGAATCGTAGCTCCGGTTCCCTCCTTTCCGCTGGATCATCTCATTCGTTCGGTCAAAGGCGGTTATCGCCCCGCGGTCTCCGGGCGGCTGAAACCGGAAAACGGTGCCGTGTGCCATCCCCCTTTCCTGTGCCCGCCGGGGGTTTTTAAAGGCTTGGACGGATGGCTCTACGCCCTGTCGCTTCTGCCTGTTTTGCACAAGATCCACCGGCGGTTTCCCTTCCAGCTCATCGACGCTCATTTCACCTACCCCGATGGGGTGGCGGCAAGCTTATTGGCTCGGCGCTTTCGTGTTCCTTTCACGATCACCCTTCGAGGCACGGAGGTTCCCCATGCACGGGAACCATCCAAGAGGCTGCAGATGATCCGCGCCTATCAACGGGCAAACGCGCTCATCGCCGTGAGCCGCTCCCTGGGGGATCTGGCGGTGGAGCTGGGGGCACAGCCGGAAAAGATCCATGTGATCCCCAACGGGGTGGACACCCGCCGGTTCCGTCCCATGGCAAAAAACGAGGCGCGACGCGCGTTGGGGCTTCCAGACGGGGCGCCGGTGATCCTGACTGTAGGAGCGCTGGTCAGGAGAAAGGGCATCCACCGGGTGCTGGAGATCATGCCGAGGTTGTGTCGCCGGCATCCCGATTTGGTTTACGTGGTGGTGGGAGGTGGCTCCGTGGAGGGGGATATGAGCGGTGAATTGACGAGGATCATCGAGGAAAGGAACCTGGAAGGCCGAGTTCAAATGGAAGGACCTAAGCCTCCGGACATACTTCCATTGTACTATTCGGCGGCGGATCTTTTTGTTCTTCCCACCACCAATGAAGGCTGGGCTAATGTGCTCATGGAAAGCCTGGCCTGCGGCACTCCGGTCATCACGACCGACGTGGGAGGCAATGCTGAAGTGGTAAGCGATGATTTCTTGGGAATGCTTATCCCTTCTGAGAATCCATGGGCCCTTGAAAATGCCGTCCTTAAAGGTCTGGGCCGCTCTTGGGATCGAGAGGCCATTGCCGCCTACGCCGCCCACCGGGACTGGACGCAGGTGGCCAAAGAAGTCATCGAAGTCTTCCGGCAGGTTCTCTACCGAAACGACACCTTGGTGACAAGGAAAGGATCGATGGGCTGATGTGCGGTATCGCCGGTATTCTGCATCGCGACGAATCTCCCGTGGATCCAAATCTGCTGGTGCGCATGACACGGACGCTGGTTCATCGAGGCCCCGACGATGAGGGCTATTATGTCCACGGGCGCCTCTGGAGTCCCGGGCCCGCGCCCCACGCCGCCCAAGCCGCAACCCAAGGCCCCACGCCTCTTCCCCCGACCCCTCACGATCCCACGACTTCACGATTTCACGATTTCACGACTTCACAATGGTTCGATTCCGCCCTTTCTCCCATCGGGCTGGGGCATCGCCGTCTTTCCATCATCGACCTTCATACGGGTCGGCAGCCTTTGAGCAACGAAGACGGCACCGTCTGGGTCGTGTTCAATGGAGAAATTTACAATTTTCAGGACCTGCGCGCGGAACTCATGGACCGCGGCCATATGTTTCAAACCGGCACGGATACGGAAGTCATCGTGCATGCCTATGAAGAGTGGGGAACGGAAGCGGTGCAGCGTTTTCGAGGCATGTTTGCCATCGCGCTGTGGGACGGTTCTAAGCGGCGCTTGTGGTTGGTACGGGACCGGTTGGGCAAAAAGCCCCTCTATTACGCCGACGTGGGAGAAAGGCTTTACTTTGCCTCGGAAATCAAAGCGATCCTGATGGCCTTGGGAAAAACCCCAAAGGTGGATGAGACGGCTCTTTCCGATTATCTGTCACTCCAGTATATTCCGGCCCCCAAGACCATCTACCAAAACATTCGAAAGCTTCCCCCCGGCTACGAAGCTCTCGTGACAACTTCCGGCATGGCTCTTCGGGCTTACTGGGATCTGTCCTTTGAACCGTCCCTTCATGGGCGCAGTGAGCAGGACCTGGCGGATGCCCTTGACGAGCTTTTGCAGGAAGCTGTTCGACTTCGGCTCATCAGCGATGTGCCTCTAGGAGCCTTCCTGTCCGGCGGCGTGGACTCCTCCGCCGTCGTCGCCCTCATGGCGGCCGCGTCTTCGGAGCCGGTCACCACCAACACTATCGCCTTTGATGTGGCGGACTACGATGAGGCCCCCTTCGCACGGCGGGTGGCCCGGCTTTTTCGAACGGATCATCATGAATTTCGAGTGACTCCGAAATGCCTTCCCATCATCGACACCCTCGCCTGGCATTACGATGAACCCTTTGCGGATCCTTCGGCGGTCCCCACCTATTATGTCTCCAAGATGGCACGTCAAGTGGTGACGGTGGCTCTTTCCGGGGATGGAGGGGACGAAAACTTTGCAGGATACAGTCGCTATCGGTTTGATGTGGTGGAAGATCTGGCCCGTCGATTTGTGCCGGGGATTTTACGCCGAGCGGTTCTGGGGCCTCTTGCCGGCTTGTGTCCGCAAAGGCCTCATGTTCCCCGATTCCTGCGAGCCGGCACGGTGCTTTCCAACCTGGCGCGGAATCCCGACGAGGCCTATTTCGCTTCCATGGCCGGAATGCCTGAGGATGTCAAACACAGACTTTTGAACAACGATTGCCGGAACGCTCTCAAAGGATACCGTTCCATGGATCTCTTCAGGGATCTCTACCGGAAAGCTCCGGCACAGGATCATCTTTCCAGAATTCAATACATCGATTTCAAAACGTACCTTTCCGAAGATATTCTGACCAAGGTGGACCGGGCGAGCATGGCCGTGTCTTTGGAAGTTCGCTGCCCCATCTTGGATCATGTTCTGGTCGAATTTGCAGCCGCCGTTCCGTGGCGTCTCAAGCTCAACGGCCTTCAGGGTAAATACATCTTCAAAAAGGCTCTTCGTCGTCGCGTGCCCCCTGAAGTGCTGGACCGGAAAAAGAGAGGCTTTGCGGTTCCCGTAGGAGCATGGTTTCGAGGGGAACTCAAAGAGCCTGCTCGAGGCCTTATTCTGGAAGGTGAAGGGACTCGGCGGTTCCTGGACGGCCGAGCCGCCGCCGCCCTGTGGCGGGAACACCAGGAAAATCGAAGGGACCGCAGCATGGAGCTCTGGACCATTCTGATGCTCAACGCCTGGGCAGAACGCTTTAAGGTATGAAGGCCGAATCGCGCAAGCGCCCTCGGATTGTGCATGTGCTGTCATCGTTTCACACGGGGGGCATGGAACAGGTGGTGGCCTCCCTTGTGGGGCAATTGGATGCCTACGAACATGTGCTGGTGTGTATGGGGCGAGCAGGGACAGCCACGGGGCTTTTGCCCTTGGGAACCCCTGTGGTGGAACTGCAGAAACCACCGGGCAATCCGCCCTCGTTTCTGCTTCGCCTGGCGAAGGAACTTCGTCGGTGGCGGCCCGATCTTCTTTGTACGTACAACTGGGCGGGCATGGATGCCGTCCTGGCCTCATGGATGGCCGGGGTGGGCCCCGTGCTTCACAACGAGCACGGTTGGGTGATGGATGATTTGGACGGAGAAAACAGAAAGAGGGTTTTGGTGCGTCGTCTGCTTTCATCGCGCATGAAAGCGCTTGTGTGTGTCTCGCAACAGATGGAACATTGGCTGGCCCGGATCGTGCGTGTCCGATGCCCCGTGGTGCAGATCTACAACGGGATAGATACAAATCTCTACCGCCCTGGGAACAGTCCGGGAAGGCTGCGCCGGGAGCTGTTCCTTTCGGAAGATGTTTTCCTTATGGGCATTGTGGCGCGCCTGGACCCTATCAAGAACCACACGTGTCTTTTTCAGGCCATGACGCTTCTTCGTCGCCGGTACTCGAACGTCCATCTGGTGGTGGTGGGTGACGGTCCGTTGGGAAAGGATCTTCGAGGGCGGGCCGGCGACGGTGTTCATTTTTTGGGGGAAAGACAGGACGTCCCAGAAATCCTGAGGAACTTAGATCTCTTTGTCTTGCCCTCCTTCAAAGAAGGCATCTCCATGACGATCCTGGAAGCCATGGCCAGCGGTCTGCCCGTCGTCGCCTTAAAGGTAGGGGGGAATCCTGAAATCATCGAGCATGGCCGGACAGGTTGTCTTCTGGAAGAAAACGATCCCGGCCGACTGGCGCACGTGATGGAAAGCTACATTCTGGAGCCGGAAAAGGGAAAGAGACAGGGTCGATGGGGTCGGGAAAAGGTCCTGAAACGTTTCAGCCTAAAAAACATGGTCGGAGCCTACGACACTCTGTATCGTTCCTTGGTGAAGTGAATGGAGAGGCTGTGAGAGACTTCCATGTAAGAAAGACGCGACTGCTTGTGACTTTGCCGGGAGGAGGGTTTTTCTGGGAAACGGTGGTGCTTCTTTCCAGCTTTGACGACCGATTCTGCTATCATTACCTCACCACGCGTCCTCTGCCGAGAACCTTTGACCGGCTTGGGGTACCGGACGGGGCCGAACATCGAGTGACAAGCCTGACCCAATTAGGGAGGGCCGGAAAACGGCATGCGGTCATGGGTTTGATACGATCTTTTTGGGAAATCGGGGCCGTGATGCGCCGAGCGGATCCCGACGTGGTGATGGCCGTGGGAACATCGCTGGCCGTTCCCCTGTGTCTTTGGGCCCGAATCCTTGGCAAAAAGGCGCTTTTTGTGGAAAGTATCACTCGAGTCACGGTGGGATCCCTGACGGGCAAAATCCTCGATTTTTTCAGTCTCTGCGACGACCTCTACGTGCAATGGCCTGAAAGCAAGGCGCTTTACAGAAAAGCCCGATACGCTGGGAACATTTTATGATCTTTGTGACCGTGGGCACGACGCTTCCTTTTGACGAACTGATACGGCAAATGGATCATCTGGTGGAAAGCGGCACGCTTGAAAACCGTGTGGTCTGCCAAATCGGAACCGGAAAGTACAGGCCGAGATTCTGTGGGTTCTTTACCTTTGAACCTAGTCTCGATTCCTGGTATCGGCAGGCCTCTGTCGTGGTGGCCCATGGTGGTACCGGAACGGTGCTGGAACTTTTGCGCATGCAAAAACCCTTCGTGGCTGTGGCCAATCCCTTGGCCGCGGATGATCACCAGGTTCAGTTTCTCAGGAAGTTGGAATCCGTGGACAGCGTCCTGTGGTGCCGAAACCTGGAACAACTTCATGAGTATATTCAAAAGGCCGTTCGGTATCGGCCTCGTGGCCTGACGTCCCATTCCTTGGCCCGGCACTTGATGGAGCGGATCGAAACCCCTGGGGATGGAAGATCCAGAAAACACGTGGGTCGGTTCCTTCTGGAACGGATTATGGTGGGAAAGGTGAAAGGAAGAAGCGGATGAAAGCACTGCGATGGATTCTGGTGGCCGTCCCTCTTGGGCTGCTGTACTACGAACCCCTGCGGAGTCTGGTTCACCAATGGGACCAGGATCCCAATTATTCCCACGGTTTTCTGGTGCCCTTGGTGTCGGCCTACTACCTGTGGGACCGCAGAGCCGAACTGAGCGGCACGCCGGTAACCGGACCTCACCCTCTGGGCTGGCTCTTAGTGATGGGTTCTATGGGACTCTACATTCTCGGAAGAATGGGTGATGAAATGTTTACGGTGCGCCTCTCCCTGCTGGGGGTTCTGTCGGGAATCGTCCTGCTCTTGGGGGGAAAGGAATGGTTTGGAAAGCTGCGCTTTCCCATCTTCTATTTGCTTTTCATGATCCCGCTGCCCTATTTTCTTTACAATGAGATCGCCGTTCCCTTAAAGCTTTTTGCGGCCAAGGTTTCTACGGCCGCCCTTCACATCATGCACTACACTCTGTTGCGCGAAGGGAATGTGCTGCACCTGCCGGGGCTTACCCTGGAGGTGGCCGACGCTTGCAGCGGCATGCGCTCCCTCGTTTCCGTGCTCGCCCTTGCGGCGGCCGTGGGCTGGTTCTTTCACAAGAAAGGAACGTATCGTGTGCTGCTGCTGGCATTGGGGGTTCCCATCGCCATTGGCGTCAACGTTTTTCGAATCATAGCCACAGGCATTCTGGCTCACCATTTCGGTCCCAAGATGGCCCAAGGCTTTTTTCACGAATTTGCGGGCCTGATGATCTTCGGCGTGGCCCTGGCGCTTCTTTTTACGGCAAGTTTTGTCCTGGGGCGGTGGGAAAGGAGAGAGGCCCAATGATGGAGGCGCGACGATGGATTCCCGCCGTGGTGGTGGCTCTTTTCTTGTCCGCCACATGGGCGGTCACAAAGGATTTCGAACACATTCCCGAGCTGAAACCCCTTAAGCCGTTGAGTTCCCTTCCGACCACCATCGGTCCCTATGCAGGCAGTGACCTCATGGTGGACGCCTATGTCCAAAAGGTGCTGGAACCCACGGACATGATCTATCGGACCTACACCGATCCTTCCGGAGCCGTCGTGGGTGTGTTTGTGACCTATCATGGCAAACAGACCAGCGAATTTCATCCTCATTCCCCCAAACTGTGCATGCCCGGTTCCGGTTGGTTCGCCAAAGAGGTGAAGCGGGAGGTTGTGCACATCGGGGACGGTCGAGCCATTCAGGTGGTGAGCTCCGTCTACGAACAGTCCGGGGAGCGGCAGATCTTTTTTTACTGGTTTCAGACCGGGCGTCGTTCCGCGGCCAATGAGTACCTGCAGAAGCTCTGGATGATTGTGGACGGCCTCACACGTCACAGGACGGACGTGGCCTTCATTCGCCTTTCCACCTCAGGAGATGCCACAGGGACGGAAGGGGCCAAGGAGCGCCTGAAAGACTTTCTGCGACAATTTGTGCCGTACCTTGACGAGGTTCTGCCCGGTTGAGCAAGACCACCCAAAACGAAGGAGCCGGCTTCACAGATGAAGCCCGACCCTGAACGGCGGGTGCTTCCATGAAAAATAAGCCGGCTGTCTTGCCTTATGGGTGGCTTTTTCTCGGCTCCATTCTTTTCGTAGCCTATGGCAGCTTGGTTCCCGTGCGTTTCCAACCCATCGGCCTCGATAAAGCCCTTTCCAGGATCATGGATCCATCCTTCCTGGACTTTCGGGCTCAGTCCAAGACTGATTGGAGCGCCAATTTCTTGATACTTGTTCCAACGAGTTACTTTGCTGTTGGTTTTTTCCGTACCCGATTAGGCTTTCTGACGGATTCGGGAGCCACCGCTGCCGCGTTGATCACCTGTGTCATGTGTTCTCTATTCATTGAATTCACACAGATTTTCTTTCCGCCAAGAGTGGCATCCTTATCGGATGTGCTGGCCCAGACCCTGGGGGCCTTGTGCGGGATTTTTTTGCAACGATGTCTGGGGGCTCGTCTGGAAAACTGGGTCGGCACTTTTCGAGCCGAATCAAGGCCGCCCCTCCTGGCCAGGTCAGTGCTTCTAGCCTATACGTGCGGGTACTTCCTTTATGAATTGATGCCTCTTGACCTGACACTCAGTCCGGTGGAACTTTTTCGAAAATGGAAGAACGGCCATGTGGTGTTGATGCCGTGGACCTTCACGTATGCGTCCAATGCAGACGCCTTTTACCAATTTGCCACCGATATGGCTCTTTGGGCTCCCGTCTGTGCCCTGTTCTTGCTGGGTTCGCGTCTTTCCAGGACGGCGGCCGTTCTCTATACGGTGGCCCTTGCAACCTTGCTGGAAATCATGCAGTTGTTCGTCCTTTCTCGTGTCACGGATACCACCGATATTGTGGCTGCCGCCGTTGGCGCCGTCACCGTCGCGGCCTTATGGCGGCACAGACCCTTCATGTCGGCGGAAGGCTGGTCCTGGTCCCTGATAAGCCTTCTGAGCCTGACGGGATTCGTTATGTGGGGCATCGTGGTGATGTGGGTTTTTTGGTATCCTTTTGATTTTACTAAAAATACGTCCGAAATTTTGAGACGCTTGGGCGAGTTCTTTAAAGTTCCCTTGGTGACCTATTTTTACCGAAGCGAACTTATGGGGCTGACCGAGATCTTAGGGCGCCTGCTTTGGTTTATGCCCCTGGGCTTCTTCGGGTTCGGCATGTTGCTTCCCATGGATCGATGCCGGATTCCATGGTTGAAATGGGTCTTCATGATTCCGGTTCTGGCGGTCATTGCCTTTGGCGTGGAACTGGCGCAGGTGGCCTTACCGGGCAAAGTGGCCGATGTAAGGGATGCGTTTCTGGGGACGATCGGAGCTGTCATAGGATCCTTGGGAGCCGCCCGTCTTTTTCCATTGATTTTGAGGGCTCGGGCGAGAAGTGGTCCATGAGGCGTTTCCTCCCGTGGTTGGCTGGGTTCTTGACGGTTTCTTGGGTGGTGGTCTGGATGGTGTTGCACCTTCCTGGAGTTCCTTACAATGTTCGGGAAATCTTCCAGTCCATGGGATGGGTTTGGGGTGGGCTTGTTTTGGCGGGACTCCTTTGCGTGATTCTAGGATCACCCATGCTGGTGGCATGCCTGCTTGCCGCTCCGGTTTTCAATCCCAAGGGCGGCCTTTGGGGCTTCCTCATGATGCAATCTTTACTTGTGTCTCTTATGGTGGTCTTCGGTATGCCGGCCGAATCGGTGCACGACTTGGTTGGATCTCCCACGCTGGGCTGGCCGGATTCCATGGAAGTCGTATGTCGATCAGCCGCATTTTTCGGCGGAGCTTTTGCCATGCTGGACGGCGCAGCCCTGTTGGCTGTGGGGGGAACGAGACGCTTTTCAAGGTTGAATATTCTCGCTTCCATGGCTTTCGCCATGATGATTTGGCAGCTGGTGGTGGTTCACTGGGCCAACACGGACAACATCACAGAGTTGCTTCCCAACAGTGGACTTAGTGTGCGAATGCTCGCTCTTTGGCTCTGGTTGTTTCTCTTCGGCTTGGGAATCTCACTCCCTACTGCCGCGGTTGGAGGAAACAAAATAAGGCTTTTATTTTTTGCCATTCTCATGGTGTTGACAACCGTTCCTTTGGGATGGGTGTTGCTGAAAGTTGGGACGGAAGGGTCCATCGTCAAATACGGAAAGAGCTTTTCCGCACTTCAGTTTCTTTTCAGCGCCGACCGGCAAAGTTTGCTTTCCGGAACGCATCTTTTCCTGCGATATGGGGTGACTCAGGTCTGCGTGATGTTTATAGGACTTTCGTTTCAGATTTTCATGCGGCAAGTTTTTCAGGACATGGCGCGAAAAAAACATTAACGTAATGCTAAACACAATGAACGTGATGACAAAAAGACGGTTATGGATATCCTTGGTTTTCTTGGGCCTCGATTGGCTTATGACATATTCCCTGTCGTACGGTGTCCTTACCCCATCGCAAACCCTGGTCATCGTCAATGCAGACCGGAAAACCAGCGTGGAGCTCGGCCTTTATTATATGAAGCGAAGGAATATACCGTCTCAAAACCTCGTGTACGTGAATACCGGAAAAGGGCACCGAATCGGCCGTGAGGATTACCAGAAAAAGGTTCTCGGACCGATCCTTTCCGCTATTACGGGTGACGCTGGGCGGTGTATTCGGTGTTTGGTGCTCATGGACGGCATGCCCGTCCAAGTGGAAGCTCCACCTAGGCCTATGGAAGAGCAGAAACGATGGGAAAGGCTCAAAACGGAAGAGGCTGACCTGAGAAACCGTCTCATGAACCTGGCAAAAGAGGTGGACTCCCCTGTTCGCAAAGACCTCGAAGAAAAGCTCAAGGACGTTCAAAGGGCCCTTCAGGGAATGCGTCGGGGTCTGGAATCCGCCACCCTGGACTCCGAATTGGCCCTGGCGCTTGTTCCCTCCTATCCTCTGGAAAGCTGGGTGCCGAATCCGGTCTATGTGGGGGCTCAGAAAAAAGACCGTTGGGTACCCCCGGAGCAGGTCCTCGTTGTGGCCCGTATGAGTGGACCGTCCCCCGAGGCTGTCAAGAAAGTGATTGAAGAAACTGTCCAAGTGGAGCAGGAAGGGCTCAAAGGCATCGCCTATTTTGATGCGCGATGGCCTTTGCTCGAAAACGAACGAAAAAAATCCCGGTCCGCCTATGCCATGTATGACCTGTCGATTCATAAGGCAGCCGAAATCGTTCAAAAAAGCGGACGGTTGCCCGTGATCTTGGATACCACCGAGGCCGTCTTTCAACCCGGGAAGTGTCCCTCGGCTGTCCTTTACTGCGGCTGGTATAGCGTAGGAAAATATGTGGACGCTTTTGATTGGAAGCCGGGTGCAGTGGGCTACCACATCGAAAGTTCTTCCGTTTGGATGAGAAATCTTGTGAACGGGGGAGTGGCAGCGACCTTGGGACCCATTCGGGAGCCCAACCTCCAGGCGTTTCCTCTGCCGCACATTTTCTTTGCCCTGTTGGTTCAAGAGCGCATGACGGTGGGCGAAGCCTACATGTTGAGCGTGCCCTACCTGTCATGGCAGCTCATTTTCATGGGAGACCCGCTCTACAGACCGTTCGCCGTGGAGCCCAAGAAAATGTGAGCCCCTCTCATGACCTTTACGGGCTCTTGACCAAAGGAGCCGCTAAGGATTCAACTTCTTTGAGAAAGGCTTCAGCAAAAGCGAAATCCGTGTACTCAGGCGGGGCCGAAGAAACATACTTTGTCCGGGCTTGAATGCATAAAGAGCTGGAAGCGGAGTCGGCCCGGTAGACGTAGACATGAAAATGGTCCAAGCGCTTCGTAAAGCCTTTGACCCAACCTTGTTTGCCGTCAAAGGTTTGGTAAAGGATCACCACACCCATATCTTTTGAGGCTTGCACAACGGCAGGCCATACCTTGTCGATGGGGGCTTGAACCTGGCCAAAGACATCCATGCTGTTACGAGCGTCCATGGTGTTTTTCAGGCTGTTGCAGCCCGTGAAGAGCATCACAGCCACGAATACGGGCACGATGGTTGTCACGAAACGACGCCTTCTCATTTTGTTCTTCTCCACCAAGGGTTGGGGTTGGATTTTGAATAACACGAATGTTCATTTAAGATCACATTAGGCCACCGCTTGTCAAAGACAAAGCACACGGCACGGAAACATTGAAGTTCCTTGGTAAAAAAGCAAAGGGGGAACCCATGCCAGAAACGATTCCCATCCTTCAGGAAGCTACAGCCGGCCCCATAGATGTTTCCAGACCGACGGACGATCCTTATGGAAATGCGAAGATCCATGGTAAAGGACGTCGGCTGCGCCTTTTTTTGGGGCTCTTTGTCTTTACGTCCGCTCTAGGTATCACTTACTGCCTTTTAAGGCCGGCCATGTATCAAGCCGTCGCTGTTCTCATTCTGAAACCCGCGTCAGGAAGTGAAGCAGCCGGTGCGGCAGGGAGTCTTTTTGGAGCTGCGGACAAATCGGAGTTGGTTGTGGCCCAGCAAGTGCTGACGAGCCACTCAATCCTCGATCAAGTCCGGGAGACCCTGCACAACGATCCCCTGGGACGACAGGGGGCCGAAGCGGTTTCACTGAAAAAGATCAAACAGATGGTTCGAGTGGAACTCATTCCTGAAGGGAATCTGATCCGGCTGTTTGCTGAAGGGCCTGATCCGAATGTAGCGGTGCGGACCCTTGCCTCGTGGATTTCCGTATATATGAAAGCCTTTGAAGAATATCAGAACCGAGCCCTGGCGGCTTCGATGGACTCTCTGGATAGAGAAATCGGAGGCTTGGAAGATCGCTTGGAGGCTAAGAGAAAGGAACTGGAAATTTTCAGAAAGCTGAACGATATCACATCGCTGCAAAGGGAAGAAAACCAGCTTGTCTCCCGCCTTCGAGGACTGAACGACTCCTTGGTTCGAGCCCGTGAGCGCTTGGTCAATGCACGAGCGCGTCTGCAATCCCTTGAAGAGGCGCAGAGTCGTGGGGAGGATATTCTGGAGGGACGAGAGCTGCGTTTGGTGACCTCCTTGGAAGAAAAGGCCGAAAGCTTGAGAGACCAGCTTCGAGAGCTTGGCATGAGATATACCGAACGCTACATGGCTCTGGATCCAAAGGTTCGTAATCTTCGATCCCAGCTGGAGAGGACAGAGGAAAAGATTCGAACGACGAGGATACAAGCCGAAAGGGCCGTTTTGGATGCCGCGCGTCAGGAGGTGTTCGGAGCCCAGAAAGCTGCGGCGGATCTGGAGGAACAGATCAAGGAGCACAAGAGCAAGATCCAGGATTTCAATGAAAAGTTTTCCAAGCATGAGGCGTTGCTCGAGGAAGTCAAGAGCTTGGAAGCCCTTGTGAGGAATCGTGCCCAAAACCGTTTGCAAAAGGATGTGGCTCCGGAACAGACCGTTCCGAAGTTAAGCCTCTTGGAAAGCCCGACCGTGTCTGAGCGGCCGGTGCGGCCCCATTACCTTCGCGATGTGGGGATCGTCGCCGCCGGGTCCCTTCTGCTGTCCCTGCTGGGAATTTGGCTCGTGGAGTTTCTTCAGAGGTCACCGGAGAGAAAAGAGCCCGCCCAGAGCACGACACTGATCTTTCAACCCAATGTCTTGCACAGTCCGGACACGGCGGAGAAAAAGCTTCTTGGTCAGCCTCAGCGATCTGAGGCGAAAGCCGTATGGCGCGAGCTGTCACCATTGGAAATAAAGGCCATGGTTGAGAAGGCGGCTCCTGAAGAGGCGCTGATTCTAGGGTTGCTTCTAAGCGGTGTGAAGGAAGAAGAAGTGGAAAGCTTGCGGTGGGAGCATGTGCACCTGCAGGAGGGTTTTCTTGACATTCCGGGGCCATACTCAAGGAGGATTCCGCTGCCGGGCCTCTGCGTGCGGGCTTTACAGCCCATGATCAACCAACGGCAGGGGGACGCAGGAGAAGGGACCTTGACGGGCCGAGAATGGGGCGGGCTCCTTCTTGTGGACCTTCAGGGGGTTCCCTTGAAGGTTCAAGAGATACGCAAGCGCCTCACCTGCCTCGCTCAAGAAGCCGGCCTTGCGGCTCCCAGCGAAGTGACCCCTGAATGTTTGCGACACACATACTTGCTGTTTCTTGTGAGGCAGGGAATTCGCTTGAGTTCACTGGAAACCGTGGTAGGAAAAGTGTCTCCTGATTTCTATGCGCAGTATGGAATCTATGCGCCTCCGGGTCCGGGAAAAGACCCGCAAAACATGGTTCTTCGCATGCCGGTTCTCGATTGAGCCGATGCCGGCTGCAGGCCCGTTTGCAGGATCAAAGCCATAAGGGTGCGCGTTGCGGAATACAGGGTGTGATGGAAAATTATGGCAGGCGCACTGACGCGTTCTAGGCGTCCTCAGGACGAATGTTCATTTCTTTGAGTTTGTAGAGAAGGGTTCGGTAGCTTATCTTCAGAATGCGTGCGGCTTCACGCCGGTTCCATCGAGTCTCTTCCAGAACGTGTTCGATAATGGCCTTTTCAACGCGCATAACAGCCTGTTCTCGAATCTCCCGTAAGGACGGAAAGTCCTTTGCTTTGTGTTTAAAAATGATGCTGTCAAGATCTATGTTTTCAAAGATGTCCTCTGTCACCCCTTTATCGGCTGAAGGTGCCTGCTTGGAACTCGATTCCACAAGGCCTCTCAGTTCCCTTTCAATTTCTCCGGGATTTCCCAGAACAGCCAGGCGTTTTAGATAGTTTTCCAGCTCGCGCACGTTTCCCGGCCAGTGATAAGCATGAAAAAGTTCCAAAAGGCTGGCAGGAACGATGGATGCCGGGTTTTTAAAAATGCTGGCGTGGGCTTTGTGAAAATGCTTTATAAGAGGGACGAGATCTTCTTTTCTGTCCCGTAAGGGCGGGACATGAATGCTGATGGTGTTGATGCGGAAGTAGAGGTCTTCGCGAAAGTTGCCGACGGCGATTTCAGCCTCCAGGTTACGATTCGTAGCGGCGATCACGCGGGCTCGCGCAGCCACATCCGTGTTTCCGCCCACTCGATGAAACTTTTGATCCTGTAAAACCTGCAGCAGTTTGGCTTGCAGGCTCAGGGGGATTTCCCCGATTTCGTCAAGAAAAATGCTGCCATCGGCGGCCGCCTCGAACTTGCCTATTTTTCTACGATCGGCGCCGGTGAAAGCTCCTTTTTCGTAACCGAACAGCTCGGATTCAATGAGTTCTCCTGGCAGGGCCGCACAATTGACTTTGACGAACGGCTTGTCGCGTCGGCTGGAATAATAGTGCAGCGCACGGGCGACCAGTTCCTTGCCGACGCCGCTTTCCCCGGTGATGAGCACCGTCAGGTTGACGTCCGCCACCCGGCGAACCAGTTGGCGTATTTTTTCGATGGACGGGCTGATGCCGATGATCTGCGGTTCCGTCACGGCCCGAATGTATCCTCTCTTTGACGGGTGAAAGTGAGCTTGCCGTGCCTCTGTTTTGCTGGAATACATGGCACGGGCGGGGCTGATTTTCACCCACGTTCCAGCAGGGTCTCCACGGCTGCAGCCAAATCTTTTAAGTCAAAAGGTTTGGAGAGCACCCGATCGGCATGTTCTTCTTGAGCCAGCTTTTCCGGGGAATTTCCGTAACCGGTGATGCACACCACGGGCACTTCCGGAGACCGTTCTTTACTCAGCTTGACCAGACCGATCCCGCTTACATAAGGAAGCATCACATCGACAATGATCAGGTCAAAGGGTTCCCGGTCCATGCATTCCATACCCTCCAGGCCGTCGGAAGCCTGCACCACGTCATGCCCCACTTCCTGCAGGAACGCACCGAGCAGTTCCCTCAACCCGTCGTCGTCTTCAATCACCAAAATTTTCGCCATGAGTGGATGGTCCCCTCCATGAAAGGGGTTGCGCCGTGGTTGACCACGAACCCGGCCGCCGAACAGTCCGCATTGGACCGGTGCAGCCATGATTTGGAAAGCACCTTACCTGTCCCGGCCGGTGCGTGTCAACGGAAAAGCATCCAAGAGTGTGCAAAAAATTGCATACGGCCAAGCTCAAGGAGAGGCAGCGGATGGATTGATGGGGGGAGAGGGTGGTTTATAAGACGTCGAAATGATTCTAGTTTTTGTTTTGTTATGGACCAATAGGTGGGGTGGCGAGAAGGGAAGGGCGTACGGTTTTTTGAAGAAAAGAAGAGCCGGATCAGGATTGAGGAAGAGGGTTGCACATGAGTGTGCAAAAAGATGATCTATTTGTAGGGGTTTGGGGATTCATGTTGTCAGGGCGAAGCCACGTGCCCGCCAGCAACCGCACCTTCGTAGGGGCGGACCCATGCGTGCGGCCCAGCACCGCGCCATCGTAGGGGCGGACCCATGTGTCCGCCCCGGAAATGCGGGTTTGGAAAAAATTTCCGGGTGCGACCAACGTCGAACCGGTTTCATGTGGTTGTAGGGGCGAGGCGCCGCCTCGCCCCTGCCTTTAGTGGGCCTTACAGACCTTGGTATTACGTATTGTCTCACTAGATCCTACGTGTGCTCAAATGAGGGGGACCGGTGGGGTTCGTACAAAAGGGGGCGTCGAGCAAGGGTCGGGGTGAGGATCCAGCGGGATCCATTCCAGGTGGCGTGCAGGGCGCCATGAAGGTCTGTACGAAGGACCGGAAGAGCTCTTTGTTCCAGTCGCTGCATGACGGACGACGAAGGAAAGCCGAAGGGATTCAAAAACCCGCAGGAAATGAGCACAGCTTGCGGCGCCAGCGTGTTCAGAAGCACTTCACCGGTGGATGTGGCGCTTCCGTGATGAGGAGCCACCAAAAGCCATTGGGATGGCGCAAAGTTCCAGCGATCCACCAGCAATTGTTCCGTTCTGGATGTAATGTCTCCGGGAAGAAGCACGGCCGCTTTGTCACAAGTGACAGCCAGCACCAGGGACACTTCGTTCAGGTCTTTGCCATTCCAGACTTTCTGAACAAAAGATCGGGACGGATGCAGAGCCCTGACACGGCAGGATCCCAAGGTTCCCAGATCCATGGTGCCGTCAAGGTCTATATCGTCCGGCCTGAGGATGTGGGTGACGGGAATACGGTGTCGGGCTGCTGAAGCGGTGAGGGTGGATCCTGTAAGGCCCTGAGAACTGAGACCCGTTTCCACATAACGACCCACGGGAAAGTTTTCGAGAATATAGCGCAGTCCGTTTCGATGATCCGGATGATCATGGCTCAACACAACCACATCCAGCTTTCGAATCCCTAGAGACCACAGCGCCGGTGCCACCACGAAGCGACCCAGATCAAAGGAATCGTCGTAAAAGCCGCCTCCATCCACCAGCATGGCGGCGTTGGGCGGGCATCGAACCAGGGTGGCCGAACCTTGCCCCACGTCCAACACCATGACGTGAAAAGGGTGTGCTTGAGGCGCCTTCAAAGCCCAAGGTCCAACAACGGCAAACAAAACCCAAGATACGGCCAGAACCGTGGTGCCGAAAAGTTTTTTTGAAAAAGGGATGGAAAAAGCCCAAAGGATCAGCACGGCATAGCAAGTGATCACTGCGGAAAGAGGGATGGGACCCACGCGGGCAAAGGCGTAAGGTAGCGCGGCAAAGGTGTCGATGAGCCAAAGGAGAGCTTTCAAAGCCCAGCCGATGGGTACGAAGGCTAGGGAGGCCGACGACGGCAGAAGCGCCGAAATGCCGAGGGCGGCCAGACCTGAAGGCAGCACGGCCAGAGCCAAAAAAGGGACGATGATCGTGTTGGCGGCAAGCCCGGCCAAAGAGATGCCGTAAAAATGATAGGCCGTAAGAGGTGATACGGCGAGAGTAGCCGCCAAAGATACCAAAAAGGCGTCCAGAAAAAGGCGCACCACGGGTTTCACTTTTTCCGGCAGCAAGGCCGGAATCTTTTGAGCTCGTTCGTGCCAGGAAGGATACAGAAGCCCCAAGCCTGCGACGGCGGCAAAAGACAGTTGAAACGAAGGGCGAAAAAGATGGTTGGGATCGGCCCAAAGAATCAGCAAAGCGGCGACACTGAGAAGCGACAAAGGATCCGGCCTGCGATAAAGGGCCAAAGCCACGGCGGCAACGGTGAGCATGATGAGGGCTCTTTGCGTGGGCACGGCAAAGCCGGCTAGAAGAGCATAAACAGCGGCCGCGGCGCACCCGGCCCACCAGGCCAGATGCACGTCGGGGATTCTAAGAAGCACTTGGGGCCAAAAGAACCGAAGACAAAGCTGCATCAGACGAAAGGCGGCCCAGGCTGCCAGGCCTACATGCAAGCCGGAAATAGCCAAGAGGTGCAAGACACCCGCTTTTTGAAAGAGATCCTGAAGCGGGCGAGGCACAGCACCACGATAGCCGAGAAAAAGGGCCTGAGCCACGGCTCCTTCGGGTCCGGAAAGGTTCTTTGCCAGGAGGCTGCGAAGATGGGTTCGCAGCGCATCCACGCGTCCCCAAAAGGCGGTTCCCCCGCTGAAAGTGACTTCGCTGCCCGAGGCACGTACCCAGAGAATGTCACTTTTTATGGAGGCACGGGCGAAAATGCCGTGACGTGCCTGTTCCGCCACGTAGTCGTATCGGCCGGGGTTTTCGAAATTGGTCAGAGGGCGCAGCACAAGAGGCATATCCACCACATCGCCCGTCTTCCAGGAACTCACCAATGTGCGCGTGGAGACTTGAACCCCGACCGAAGCGCTGCCTGGGAAAAGAGGTCGAAAGGAATGCATGCGCTCCGAGGCTGAGCTCTGAGTGTCAGGACCAGGGAGTGTGGCAGGCAAGCTGGGTGATGCTGTCTCATCGGCTACGGCTAAGAGAGTGACGGGGAAAACGGTTTTTTCCGGATAGATTTGAGGAAAAGGTTGCAAAAGAACACGGTAGCGCCGTTCCGTTCCATCCAGAAGCGCCGCCAAGGACGGGGGTGGCACGGCTTTTTTTTCGGCTCGAACCCACAAGAAGGTTCCAAGACTTGCTGCCGCCAGGCATAGCAGCACAGCTGCTGTGCCACGCCAAATCCATGTGGCGCGCTTGGGTGCCGAAGCCGTCACCAGGCCGAGAATCGTCAGAAGCGCTGCCGCTGCCAAAGGCGGCGTCATGGCTTGAAGGTTTTGGAGTCGCGCCCAGGCGATTCCGACCGCGAACGATAGGGATACGGGGACGAGAGGTCGGGATCCCAACAGTTTTTTGGAAGACATGGGCGCCCTCGAGTCGTGAATCGTGAATCGTGAATCGTGAATCGTGAAATCGTGAATCGTGAAGTCGTGAATGATGAACCGAGAGCGATGAATTATAGATCGTGAATGGTGAATCGTGAAAGTGTGAATCGTGAGTGGAAGGCATAGGGGCCATGATTTGACGATTCACGATTTCACAGTTTGACGATTCACGATTGGCCGCTTCGCGACCTTGTTGAACGTGGGGGCGGAAGGTGGGGTGGACCGGCGATTCGCCGATGAAGCGGGCCGGACGCCCGTATTCCCAGGGAAAAGGACGGTTACGAAAAGATTTTCGCGGCGTGGTGAGGGGGCGGACACACCGGTCCGCCCCTACCGGGGTCTCGGGCGGACACATCGGTCCGCCCCTACTGTTTTTCCCGCCAGAGGAGGGCTCCGACGGCCTGCAGCTTCCCGTCCAGATTTTCATAGCCTCGTTCCAGATGGTAGATGCGGCTCACATCGGTGCGACCTCGTGCCGCCAGACCCGCCAAGACCAGGGATGCCGACGCTCGAAGATCGGTGGCCATCACCGGAGCTCCGGACAAAAAGGGGACGCCGCGCACCACGGCACTACGGCCGTCCAGCACAATATCGGCTCCCAACCTTCTGAGTTCACTCACGTGCATAAACCGATTCTCAAAGATCTGTTCCTTGATCACACTCACCGCATGGCCCAAAGTCATCAGGGCCATAAACTGGGCTTGCATGTCCGTGGGAAAACCGGGATACGGCCACGTGGTGGCGTTGACGCTTTGAATGGGCCCTTTAGGAGCTTCGGCCACAAGGGATTCACCGTCCGCCGTGATCCTCATTCCCGCATCTCGAAGTTTACGAACCACAGCGTCCACATGATCCGGCCGGCAGTGTTTCAGACGCAGACGACCTCCCGTAATGCCTGCAGCCACCAAATAGGTGCCTGTTTCAATGCGGTCCGGAATGACTCTGTGGGCCCCTGCCTGCAAGGATTCCACCCCTTGAATGCGCACGATGGCTGTGCCCACCCCGCTGATGCGTGCTCCCATGGCCGTGAGGTAATCCGCCAGATCCACCACTTCCGGTTCTCGAGCCGCATTTTCCAAAACGGTTTCGCCGTCGGCGAGGCAGGCGGCCATCATGAGGTTTTCCGTGCCGGTGACCGTCACCTGGTCAAAGGTGAAGTCGGTGCCTCGAAGTCGATCACACCGTACATGCACATAGCCGCCTTCCAATTCCACATGAGCCCCCATGGCCTGGAGACCTCGCAGATGCAAGTCGATGGGTCGAGCCCCAATGGCGCAGCCTCCGGGCAGGGACACTCGAGCCCGCCCGTAACGGGCGGCCAGGGGCCCCAATACCAGGACCGAAGCACGCATGGTTTTCACCAGTTCGTAGGGGGCTTCCGGGAGCGTGATGTTTGACGTGTCAAGGGTCAAAGTTTCCTGATGGTCGGTGTGAGCCCCCATGTGTTGCAGAAGCCGTTCCATGGTGCGAATGTCTCGAAGTCGAGGCACATTGGAAAAGACATGACGGCCCGGAGCTAAAAGAGATGCCGCCATAAGCGGCAAGGCCGCATTTTTGGCCCCGCTGATGGAAATTTCCCCTTCTAGCGGTACACCACCTTCAATAACCAGTTTCTCCATAACATCCCTTCACGACTTCACGATTTACGACTTCACTATTTCACGATTTACGACTTCACGACTTCACGATTTACGACTTACGACTTCACGACTCTGAGGAGTCTGTGTTTGCCTCCGTAGTCTTTGTGGATGGAAACCTGCGTGTTTGGAGCCAAGGATTGGGCGAGGTGCTTCAGTTTTTTTGTTTGTGAAGGTGCGATTTCCATGAGCAGCACGCCTTCGGGACACAGGAGCGGCACGGCTTCGCGAAGAAGACGTGCGGGAAGAAGCGTGCCGTCGGGACCACCTCCCAAAAGGGCCTGTCGTGGTTCAAAGCGGGTGATTTCCGGAGCCAGTTCGGACCATTCGGCATCCCCGATGTACGGAGGGTTCGCACAAATGACGTGAAACGACGGCGGGAATGGCCGAAGAGGTGCCGTAAGATCGCCTTGAAAGAAATGAATGCGCCCGTCAACCCCGTGCCGCTGCGCGTTTCGCCGGGCCAGCTGCAGCGCCTCGTGGGAAAGGTCTCCGGCCAGGATATGCCATTGGAGTCGTTCCGTAGCCAAAGCGATGGCGATGGCTCCGGATCCCGTCCCGATGTCCAGAGCGCGAAGAGGGGTGTCGGGGAAGGCTTCCAGGGCCAGTTCGACAAGGAGTTCCGTTTCCGGGCGAGGGATCAGAACCGCCGGGGAAACTTCCAGGGAAAGGGACCAGAATTCTTGGCGTCCGGTGATGTACTGCGTGGGTTCTCGAGCTGCACGGCGTTGAATCAGAGTCCGGTAACGCGCCAGTTCTTCAGGTCGAAGGGGCTGGTCATAACGTAGATAAAGATCCACACGGCGAAGGTTCAGGGCATGAGCCAGAAGCACTTCCGCATCGGAACGGGGCTGTTCTAAACCCTTACGGCGGAAATAGTCCGTGGTCCATTGCAGCACCTTGAGAATGGTCCAGATCTCATCGGCCATGGCGTGGACCTGGGGGGCGCCTCAGGGATTTCCTTCTTGAAGCGCTTCCGCTTGGGCTGCGGCGATCAGAGGGTCGATGATGTCGTCCAGAGCGCCCATCATGACCTCTTCCAGTTTATAGAGCGTGAGGTTGATGCGGTGGTCGGTGACACGATTCTGAGGGAAGTTGTAGGTGCGAATCCGTTCGCTGCGATCCCCGGTTCCCACTTGGCTTTTGCGTTCCTGAGCGATCTTGGCTTCCTGTTCCGAACGCATCCTGTCCAGCAGGCGCGCTCGAAGCACCTTCATGGCCTTGGCCTTGTTCTTGTGCTGAGATTTTTCATCCTGGCACACCACCACCAAACCCGTGGGAAGATGCGTGATGCGCACGGCCGAATCCGTTGTGTTCACACTCTGACCACCCGGCCCTGAAGATCGAAACACATCCACACGGAGATCGTTGGGATCGATGTCCACATCCACTTCTTCGGCTTCCGGAAGCACGGCCACCGTGACGGCCGACGTGTGGATTCGGCCTTGACTTTCCGTTTCCGGCACGCGTTGGACTCGATGCACCCCCCGTTCAAATTTCAACCGGCTGAAGGCTCCCGCTCCGTTAATGGCCGCAATGACTTCCTTGAACCCGCCGATCCCTGTAGGATGCGCATCCAACAACTCCACCTTCCAGCCTCGATTTTCAGCATAACGTGAATACATGCGAAAAAGATCCGCCGCAAACAACGCGGCTTCTTCCCCGCCGGTTCCCGCTCGAATTTCCAGGATAACGTTCTTTTCATCGTTGGGATCCTTGGGAACCAACATGCGCTTAAGATCCTGCTCCGTCTCTTCCAGTTCCTTTCGAAGTCGGTTCAGGTCTTCACGAATGAGTTCGCGCATTTCAGGATCGTTTTCCTGGCGAAGAAGATCCTGATTGGATTCTATTTCTTCCTGAGCTTTTCGATAGCGCCGAAGCGCCTCCACCAACGGGGAAAGATCCGCATGTTCCTTGGCGATCTTTTGGTATTCCCTGGGCTGGTTGATCACCTCAGGGTCGCTCAAAAGCTTTTCCAATTCGATGTAACGTTCTTCCAATCCGGCCAGTCGATCAAACATAGAAGGTTCCGGTCAGGGGGAAGAGACGCAAAAAAACCCGGACACTCTTCGCAACCCCTCACGGGCTTTCGCCTCGCGAAGGAGAGGTTCCGGGTCGTGGGTTCTAACGGTTTTCCTGGGATTTTTCTTGATTCTTTTGGTACTGCTCATACTTTTTCATGAACCGTTCGATGCGCCCACCCGTGTCCACCAGTTTCTGTTTCCCGGTAAAGAACGGGTGGCACTTGGAACAGATTTCCACGCGAATATCTTTCTTTGTGGAACCCGTCTGAATTTCGTTGCCGCAGGCGCAGCGAATCACCGTTTGAAAGTATTGCGGATGAATGTCCTTTTTCATGGTCGCCTCCGTGTGGGTTCAATCTTTGAAAGCCCCACATTATAACCACAGGAACGCCGGATGCAAGCCCTTTCCTTACCGGTTCATCGAAGCGAGGAAATCCTCGTTGTCCTTGGTGCCCTGCATCTTGTCCAAAAGAAATTCCATGGCGTCCACGGGGTTAAGGGGCGAAAGGAGCTTGCGCAAGATCCAGATACGGTTGAGGTCTTCCGGAGGAAGCAGCAGTTCTTCCTTACGGGTGCCGGACCGGTTGATGTCGATGGCCGGAAAGATACGCCGATCCGCCAGCTTACGATCCAAATGGATTTCCATGTTGCCCGTGCCCTTGAATTCTTCAAAGATCACTTCGTCCATACGGCTTCCCGTGTCGATAAGAGCCGTGGCGATAATGGTCAGGCTGCCGCCTTGTTCGATGTTTCGTGCCGCACCGAAAAAGCGTTTGGGACGATGCAAGGCGTTGGAATCCAAACCTCCGGAAAGAATCTTGCCGCTGGGCGGCACCACCGTATTGTAAGCTCGAGCCAACCGTGTGATGCTGTCCAGCAGAATGACCACGTCACGGCGATGTTCCACGAGGCGCTTTGCTTTTTCGATGACCATTTCGGCCACCTGCACATGGCGTTGCGCAGGTTCGTCAAAGGTGGAACTGACCACTTCCGCCCGCACGTTGCGTTCCATGTCAGTCACTTCTTCCGGACGTTCATCGATGAGAAGCACGATCAGGTAGGCGTCCCGATGATTCTTGGCGATGGCGTTGGCGATGTTTTGCAAAAGCATGGTTTTGCCGGTGCGGGGAGGGGCCACGATGAGGCCGCGCTGCCCGAATCCCACCGGGGTGAGGAGATCCATGACGCGTGTGGAATAATTGTCCGGAGTGGTTTCCAGCTTGATACGCCGGTCGGGATAGATGGGTGTTAGGTTGTCAAAGAGAATCTTGTCTTTGGCCACTTCGGGTTCTTCGAAGTTGACCGCTTCCACCTTGAGCAGCGCGAAGTAGCGTTCATTGTCCTTGGGAGGCCGAATTTGGCCTGAGATGGTGTCTCCGGTGCGCAGATTGAACCGGCGGATCTGTGACGGGCTGACGTAGATGTCGTCCGGACCGGGCAGGTAATTATAGTCCTGAGTCCGAAGAAACCCGAAGCCGTCGGGAAGAATTTCCAGAACACCTTCGCCGTAGATAAGGCCGCTCATTTCTGCTTGAGCCTGCAGAATGGCGAAGATGAGATCCTGTTTGCGCATGGAAGTGGCGCCTTCGATCTGAAGCGCTCGCGCCAGGGAGACCAGTTCCTTGATATTGCGCCTCTTGAGTTCCACCAGGTTCATTTCGCGATGGGCGACGGTAGCGTCCTTCTTGGACGTCGTGGCGGTGGAAACCGTGGAGTTGTTGTTTTCGATCATTCCTTTTTCCTTTTCACCGTTAAAATCCCAGGCGGGTCCAGACACTCTTGCCGTCCCCTTGCCGTTCCAGCCTTTTTTCGCTCTCGGCAAGAATCTTTTCAATGTCCTTTCCGTAGCCCAGCTTCTCCACTGCTTTGGGGTAATCCTCCAGCAGGCGTGTCAGACGTTGCTGAGCCGCCCGGTACTTGCCCATGTTGTAGTACATGCGGGCAATACGATATTCGTGGGCGGCGATACGCTTTTCGCATTCAAAGAGCTGAGCCTGTGCTTTGGCGGCATATTCCGTGTTGGGGTAAAGTTCCATGAGCCTCTGAAAGGTTTCCATGGCCTTGCGTGTCTGGTCCTGATCCCGGTCCATGGACGGGGAAATGAGGTACTGACTCATGCCCAGCTGATACAGCACATAAGGGACGGCCTCGTTTCTCGGATGCAGCCGCACAAATTCTTCGTAGGCGAGAGCGGCTTCTTCGTAGTCTTTCTTGTAATAATGGGCGTCTCCCACTTTAAGTTCCGCCAAAATGGCATATTTGCTGTACGGGTAACGTTCCTTGAGTTTTTGGAAAGCTTCCAGGGCCTTACCGTATTTTTTGGCCCGCATGGCTTCCATTCCGTCCCAGGCCAATTGTTCCGGCGTGCGTTCGGCGGTGTCTCCGGAGTCAAAGAGATCGTCGAAGTAGTAGCTGAGAAGATTTGTGCCGCATCCGGTCAGAAGCACCGTGCAGAGGCTCAAGACCGCGACGCACCGCAGCGCACCGCCAAGGTTCCACCGACGAAACAAAACCATCATGGTGACGCACCCCTTCACGACTTCACGATTCACGACTTCACGATTTACGATTCTCGATATAGCGTCCGGCGCAAAAAGCCGCTGTCGCGCCGTCCCCGACGGCGGTAACGATCTGGCGAAGGCTTTTAGACCGCACATCGCCCGCCGCGAAAATGCCTGGAACCGACGTGGCCATTTCGTCGTCGGTGATGAGAAACCCCAGATCATCACGGCGGACGATTTCGGGCACCCACTGAGTGTTGGGAAGAAGCCCAACAAAGACGAAGACGCCGGAGACGTCCAAGCGAGAACTTTCGCACGTGGCGGTGTCCTGGAGTTCAAGGCCGGTCACGCCCTGAGGGCCGCCGTGAATTTCCGAAACGATACGGTTCCAATGGACCGTGATCTTGGGGTTGGACAGGGCTTCTTCCTGAAGCACCTTGATGGCTCGAAGCTCGTCCCGGCGATGAATGATATGCACATGGGACGCGAATTTGGTCAGGTACACGGCTTCTTCCACGGCCGTATCCCCGCCACCGATAACGGCCACCTGTTCATTGCGGTAAAACGGGCCGTCACAGATGGCGCAGTAAGAAACACCCCGGCCCGTAAATTCCGCTTCTCCCTTGACCTGCAGCTTCTTGGGAGCGCATCCCGTGGCGATGATCACCGATTTGGCTTCAATAGGACCTTCGGCGGTGTGCAGCACCTTGACCGAGCCGGTCACATCCAAGGATGTCACTTCGGCGCTGCGGTGTTCCATGCCGAAACGCAACGCCTGCGCCTTGAAGAGTTCGATCAGTTCAAAGGTGGTGATCCCTTCGGGAAATCCTGGGTAATTGTCCACTTTTTCGTAGGTGAG
>FWPU01002391.1_pt1 | contig 52345 bp, 42 predicted proteins | sample 2228361 | NCBI WGS metagenome assembly FWPU01 (sample SAMEA103939777, study PRJEB20133) | metagenome | reverse complement strand
TATCAAAGAACGAGAAAAAGGGCATAATCTCAAATGAATTAGGCCAAAACTATGCCTATATTTAAAAAATGTCTTATTTCAGAACAACTCTATTAAATTGTATGTTATCGGGAACCCCACACCAGCAGGGTTCATCACGTGCGAACTGCTTCCATTGCCGCCGGCTCCGGACTCTATCAAGCCTACTGGTGACTTAAAAGAACGAGCCGAACAGAGAGTGAAGTACAACAAACTGAAGAAGGAGCATGAAGATAATTATAGCCGCATCAACAACGACAATAAACAGAGAATAGAAGCCTTTACTCGAGCAGCCACCGAGCTGCTCCAAAAGCGCAACGCCAGATACACTGATCTGAATGGCTTCTTTGAAAAAGCGGCGACTTTTCTCAAAAGCGACCGCGTGGAGAAGTACGAGAAGTGGTTGTACTGCAACACCGACGGCGTACATGACTTAGGCAGTGGCAAGCCCAGAAAGGTGCAGTGTGAATTGTTGCCTAAAGGCGTCATTACCTATTTCACGGGCTGCAGACCTGATTTTGCTTGCTTAGACGGCAGGGAGCGAAAGCATTTACAAGAACCAGTTGATTTTATTGGCTTGTTTAAGGAGCGAATAAGAAAATAAGCATTACACCACAACAGCAGTCCCTTCCAGCGCGGCCACCTTGCTTACGAAAGCGGCAGGTGGCCGTGTTCGTTGGGCATTTACCTATCTTCGCCGCGCTTAATTTCTCACTTTTCAACACTGTGAAAACACCTATGCAAGGAACAGCCATTACCATCAAGCGCGGCAAGCTGCGCGTACCGAATGATCCTATCATTCCTTTCATTGAGGGAGACGGCACTGGCCCAGATATTTGGGCTGCTTCCGTGCGCGTATTCGATGCGGCAGTACAAAAAGCCTTTGGCGGCAAGAAGAAAATCGTCTGGCGCGAGGTGCTCGCCGGCGAAAAGGCCTTCAAACAAACGGGCGACTGGCTGCCTCAAGAGACCCTGGATGTCATCAGCCAGTACAAGGTGGCCATTAAAGGGCCATTGACCACACCCGTAGGCGGCGGTATTCGCTCGCTCAACGTGGCACTGCGCCAGCAACTCGACTTATACGCCTGCGTGCGCCCAGTGCGGTGGTTTCGCGGCGTGCCCAGCCCGATGAGGCAGCCCGGCTTAGTGGATATGGTCATTTTCCGCGAAAACACTGAGGACATCTACGCAGGTATCGAGTATTTGCAGGGGACGCCAGAATGCCAAAAGATGCTCGACTTTCTGCAAAACGAAATGGGAGTCAAGAAGATACGCTTTCCGCAAACGTCGTCCTTAGGCGTCAAGCCCGTCTCTGTGGAGGGTACAGAGCGCTTGGTGCGCGCCGCTATTGAGTACGCCTTTAAGTACAAGCGCAAATCGGTAACGCTGGTGCACAAGGGCAACATCATGAAGTTCACCGAAGGCAAGTTTAAGGACTGGGGCTACGCCTTGGCTGAGCGCGAATACGGCGACCGCGTCTTCACCTGGGCGCAGTACGACCGCATCAAGGAGGCCCAGGGTGAAGAGGCTGCCAACAAGGCCCAGAGCGAAGCCTTAGCCGCGGGTAAGCTCCTCATCAAGGATGTTATTGCCGATGCCTTCCTCCAGCAAATCCTGCTGCGCCCAGCCGAGTACGACGTTATCGCCACCCTCAACCTCAACGGCGACTACATCTCCGATGCCTTAGCCGCCCAAGTCGGCGGTATCGGCATTGCACCCGGGGCCAACATCAACTACATCACCGGCCACGCTATCTTCGAGGCTACCCATGGCACTGCGCCCAAATACGCCGGCAAGGACATGGTCAATCCCTCCTCCGTTATCCTTTCCGGTGTCATGATGTTCGAGTATATGGGCTGGACGAAGGCCGCCAAACTCATCATTAAGGGCTTGGAGCGCGCCATTCGGAGCAAGCGCGTTACTTATGACTTCGAGCGGCTCATGAAGGGCGCCACCCGTCTGAAGTGCTCTGAGTTTGGCGATGAGATCATTAAGAATATGGGTTAAACCCGCTCGACACCTATTCGCCCTTCGGCGTGTCGCTCCATGAGGTTTTTTATTCACAGCCTCATGGGGCTTTTTTGTTAATTGCAAAGGGCACCATTTTCCGGAGCGTCTGCAGGGCCTGCTATTTTGAAGTGAAAAGTGATGAATGATGAATGATGAATGATGTTTTCCAGAGCGCCCTCAGAGCCTACTACTTTGAAGTGAAAAGTGATAAGTGATAAGTAAAACCAGCCACTTCCAGCCCTCATCGCCTTTCTCACCTCCATTTTTTTTGGGGTGAAAAAACGGCTGCCGGCTTCGGAGCAGCTGCTGTGGGCGTAGCAGCTGGGTGCGCGGCTCCTGTTTGGCCCCGTGCGTGTTTTCGTCCCGCTTTCGGGCCTTAATAATGGCGAAACAGCGGCCTCTCGCCTCCGCGCCTGCAAGCACGGTGCCTCTCCTATGCCGATACGCCGTTATTAAAACCCCAGGGCGAGACGGGCACATGCTCAGGCCCAAGCCGGAGCTCCGCAGGTGCAGGTGCGCGAAAAAGCCGAGCCGAAGCACCGAGGCCGTTTTTCCCCAAAAAACAACCTCGGTGAGGGCGGTGTAGGTGGCAGCAGCTGCAGAGCGGGTGGTTTGGGAAATAGCCCTCACCGGAAAATGTGTACCCTTTCAAATTTGTTGAAAAACGAGAGGTTAGCCCCCTTTCTTAAACTCTTTGTTTTTTTAAACAAAATTGACTTACCTTTGAGCCATTCTTTCACATCAAAACAACAACGATCATGAAAAAACACCTTATCGGAACCCTTGTAGGCGGCCTCATCCTGTTCGTATGGCAATTTCTCTCCTGGGCGATGTTGGGAGTGCACCAATCCGAATTTGGCCACACGCCCAATCAGGACAGGATCCTGGAATTTCTGAGTGAGAACTTAGAAGCGGAAGGCTCCTACATGCTCCCCATGCCTCCGCCCGGCACGCCCATGAGTGAGGAGCAAAAGTTCATGGAGCCTTATGTGGGCAAGCCATGGGCGCATATCACGTACCACAAGTCTATGAGCATGGAGATGGGACCGAGCATGCTGCGCGGTTTTGCAGCCAACTTGTTGGCTGTTTGGTTGCTGGTGTGGCTGATGCTGCAGTTTCCGCAGTTGACCCTAGGCTTGGCGGTGCGAGTTTCCTTAGTGGCGGGCACGATTGGTTATTTGACCATTTCGTACCTGAATAGCATCTGGTTTGAAACGAGCTCTCTGGCCTATCTGCTGGATACCCTCGTGGCGTGGGGGCTGACGGGGCTTTGGTTGGGGTGGTGGCTGACGCGTCAGCGCAGTTAACGACAGGCGTTTGGTTGGAGTGGTGTTTGGTCGGCATAGTTGAGGGCTTTGCACCACTCCAGCCCTCAGGCTTGCTGGGCTTCGCCGTAGAGCCACTGCAGGGTATTTCTGTAAAAAATCTTCTCTATCGTTTGCGGGGGCAGTCCCATGCGTTCGATAAAAGAGCCTATCTCGAGGTCGCCCAGAGGGAAGGGGTAGTCGGTGCCGAGGCAGACGCGGTCTTCGCCGATGACGTCGAGGACGTAGCGCAGCAGTTGGGGGTCATGAGTGGCGGAGTCCACCCAGAATTTGCCGAGATAATGGCGAGGGGGCTTGTCGTTGTCCACGGCCACCAGGTCGGGCCGGCACTCGAAGCCATGCTGAATGCGCCCAATGGTGGGGATAAAAGAGCCGCCCGCATGGGCAAAGCAAAAGCGCAGCCGAGGCAGGCGCTCCATGACACCACTGAAGATAAGGGAACAGATGGCCCGGCAAGTCTCGGCCGGCATACCCACTAACCAAGGCAGCCAGTATTTGGTCATGTGTTCTTGGCCCATCATCTCCCACGGATGCACAAGGATAGCCATATCCAGGGCCTCGCAGGCCTGGAAGATGGGAAAGAACTCCGGCTCGCCGAGGTTGCGCTGGTTGACGTTGGAGCCTATCTGGATACCAGGAAAGCCCATTTCTTTGAGGCGCTGCAGCTCTTCTATGGCCAGCTTGGCGTCTTGCATGGGTATAGTGCCTAATGGAATATAGTGTTCTGGGTAGGCCTCGGCAATGGCAGCGAGATGGTCGTTGAGAAATCTCGATAGGTCGTGGGCGTCTGCGGGCTTGGCCCAATAGGAGAACATGACGGGAATAGTGCACACGACCTGTACGCGGGTATTATAGCGTTGATATTCTTCGATGCGCACCTGAGGGTCCCAGCAGTTGCTACCGATTTCGCGGAAGAAGGTGCGCCCTTTCATCATGCGCGCAAAACCAGGACGATGGTGCTCTAAATGGATGAAGTCTCCGTACCCGTACTTCTGAGCGAAATCGGGCAGTTTTTCGGGCAGGATATGGGTGTGCATGTCAATCTTGTACATAGGGCAGCAAAGCAAGGGTGAGGTTGGGGCAAAAGTGCGAACTTCAGTGGTTATTAGCCTTTCAAAAGGCGATGCGCCACACGCGGAAATGTTCCGGTGTGGCGCGTCGGAGGTCGAAGTGGATATGGGCTGGGCGGCTTAGTTTTTCACCTCTTCGAATTCTACATCCTGAGTGCCGGGGTCGGACGCGGAGCCGGTGCTACCGCTTTGCCCATTATCGGCTTGAGTGTTTTGGTAAGTGGCTTGGCTGGCAGCGCTCCAGGCATCTTCCACGGCCTTGATAGCTTGGTCGAGGCGGTCGAAGTTTTGCGTTTTGTGCACTTCGCGCAGATCGTTCGTGGCCTTTTCGATGTTCTCGCGCAGGTTAGCCGGGATCTTATCGCCGTACTCGCGCAGTTGTTTTTCGGTCTGGAAGATGAGCGCATCTGCGGCGTTTAGCTTCTCGGCGCGTTCGCGGGCTATGCGGTCGGCTTCAGCGTTGGCTTCGGCTTCAGCTTTCATGCGGGCAATTTCTTCCTTGCTTAGGCCAGTGCTAGCCTCGATGCGGATGTTCTGTTTTTTGCCCGTGCCTTTGTCCATCGCCGTTACCGAGAGGATGCCGTTGGCGTCAATGTCGAAAGTTACCTCGATTTGCGGCACACCGCGCGGTGCCGGCGGAATGCCGTCCAGAATGAAGCGGCCTACAGAGCGGTTGTCTTTCGCCATGGGGCGCTCACCTTGCAGCACGTGGATTTCCACTTGCGGCTGGTTGTCGGCTGCTGTCGAGTAAACCTTTGTCTTTTTAGTCGGGATAGTCGTGTTGGCCTCGATGATGACGTCGTACACGCCGCCGAGGGTTTCGATACCCAGGGATAGCGGTGTTACGTCGAGCAGCAACACATCGGATACGCTGCCGCTCAGTACGCCGCCTTGAATGGCCGCACCCACCGCCACGACTTCGTCGGGGTTGACGCTCTTGTTGGGCTTTTTGCCGAAGAACTTCTCTACGGCTTCCTGAATGCGCGGAATGCGCGTCGAACCACCCACCAGGATGACTTCATCAATATCGCTGGGCTTCAGGCCGGCGTCGTCCAATGCCTTGCGGCAAGGCTCCAAGGTGCGCTCCACGAGGTCGTCTATCATCTTCTCGAACTGGGCGCGCGTCAGTTTTTTCACCAAGTGCTTGGGCACGCCGTCCACGGCCGTGATGTAGGGCAGGTTGATTTCAGTCTCCAGCCCCGAAGAAAGCTCGATCTTGGCTTTTTCGGCAGCTTCCTTGAGGCGTTGCAGGGCCATGGGGTCTTTGCGCAGATCTACGCGCTCTTCGCGCTGGAACTCATCCGCCAGCCAGTTGATGATAACTTGGTCGAAGTCATCGCCACCGAGGTGCGTATCGCCGTTGGTGGATTTTACCTCGAACATGCCACCACCTAACTCTAGGATGGAAATATCGAAAGTACCACCGCCGAGGTCATAGACGGCCACGGTCATTTCGCGGTCCCGCTTGTCCAAGCCGTAGGCCAAGGCTGCGGCCGTTGGCTCGTTGATGATGCGCTTTACATCCAAGCCGGCGATAGCGCCCGCCTCTTTGGTCGCTTGGCGTTGCGAGTCGTTGAAATAAGCCGGCACGGTGATGACGGCCTCGGTTACCGGTTCGCCCAGATAATCTTCGGCTACTTTTTTCATTTTTTGAAGGATCATTGCCGAGATTTCCTGTGGCGTGTACAAGCGGCCGTCCACCTCTACGCGGCAGGTGTCGTTGTCGCCGCGCACAACCTTGTAGGGTACGCGGTTGATTTCATCGGTGCGCTCGCTATAGCGCATGCCCATGAAGCGCTTGATAGAGAAGATGGTGCGCTTCGGGTTGGTGATGGCCTGGCGCTTTGCCGGCGCACCCACCTTGCGTTCACCGTTATCTAAAAAAGCAACCACAGAAGGAGTCGTGCGTGCGCCCTCATCGTTGGCAATCACTACGGGTTCGTTGCCCACCATGACGGCCACGCAGGAGTTTGTCGTTCCTAAGTCTATGCCAATAATTTTTCCCATGATAAGTTGAATTTAAACAGCAGGTTCAGAGATTGTCGGGCCTCTAAAAATGAGGTTTGACACATCGGCGCATCAATGAATATGCCACCGCCTTAAAATCTGACTTTTTGGCACTTATTGCCTTCGGGAAACGCGCTTTTTGGCAGCGAGGGTGTGGCCGCCCTGTCGCATGTGTCTGGCTTGGAGTTGGCGGCTGCGTTCAGCACAGCAGGAGATTTTTTCCAGGCAAGTGTTGCCTTTGAGGGAGCCGCCCGTATCTTTGTGCCGTCTATTCAGGTATTGTTCTTCCTAATCCGCATCATTCACCCGGTTTTTTTCCTCCCACACTCCCAACCGCCGTTTTCCGATTCCAAAGTGCATTTTACACACCTTTAATCCGTCTTTTACGACCCGTACAGGTCGCACCAGCCACCCTACAAAGGTGTGCCCCAAGTGCAAATTCCTGCGCCAAGGCGGCGGTGCGCCGTTATAATCTCATGGTCAGCCCCCTCCGGTCAGGCTCGCGGTGCGGGGCTTTTTTCTTTTAGAAAAGCCGCAGTTGAGGATCCTTATATTGGCTATGGAGGTCTAAATTGTAGGAGGGCATGCGGCGTTGGTGAAAGAAGCGGTGGCGCGCCAGTTGGAATTGCTGTCGGATAATGTCGGCCACAGGGCCTTCTCCGCGCATGCGGGTGCCGTAGCGGTGGTCGTGCAGATTTCCGCTGTGTGTCTGTCGGATGTGATTCAGCACCTTGTCGGCGCGGTCAGGCATATTTTTGCGCAGCCAGTCTTCAAAGATGGTGGCCACATCGCCGTTGAGGCGCACGAGAGTATAGCCTAAGCCCAAGGCGCCGCGCTCGGCAGCGGTCTGTGCCATGGGCAAGATTTCTGCGTCGTTTAGCCCCGGGATAATAGGCGCCAGCATGGCGAAGACAGGAATGCCTCGGGCCGAGAGAGTCTCGATGGTGCGCAGGCGCTGGGCCACGGTGGCTGTGCGCGGTTCGAGGAACTGCCGCAGTGGTTCTTGCAGGGTGGTCAGGCTGATGGCGATGTGCACCAAGCGGTCAGCAGCCAGCGCCTCCAGCAAGTCTATGTCGCGCAGGATGAGGCTGTTTTTGGTGATGATGCCCACCGGATGCCGATAGCGCAAGAACACCTCCAAGCAGGCGCGCGTGATGCCAAAGCGGCGTTCGGCAGGCTGGTACACGTCGGTATTCCCGGCAAACATAATAGGCGCGGCTTTCCACTGTTTCTTGCGCAAGGTCGCCTCGAGCAATTCGGCGGCGTTGCGCTTGATGAGGATCTTGCGCTCGAAGTCCACCCCAGCACTGAATCCCCAGTAAGGGTGTGTGTTGCGCGCGTAGCAATACACACAGCCGTGCTCACAGCCCTGGTAGGGGTTGAGGCTCCATTCCGCCGGGATGTCGGGGCTTTCCACTCGGTTCAGGATGGTTTTGGGGTGGGTTTCGAGGTATTCGGTGCGGAGCTCGTCGGTTTCCCATTCGGCCTCGCGCAAGGCCCAGTCCAGCGGTTGCTCATCGCGCACCATCTTCTCATAAGGAGAGGGCGGGTTGATCTGGGCACCGCGGCCGCGTAAGTAGGGCGTCTTTTTCTTCATAAAAGGGAACACAGGCCTCGTTGGTGGTGCTTGCTGTTGGCGGGCATCCAAAGGTAGGGATATAAATGTACGCCGAGGTTGCAGCGGCAGTGCAAAAAGCCGGGCAGCTAGCCTCTGCGAGTACTGCCTTTTCCGCCTCCGTTTTTTTGGGGTGAAAAACGGCACTCAGCTTCGGCGCAACTACTATGGGTGTCGCGTAAGGACGTAGCTATTGTTTGGCCCCGGCGTGTTTCTGGCCCGCTTTCGGGTCTTAATAATGGCGCATCAGCAGCAGCCTCACTCCGCGCATGCACGGGCGGCGACGCCAACGCGCAGCTACCGCATTAAGCGAGACCAAAAGCGGGACGAGTACAACAGGCCCAGGCAGAGGTTTAAAGGCTGCCTGTATGCGAAATGGTTAGCAGGAGGTATCAAGACCGTTTTTCCGAAAAAAGCGTAATAGGGCCGGCATATTCGTATAGTTCGCCTCCTTAAGGAGGGTTCTTCAGAGTGGTGGTATGTTGGGAGCACTACCCGTTTCGATTTTTTATACCACCCTCGCGTTCATCCCGGCTTTTAGTGGGAGAGGCGTTCTTGAGCAGCGCGCACCAAGGCAAGGGCCTTCTCGAGTTGTTCTTCTTCCGACAGCAGGGTGTTGTCTATCACTACCGCATCTGGCGCCACTTGTAGCGGCGTGTACTCGCGCGTAGAGTCTATGTGATCGCGCGTCTGGAGGTTTTGGCGGATTTCTTCCCAATCAGCATCAATACCTCGGGCAGCCAGGTCTAAATGGCGACGGCTGGTGCGCACGTCCAAGTCAGCGGTGAGGAAAATCTTGACCTCTGCATCGGGAAAGACGACAGTGCCGATGTCGCGCCCGTCAGCGACGATGCCACGCCGGCTGCCCATGGCTTGCTGCTGGGTTACCATGGCGCGGCGCACTATCGGAATGGCCGCTACTTGGCTGACGTGCTCGCTCACGCGAGGGGTTCGAATGTCGTGCTCTACGTCCCGACCATTGAGGAAGATGTGGTTTTGGCCTTCCACGCGCTCAAAATGTATCTGAATGTTCTTTAGCGCTTGCTCCACAGCCTCGAGGTCGTTGTAGTCAACGCCGTTTTCCAAAAAGTAGAGCGTTACGGCCCGGTACATGGCTCCTGTATCCAAATACACATAGTGAAGCGCCTTGGCCAGTGCTTTGGCTAAGGTGCTCTTGCCGCAGGAGGCGTGGCCGTCTATAGCGATAATGAGTTTCAAGATGCCGCTGGGTTTGGTGTGCGTGAACAATGGATGGGCAAAGGTGCAGCTTAAAGCAGTGTAGCCCGAAGCCCGACTGCGTCAAGGTTCCATTATTTTTTAGGAAGGCCGCTTTTGTCTGCTCACAACAAGGGAGCTGACAGGCTCTTTGGCCCCTAACAGTAGCAAGTGCGCATGGCAATACCAAGTGAAAAACAGCCGTAGGAGCTTGCGAGCTGTGGTCGTAGCGTACATTTGCGGAAAACAGTCGCTTACGTTGGTTTGCTCATGAGAAAGTTTGCTAGCCCTTTTGCTTCCAAGCGAGAAATGTTTTTGCTCCTGACGATCATTGCCATCGGCATTGCTGGATTGGTAGGGCTGCAGCTAGCCCAACGCACGCCAAGCGCGCGCACCGACGAGCGCACCATGGTGCAGTCTGCTGCCCAAAAGAATGAAGCGCCAGCCCCGTTGGCTTCGCCTATTCAGCGAATCACAGGCGATCTGGTCAATCGGGACGAAGAGTATCCGGAGGTAGGGCAGCCCTTCACCTTCCAGCTGACCAACTACTCGCAGGGTGCAATATTCGAACTCGACCCCGGCGATGGTAGCCCGCGTCAGGTTTTTAAAGACGGCCGTCTTCGCTACACGTACAAAAAGGCCGGAAACTACCAGATTTCGCTGTGGGCCAGGTTTGAAGGCGAAGAGGTCAAACTGAAAACCATTAGCAAGAAAGTTGTGGTGCCGCCTGCTACCAACAGCGTCAAGGTGGGCACCCTCATGGACCTCTGAGGCTGCCTTGGAGTGGCTTTTCACTATACCTCTCTTCTCATACGACAATTTAACAGCGAAGAAAATGAAAAAAATCGGTATCCTTCATGGTAAAGAGACCTCTTTTCCGGAGGCCTTTGTCGCTCGAGTAAACAGCAAAAATGTCAAGGGCGTCCAGGCCGAGCCAGCCTTTGTGGATGAGCTGATCCAGGGTAATCCCACTCCCTATGCCGTGCTCATTGACCGCATCAGTCAGGATGTTCCTTTTTACCGGGCCTATTTAAAGAACGCCGCGCTCAACGGCACAGCGGTGCTGAATAACCCCTTTTGGTGGAGCGCTGACGAGAAGTTTTTCAACAACTGTTTGGCCACTAAGATTGGCGTGCCCGTGCCGCGCACGGTGCTGCTGCCCTCCAAGGAGATGCCGCCCGACACCAGCGCGCGCAGCTTTCGAAACCTCAAGTTTCCCCTAGAGTGGGAAAAAATCATCGAATACCTCGGCGGCTTCCCGCTGTTCATGAAACCTCACGCTGGCGGAGGCTGGAAAAATGTGTATAAGGTGCACAATTTCGATGAGTTTTTCAAGGCCTACAACGAGACTGGCACCTTAGTCATGCTACTGCAGGAGGCCATAGAGTTCGACAGTTACTTCCGCTGCTACTGCTTGGGCGGCAAATACGTGCGCATCATGGACTATGAGCCGCGCAACCCACACCACTTGCGCTATGTGGCTAACCACAAGGTACCACAATCGCTGCGCGACGAAATGCACGCCTACGTGCTGCGCCTCAACGAAGCGCTGGGCTACGACTTCAACACCGTAGAGTTTGCCGTGCGCGATGGCATCCCTTACGCCATTGACTTCTGCAATCCGGCCCCTGACGCCGCCGTGGACTCGGTAGGGGAAGAAAACTTCGAGTGGGTGGTTGAGACAGCGGCAACCCTTGCTATTGAGCGCGCGCTGGCCCACCGCGAAGGAGCCAACAACCTCACTTGGGGCTCCTACGTAAAAGGCGCTGCTGAAGGTCGCCTACCCGGCATTCCGGAGGAGAATCCTAACGCCGACGCGGTAAAAAAGCCCACTAAGAAGGCTTCTTCTGTTAAAAAGGCATAGTCCACTGCCGTTTGGCATGTGGTTTGGAACTACAGCCTGTGAACGACAAACAGTTCACAGGCTTTTTTAATCACGAGCGGCAAAATTCCTGGCCTGCCAAGCCGTTGAAAAGGTGAGCCGTCCAAAACACTAACACACTAATCCAAAACCGATTTTGAGCGATGAAATCCATCTTCCTTTTTCCGGCCTTCTTCCTGATGCTGCTCCTGAATACCACGAACGCGAATAATAGCAGCCTCAATACCAACGGCGACGAGCCAACTTTCCAGGATTTTCTGGCCCAATTCCCCAAGGCTTCGCTGCCTTACCACTTCGAAGCCGAGCAACTGCAGGCTGAGCTCAACAAGACGACGCGCCCGCGCCCGACGCGCTTAGCTTGGGAATACTGCCAGTTCCTGCCCATGCTCGAAGAGAGCGCCCGTGTTAACCGCATGCCGGTATCGCCTGAGCCGGTGGCGGCCTTCGAAACCCCGCAGTTCTACGCTGTACTGTACAACACCGGCCATGCTTACACGAAGAACCTAAAGAGCTACCACATCAGCGTGTTCGATAAAAGCGGCAATCACCTGGCTACGCACTTTGTAGCAGGTGTCAACCCGGAAACCATTATAGAAGCCACCATCACAGAGAACCTCTTGGCTGACATCCAGTCCTATCAAGTAAACTGGGCCAAGACCTATCAGAAAGGCGCTAACGACGGCAACACCATCGTGAGCCTCACGCCGGCTGGTCGTCAGGTAGTGGCCCTCACCGAAGGCAACACGGTAGAGCAAGTGCGCTGGGCAAGCAACAACACCGCCGACAAAACCTTTACGGCTGAGGTGCGCTAAGCAATACCCGACCCAAAAGCAAAATCCCCGTCCAGCATTCCTGGGCGGGGATTTTCGCTTTTACACATAGCTACAATGCCGTATTGGGCCAATCAGGCCGGTTGCAGGGCCTCTATCTCGGGCAGGGCAGCGTGTACTTCTTCTTCTGTTAGCTCGTGGTTGGTGAGTTTCTTGGCGAAGTAGTCTCCGTAGGCCTGCATGTCGAGGAAGCCGTGGCCGCACAGGTTGAAGAGGATGGTCTTCTTGGTGCCCTCCTCTTTGGCGCGCTTGGCCTCGCGGATGACCTGAGCGATGGCGTGCGTGGCCTCAGGAGCCGGTATGATGCCTTCCGTTCGGGCGAAAAGCACGCCGGCTTCGAAGCACTCGAGCTGCTGCAGTGCTACGGCTTCGATGAGACCCTCCTTGAGCAGTTGGCTGCAGATGACGCTGGCCCCGTGATAGCGCAAGCCGCCAGCGTGAATGGCGGCGGGCTTGAAGTTGTGCCCCAAAGTGTACATGGGCAGCAGTGGCGTATAGCCGGCGGTGTCGCCAAAGTCGTACTTGAACACGCCGCGGGTGAGCTTGGGGCAAGAGGCCGGTTCTACGGCTATGCAGCGCACTTGGCGGCTGCCTTCCAAATGATAGCGCAGGAAGGGGAAGGCCGTGCCGGCAAAGTTGGAGCCACCGCCCAAGGGGGCAATGACGATATCGGGGAAATCGCCGGCCATCTCCAGCTGCTTGAGCGCCTCTTGGCCAATGACGGTCTGGTGCATGAGCACGTGGTTGAGCACCGAACCAAGGGAGTACTTGGTGCGCTCGTCTTGCGCTGCAATCTCGATGGCTTCGGAAATGGCAATGCCCAGACTACCTGTGGACTTCGGGTCAACGGCTAAGATGTTGCGCCCAGCTTGTGTGCGCTTACTGGGCGAGGAGTACACCTTGGCCCCGAAGGTCTTCATCAATATCTTGCGGTAAGGCTTTTGCTTGAAGCTGATGGCGACCATGTACACCTCGCACTTGAGGCCAAACTGCGCACAGGCAAAGGCTAACGCAGACCCCCATTGGCCTGCGCCCGTCTCCGTGGTTAGGCGCTTGACCTTCTCCTGCTTGTTGTAGTATGCCTGGGCTACGGCCGTGTTGGGCTTGTGCGACCCCACGGGGCTGGCGCCTTCGTATTTGTAGTAAATGCGCGCCGGTGTCTTGAGGGCCTTTTCCAAACCCGTGGCCCGAATAAGCGGCGTCGGGCGCCAAATCCGATAGATATCGCGCACTTGGTCTGGAATTTCGATGTAGCGCTCTGTGGCGACTTCTTGTTTGATCAGCTCCATCGGGAAGAGCGGAGCTAAATCCTGAGGCCCAACGGGTTGCCGAGTAGCCGGGTGCAGCGGCGGCAGTGGCTTGTTTGGCATGTCGGCCATGATGTTGTACCAGTGCGTCGGAATTTCCGACTCGGGCAAGAAGATCTTTTTGAAACTCATAGGCACCTGTCTTTTTGAATGATGATGAGCAGAAACAGGGCCGCAAGTTTCGACTTTTTTCACAGAAAATTAATCTTGCGCAGACAGGCGGCTGTAAGGGGCATGGCAGGAACCAAGCGCGGCGGTGGGAGGCCGCAGCTTTGCCATTATTAAGGACCGGGAGCAGGACGGGAACACGCCTGGGGCCAAATAGAAGACGTCGGCATGCCGTCGGTACGGTGCCGAGCAAAAGGCCGAGGGGCCGTTTTTTCCCAAAAAATGGAAGGAAAGAAAAGTCAGGGTTTATGTTGTCGGTACGACGGCGAGGCAAGCCAACAGAGGGGCGCCTAAAAAAAGAGCCCGGTAACGCGTTTGCTACCGGGCTTCTCTTTCACTAAACCGTTTCTATCGTATGAAGCAACAAACATTAAGCCAATTGCGTGCCAAACCGATGCGCTTCTTAAAATGTTTTTGTTAAAAATTTGCCTCATGGGCTTGGGAAGGAGTAGGGGGCAGACTTTGCCTTTTTGGAAGGCCGGGCGAGGGTGCTTGGTTTTTAGGTGTATTTACGTGAAGAGGCGAGAGTGAAGTTTTCTTTTTCTAAAAAGGCCCTTTGTTCGGGGACGTTCGGACTTTTGCAGGGTTTAGTCGGTGATTATTGAAAAGAGTCAACTTATGGAGAGCAAGACTTTTTGGGCTGGGATAGTTTTTAGCACGCTACTGCTTTTGGGGTGTGCGGGTTCGTCGGGTTCGAATGGGCAACGCACAGCTTCGAAGGCGACATCGGAAGTGTACACAGGCTCCTTGCCGCTGCATCGCATTCGGCTGCCTGAAGGTTTTCGCATAGGTGTCTTTGCAGAGGGGCTGCAAAATGCGCGCTCGCTGTGTCTGTCGCCCAATGGGACGCTGTTTGTGGGCACGCGCGACGTGGGCAATGTGTACGCTTTGCGAGACACGAATGGAGACGGGGTGGCAGACCTGCGCTACACTATTGCCACGGGGCTGCGCATGCCCAATGGGGTGGCATTCCGCAATGGGAGCCTTTATGTGGCGGAGGTGAACCGCATTCTGCGCTTTAATGGCATCGAGAGCCGGCTGGCCAGCCCGCCTTCGCCGGTGGTGGTGTATGACGGTTACCCCACGGATGCGCACCACGGTTGGAAGTACATCGCCTTCGGGCCGGATGGGCTGCTCTATGTGCCTGTAGGCGCGCCGTGCAATATCTGCGAGCGCCTCGACAACCCGATGTACGCCAGCATTACGCGCATAGACGTGGACCATCCGGACAAAGGGCCGCAAATTGTGCAACACGGAGTGCGCAATACGGTGGGCTTCACGTGGCATCCGACTACGCGGGAGCTGTGGTTTACAGATAACGGGCGCGATATGATGGGCGACGACATGCCGGCCTGCGAACTCAACTACGCCCCGCGCGATGGCATGCACTTCGGATACCCTTACTGCCATCAGGGAGACACGCCCGACCCGAAGTTTGGCCACAAACGCCCGTGTAGCGACTTCACGCCGCCGGCCCAAAACCTCGGCCCACATGTGGCGCCTTTGGGCTTGGAGTTTATTACCAGCGCCCAGTGGCCCTCACAATATCGCCATCAGATCCTCATTGCAGAGCACGGCTCATGGAACCGCTCGCGCAAAATTGGCTATCGCCTGTCGTTGGTGCGCCTCAACGAGCAGGGCCAGTGCACCAGCTACGAGCCTTTTGCCGAGGGCTGGCTCCAACCCGGCGACGAGGTATGGGGACGCCCAGTGGATGTGGAGTGGCTGCCCGACGGCTCGCTGCTGGTGTCTGATGACTTTGCAGATGCGATATACCGCATCTATTACGAGCCAAAGCAATAGTTCTCTGCGCCTATGCACCTTGTTGACACGCTTCGCATTCGCTTCGACGCTGACCAATTAGCCTTGCTCAACGTCGTGATGGCTTTCCTCATGTTCAGCGTTGCGCTGGATATTCGGGTGGCTGATTTTCGCCAGGTATTTCGCTTTCCGAAGGCTATTGGGGTGGGGCTTGTGGCCCAATACCTGCTTTTTCCGCTGATGACCCTAGGGCTTATTGCGCTTTTTCAGCCTCCGGTGAGCATGGCGCTGGGGATGATTTTAGTGGGGATGTGCCCTTCGGGCAATATGACCAACTTCTTAGTGCACTTTGCCCGTGGCAATACGGCGCTATCAGTAACTTTTAATGGTATCGTCATTTTGATGGCATCGGTGGTTACGCCTTTGGGCTTTTTGTTGTGGTCGGGTGCTGTGCCGGGTGCTGCAGCGCTGCGACGCGATTTCGACATTGGCTTTGCCGATATGGCGCTCATCATCGTACAACTAATCTTACTGCCGCTGTTGGCGGGCATGGTGTTAGCCCATTACCAGCCGCTGTTGGTAACGCGCATACGCGGGTGGGTACAGCGCCTGTCATTGGTGCTCTTCTTCGGGGTGGTGCTCGGGGCGCTTTGGGGCAATCGCGATCACGTGGTTACGTATGTGGGCTACGCCTTTGTGTTGGTGTTGTTGCACAATGGCTTAGGTTTGGGCATTGGCTATGGTTTGGGCCGTCTTGCGCGCCTGCCCGAAGCTGACAGCCGCGCCTTAGCATTTGAGACCGGCATCCACAACACGGCTTTGGGGCTGTTGCTCATCTTTCGCTTTTTCAACGGCTTGGGCGGTATGGCGCTCATCGCCGCTTGGTGGGGCATTTGGGACCTCATCACGGGCATCAGTTTGGCTTGGTGGTGGCGGCACTATGGTCGAGTGGAGACTGCCTGCACGAACGAGCAGAGCGCGAACTAATCAGAAGACCTGCTCATTGCGGCCACAGCCAGCGGATGAGGCGCAGCAACGCGCTGATGAGCAGGCTCAACAGTAGCATGGTGGTGATGGGAAAGTAGAAGCGGAAGTTTTCGCGCTCGATGGCGATGTCGCCCGGTAAGCGGCCTAACCAGCCTAAGCGCCCTTGCAAGGCCCAGGCCAGCAAGCCGAGCAGGATGAAGAGTACGCCAATGCCGATGAGTATTTTAGGCCAAGAGAGGTTTTGCATCTCCATAGGTCAAATGCGTTTTATGTGAGCGCCAATGGCGTTGAGGCGTTCGTCAATGCGTTGGTAGCCGCGGTCAATTTGGTGTACGTTGTGGATGAGGCTGCGCCCTTTGGCTGAAAGCGCCGCGATGAGGAGGGCTTGGCCAGCCCGAATGTCGGGTGAGGTCATCTCGATGCCGCGCAGTTGGGAGCGCCGGTCGAGGCCGATGACCGTGGCCCGGTGGGGGTCGCAGAGAATGATCTGGGCACCCATATCAATGAGCTTGTCCACAAAGAAAAGACGGCTTTCGAACATCTTTTGGTGAATGAGCACGCTGCCGCGCGCCTGCGTAGCCACCACCAACACGATGGACATCAGGTCGGGCGTAAAGCCGGGCCAAGGAGCGTCGTAGATGGTCAGGATGGAGCCATCAATGAAGGTGCTGATCTCATAGTGTTCTTGGGGCGGGATGTGCAGGTCATCGCCTTTTTGTTCGATGGCGATGCCCAAGCGCTCAAAGACGCGCGGGATGATGCCCAGATGCGCCACGCCCGCATTGCGGATGGTGATATCGGAAGCCGTCATGGCGGCCAGCCCGATGAAGCTGCCCACCTCTATCATATCGGGGAGGCAACGATGCTCAGCGCCTCGAAGGCACTCCACGCCCTCGATGCGCAGCAAGTTGGAGCCTATGCCCTCAATGCGCGCACCCATCGAGACCAACAGGCGGCACAGCTGCTGCACATACGGCTCGCAGGCCGCATTGTACAGCGTCGTTTGCCCTTGCGCCAAGACGGCCGCCATGATCACGTTGGCCGTGCCGGTTACGGAAATTTCGTCCATGTGGATGTAGGCGCCGCGCAGACCACCGGAAGGCTGTTGCACGTAGTAGATGTCGTTCTCATCGTCGTATTTGAACTCCGCCCCCAATTGCTCGAAGCCGTGGAAGTGCGTGTCCAAGCGGCGGCGGCCTATCTTGTCGCCACCGGGCTTGGGCAGGGCGGCTCGGCCAAAGCGCGCCAACAGGGGGCCGATGAGCATCACCGAGCCGCGCAAACGCTGTGCATCCTTCATGAAGGCGTCGGAGCGCAGGTAGTCCAAGTCGAGGGTGCCGGCACAGAACCGATAAGTGTCGGGGGCCAATTGCTCCACCCCGACGCCGAGGCCTCGGAGCAACTCGATTAACTTGTTGACATCGAGGATGTCAGGCACATTCGAGATGGTAACCGGGTCATCTGTGAGCAATACGGCGCTGATGACCTGCAGCGCTTCATTCTTTGCGCCTTGAGGGTGAAGCTCGCCGCGCAAGGGCGAGCCTCCGATGACTTCAAAAGTATCCAGATACATGGCGAGCAGGTTTCAGGGATGATGGTCCTAAGTTCAGGCGCCCATTTTCTGGCGCACCAAGGTGATGATGTCTTGCTCTTGCTGCTGCGCTTCCTGCATGGCGCGGTTGGCTTCTTCGGTGGCGGCCTCGGCGAAGGAGCGGTCGGCCAAGCTGGTGGTGTTCACTAAGACATTGAGCGCGGCCCCGCAGACGGCAGCGCGCGCACACAGGGCGCCCACGCCCGCATCGGTGATGGAATTCGGATTGCCAATCTCTACCATTTGGCGAATGAGGGCAAAACTCTCTAATGCCAAGCGCATCACCCGAAGCGGCACCTCAATGGCGCGCCGTGTGGCTGCCTCGATGGCGGCCTGGCGCTGCGCCTTTTCTGCCTCAGTGCCTTTAGGCAGGCCAAAAGCAGCCATAATGGCATTGAAGGCGTCGGTGTCTTCGTCCACGGCCTGCAGCAGGGCGTCTTTAAGTCGCTGGCCCCGTTCGGCGGCATCGGAGAAGGTCTCCCAGCGGTCGTCCCAGCCGCGCTTGTGGGCGCTCAGGTTAGCCACCATGGTAGCCAGCGCAGCCCCCAGCGCCCCGACGTAGGCGCTCACAGAGCCACCACCCGGCGCCGGGCTTTCGGAGGCAGCCTCATTAGCAAAGGCGCGTAGATCGCGGCTGATAAGCCGTTTGTCGCCTTCGCCGGCCAAGCGGTATTCGATGATTTTCTTTTTCGGGTCAAAAGGCGTCAACTCGCTCAGCCCCAGCGACTTAATAGCTATCTTGACCAGCTCCTCCTCGCTGACGCCCGCGCTGCGCTGCTGTTTTTTCAGAAAATAACGCCCGGCCTCCAATAGCACCCGCAGCGGCACCATACCGACCAGCTCTGACCCCGTAACGCGCAAGCCGCGGCGCTCGGCACTGCGGCAACATTCCTCAAAGGCAATGTGCAGCGGCGTGGCCTGCAGGTCGGTGATGTTCATGGAGATTTGGGCAATGCCGTACTCCTCGATGTACCAGCCGATGGCTTTGACCCCTTTGAGCACGCCGGGTTGGCGCACCGGCTCGCCATTGGCGTCGCGCAGGGGCTTGCCCGTGGCGGGGTCTTTGAGCACGCGCCCTATTTCGCGCACATCGAAGGCTACGGCATTGGCGCGGCGGGTGGAGGTGGTATTTAGGTTGATGTTGTAGGCTATCAGGAAATCGCGCGCGCCGATGACCGTGGCGCCGCTTTTGGCATTGAAGCGCGCCGGCCCAAAGTCTGGCTGCCAGTCTGGGTGGGCCAGCTTTTCGGGCAGCCCTTCGTATTCGCCCGCGCGGATGGTGGCCAAGTTCTTTCGCTCAGGTCGCGTAGCTGCTGCTTCGTATAGGTATACGGGCAAATCCAGCTCGCGCCCCACACGCTCGGCCAAGCGCCGCGCCCATTCAGCCGTTTCTTCCAAAGTGATGTTGCTGACGGGCACCAAAGGGCACACGTCGGTGGCCCCCATGCGCGGGTGCTCGCCCTTGTGCTGGCGCATATCAATCAGCTCGCACGCCTTCTGGATGCCCCGAAAGGCAGCCTCCACCACAGCAGCCGGTTCGCCCACGAAGGTAACCACCGTCCGATGGGTGGCTTTGCCCGGATCCACGTCCAAGAGCCGAATGCCTTCCACGCTTTCAATGGCATCGGTGATCTGGCGAATGATAGTCATGTCGCGCCCTTCCGAAAAGTTCGGGACGCACTCGATTAGTTGTTTCATCAAAAAAGGCCCTCTTTGCTCGCCGGCATGAAACGCCGCCAAGTGGCCGCAAAGGTAATGCGGCAAGTAGGTGCCCAAATTCCATCGCCCGAGGTTGTGTAAAAAGTTGGGCCGCCCGCTTTTGCCAGCACCGCCTTTTTCTCCTCCTGTTTTTGGAGTGAAAAAACGGCTGCCAGCTCCGGTGCAACTGTTGCGCCTGTGGCAGGTGGGTGTGGCTCCTGTTTAGCCCCGGGCGCGTTTTCGTCCCGCTTTTGGGCCTTAATAATGGCGCGATGGCAGCCGCTCATCTCCGCTTTTGCCAGCGCGGCGACGAGAAGATGCTGCTGCGCCATTATTAAGGGCTATAGGGCGCGACGCGCACATGCCAAGCCCCGACTGGAGCGCCAAGGCCACGGGTGCGCCAAGAGGGCCAAGCAAAGGCTACGAGGCCGTTTTTTCCCAAAAAAAACCATCACCCTGGCGGTTTTTTGGCTTTTGGCGCATCTTCGGGTGCCGCCGCTATGGGATGGCCTCGTGCTTGGGAGGGATGTGGTCCATGGCTCGCTCTGCGATGGCCGTGATGGTGAGCGAGGGGTTTACGCCCGGGTTGGCCGACACGGCCGCGCCATCGCACACGTACATGTTCGCATAGCCAAAGACGCGGTTGTACTGGTCAATGACGCCTGTTTGCGGCGAATCGCCCATGACGGCTCCGCCCAGGATGTGGGCCGTACCCGGTATGCCGGCCAGTGGATTCAGGAAGAATGCCGTGGCTTTTCCATTCAAGATGCGCTCCATGCGCTGGGCCAGCTCCGTCGCCCTTGGGATGAAGGCGGTAGGTTTCTCTGTGCCTACGACTGCAGTGCGCATGCCGCTCCAGCGACTGCGTCGGAAGGTAACGGTGCTGTCTAGGGTCTGCATGAAAAGCAGCACGGTGCTCTTTTTGGCCCAGTCCTCTACGCGCAGGTATTTCCACCAGGCGCGCGGGTGGCGCAACACCTCACCTATCATGCGCAACAGCCGCACCACGGGGTTTGGCCCTGTTACGTAGGGCAGCATCATCAGGCGCCATGCACCCGAGCCAGGGCCATAGCGGCACACTTCCAAGTGGCTGTGCTCATCGGTGTGCAGAATGGAGCCGATGGCCACCCCGCGCGAGAGGTCTTCGTCGCCCTCCAGCTGGGTGATCATGATCAGGCTTTCGTTGTTGGTGCGCACCTCGCAGCCCACGCGCTCCGACAGGCGCGGCAACGAGCGCTCCTTCAGCCGCAGTAACAGTCCCACCGTGCCCAGCACGCCTCCTGCAAACACCACTCCGCGCGTGCGCAGCCGATGCCGACGCCCAAACAGGCGCGCAGTGGGCTTGAATACCACCTCGTAGCCGTCGCTGCCGTCGGGTGCTCCTATCGGGCGCACGTCCACCACTTCGTGCTCGGCCAAGATCTCCGCTCCGTGCTTTTGCGCTAAGTATAGGTAGTTCTTGTCTAACGAGTTTTTGGCATTGTGCCGGCAGCCCGTCATGCAGCCGCCGCAAAAGATGCAACCGGTGCGCTCAGGCCCTTCGCCGCCGAAGTAGGGGTCTGGCACTGTCTGGCCTGGCTGCCCAAAGTACACCGACACGGTCGTGGGGCCAAAGTGTTCGCGCTGCCCGATTTCCTCTGCCAGGCGTTCCAGGGCGCGGTCGTTGTCGAAAAACTGCGGGTTGGGCGCGGCGCCCAACATGCGTTTTGCCCGTTGGTAATAGGGCGCTAATTCCGTCTCCCAATTGGCTAAGCCCTTCCAGCTGCCCGAGCGAAAGAAGGCAGGCTTGGGCACCGGCAGCGTATTGGCGTACACCAACGACCCGCCCCCTACGCCCGTGCCCGAGACAAAGCCCACGTGCCGAAAGATGGTGATCTTCATGATACCGAACCACCGCAGCGCCGGCGCCCACAGCCAGCGCGACATCTGCCAATTGGTGCGCGGAAAATCCTCCGCCCGATACCACTTGCCCTTCTCGATGACCAGCACTCGGTAGCCCTTCTCCGCCAGCCTAAAGGCGCTGACCGAACCGCCAAAGCCACTGCCGATGATGATGTAGTCGTAATCCATTCGCTCGAGCATTTGCCTTTACCGCAACAAAGTTGCAACACCGCCACAGCATCGGGAAGGGGTGGGTCAAAACAAAAGCCGCCCTACGCCTTCTTTCTTTTGGGTGAAGATGCCATTCTGGCCCGCGCCCTGTGCCCTAATGGCTTTCTGGCCCGAACGCTTGGAGAAGGCGGCACTGGTTGTGCATTATTCTTCTGCTGGCAGGCTAACGAAATATCCAAAAATGGCACTGGCGTTTAGGACGTTTCGACAGACAACTTTCTGACATTTGCCTTGCAAAACCCATGTGCCGCGCTATGAAACTGCTGCCTCTCCTCCTCTTTTGTGCGTTCGCCCTGATGTGGCGCCCCAGCAGTGGGCCGCCGCTATACGACGTACCCGAAGGCATTGACACGCCTGCCGTCCGCAGCGTGTTGCGCGCTGTAAACGCCCTGCGGACCAATGGATGCAGGTGCGGTGATGGCAAGTGGTATGGCCCCGTCGAGCCGCTCCGCATTGACGAGCGGCTCAACCTGGCCGCCCAAAAGCACGCCGAAGATATGTTGCGGCGCAACTACTTCAGCCACAACAGCCCCGAAGGACAAGATGCCGGCGACCGCGCCTACGACGCCGGCTACCGTTGGCAGCGCATCGGCGAAAACATCGCCTGGGGCCAACCTACGCCGGAAAGCGTCGTGGAAAGCTGGCAAAAAAGCCCTGGCCATTGCGCCAACATGATGGACGCCCACTACGTGAACATGGGCCTGGGGCGCGCCGGTGCTTATTGGGTTCAAGTGTTCGGTACGCCTCGGCGCCGTTAGTCGCCCCGTGCTCAGAAGGGCAGGTCGTCATCGACCTTTGGCGCTTCCACCGTCGGCGGTGGCGCTGTGGGGGAAGGCGGTGCGTATTCTGCAGAAGGTATGCGCATGTCGCTGGTGCTTTCGCGCTTCTCCAGAATGCGGATGCTGTTAGCGACAATGTCCGTTACATAGCGCTCCTGGCCGTCCTGAGTGGTGTACTTGCGGTAAGAGATTTTCCCTTCCACATACACCAGCATACCCTTTTTGAGCGAACGTTCAATGCGCTCTGCCAGATTGCGCCAGGCCACTATGTTGTGCCACTCGGTGATAGTCTGCCAGTTGCCGTCCTTATCCTGGTAATTTTCGTTGGTGGCTAATGAAAAGCGGGCAACAGCGATGCCGCCTTCCAGACGGCGCACCTCAGGGTCGGCGCCGAGGTTGCCAATGAGGGTTACTTTGTTAATCATGGCTCGAGTGATTTAGTGAAGGGTGGGTTTTTATTTTTCCCGGCAAGGTAAGGACTTTTCATGTCAAAATTGGGCGTCGCTGTTTGATAAACGAGCTTTTCTCGGCCCTCTTCGTAGAGCAGCCCTTGAATGCACAGGAGATGGTTGGACTGTCTATTCAGCGCCTGCCTGCAGAACTTGTCAGGTGAAAGCCGTTTGAAGCACTTAAAGAGCCGATTGAAATTCTCAAAGCCGCTGAAAATTTTCGCGCCAAAACTGAGCGATAAGCTTTGGGAAGGCGAGTTTCTTATCCACCTCCTCTACCAGTACCCAACCTGAGAAGCCGCTGGCCGGGTAGTTTTTGGGCGTGGCTTCTTCGCTCAGGTCATACACGTAGAAAAGGGCATGCACTACCCGGTGGGTGAGGGTCTGGCGGTAAGGGCCACAAATGCCTTTCAATGTCAGTGCAGTATTGCCATCGGGGAAAAAATGAGCTGCCAATGGCTCGGCCATTTGCAGTGGGAAATCGGGCAGGGCTGTGCTCTCTAATCGGGCAAATTCGTAGAGGTTTGCCCAAATGTCGCCGCTGGGCCGTTGTTGCACCCACACGGCATTGCCTCGGCGAAAGACGGCGTACAGGAAGAAGCGCTCTTGTCGGGGGGCGGGAGGGTTTTTGCGCGGAAGCGCCTCCGGCCGCCCTTGACTATAGGCCTTGCAGCGGCTCGCTAATGGGCAGGCTACACACATGGGCTGGCGCGGGCGGCACAGGTTGGCGCCAAAGTCCATGATAGCTTGATTGTAGGCACCCGGCTGCTGGGGGTCGAGCAAGCGCTGGGCCAGTTGGGCAAAATACTGCTGCGCCTGTGGTGTATTGATGGGCATCTCGATGCCAAAGAAGCGCGCCAGCACGCGGTACACGTTGCCATCGAGGACGGCATAGGGCAAGTCAAAGGCAAAGGAAGCGATGGCGGCTGCTGTGTAATCGCCTACGCCTTTCAAGGCTCGAATACCCTCGTAGGTGCGCGGGAAAGCGCCGCCCAGCGCATTAGCGATGTACTGCGCTGCGGCGTGCAGGTTCCTGGCTCGGCTGTAGTAGCCCAAACCTTGCCAGTGCTTGAGGACGTCGTCCAACGAAGCGCGGGCCAAATGCTCCACCGTGGGATACGCCGCCAGCATGCGCTCGTAGTAGGGCAGCCCTTGCTCGACGCGAGTCTGTTGAAGGATGATTTCTGAAAGCCATACCTTATAGGGGTCGCGCTCGCCTTTCCAGGGCAAGGGGCGCCGATGACCAGCGTACCAATGGAGCAATTGCTCTCTGAAAAACTGCGCTTCCTCAGTGTTCATGCTCGTTACTTAGCAAAAAGCTTCCGTTTAATAAATGCTGTTTGACTTTGTGAGCGTCGCAAAAATTTAACAGCTTGCAAAGCAGTTACCCTAAAGTTGGCACGAATTTTTAACGTTCGACAATTGGGTTTTTAACCAACTTTACTAAACATGAAAATTGTAATCAGTCTTAGCATCCCCCTTGCCGCGCTTTTCATCGTCGCTCCGTGGAAGGCTTTCACGCCTGCTGTCTCGGAGGCCGTTCCACCTGTCGCGGCGGCGCGCCCAGAAACCGCAGAACAGGCGCCCAAGATATGGACAGATGCCTCCATCGTTTACAAAGGAGAGGCCTTTGCCCTGAACTTCAGCACTCCCAATGCACCCTATCTGGGTGTAATTGACCCGAATGGGCGCTTTTTCTATGTCGTATTTCCGAAGGAAAATGCCGAGGGAAAACTCACGCCTCTCGTTGACAGCGAGCGCTTTGCTTCTATGAAGATGCTCAAGATCAACACGGGCCAACTGAAGGCAGACCCTTACACCTACGGCGTGTACGAAAACCAGCCGGTATTTACCTGCAGTGGCACGTACACCTTCATCCTCGGAGAAAACCTGCATGTGGACGATCCCGCTCTGCTTAGCAAGGTGCAAGTGCAGTATGTGCACAGACCGCGCATGGCTGCGTCTCCGTCATCAGTGGCAGCGAAGTGAGTTTCCTTTGCTCTTCTTTTGACCATTCAAGCGCTTGCCCGGCATCGGAGCCTATTCGATGCCGGGCAAGCGCTTATGATGCTTCATATAGGTCGAAGAACCCCTGCGGATTACGCGGGAAGTAGCGGACTTCCCGGCCGTTGTTACCAAACCTTACGCCTTTTTCGATGAGGGCGTTGCTTTCGTACTCCGTTACCAGCAGCAGACCGCCAAAGCACTTGACTAAAAAATGGCCGCGCTCGAAGACGGCCACGACGGTGCCGGGCAGGGCGCGCTCGTAGCCGAAATCATGCACATCAAATACCTGTGCGCGCCAGATGCGCACTAGGGCCTCGCCGGCAAAGGTGAACGCTCCGGCAAAAGGCCGCGTAACTGCCCGCACAAAGCGCTCTAAGGCCGTTACGTCCTGTTCCCAGTCTATCAGCCCGTCGTCGGGAGTGCGCTTGGGGTAATAGGTAGGCTTGAGTTCTGTATTCTGCGGTACTCTGCGGAACTCGTTGTGTACCAAGACCTCGATGTTTCGCTCGATGAGGTACTTCATGGCCAAGGTGTTCTTGAAGTGCAGCGTCTCGGCGGTGTCGTGTGGCGTTATCTGAAACTTGAAGGTATCCACTATGTCGCCCGAGTCCACGCCAGGGTCGTAGAGGAACAGGTTGGTATAGAAGGCTTGCCGCCCCTCGATGAGCGACCAGTTCATAGGCGAGCGTCCGCGCCCGCGCGGCAAATTGGCTGCGCTGCCGTGCATGCCAAAAGCGCCAATGCGCAGGGCGGAGAGCACCTCTGCTGGTATCAAGCGTTGCCATCCAATGGCAAAGGCAATGTCGAGCTCGAGGTCTCGCAGGTGCGCCACGTCGTCCGGGTGTTTAAGCGAGTAATAGCGCGCGCAATACACCTCTACGCCCCGGGCTTCTGCCCAGGGCTTTAAGTCAAAATAATCGGCGACATCGTGTTTGGCGCCGGCCTCCGGAGAGAGGGTGATGAGGTGCCGGATAGGGTAGGGTATGTCTATGTTTTCCAGCAGAAAGCGCGTGGTGGCTTTGCAGCCAAACACGGCTATGCGCTTATAGTGAGCCATGCAACTGACGGAAAGGGATGCAGTTCTCGGAAAAATCGGCTTTTAGGGCATCCACACGCTGGCGGTAGTAACGCTTGAGTTTGTCCAGATTGCTCTGGCCGCTGAGCATCCACCAGATGGGGTGAATGAGCAAGTGGATGGATTTGCCCTCTTTGAACTCCGGCGTGTCGAAGGGGTGCCCGTATCGCCACTCACCTGTGGAGTCAGAGATGTACTTGACGTCTCGGAAATAACGGGACTGGTATGTATGCTCGATATTTGCAATGGGGGCATCGTGTTGCTGAAAGAAGAGCGTAGGTCGGTGCAGACTGACAATGTGTACTTCTGTGCGAAAGATACTGCGAAACATCTCCGCTTCCATGCGCAAGCCCTGCTCTACGTCTGTGTACAAGGTGGTGTCAAAATGTATGCTTATCGAGTGTCCCATTTCCTGGATGAGCAGGATATTGTTGTAGTCTTGTGGTTGCAAGACGTTGTACATCGGCGAGCGAAGCAGGAAGAAGTACGTTGAGCGGATGCCGAGCTCTTTTTCTTGCGTCGCCATGCGAAGGGCAAGATGTGTATCAAAATCAATATCGTGCCGAAGGACTATCTGGCCGTAAGGTTCGCTTAAATCCGGAAAGAACGTGAAGCGATAGCCGCGTTCCAGAAAGGCGGAGAGAAACTCCGGGTAGCAATCGAAGGATCTCGAGGCAGGAGTTCTGATATCTGCCGTCGTATTGTTTTCTAAGCCCCTGGAAGGTCGGACTTTTTCCCTTGACAGGTGTAACAGGTGGGTCATAAACGTTCGCTTTTTCAAGAAATCTGACGATAGGGTTGAAGGTAGCGCCAGAGGTCTTGCTCTGCAGGCGTATTACGATTAAAAAACACGGTGAGCAGCACTTCAAAACTCGGCACAGCAAAGATGCGCCTTTTCTCAACAGCTGCGCACGCGCTTGATGAAGATATTGTACAAGGCGATGGAAAGATAGCGGAGGTCTGTCCAGAATGGGCTGCGCTCGTAGGCCTCCAAGTAGCGGCGCTCGATGGCTACAGTGTCCTCCAAAGACTTGGGAATTTCCACGTAAACTGGTGGGATAAGCCCCGGCTTGAATTTTTTCCGATACTCCTGGAAGTCCTCAGGAAATAGGCTGAAGTAATGCTGGCTGATGGGTCTGACGCCAAAGAGTTTCAGGTCGCCGCGGATGAGGTTGTACAGCATGGGCAGCTCATCAATCCAGTATTTGCGCATGAATTTGCCCACTGTGGTGATGCGCGGATCATTGTTGAACTTCGAACCTGTGCCAATGCCGCCGGCTCCATTTCGTTCGAAGATGAACTTCTGCACGTATTCTGAATAGGGCGCCATGGTGCGCATCTTGTACACTTTGACAATTTTACCTCCCTTACCTACCCGCTTGAGGTTGATGAACGGGCCATAGGTTGCCTCCTCATTGTAGTCGGGCTGTTTTTCTTTGGCTACAATAAAATACAAAAGCCCACCTATCTCGCAGGAGTCCACAAAGCGGAAGCCACAAGAGAATAGGCGCCCGTAGGTTTCCATTTCCGAAATAACGCGTCCACGGCCTTTGGTTAGGGCGAAGTAGGAACGGCGCAGGTATGGCAGCTTGGGCCACACGCGCATGGTCAGGTAGTCGAGGGCGTAGTAAATCTTATTCAACGGCCGCGGGTAGCGCGCCAACAGGCGTTCGCGGCGGCAATGCAGAGGTTCTACGCAGCCTACCAGAAAGCCATCCTGAGCCATATGCTCATTGACAGACTCGAAAAACTTGTTGATGTAGCGGATGTCGTTGATGCGCTGCATGTTGATCACGCAGCGAGCCGGCTCTGACCCGACAATACTGGCATTGATGGGATAAACCGTGTGTAGGCAAAAGGCTTCAGCCAAGGCCTCCGGAGGGACAGCCCCCTCGATGAACTGCACGGCTTCTTCGGGGAAGTGCTCCAGCAATTGCTGGCGGATGCGTAACAGAGACGAACTCAAATGGTCAAGTACAGCCATAGACTTTTTGCTTGTTTAGCAGGTGATAAAAAAGGACTCTGTACCGTGGGGGGCTTCGGATTAAATGGCGAGAAACCGTCTACAGGCAAGAATGGATTAGTGCCGGTAGACCAGAGATGTATTATGCCTATAGCCACAAGACGCACAAAGCGTTCTCTATCAGGATTAAAAGAATGAGATGTCCTAAGAACAACAAAGACCTCCGTAGCCGTTACATACGGCTTTGGCGATGAGAGGCGCTCACAAACACAGGCCGCAGATAAGAAAGGGAGATACCCTGACTGGTGGAGCGCACGGATATCTAAAGAAAAGGAGAGCAGTGTAATGTTACCTTATAGGCCAAAAAATTTTAAATGGTGAAAGTTTTTACCCTCGAATAACCTTCTGGGCATCGTATCATAATTTCCTAAAATCATGCCAAGGGCGGAAAGGTGTTTGGACTTAGAAAACATTTTACATAGACAATACCAGCACGCAGGTAAAATGTGCCTTTGACATCAAGCCTACACAGCTGCGCGGGAGCGGCGCCACTGGATGAGCCAGTACTTGACGGCGTTCTTGGCGTGTTGTTGGTACTTGTCGGCCCACCACAGCAAAGGGCTATCCGTCCAGCGCTGCGGGTGAAAGTTGAGCATGGCCTGTTTGGGGAAAGTGTTTTGGCGCACGGCAGCAATGATATCAAAGGTTGTGCGAAAGTTCAGGCCGAAATGGTCTTCCACCTTGTCGCGAACGCTGACGGCGGCGCCATTCCAACGGCGACCGGTGTCGGTGAGGTAAAAGACGCGGCGGAAGTCAATGTCGAAATAAGGCTCCCCGAAGATGCCGTAGTCCTGGTATCGGTAATGTTTCCACACATCGCGGTTGTCGTAAGGCGAGCGCGGGCTACCGTGCATGCAAATGGTCGTAACGGGCACGATGTTGCGCAGACGCTCCAAGTGTTGCTCAAAGAGTCGGATAGCGCGGTGTGGGTCGCCTTTGGCAAAGTCCATGTCCTCGTAATGGTAGCCTACCTCGTGCCCCAGGTCGTAGATGGCGCGGATGACACCCTCGTCGTAGCTCTGAGGCACCATGCGGAAGTAGTAGCTACCCACAATGCCCTTTTCGTGTTGAATTTGGGCGAAGGCCAAGCTGTGTAATTTGCGCGCATCCACATCATGTCGCAGTAGGATGACCTGCTCCTTGGGCTGTTGGAGATAGTCGCTAAAGGTTTGGAAGCAATACCCTGCTTCCAGGAAAGTGTCGAGCAATTGGCGGTAAGCCTTGAGGGTAAAGTCGCGCATAATTTATTTCGGAGGTTTTCAGGCCGGAACCGAGTGGGTGAGCAGCATTTTGGCGTAGTACTGATAGACGCGGCGCAATCCCTCTTGCATGTACACGCGCGGCTCGTAGCCCAAAAAGCGGCGTATTTTGGCAATGTCGGCTTGGGAGTGCCGCACATCACCGGGGCGCTCCGGGCCGTATGTGGGTTGTAGGTCTTTTCCGCTGATATGACGCAGCATATCCACCATTTGGTTGAGGCTGACCTGTTCGCCGCAGGCGACGTTGTACACCTGGTTGAGGGCTTCTCGGTTTTTGGTAAAAAGGGCTAATTCATTAGCCAGTAAGGCGTTTTCCACATAGGTAAAGTCTCGAGTCGTATTGCCGTCGCCGTTGATGTGGGGCGGTGTTCCTTCCAAGAATGCCTTGCAAAAGATAGGGATGACAGCCGCGTAAGGGTTGTTCGGGTTTTGGCGCGGCCCGAAGATGTTAAAATAGCGCAGCCCAATAAAGGGTAGCCCATAAGCTCGAGCAAATACTTCAGCGTACAACTCGGCGGCGTATTTACTTACGGCGTAAGGCGAAAGCGGGCGCCCAATGCGCTCTTCTACCTTGGGCAGTTCGCGGCTGTCGCCGTAAGTGCTGGAGGAGAAAGCCAGCACCACGCGCTCTACGCCGACCTCTTTGGCGGCGTGCAGAATGTTGACAGTGCCGCCCACATTCACCTCGTTGGTGCGCATGGGGTTTTCCAACGAACGCGGCACGGACCCCAAAGCCGCCTGGTGGGTTACTTTCGTAATGCCGCGCAGCACTCGGCGGCACGTGTCGTAATCGCAAATGTCGCCGCGCACGAACTCAAAGCGCGGGTGGTGGAGGAATGGTTCGATGTTTTCCATATAGCCATTCGACAGGTCGTCCACCACGCGTACCAATTCTACACGCGGGTCTTCCAGGAAGTATTCGACAAGGTTGGAGCCGATAAAGCCAGCTCCGCCGGTGATCAGGAGACGGGTTGCCATGACGGGTCAGGTTGTTTTTGGCCGTCTTTTGCATAGCGGCCGATGATGAAATCAAAGTAAAACCGGGTGGCATTGTCCTTCGTGGCCAAAAAGGCTTGGCTGCGCTCGCGATACACCTGTCGGTCTTCAGCCAGCACCCCTTCTACCAGTTCGAATACCTTGCCAGACTCTGTGGTGTTGAATACTAAACCAAACTGCTCCATTTCCTGGCAGTTAGGGTCCACAAATGTGCTCACGTACACGCAAGGCGTGCCCAGAATTCCCGCCTCTACAGCCGTGGTGGTGCCCTCGCTCACGACGATAGTGGCGTAGTGGAGCGCGTGGTGAAACTTATCCGGCGGAATGCGCATACAGAAAGGTTTCAGTTCGTCTGAGACGCTGCGCTCTGCCGTAACGAACACGCGCATCCGGGTTGAGAGCTCCTTCACCAAGCGCACCTTGTCCTCGGCGCTCATGCCTCGGTGCCCCACGTCGTGCGTGGCGTTCCAGGAGATGAAGCGCACGATGGCGTATTCTTCTGTTTCGCCCACACCCAGCCATTGGCGTATGGATGGGTCTGGCGCGAAGAACTCAGGGTGCAGATAGGCTATTTCGTGGTAGCTGTTGTAACGTATTTGCTTAGGCCCCAAGTCCTTGGGCAGTACTGCTGGCGTTAAGATGGCATCGGTAAAGGGGCGATACAGCACTACTTGTTCGATGTTTCCCGTGTCTTCGATGGCTAGGTTTTTGGCCCCCAATAGAAAGGCCGCATGGGCGGCGTAGGGCGTGCCGTGACTAATGAACAGGTCGGGTTTGAAGCGCAATCCTACCAAAAACATCTTCAGGTCGTAGCGCAACAGCCCCCACAGCTTGCCGGGCAGGGTGCGGTAGTGTTTGCCAAAGTTGATGTACGGGAAGCCTTCTGCTTCCAGCAATTGCAGCTCAAATTCTTTGTCTCGAGCCGTAAACAACACCTCATGGCCATGCTGCATCAGCAGACGCGCCAGATGTTTGAACAGATGCACGTGGGCAGGGTGCCCGATGTCGAAGATTACTCTCATTTTAGCGTATGTGTTGGTAAATTTTTAATCCCCATTTGCCTACTTCATAGAGCGGTCGGTTAATGACCAGCTCATAGCGGCCGTAGCATACCTCCTGCCCACCAAAACGGGCCTTAAACTCGCGCACGCCATAGTCTTCCTCGGGGCGGCCGGCACCCATGAAATCGAAGTGGTCAAAGCCGTGCATAGCGCCGTACTCGATGGGCGCCCACGAGGCCAGCACACTAGGATGTACGCCATTGATGCGCCCGTTTTCGCCACAGACGTACCACTGGTAGAGCACCTTGTTCCGATATACCGGCCCAATACTGCCGCCCACCACTTCGCCATTGTATTTGACAACGAAAACCTTGGCCGAGAGCGACCGCCACATGCTGAGGAATAAGTCCACACCAGGCAGCGGCTTCTTGACCTTTTCCCGATAAAGTTTTTCCAAAATGCTGTACATCGCTATCACATCCTCCTCACTTTCGGCCTCTGTAGCTACTGCGCCTGCGGCAAGGCTGGTCTTAATCTGACGGCGCCGGTTGCTGCTTAGGCGTCCTTTGGCAGCCTCCACGCTGTCGGTCTTTACCAAATAATTCAGGTGTGGCCTAAAGCGGAACCCACACGATTCGAAAGCCTCATGTAGCGGCGTGCAATCAAAAAAGTTGCGAAACTCGATGAAGATGGCTTTGCCGCGCGCATAGCGTTTCAAGGCCTCTAACAAGGTGCGCGCCACCACTACGCCATCGCCCACGACCAACGGGCCTCCCCATACAATCAGACGGCGCGAAAGCCAGGCTTTAGGGCCGCTCCCGTCGGATTGCACCACCCCCATCAGCACGCCTTCCAAGCGCCCCTGACCGTTGGCGGAGGTGAGCAAGAAAGGCCTATAGCCGCGCACGTTTTCAATCATGTGCAAAAACTCGCTGCTCTGGAAGTAATTGCCGTTGGGGTGTGCGTCCACGAATTCATCCAGCGCACGAACTAGTCCGGCTTTTTCAAGATCGGCGTAAGCAGTGTAAAGCATGTTTTTTCAATACGTTTAGACAGAAAATATTCAGTTTTGTGAGGCATTGGCATAAGCGGGAGATAAAAAGGCCCTTTCCTCTCCCTTATAATAAGGCGATTTCCAGCGCCTTTTGCCCAAGAGGGCCATGATAAATGTCCACAGGCCACTGGCCTTTACACAGATGGCGTCTTCGTTGTCGGTGTCGTCAATACTTAGGCGCCGCAAGCGATACGGGTCAGTGCGCAGGGTGTTGTAGCCAAAATCCACGGTGATGGCGCAGGCGTAACCGGCGCGCTGCACCAAAGCCAAATCGCGAGCATTGTAGTCGCCGTTAGGGAAAGCGATGGCATTGATGGATAAACCGAAGTCGTCCTCCAGCACTTGTCGCGAACCGGCGATTTCCGCCCACGCCTCTTCGTCGGTGCAGTGTGGCAGACAGGGGTGCAGCAGCGTGTGGCTCTGGAAGTTGACCCAAGGGCGCATTTCCTCAATATGTTGTGCAGAGAGCGCTTGCGGCTCGTCGTGCTCGCTCAGGGGGTCAAAGCCCGCTTTGGCCAGTGCCTTCAAACGCTCCCGGTTCGGGAGGCGCTTAAGCTGTTCGGTGCATACCTGTGGGTTCCGAAACTTGAACCAAAAGTGCCGGTGCGTGCCGACGATGCCAGCGCACAGGAAGATGGTAATGGGCACGCCTAAGCGCTGGATGATGGGCAGGAGCTCGCAATTGCGCACGTGCCCGTCGTCGAGGGTGATGACCAAGGCGCGCGGCGGCAACAGACTGGGGTCTTGTTTTTGACGCGCCAGCAGGTAATCGCTCAGAGAAATAACGCGATACGCCCGCTGGAGGAAGGAAAACGCCCGCTCGGCAGTTTCGGGAGCAAGGTCGTGAAACATGACCAGCGTAACACGCCGGCGCTGCACCGTGTGGCGCAGCAGCCAAGGTAGGCCTGAATAGCGCAGGCATTTGAACAGAGCGTCTCGCAAGGTCATGGTGCGTCAATGAATTGATTATACCACTTTTCTAAATGTATCCATTTCCAGATTTCGCGCGAGTAGTTGCCCTCTCGGGCGAGGTGTCTCTGGTAGGTTTCGCGTACTTTGCCAATATCCATCACGCCACGGCTGCAGAAAGGCTCAGAGTGCAACAAGTCGTTGAGGTAGCGCTGAAAAGCAGGTGTGCGAAACCACTCTGCTTCGGGCGTCTCGAAGCCCACCTTATCGCGACGGAGCCGAATGGGTTCTGGCAGGGTACCTTTCATGGCTTCTCGGAGGATGCTCTTAGTCATGCCGCGCCGGATGATATGTTCATCGGGCAACGTCAGCGTGCGCTCCACTAATCGGTAATCCAAAAACGGCACGCGCGCCTCGAGGGAGAACCACATGGAGTTGCGGTCTTCCCACTTGAGCAAGTGCTCCAGCTTATACTCAAAGTGGTTGATGAGCGCTTCCTGCAAGGAGGTGGAGCCGTACAGTTCCTCTACAATCACGTTGTTGCCCTTAGCGTGGGCATGGTAGAAATCTGCATCTAAGTAGCCGCGCTGTATCACCCGCGCGCGCGTGCGCCAAGCCGGCGGAAGCAGGAAGAACGCCCAACTTTTTAGGCCGTATAAGGAGCGATGGTTGTTCAGGTAATGACCTATCTCTTTCGTCAGGGTGCCTATATGGCCTCGCCGGAGCAGGTTTTTGAAATAAAAGCCGAAGAAATAGTGATAGCCTGCTAGCGCCTCGTCTGCGCCTTGCCCATCGAGCAAGACCACCACGCGCCCTGCAGCGAGTTTCATGACGCGGTACTGGGCGTAAGTGGAGCTGCTCGGCACTGGCTCGTATTGGGCTTTAGCCAGATCATCCAGATCGGCTAACAGCTCTTCAGCTGTGGGCTGGGTGAAGTGCATGTGCGCCACTTGCCCATTAAACAGGTGAATGAAAGCCGCCTCATCGCCGCGCTGACCCCTGCCGTACACGGCGGAGAAGGTGTTCAAGTCGCGCTTATTGTAATCCTTTAACAACACAGAGACGATGCTCGACGAGTCTAACCCGCCGCTCAGGCAAACACCCACGGGCACATCGCTGCGCAGGCGCAGCCCTACTGCAGAGACAAACATGGCGCGGTATTCTTCGGGCGACTGGAAAGGTTCCTTTAGCTCGCGCCGCAAATCGTACCAACGCCGCGGGCGCAGCTGTTTCTCCTCAGGAGCGGCTGCAGGCGATAGGTTCAGGCGGAAGCAGCACCCATGTGGGAGTTTTTTCACTTCCTGGAGGAAGGTGCTTTCATCGTAGTCCGTGCGGTTGAAGGCCAGAAAGTGAAAAATGGCCTCGTTGTTGGGCGTGGGCTTTCGACCCAGCACTGCGGTGATGGAGCGTATGTCAGAGCCAAAAAGGATGCGCTCTTTATCAGCGGCGTAGAAGAAAGGTTTGACGCCGTACCTATCGCGAGCGCCGAAGAGGGTGCCCGTCTGGCGGTCGTAGAGCACCAATGCCCACATGCCGTTGAAGCGGTGCAGCATTTCCTCGCCCCATGCCTGCCAAGCCGACAAGATGACCTCCGTGTCCGTTTGGGTGCGAAAAGCATAGCCCATGGCCTTCAGCTCCTCGCGCAGCTCTATGTAGTTGAAAATTTCGCCATTGAAGACGATTACATAGCGCTCGTCAGACGATAGCATGGGCTGATGCCCAGCAGGGCTGAGGTCCAGGATGCTAAGGCGGACAAATCCCAAGCCCACGCCATTTTCTGAAAACAGCCCTTCATCGTCGGGGCCGCGGTGCTTCATCGCCCGCATCATGTGGCGCAATGGCGCTTCTGCTACCGTTTGGCCGTGGAGGTGGATTATGCCAGAAATGCCGCACATCGGTTGTTCGTATGTAGGAAGAAAGATGTTTTCGGGATGGATGAATAATAAACCCCAGACCCGCCAAGCCAAAATCTGTGCCGAAGGTACCGCTCTCCTTCACAGGCACGCCGCAAATGGCGGCAAGGCGACCCATTAAATTTTATCGTAGCTATCAAGGCCACCTCATCTATTGCCACCTTGTCGAAATTCTTTTCGGCATGGTTACTCGCTTTTTTGCTGACCTTTGTCGCCTAAAAAACGGATGTCCCAAGCCCTGCTCCTCCTCGAAGACGGAACCCTATTCAGGGGCCGTGCTGCCGGCAAGATCGGCACTACCACCGGTGAGATTTGCTTTAACACCGGTATGACTGGCTACCAAGAGATCTTCACCGACCCTTCCTATTTTGGTCAAATACTCGTCATGACCAACGTCCACATCGGCAATTACGGCGCCCGAAAGGACGAAGTGGAAAGCGAAGGGGTGAAAATTGCTGGCCTCGTTTGCCGTAATTTTAGCACCAATTATAGCCGCCTGCGGGCCGACCAAGGGCTTCAGGAGTACGCCGAGGCAGAAAATTTGGTCGCCATTCAGGACGTGGATACTCGCGCTTTGGTGCAGCACATTCGCACCCGTGGGGCTATGAACGCCATCATTTCTTCAGAGATAGATGACCTGGCCGAACTGCGCCGCCGACTGGAAGCCACTCCACCCATGGCTGGTCTTGAGCTGGCTTCGCGCGTTAGTACTCAGGAGGCCTACTTTTGGGGCAGTCCACAAGCACCTTACCGCGTGGCTGTGATGGACTTTGGCGTCAAGCGAAATATCCTGCGTTGCCTAGCGGATAGAGGTTGTTATTTGAAGATCTTTCCAGCGCAGACCCCTTTCGAGGAAGTAAAGGCGTGGAATCCGCACGGATATTTCCTTTCCAACGGCCCAGGCGACCCTGCGGCCATGGACTATGCCGTAACCCTGACGCGCCAAATGCTGACCGATGGCAAGCCACTTTTTGGCATTTGCCTAGGCCAACAAATTTTAGCCCTTGCTGCTGGATTACCTACCTACAAACTCCACCACGGCCACCGCGGCATCAATCACCCAGTCAAAAACCTGCTGACTGGACGAGGCGAAATCACCAGCCAAAACCACGGCTTTGGTGTACTCGAACAGGCAGTGTACGACTCGCCCTCTGTCGTAGAACCCACGCATATCAATCTCAACGACAATACCATTGAGGGTATTCGCCTCAAGGATTATCCGGCTTTCTCGGTGCAGTACCACCCGGAAGCCAGCCCTGGCCCGCACGATGCGCGCTATTTGTTTGACAGATTCGTCGCCATGCTTTCTTGAATAGGTTACACCTCATCTTGCCTGCGCCATGTGTACGGTAACCTATGTACCTGCGTCGCGCGGCTTCACCCTGACCCATAACCGCGATGAAGCTCCGCAGCGCTCCGCTCCTGGTCTGTGGATGGAAACGCACGGCGTCAGCCGCCTTTTTTATCCTCGAGATGCCGGTGCGGGCGGCACCTGGATAGTCGCCTCTAGCGCCAGATTCGTAGCCTGTGTCCTCAACGGCGCCTTTGTCAGGCATCAACGCACACCGCCCTATCGGCGCAGCCGTGGACTGGTGCTGCTCGACTTCGCCCATACTGCCCAACCAGAGGCCTTCTTCCTTCACTACGACTTAGAAGGCATCGAGCCTTTCACGCTGCTCTTCGCCCAGCCCGGGTTATTGCTCGAATTCAGGTGGGACGGGCGCCAACGATACCTCACGCCTAAGCCCGCTGACCAGCCGCACTTCTGGTGTTCGGCCACGCTTTACGACACTCATGTGCAAACCCTACGCGAGGGCGTATTTCGGCAGTGGTTAATGAAAACCTCCACGCCTTCGCCTCAAACCCTGCGGCAACTACACCTTTATGGAAGCATTGGAGACCCCGAAAATGACTTTTGCATGAACCGCCAAAATCGTGTCCGCACTATAGGGCTTACCCAGGTAGTGTTCCACCAACCAGCCCAATGGGTTCGCCACCGCGATTTGCTTACGGGTGAGGAGGTAGTGAGGAAAATTTTTTGAAAAAACGCCGGGCCTAGTGGTAACCTTTGCACGGCTTCCGACATCTACTGGCAACTATTGCTCAACGAACGTTAATCTTTTCCAAAATAGAGAACCTGCGTTCTGCCGGCAATGTTGGGCCTGTATACCTTTAACGCAAAAATTTTTAGTACTTTATCATGAAACATATCTTACTCCTGTCCTTCCTGCTAATCCTGCTCGCTGGTAAAGCATCGTCTCAAAGCGCCAGCCGAGCCGAGCTTTCGGTGTATCCCAATCCTGCTACTGAGTACATTGCCGTTAATGACCCCGGCGAAAGCGTTGGTTTCGTGGTCGTTTTCAATTTAGTGGGCAAAAAAGTAAAAGAGTTTGAATATGCGAAGGGTTCTAACATGCCCGTAGGCGACCTGCCCAAGGGCATGTATCTGGTGCAACTTCAGGATCGCCAGCACAACGTGCTAAAAACCCAGATGGTGGATAAGCGATAGTACCCTGCGCCATGGAGCATACCACCTCCGCAAGTGCCTAATGCAAGGGCTTTTGCGGAGGTTTTTTTATTCTTCTTACTTTTGAGTTATGGATTACTTGCAACACCTGATGATGTTCCTGCGCGAGCGTCCCTTTGCACTTGCAGGCATGGCGGGTGTGGTGTCGCTGCTGTTGGCAGTGTTTTTGGCTTGGCCACTGCGACGCGTTGCCTTCGAGGTGCCCGCGCCCTTTCGCGATGTGGTGATAGCCATTGAATGGGCTTCTTCACCCCAGACCATGGAGGTCGTATTGGGCACAGACAGCGGACGCACTGCGCGCATTGGGGCGCTGTTGGAGTCCACCAGCCGCGACGGGCTGTTTGTGCTGGCTTACACCCTATTCATGTGCGCTTTTGCCGTAACCATAGCGCGCCATACCCGGCGCAAACATTACTTGTTGTTGGCCATACCGGCGCTGCTGGCAGGTCTTGCTGACTTTGGCGAAAACAGCGCCATCCGTACGCTGCTGTTGCTGTACGACGCAGAGACCTTTGAGCCGGGCGGAGCCGATTATGTGCGTGTTCGCATATTTGCCAGAGTGAAGTGGGCCTTGATAGCGCTCTACTTTGCGGGGGCGGTGCCCTATTTGTGGTCGCGTGGGTGGTGGTTGGGGCGTACGATGGCACTGGCCGGAGGTGCTGTGGTGCTCTTGTGGGTGCTAGCTCAGTTTTCCCATTCTTGGGCGGAGCCATTTGCGCTAACGGTGTTTGCCCTCCTGGCGGCGGCTACGGCCTTTTGCTTTCGGCCCGTCAGAGGGTCAGAAGCCCCTCTGGCAAGTCCATGAACAGCTGTTTTTGCTCGTTATCTTGGGCTATGATAAAGGCTGAAGCTAGCGGTATGAGTACTTCTCTGCCCTGATAAAGGACAACAGCCATGTACTGTTGCGGCAGTTCCAGCACCTCCTGCACCTGCCCTATGGGGCCGCTTTGGCGGTCGGTGAGCGTATAGCCCACCAAATAGTCATAAGACCCCTGGGTTTCTTGCGCTCTGATGAGGTCTTGCGGCACCTCACTTTCTGGCAGGAAGATGGGGCGCGATTGCAAAGGAAAGGCTTCCTCGCGGGTGTTGATGTCTTCAAAAGCCACGATAAGCTCTGCGCCATCGCGCAGGCTTTTGAGGAAAAAAGGCTGCTTAATGCCCTTTATTTCCAAAAACACACGCTCTGCCTCGAAAAAGAGGTCTTCGAAAGGCTCTTCGATAGAGACCTTAAGTTCGCCGCGGATGCCGTGGGTTTTGCGCGTGAAGCCAATTTGGATGTAGTTCATGATTTTCAGTGGTAGCGCAGGATATATTGGCGCAAGATGTAGCCCTTTTGGCCTTTTAGTTCCCAGGGGTGCGTCAGGCAGTCAGCAGGCGGTGGCGTCTGGTTGCAATATTGAGAGTCGAGTATCCACTGCTCGCGTCGGGCTAGGCCGATGTTTTTGGCATACCAAGCCCTCGACAGGCGGCGCTCGATGGCGTTGGTGTAGTCCACTTCAGTAATTACCGCCACTGAGTCGAAGCGGAAAGGGCCAATTAGGGCAGGTATATCCACAGAGTCCACCTGATACAGCCAATTGACGAAGGGCTGGATGCGCTCGCCGGCTATTTCCACTTCCAGGGTGGGGTCAATCCAGCGGTTACCATCCCAGCGAGTACGCGGTTTCAAGGGAAAAACGAGCTGTAGAAAGCGCAGGTTTTCCTCCTGACGAATGGCCTGCGTTGGCGTTCGAGCTGCTGCCCACACGCGGCGCAAGGCCCACTGGGCCGTGTCGGCAGCGCGTTCGAAGCGTTCGATGCGGTAAAACAACTGGCCCACAGCATCGCGAAAAGTATCCACGACTTCCTCGCGCACTTGCCTGTTCACCGTATCGCGTACCGTTTGACCACCAGGGCCAAAGTCAAAGATGATGCTATCCACCTGATACTCCACGTACTTGCCCACTTCTAAAGGAAAATACGCATGATGCATCTCCGGAGCTATGGGCGGTTGCTCGGGCGGAGCGAAAGGGTCGTCGCAGGCAGCACTGCCAAACACTACCAGCAGTATTATTACAGCGCACAATCGCGCCTCGAACCCAACGAGTCTCATGTCTTTCGGAATTAAAAAGGGGGCGCATTCTTAGAAAGAAGCCCAGGGCTAATTCTCTGATTGCATTTGAATGAAACAAACTCCCTCTCCGTACACTGAAGCATCCACAAAGGTATCCTAAATTTCTTGTCGTAAATCTGCTCCCGATGCTTAGAAAGGATAGAGACCTTGTTCAAACATCTCAAATCCAGAAGATTCCATGTGTACAAGATACGACTGAGATGCCCTCAGGGGTATCTTGGGAGGTAAACTTGTGCCATGAATTTGAAAGGGTACGCATTTTCCGACGGGGCTATGTTCCAAACCACCCGCTCTGCGTCTGCCGTCACCTACACCGCCCTCACTAAGGCCGTTTTTGGGGAAAAATGGCCTCGGTGCTTCGGCTTGGCTTTTTGGCGCACCTGCACCTGCGGAGCTCCGGCTTGGGCCTGAGCATGCGCCCGTCTCGCCCTGGGGGCTTAATAACGGCGCGAGCGGCACTGCAGGTTCGTCGTGCTTGCAGGCGCGGAGGCGAGAGGCTGCTGTTTCGCCATTATTAAGGCCCGAAAGCGGGACGAAAGCACGCCCGGGGCCAAACAGGAGCTGCGCGCTCAACTACTACGCCCACAGCAGTGGCTCCGAAGCTGGCAGCCGTTTTTTCACCCCAAAAAAACGGAGGTGAGAAAGGCGACGAGGGCTGGAAGTGGGCTGGTTCTACTTTTCACTTCAAAATAGTAGGCTCTGAGGGCGCTCTGGAAAATATCATTCATCATTCATCATTCATCACTTTTCACTTCAAAATAGCAGGCTCTTTGGTGCACGAGAGTTATGATTTTCTCGGTAATGCTGGCATTTGTAGCGCTTCTCACCGCATCAAGATCATTTTCCCGACTCCATGCTGGAAGAAGCCGTTCAAGGTGCTGTTTTCCCAGAGGTCATAGTCAGAGCCGTCAGCCTTTTTAGCGAGGACGCGGTAGAGGTAAACGCCGTTGGCCAAGAGGTCGCCGTACTGGTCGCGGCCGTCCCAGCAGAAATCGCTGCGGTGTGTGCCTGGGCGCAGGGGGCCGAATTCGCTCTCTGTAACTTCGCGAACGACGCGACCGCTGACGGTCATGATTTGAAGACGGAACCGAGCAGGTGGCTCGGCGCCGGTGAGGGTGTAGTAAAAGCACGTCTGGGTGGAGAAGGGGTTAGGGTAGTTGAGCAGGTGAGAGAGAGCCGAGCGGGTAACGACGCGGAATCGTATGGTGTAGTGGGTTTGCCCTGCAGTGTTACCCGAGGCATCGCGACCATTGACGATGAGGCGGTATTCCCCGTCAGTGCTGAAGGTAGGTCGCCACTCCAAGCGCGCGCGGTTTTGCTTGGGCAGTTGGGTGGGGTCGGCGGCGAAGAACTGGACGGTTGGGTCATTGAAGTATAAGCGGCGGAGGGTGCCGTCTGGGCCTTGCCATTGGATGGTGAGGGCGGAGGTATCGGAGAGGGCTAGATACTGGTTTTCGTCGCGCAGGGAGGCGACGATGAGCGGCTGGGGCGAGACGATATCACCATCGGCGATATGGATGCCGTCAAAGGTAACATCGAGCAGTGGGTTACGTACATCGCGGGCTACCCAAGTGTTGCGGGTCCAAGTATTGTTGAACAGGTAGCACTCGGGCTGTTGGGGGCCAGGATTAACCTCGATGATGAGGCGATGGGGGCCATGGGTTGAGCGAGTATCGAAGGTTAGGTTGAGATGCAGTGTATCTCCGGCAGTCAGGCGGCGGAGGCGGAGGACTTGGTCGTGCCCCTGACCGCTTTCGCTTTTGAAGCGGACGCGTGCCTCAAGGCTGTCGAAGTCGGTGGGCGATACGTTGACGAAGGCGAGCGATGCAAGCCCCGGCTCGCCTTGTTGCAGGGTGTCGGCATGCCAGCGGAAGTGGGCAGTGGGTTGTAGTGCGCCTTCGGGCAGTGGCTCGTAGAGCACGCGCAGGAAGCGCGGTTGGGTAGCTGTGCGCAGCAGGGTGTCGCGTGCGGAGAAACGCAAGCGTAGCTGGGGGATGGCGTCGGCGGGCAGGTCGGCCAGCGAGCGGGCATAGGTGTCCGTCAGGGTGAAGAGCAACGAGTCGGGCTGGCCTGGTCGGACAGCCAGGGCGCTGAGAGACACTTCGTCGGAGGCGTTGTCGGGAGGCTTGTGTGCCCACAGTAGTTGCCCCCAGGCGCGCACGGGGCCGATAGGTGGAGTTTCCCATTGCCCTACCGACCAGCGGGCCTGGAAGTTGCGGCGGATTTGGACGACGGAGTCCACGTGGTACACTACGGTATCCACGGCGTCAAAGAGGGAGTTGTTTTTTTGGAAAATGAAGCCGTAAGGGTGTGGTCCGGTGGTATAATCTACTAAGGTGCGCACTTTTCGGGCGCCTTGGGCTTCTAATAATTGGAAGAGGTTTTTGCCGTAGGTAATGGAGTCGGCGGCCCATCGGCGCGGTGCGTAGCCGATGGTGTCGTTCCAAGGATGGAGGGCTAAAAAACCTACGATGTAATTGTCGGGAATAAAGTTTTCAATGAAATCCATTAGGGCTAAGCGCTCTGATAGTTCCTGGGTGTTGAAGGAGAAGAAGGACTTGGTGCGGGTAGGGTGGGTATTGTATTTGCTGTTGGGTGGGTTGGGCACGTAATGACCGGTGTTAGGGTCTTGGAGCATGATAGCGACGCCTTGAGTAAGGCCCTGGCCGTTGAAGCCAGCATCGCCGAAGAAACCTTCGTAATAGGCGTTTTGCATGCCCGGGAATTTGTCGCGGTTTCGGTAGGCGACGTTCATGGCCAAAAAGCCCGCGCTGTTGACAAAAGCGAGGGTGCGGGTGCTGTCGTTAGCTTCGAGGTTGATGAAGGAGCCTTCAGCCCACTGGCCGAAGTGCGACTGACTCCAGCCCAGGGGGCTTTGCGGCAGGTGAATGAAGGAGCGCTGCCGCCACAGAAGGCGGCCATCTTGCAGGGTATCGCGAGCAACGCGCCAATAGTACACGGTGCTGTCGTGAAGAGTAACGGGCGGATTCCAAGCAATGGCACCACCGCCCTGCACGATGGTTTCGCTGCGTCGCCAAGGGCTGTCAAAGGTTTCCAAGGTGTCTATCTCGAAGAGGTATCGCTGTGGCGGAGCCTGGGGGTTGAGGGTCGAGACCCATAAAGTGGGTGGGTTTTGGCGGACGATGGCGTAGTTCTCAGGAGCGATAGGTGCTATATCATTGGCGAAAAAAACAAGCGACACGCCGGGTACACCCAGTTCATCTTCGAGGGTGTTGTTGAACAAGGCTGCTTGTGGCTGCTCTTGGGCATGGCCTTCGGCGTTGAGCGCAATGAGCAGACGGTTTTGCCCTGCTTGGCTGCCTTCCGTGGGTATCTGGACCGTCAGTGTTTTTCGGAAAGCTGGAGCATCTGCAGTATCTGCTAGGCGGAGTCGCAGGGTGCCGTCGGGCAGCCTCTGCTCAATGGTGAATGGCAACGTTTGAGGTACATTTTCGCCGATGTTCACCACGTCGAAAGCCACTTGCACAGTGGGCTGTTCTAAGGCTGCGGGGTTAGGCTCAATGCGCACTGAGCGCGGGTCAATGAGGTAATCTGGGCCTTCGTATTGGTGTAGGCGCACGGCGGGGTCGCCTTGCAGGAGGTTTTGGTGCAGTAGGGCGACAAGCCCAGGATTGCTGGTTTTACGCAGGCTGGAGATGGTGTTATTGAGCACAATGCCCAAGGGTTGGCCGTAGTCAGCTCCACCCAGGCGCTCGTAGAAGCGCAGGCCAAAGAGATAGAGCGCATCAGAGAAGCTGAAATACACAGAGGCGAAGTAAGCGATGGCGCCGCGCTCGGGAGCCAAGACGAATTGCTCCCCAATACCCGGCTGATAGCCCGAACACAAGCCTGAAAAGCAGCCCATGATCATCATTAGCGGATAGCGGCCCTTGTTGTTGTACACGCTGGGCGCCCCGATGTCGAAGTCCACAGCTTGAGGTGAAGAGTGCCCGAAGATCATCCATAGGGACACGCCACGGTTGAGCAGTTCGAGCATTTGCTCATAAGAGGACAGCTGGATAGGGTCGTTAGATGTTTTGTAAAAAGTATGCACATCGGCTCCCCAACGGCTGGTGGTGATAGCATCAGCCATGCCCTGTGTATAGGCGCGGATAATGGCGGTTTCGGCGGCCAAGCCTCCGCTGTTGTGGATAATGCGCTTCATCCAGGCTTTGCCTTCAAGGGTTTGGGGGGCTGTTAGCCCTGCGAGTTCGTGCTGGCGGATCTTGTCCAAGTATGCCCACACTTGAACAGGGCGGGTAACGGCCAAGCGACCGATGGCGATGATGGGTTCGGAGAGGCCCTTGCCTTGCAGGGCAAACATCATATCGGCTCCTGGGCTGCCGTAAGTAGGTACGAAAAAGAGCGAATCCGCCAGTGTTCGCTGTTCTTCAGGTCGGCGAAAGCGGTCGTAGTCCAGCCCTTTGCCTATGATAAACAGGTGCTTGGGTGGCGTAGGCCAGTGCTTTCGAATGTAGTGGATAAAATTGCGCACGGCCAAAGGGTGGTAACGCACCCCGTAGGCAAATTGCTCGTAAAGTTCATTGATGTCCACCACAAGAGTTTCAAAGCCACCTCCTGCAGTGCTACGGCGATAGTCGGCATAAGCCGCTACCGGGTTGGCATTGCCTTGAGTAGGGTCAGCAAAAAACGCGGGATGCGATAGGATGAGGTACTCGGCCGGCGTAGTGCGATAGTCGCGAAAAGTTACCGGCGTCATTTGTTCCACCGCAAAGATGCCTTTGGTGGGATTGACCAACCACAGCTGGCGGTCTTTGAAGACGGGGGGCAACACTACCTTGACCAGCCCGCCCGACACTACCGTTTCCGTGCGAGTGTAATTTAAGACGTCGTAAAGAACAGGTGCTGCGCCACCGGCAACGTCGAAGGCAGCAATTTCCAAGTACTTCCAATCTGCGGGCCTTTCTACCCAAAAGGATGCGCGCGCTGCGTAGGCGAAGTCAAATAGGCGCGGATATCGCAGGAAGGCACCGGCAACGCTATGCCGATCATTAGCGCCTAAAGCCGAAGCCAAGCGCATTAGGTTGTTTTCCTTGAGTGCTTTGGCAGGTATAAGGTGGTCAGCCTGGATGACGCTCCAGCCGCTGAAGGCGTCCTCGCGCAGGAGGCTGTCGTTGAGCGTCAGGCGCTGGCGGTGATTGCCCAGACCACAGGCGTAGCGCACGGTTAGGCGGGCGTCAGGCCCATCTGCATATAGGTGCTGGGCGGCAAGGTTGACTGAGAAATCGCTCATGGGGAAAGTGCCAAAACCTTCGCCGCTAAACCATGAATACTGTATTTCAGAGCCTAACTGGCGCTTGAAGAGGGCGTTGCTGTAGGTGTAGCCGAAGGTCCACCAGCAATAAGGTTCCTTAGGGGGTGGGTTGGTGAGGTCGTTGGGTAGTGCTGTGTAGCGCAAGGGCGGCGTTTGTGGCTCCCATACCAAGTAATAGGCTGCAGTGTCGTTGAAGAGGCTGTACCAAGGGTTTAGGTCTGGTTCGTCGAGGTTTTCCAACAGATGGCGGTCGAGGGTGCCGCGATTTTTTTCTCCAAAAAACTCGATAAAGTCCTGTGGGCCTATAGGGCCATTGGTGGAGGTGAAGAGGTGTACCTGTCGCCCAAAGGCATACAGGCGCAACTCGGTAGCAGGCGCCTCTGCTACGGGGAATCCTGCCTGAACGAGGGCGGAATAGGAGATGCGGTAAATACCATCTTCAGCAACGGGAATACGGTAGTAGGTTTTGGTGAAGTCCAACCATTCATTGCCGTAGAGGGTGTCCGAACCACTCCACATCTGCGCCCACAGGGGAGCCGTCATGGCGAGCAATAAAGGAAAAAGAAGCCAGTATTTCATATATGAACAGGCCATTTTCGAGGTGAAAGTACGCCAGCCAGCGGAAACAGCAGCTGCGCATTAAAGCGCAAGCGCGTTTCTTTGCCCGATGATGCGCCCGATAATTGGCATAGTGCTCCTGTGGTGGGCTGTAGTTTCGGTTGCGCAAGAGGTACCACCGATCCGCCACTTCAGCCCCAGGGCTTATGGTGCCCAAAACCAGAACTGGTCGCTGACTCAGGGGCCTTCGGGCTGGGTGTATGCGGGCAACAATAGCGGCGTGCTTGCCTTCGATGGAGCGCGCTGGCGCCTGTATCCTTTGCCAGAAGGGCAGACCGTACGCACTGTTGCCGCCGATACAGGAGGAAGGGTTTTCTGTGGAGGTTTTGCAGAGTTTGGTTATTGGCAGCCCGATGGTACTGGCAGCATGTCTTATCACTCCCTGAGCAAGAGTGTGCGGGCCGAACACTTGGAGCGCGAGGAAATTTGGCACATACTCATTGGCGAGGCTTTTGTGCTCTTTCAGTCTTTCTCCACTTTGTACAAATACGATTACCGACGGCCGCCGATAGTCTTGCGCCCACCAGGCGCCATTATGTTTGCCCAGCTGGTACATGGCCGAGTATTACTGCCCATTATTGGGCGCGGGCTATACGAGCTCTTGCCCGATAATACCTTCCGCTTTGTGCGTGGCAGTGAGCCACTGGCAAATGCTATTGTGCAGTTTCTGGTGCCTGGGCCTGATGGCGCCATCTGGGCCGGAACTGCCGATAATGGCATCTATGAATTGCGCAATGGCGTGTGTCGCTCTTGGTTACACCCACTAAATGCGGTCTTTCGGAAAGCACAGCTCAACAAGGCTGTGCCTCTGCGCGGTGGTGGGTGGGCTATAGGTACTATCCTTCAAGGTGTTTACATCCTCGACGAACAACAACAAGTGCGCCTTCACCTGCATCGAGAGAATGGCTTGCAGAACAACACCGTCTTATCCTTGCTCTGCGACCGCAATGGCAATCTTTGGGCAGGGCTTGACCGCGGCCTCGACCTGGTGGCGCTGCCATACCCCATGGTTTTTTACACCGACCAAAGCGGTAGGATAGGAGCCGTCTATGCTGCTGCTCGTTGGAGAGAACGTCTGTATTTGGGCACTAATCAAGGGTTATTTATAGAGCATAGCGGCGGCTTTAAGTTGGTCGAGGGCACTCAAGGGCAAGTGTGGGAACTGCGTGTGGCTGCTGACCAGCTGCTTTGTGGGCACAATAGCGGCACCTTTTGGGTATACCACGACATGGCAGTGCGCCTGTCTGATATTACCGGAGGATGGTGCAGTATATTGCTACCCCATCGCACCGACCTACTGCTGCAGAGCACTTACACGGGTTTAGTGCTCTATGAGCGCACGGCCTCAGGGCAATGGCGCTTTATGCGGCGCATTGCTGGGTTTAGCGAACCGCTGCGTAAGATCGCTCTCGACAGCGCGGGCATGCTATGGGGGGTGCACCCTAACCGCGGCCTGTATCGCCTGCGCCTGAGCGACGATTTTTCTCAAGTGCTCGAGTACCGCCTGTTGCGGCAGGGAGACGCTAACTTGCCTTCCGACTACGCTTTAGACCTCGCTCATATCGGTAGCCAACTCGTAGTAAATACGGCCACTACACCACTGGCCATTGGCGACAGCGCCGGACATGTACAGTTTCGCCCATTGGCTCCGCCCGAACATCGCCAAAAATGGCTCTGCAACGCGGGTGAGGGCTTCTTCTACACCGACGGCAGCAACGTCGTGTGGCAAACGCCCCGTGGCGCATATCCCATCGCCGTCAGCCTTGTACCCGGTTATGAGCGCATCGAGATGCTGCAGCCCAATGAGTATCTCCTCTGCCTCGAGGACGGTTATGCACGCCTTAACCTACGACAGTTGGCTGCCTATCGGCCCACCCCCTCACCTATCCAGCTACAGTATGTCGAAACACCCGTCCGACGGCTTCCTATCCGAGATGCGTTTGTGGAATTACCCTATTCAGAAAACGACCTTCGCATTGTCTTTAGCACGCCTATCTTCGAGCGACCGCCGCGCTTTCGTTGGCGATTGGAGGGCCAGCGCAACGCCCCGCTATCTCCCTGGCGCGAAGAAGCCGACGTGGTCTTAGACAACCTGGAACCTGGCCAATATATCCTCCACATCGAGACCGATGCCGGAAGCCCGCCGACCTCGCTCACCTTGCACATATTACCTCCTTGGTACCAGACGCCTTGGGCTTTTTGCGCCTATGCTCTGCTGTTGGTGCTAGTCCTCTTTGCGTTTGAAAAAATTAGCCAAAACCGCCTGCGGCGTCAGCGCCTACGTCTGGAGGCGGAGAAGGAGCAGGAACTCGCTCGCCAGCGCTTGGCTGCCGAACGCGAGCGCTTTGCCCTCGAACTAGCCAACAAAAACCGCGAACTCAGCAATGCAGCTCTCAGCCTCGTGCGCAAAAACGAAGTCCTCCAGCACCTCCGAGACCAACTCCTGCAGGCGCACCAAGACCCTAACGCCCTTCGAAAACTCATACGCGCCATTGACCAACACCTGGATAGCGAGCACGACTGGGCGCTGTTCGAGGCCGCATTCAACGAAGTACACGACGACTTCTTTAAGCGGCTTATGGCTGCATACCCCGACCTCACTCCCGGCGACCTCCGGTTAGCCGCCTACCTCAAACTCAACCTCTCCTCCAAGGAAATTGCCCCGCTGCTCAACATCTCCGTGCGCGGTGTGGAAAACAAGCGCTATCGCCTTCGCCGAAAATTGGGCCTGTCAGAAGAGGAAAACCTGACCGAGTTTATCCTGCATTTTTGAAAGGGTACACACTTTCCTGCGGGGGCTGTTTCCCCAACTACTCGCGCTGCGTCTGCCGCCGCCTGCGCCGCCCTTACCGAGGCCGTTTTTTGGGAAAAACGGCTCCAGCGCTTTGGCTTGGCTTTTTGGCGCACCCGCACCTGCGGAGCTCCGGCCTGGGCTTGAGCATGTGCCCGTCTCGCCCTGGCGGCTTAATAACGGCGCAGCAGCTCCTCCGTGTCGCCGTGCTTGCAGGCGCGGAGGCGGAAGGCAGCCTTTTCGCCATTATTAAAGCCCGAAGGCGGACAAAAAGACGCCCGAGGCCAAACAGGAGCCACGCGCCCAGCACTATACCCGCAGCAGCTGCTCCGAAGCCAGCAGCCGTTTTTTCACCCCAAAAAAAAACAGAGGTGAGAAAGGCAATGGCGGTAGAGAAGGTGGCCGGTTCTACTTTTCACTTATCACTCATCATTCATCATTCATCATTTCAAAATAGCAGACCTTGCGGACACTTTGGAAAATGTACCCTTTGCAATCCTGCATTTTTAGACACTACCTACCGTACCACTTTCCATTCCTCCACATAAGAGCGGCGCAAAAACAACAGCGAAAGTGCCTCGCGGAAATAAATGAGGTTTATACGGAGGTACCCATACTCGCGAAAACGGCGCGGCGAGTGATGCACGCAAAGACGACGCAAATAGGCAATGCGGCCCTCACGATGAAGCCGATAGAAAAGGTTGCAATCCTCACCCGCCACAATGCGCTCGTTATAGCCGCCAATAGCCTCAAAGACAGAACGCCGTACGAATTGGCACTCCCCTTTGGCCAAATATATGCCCACGAAAAAGGTGGCGTGAATAAAGCGATTCATGAGTTCATGATACAAGCGGTCTATCCACTTGGCTTCTTGTGGATATACGCGAATGGGCATGGTGGCTGCCACCACATCAGGGCGCGCTTCAAACAGGTTTACCAGGGTATGGAAAAAGTGCCCGATGTTCGGAATATGCACGTCAGCATCGGTGTGAAACAGAAACTTACCGCGCGCCAAGGCGGCACCGGCATTTCGGCCTATAGCGATGTTCTGCTTGCCCTGCGCCTTTACCAACCGGAGTCGGTCGGCGCCCCACTGGGTCTGGAATTGCTCTACAACAGCCAGCGTTTCATCGGTGCTACCGCCGTCAGAGACAATGATTTCTAACCCCAGTTTTTCAAGGAAAGGAGCATATTGGGCCAGCGTTGGGCCAATGTAGTGGCCCTCGTTTTTGGTTGGAATGATGACACTAATACGAATGGAAGGCTCCATAAATGTGGGCTTGCTATGCTGAAAACCCGCGGACAAAAGTACACCACAACACCGAAAAAGGAACCGGCACGACGCCTCTGCCATTGCAAGACGCCGTGCCGGTATGGTCAGGCTCGCGGTTTGTGGGAAGGTTATTGAAGCACAACGGCCTTTTCAGCCATCATTTTGCGAATGTTAATGAGCGCATAGCGCATGCGCCCTAAGGCGGTGTTGATACTCACCCGAGTAAGGGCCGCTATCTCCTTGAAACTCATGTCCGCATAATGGCGCAGGATGACTACCTCGCGCTGCTCGGGTGGCAAGGCCTCTATCAGCTTGCGCACCCGCATGTGCGTCTCGCTGCGGATGATGTCTCCATCAGGCCCGTCGTCATTGACGCGAAGAATGTCGAAGATGTCGAAGTCCTCAGGCTTATTGATGTACGAACGGCGCTTATTGCGACGGTGATAGTCCACGCACAGGTTGTAAGAAATGCGCAAGGCCCATTGGGCAAACTTACCTTCGTGGTTGTAGCGCCCTTTGCGCAGCGTGTCTATGATCTTGATGAACACCTCCTGGAAGATGTCTTCCGCTAGCGCCCTGTCTTTGACGAACAGATAAATGGAAGTGTAGATCTTCGCCTTGTAGCGATTGAGAAGGGCCTCAAAAGCCGCCTCGTCACCATCCATGTAACGGGCAATAAGCTCTTGGTCGTTGACCATAACGGGCATAGCTTGCATACGCTAAGTGTTGTTTTACAGTTAAATAGCGTTCGGTGTGGTGTACAAGCTATATCCGATAGGCCAATAGTGCGTTGGGTAGTTGATTCGTTTTTACGGAGCCAAAAGTAAGGAGCAACCAAAGTCTCGTGCAAGGGCTTTTGCAATTTTAACATTTCTTAACTTTTCAGGCTCCTTTCCCATGCCCCACCCAAATGCCACCACAGGGCCTTATTTTTGCCGAGTATTTTCAATGGATGACGTAGGCATACTCCTTTTTCTAGTTTTCTTACACGGCTGCTGGGTGCTGGGCAAAACCGTGCTGTGGAAAGGCAGCTCCACAGCAACAGAGCATTGGGCCAAAAGTAACAAGGTCCGCTCCGCTCCTCACGTCATGGAGGAATTACTTCAGGTGATGTTATTAATCCTCACCTTAGTAGAAGGGGCCTTTGCCATTTCCCAACTGGGCGATGCCTTTGTGCCGAGCTTCTCCACTGTGGAGGCATTAGCCCCGTTAGCTCCTCTCCTTTCGGCAATATGTGTGCTGCTCATAGTAGTCTGCCTGATATTGCTAATAGGCGAATGGATGCCGCGCTACTTAGCCGCTCAGTTTCCACAAGGGGCAGCCACTGCAGCGCATCTACTCGTCTTTTTGCCCTTGCGTTTACTCCATCCACCCTATCTTCTGCTCCAACGGCTTGCCAAAGGCCTGTTGGGCCTCTTCATCCGAAAACCAGTAGTAGTAGAGCCTCACGTCTCAGAGGAGGAAATCAAAAACCTGGTACTCAAAGCTAATCGGCAAGGTGTCTTGGAGGAAAAAGAGAGTGAATTCATTCAAAACATCCTCCGTTTTGCCGACCGCGATGCCTATGCTATCATGACCCATCGCAATGAACTGGAATGGCTCGACGTGCAGGCTCCTCCCGAAGAAAACGACCGCATCATCCGACAGAGTGGCTATACCAAGTTCCTTCTCTGTGACGGCACCTTAGAAAACATTATAGGCGTAATAAAACTTCGGGACTACATTGATAACATTAACAAACCCGGCTTTGACTTGCGCGAAATTGCCACACCACCGTTGTACATCCCAGAAACCATGAATGCCCTGAAAATCCTGGAACGCTTTCGCAATGAGCGCAATTACTTCGCTGTAGTCGTAGACGAATATGGCTCCATTCAAGGCATTATTACCCTGCACGATTTGACAGAGAGCATCTTTGGCAACTTGCCAGACGTAGATGACATCGAAGAACCACCCATCGTAGAGCGCGAGGACGGCAGCTGGTTAGTGGAGGGCAGCATCCTGGTAGATGAACTCCGCGAACTCGTACCCATACCCGAATTTGAAGACCCAGATACCGACTACGCTACCCTAGCCGGTTACGTCCTTTTCAAAATGGGCGAAATCCCGCGCGCAGGAGATTACTTCGAGGCTGAAGGATACCGCTTCGAAGTAGTGGATATGGACAAAAGCAAGATAGATAAAGTGCTCATCTCGAGAATAACGCCACAAGATGCCTCTGCCCAGGAAAAGCCTTGAGACCCCGACCGCTGCTGCAGAATGGCGCTGGTAATAAAGCCAAGTAACCCACTTCTACAGATACAGCCTTCCTTTCTCACCTCCATTTTTTTGGAGGGAAAAACGGCCTCCAGCTCCGGCGCAACTGCTGCGGGTGTTACGGGTGGGCAGTAGCTCCTGTTTGGCCATAGGCGCGTGCCCGTCCCGCTTTCGGCCCTTAATAATGGCAAAACGGCAGCCTTACGTCTCCGCGCATGGCCACAAGTACAGAGGTGGGGCAAAAGGCCAAGCATTCAGCTGTTGAAAGCCTTCCCTCTTTCTCCCCAAAAACAGCGCCGCCTCACTCCAATCACGGGCGAGGCGGCGCGCTCACTTAGGCCGTTTCGCCTTTGGCTCAGCACATCATTCTACGAGCACCAAGCGCTTGGCCACTGCGCGCCCGCTGCTGCGCGCGCTGACAGCGTACAGAC